>Ga0137418_10001430_pt2 | contig 21714 bp, 19 predicted proteins | sample CZODoug3_1_2_16f_FD_122242 | JGI IMG/M metagenome (GOLD analysis project Ga0137418, IMG submission 122242) | Vadose zone soil fungal communities from Angelo Coast Range Reserve, California, USA - CZODoug3_1_2_16fungal (Hybrid Assembly) | ecosystem: Environmental > Terrestrial > Soil > Vadose...
GGCATTGGGGGGACACGCTACGTAGAGATGGAGGTCAACATGACTCGAAGACAGATGATGGTGACGGCAGTTGTCGTTACAATGATTGGTTTGACGGCTTGGTAGGCTTCGCCGGAAACGAGGCCTTCGCTGCCGACACTGAGGACGTATCCCAGGAGGCGCTGATCAAGCGATTGGACCCTGCCAAGATAAATTTGCAGCAGGCTCTTGCTGCCAGCGAACAGGAAGGTCAGCCGATTTCGGCTAAATTCGAGGTCGATGACGGCAAGCTTCAGCTTTCGATTTATGCCGCGAAGGACGGTAAGTTTTCCGAAGTACTGGTTGATTATGTGACCGGCAAGATTGTGAAAGCCGAGCCAATCTCGGGGGGCGACGATCTCACGGCTGCGCATGAGCAAAACGCGGCAATGGCCAATGCAAAGACGTCTTTGCAGGCTGCGGTCGACAAAACGATAGCCCAGTCAGCGAACACCCGCGCTGTAAGTGTGGCGCCCAGTATGAAAGACGGGCATCCCATCGCGTCGATCGATGTGCTCACTTACAATCAGATCAAAACCATTCAACAGCCGCTGGACTAGGCGCCGTGTACCGAAAAATCAGCCGGTCGCGCGTGGCTTTACGCCGACAAGGAAAGAGTGTGATTGTGTTGTATCGATTTGGGATGATCATCGCGCTGTTCTTCGCCGCCGTGGCGCTGCCAGCCGCGGGTAGTGATGCGGTTGCCGAGCCGGCGGAGACAGCCCCGCTCCAGCTTGAAGCAAAGATTCCGCTGGGCAATGTGCGCGGCCGCATCGATCACATGGCTGTTGATTTGAAGCGGCAACGACTGTTCGTGCCCGTATTAGGTAATGATACGGTTGCCGTCGTCGACCTCGCGAAACGAACATTGATCCAGACGATTACCGGGCTGAGGGAACCACAAGGCGTTGGCTACGAGCCTTCGACCGACATGCTTTATGTCGCCAACGCCGGCGACGGTTCGGTGCGTTCGTTTGAAGGGAGCAACTACAAAACGACGGGACGAATAGAGCTCGGCAGGGACGCTGACAATATCCGCGTGGATGCCGCGGCTAAGCGGATCTTCATTGGATATGGCAGCGGAGCGCTGGCCGTGATTGATCCTTCAACCCGCAGCAAGGTCGGGGACATTTTACTAAAGGCGCACCCAGAAAGTTTTCAAATCGACCCCGATACCGGCCAAATCTTCGTCAATGTGCCCGATGCTCGCGGCATCGCGGTCGTGGACCGCGTTTCGCAAAAGCAGATCGGAAAATGGTCCCTAGCCGATCGGGGCGCAAATTTTCCAATGGCCCTGGACCACGTTCGTCGCCAGATCCTGGTGATCTTCCGGGCTCCTGCCGAGCTCGGCGTCTTCTCCATGACAGACGGCAAGTCGATCGCGACGGCTGAAACCTGCGGCGACGCCGATGACCTGTTTGTTGATGCCAAGCGCGCGCGCGTCTACGTCAGTTGCGGGGCGGGCTTCCTTGACGTCTTGGAGGCGAAAGAAGCGACGTATCGACGGATCGCGCGTATCCCCACGGTTTCGGGTGCGCGCACTTCGCTCTTTGTACCCGAGACGGATCGTCTGCTTGTCGCGGTCCGAGCGAGTTCCGGAGAGTCCGCAGCCATCTGGATCTTCCGACCAATGCCTTGAATCAATAGCTGCCGCACTGAGGACCAACGCATGCTTGCGATCCGGCAGAATTCGAAACTGAAATTTCCGAAATGGCCCGGGTTGGGACCAATCATCGCCTTGTGCCTGACGATATCGTCCGGACCTGCCTGGGCTTATCGCCCATTCGACGGAACCGATGCAGCGGTAGCGGCGCCGGGAGAGTTGGAAATTGAACTGCAACCTGCCGGCCATCTGCGTGAAGGTGGAAATACTACTCTGGTCGCCCCGGCAACAGTCATTAATTACGGATTGAGCGAGGGATGGGAAGCCGTGCTCGAAGGCCAGGGCCAAACCCCGCTCTCACCTTCAGGTCCCACTAGTCTGACGTCAGCGGGGGCCTTCCTCAAACATGTCATACAGCCCGGCAGTCTGCAGGATAAGACCGGGCCGAGTGTTGCCACGGAATTTGGCATGCTCCGCCCCAGTATAATCGGCGTTTCTTGGAGAGCCGACTGGCCTACCGAATCCAGGAGTTGGCCTATGGCGGGCTTGGCCGGGAGACCCTCGACCGGCTCCGCGCCATGGCAAAGCAGTACGACGCCAAGAGCGCCGCCGAGCGGAAAGCCCGGCCGGTTCACCGACCGATCGCCGGCACACAGCTGATCCGGGAATGGCAGCATCTCGCATTGCGTGACCGTTCGGATCGACGACTTCGAATACCTCGGGCGTCCGTACAAGTCGCTGTCGTCTGTCGCCCAGGAGATCACCGGCACCAAATGGAATGGCTGGGTTTTCTTCGGCCTGAAGAATCACCAGGTGAAATCATGAGAGCGCGCACCAACTCGAGCAAATCCAAATCTGGTGCGGCCATCGGCGACGCAGATCATCAACCGACGGACCTTGGCGTCGCCAAGCCGCCGGTTCGGAAACTGCGTTGCGCGGTCTATACCCGTAAATCCAGCGAGGAAGGCCTCGATATGGAGTTCAATTCGCTAGAAGCCCAGCGAGAGGCCTGTGAGGCCTACATCGTAAGCCAGCGCGCGGAAGGCTGGGTATTGGTTCCCGACCGCTATGACGATGGCGGCATCTCCGGGGGCACCTTGGAGCGGCCAGCACTAAAGCGCCTGCTCGTTGATATCGAAGCCGGCAAGTTGGACATGGTCCTTGTCTACAAGATCGACAGGCTTTCCCGGTCCATGCTCGATTTCCTGAAACTGGTCGAGACCTTCGATGGCCGTGAGGTCACGTTCGTTTCCATTACCCAGTCGTTCGACACGCGAAGCCCGATGGGGCGATTGATGCTCAACGTGCTGCTGTCCTTTGGCCAGTTCGAACGTGAGGTAACCGGCGAGCGGATCCGCGACAAGGTGGCCGCCTCTCGCAAGAAGGGTATGTGGATGGGTGGCTGGACGCCGCTGGGATACGAGGTCCAGGACCGCAAGCTCATTATTCACAAGGCAGATGCCGAACAGATTCGGGCGATCTTCAAGCGTTTCTTGGTCCTGAAATCTGCAACACTGTTGGCTAGGGAGCTTGTCCTTAAAGGAGCCACCAACCGGTATGGCCACCTCCTCGATAAAGGCGTCCTGTACAAGCTGCTGAACAACCGCGTGTACATTGGCGAGGCTGTCCACAAGGGCACGTCCTACCCCGGTGAACACCAGTCCATAATCGAACGGAAGCTCTGGGACCAGGTCCACGCCATCATAAAGGTCAGCCCCCGCAAGCGGGCTGCCGGTGCCAGGGCGCAGGCGCCAGCCATCCTAAAGGGACTACTGTTTGGCCCGGGCGGCGCCGCAATGTCCCCGACTCACACTCGGAAAAGCGGTCGACTCTACCGCTATTATATCAGCCAACGCGTCATCAAACGGGGAACGGATGCCTGCCCGGTGCGCCAGGTCCCGGCCGCCGAGATCGAACGGATTGTCATTGAACAGATCCGATCGTTGCTGTTGTCACCCGAGATCGTCGTCCAGACATGGCGCGCGGCGCAGAGGACCGACAAGGGCATCAGCGAAAATCACGTCCGCAGCGCTCTCGTTGAATTCGAACCTCTCTGGGCCGAGCTTTTCCCAGCGGTGCAGGCCCGCATCATCGACTTGTTGGTCGAACGGATTGATCTCAGCCCTACCGGCATCGACATCCGACTACGGGTCGATGGGTTAACCTCCCTTTTCAACGATCTCCGGGCCGCCACGGCCTCGCAGCAAGAGGCCGCATGACAACTCAGCAGAGCCTCGTCGTCGGCAAATCCCGTTGCCCGACACTCAGCAGAGACGGGCGCACGATCTCAATCCACATTCCGATCACGCTGCGCCAACAGGGCGGCCGGAAGCACGTCGTGACGCCGGCAGGTGCCACGCCGTGGATCACGCGCACCGCCCGTATCGACAGCACCTTGGTCAAAGCGGTCGTCCGCGCACATCGCTGGCGGGACATGCTTGAGTCCGGCCGTCACGCCACCGTCCGGGATTTAGCCAAGGCTGAAGGTATCAATGAGTCCTACCTCAGCCGCGTCCTAAGGCTGACGTTGCTCTCGCCGTCCATCATTCAGGCGATCCTCGATGGCCATCAATCGACCGATCTCGAACTCGATAGCCTGCTTGGCCCCATACCTCTCGACTGGGCACAACAGCATGCTTGACGGGCTACGACGTAGCAGCAGACCCGCTGCAGCTTACGTCGGCTGTGGACCGGCTAACCTAATTGGCGGCCTTCCGAATAAACGATTCACAGCGACGTCGCACCGAGGCGTCAGCGTCTTCCCGAGCCGCCGCAACCATTGTGTTCGCTGATGCCTTAAGAGCCAAGCCAGACCTGCCATCTCACATTTACTGGCATGCCGAATCGCTGCATGCAAATTTCGGCTCGTCATTCGGACTCATCTTCGTCGGCAGCATCGTCTGCGCGGGGTAACAGCCGGATGTCGGCCAGCCGCCCGTCCTCGTGAAACCAGAGGTCCACGATCTTGGTATCGTCGCTGCGGGGTCGCGGTGACGCCTCCCGCACCTTGAAGGTGGTCGGGAGATTGACCGATGTCCCAAAAACCAAGGCGTGCTGCTTTGGCAGCGAGGGAAGGCGTTTGAGGACGGCGTCAGAAATGAATGGCGTCATCTGGCGGATCTGCGAGAGGTCGTCAGGGTTCTGGATCCGATGCACTACGAAATTGGAGCACTGGCTTAAAACCGTCTTCGAGAGCTCACTCGGACGCTGCGATGCGAGGAGAATAAACATCCCATACTTGCGGCCCTCCTTGGCGATCCGTTCGAAGCCTTTGGTAGCGTCTACTGCATAGCGCGACGGCGTCGCGGCGATGTAGCGATGGGCTTCCTCAAGCAGCAGGTGGATGGGAAACCGATTCCTGGGATCGGCACGTCGGAGCAGTTTGAACAACATGCGGGCCGTAACCGAACTCACAAGCTCGACCACTTCATCCTCGACGTCGTTCATGTCGAGGATGAAGATCTGGTTCTTCTTGATGACGCTTGCACCCGCTGCCTCCAGCCCCAAAAGCTGGGTGAGGAAATCTACGGCGGACGGCGCGCGGGCCAGTTCCGCGCTGTTGTGCCGAAGGAAGGCATACTCGGCGCGCTCCTGCAGCGACTTCAGCCTGGTGACCATGGATGAGCAGTAGTCGCGAATTTGCCGATTTCCGTGCGCTTCCTCGTAGAGGATCGCAAAGTCCAGGCACTCTTCCAGGTCGTCGAAGGCGAAGGGTGTCTGGTCATAGGACGGCAAACGAATGTCTTCGCGGATTTTAGAACGCACCGCTCGAGAAAGCGCTCCTGACTGTTCGGCCCAACGAAGTTGCCGAACTGGAGGTTGGGCTGAAATTGATTCAGCAGAGCCATGTTAAGGTCGGCGGTCGGATATTTTTGAAGCAGCGAAACGACCCGCTGAAACTTCGCGACCGGTGAATCTCCGTCTGCTCCGCGGAAGCATTCGATGATGCACGTTGCGATGAAATGCTCTTTGACCGCCAGCGCAGCGGGGGAGTTGCCTCGGAAGAGGCTTGTCAGCCCAAGCGCCGTCCGCGGAACCGGCAGCTGGGTCTTTTCGCTGGCCTGAAGAAGCAGTTCCCACTCGGCCATTTCGAGAAACCAGTGCGGCACCCGGAAGCCTGCCGCGGTTCCGTCCAGGATGACGCGATCGACGCCAATCGCGCCATCTCCTGCGAACGGCTGGAGGGCCTCCCAATATTCCCCGTTTACATCGAAAACGACGAACGTGGCGCCGCGGGCGTGATGCTCCCGCGGTTTCTCAAAAAGGGACTGGAGCACGGACGCGACCGTGCACGACTTACCACTGCCGGTGTTCCCTAGGATCGCAACGTGACCGCCGAAAAATTCGTCGAGGCGGACCTTCACCTCGTAGTTCTCGAAGACCACCGACTTACCGATCGGAAGCGCGCTATAGCGGGTGGCGTCTACAGGTGTACAGGATTCGCCATTTAGGCCGATGGAGGGTTCAACAGCGGGCTGAGTTTCAAAGATGCGATCGAGTTCGTCGTCCAGCGCATATAGCGCATCGGTATATAGCGACGGGAAGACCGACACGCCGAAGCGGAATGACCCGCCCTGCGCCGGCAGCATCCCTACAGGCACTACATCAAGAAACTTGGAGGAGCCCGCTCGGTCGAAGTCAGACCGCTCGCCAGGCCCTTCCAAGTCCCGTTCCCGCAGTCCGGCGACCTCAACGACTACATACTCGGACTGGGCCGGGATCATCAGGAAGGAACCCAGCCTAGCGACGTAGTGGACATCGTCAAATCCGACGACCGTGAAGTTGTCCGTACCGGCGTGCATCTCAATGACGAAGTGGTCGGCGCATACACCACCTGCCCGATCGCCCGTTTGCGATCGTCGTTGCTCATTCCTCTTCCTCCTTCGGGCGCGGTGCCATCTCCTGCATCACCTTACGCACCGCGTCGTCTATGCGGTCGCTAGGGCGCTGAGGCATGAACTGCTCGACGATGGTGTCGAAGTAATGAGCGCGCGAGCCTTCGCTTGGCCCATCGCCACCGATGATCCAGATCCTAGGATCGCGAAGAGCCAAAAGTTTAGCGATTTCCCCCTCAGTGTCCGGCGATGCAAAAATGATGAGCCGGAAGGTGGGGATCGTGAGCGCTTGGTAAATGATGTTATTGAGGTGCTCGTCCCCGAAGGCATAGCCGGCCGTGATCAGCACGCTCTGTTCACGCACGACGCGCGATTGAAACTCGCGGAACAGGTCCGCATAAGGCGAGGCCAGAGACGCGTGCTGTTTGGCAGGCGTCGGATAGATCAGCATTCGCTTGGAGTCGTTCTGAGGCCAAGCTTCACGGATCGGGAACAGTCCGTGGTCGTCTTCCGTCCAGGTCACGGAGCCGTGCAGCTTGCACAGGTATACGAATGCATCACCGCGACCCACTTGCGACTCCCGACATCGAGCTGCTCAGCCAGAGCATAGCGGAAGCTCGCGGGATTGAACCGACGTTCGATGAAGCCGGTGAAGCCATTGGCGTAGGGGATGCCGAGACGGTCCATCGCCGTCTCACTAAAGACGTCGTAGTTGGTCGTGAAGACCCAGGGTCTCGGCAGGGAACGATCGCGAAGAACAAGCTTTTTGTAGAAACGCTCGTAGAGATCGCAGACCGTCGTGTCGCCTTCGTTGAAGGCGCCGTCATTGATGCGCGACCACAAGAAGGCTTGGACTTTCTCGATGACACGATTGATCAGATCGAGCTGGGGCCAATGAGACGCCTTATCGCTCTGACGCAACACAAAGCGCTGACCGAAAAGGACCTCCATCAAGCGTTCAAGATTACGGTTGTATCCTTTTTCAAGATCAATCCCGAGCGCCGTGAGATACTTGAACTCTTCCTTGGCGAGCCGCCAGGGCGCGGCTCCAGCGGCAGGCTGGGGGTCTGCGTCCTCGGCGATTTCGGGCTTGATCAGGACAGCTGCGCCGTCCGCGCCTCTGACCCAGTACTCCTGGGAGCCGGCCAGGTCTTCGACGTCTTCACCCGACTGGTCCTCCGCGCTGGCAGACCGTGCCGCATTGAATCCAGCGGCGACGGCGGCTAGCGTTTCCCCGCAAAATTCCTTTGCCAGCGGCGCCATCGTAGGGATGCCGACTTCCTTGCCGTCCTTCATCAGCGAAGAACATCCTGCGCCAAGCAAGAATGCGACATTCTTAGCGTTCATCGCTTCTGAGATGGTCTGGCGGGCGGTCTCGATCCCCTTGTTCCAGTCCATATCGACGGGCTTGGTCTCGCCGTTTCGCAAGAACTTGAAGGTTCTCGCGACGCCGTCACCCTCGCTCATAAGCTCCGCCCCGCGCTCGCCCCGATTCTAGACCGGTCGTCAAGTACCCATAGCATGAGACTGATCTATCAACCTAAGCGTTAGCAAGTGCGGAAAGACCGTCTCTGGACAAAGGCGAAGCTAAACGGCGCGAGGTTCTCTTTTTGGCGGCAGGCCACTGGAAAAGGTCAACTGCGGGTCATCAACAGGCCGGCGACGGCTGGCACTCAATTCAAGATCCGCATGGCAATTGGCTCCCCAACCTGTTGCGCTCCCTTGTCCGATGGGGATTCAAACCGTTTCGAGGGCCGCAGCTCCAGACACCTTAAACGGCGGCCGTTCAGAACCGTACCAAATGGCCGCAGTACGAAGCTTTGGAGAAAAATAGCGTCTCCAAGCCTAGATCTTCGAAATCGGTGCATCTCTAGTACGGCGCCACCTTGGCGAGGGGCCCCTTTTATTGGGTTTTACGAGGCTTTGGCCATCGCTGAACACCAGCGCGAGAGGACGGTGGCGGAGAGGGAGGGATTCGAACCCACGGTACGGCTCGCGTGGTGGATACGCTGACCAGCAAGGCTGGTATGGCGGACCGCACCAGAAACGACATCTCAACGCAACGAACGCGATCAATCTCCGACGAAAATTCAGCAAAATCACGAAGCCGGCCTTTATCCTCCCGCTCATAACGGTCTTCTGGCAGGTTCTCTTCCTGCAGTACCCGTGAAAGGCCCTCCGGACTTGGCTTCGAATCATCCGCTGCAGCCGTGCCGATCGGCGGCCGCTTCGTAGCTGCATCCTATTTGCACTCCAAATTAGCCGAATTCCCTACGTCTGGTGCGTGCGCTTTTCACCTTCGTTCTTGTCTGCTCCAGTGTTCCATCGACTTCGGTCAAAGGAGCGAGGAAGTGACGCGGCGTTGCGGACTTGTGCATTTGCGCCTGCCGAATAGTCCCCAGAGGATGGTGCCGCCCTATTCTTCGACCGAGGTTGCGATGGCGATAGGCGTCTCACTGGACACTTTCTATCGCACGCGCCAAATCCGGCACGAGCGCGACGGCTTGCCAGCGCCGATCAGCGGACGCGGGCCGCTTAAATGGGAACGTACTGGCTTCGACGCCTGGCTGACTCGGCATCATCCCATGCGCCCGAAGACGATCGCTATTGACACATTCGCGCCACCGCCAGCAGCAAGCGATGAAGAACATCGCGAGCGGCTGAGAACGGCCTATGGGCATCATGGCGCTTGACATTCCGGATCGTGCTAGATTCCAATGGGTGCCTTCTCTCACTACGGCACCGAGGCTTTCTATGGCCGATCCGAAATTTCCCTATGTGAAGTGGCGCGACGGCCGTCCGCGCTCATCGCATGGCGCTTACGCCAGGGCACTCGGCTTTGTTGATGCCGACCTGCGCCATCCGCCCCACGATGAAAATGGCCGCCCGGTCGGCGCGTGGTTCAATCTTCAGCAGGCCTCCGATTTTTCCGACAAAAGAAAATCTGAAATCGAGGCGGCGCGCCGCGCTGGCAAACTGCCAAAAAAGATTACGGTCCGGAAACGTACCACGATCGAGGATCTTCTGGACGACTGGAGCAAATCGGTCGAGTTCAAGGCGTTGTCTGCCGCCTCGCAATCGTCCTATCGCAAGTGCATCTCCGCCATCCTCTACCGGCCGCAGACGCGCGAGGCCGCTGCGAAGATGCGTGCCGAGATACGCGCCGCGAAGCTGCTCGGCGTGTCCGAGCCCGCGCGCGAACTCGAGGCGATCGCCACCGCCACGCCATCGTCGATCGGTAAGCCGGAGCTTCGAGCGTTCTACAACTATGCGAAATCGGTGCGCGGTCATCACATGGCGCTGGCGGTGATCGCGACACTTTCGGCCGCCTTCAGCTGGGGTCAGGAAAGCATTCTGTGGCGGCTCGGCGCCAACCCACGGGAAGGCATGGAATTCGATCATCCGGATGGCCGCATCGTGCTGGTCTCGATGCTGGAATTTTCGGCATGGGTTGCCGCAGCCGATGCAATCGAACGCTCGTCGATCGGAGACAGTTTCTATCTCGCGCTGTTCACCGGGCAGCGCCAGACAGATCGCCTGATCATGCGCAACGAGAGCGGCGTTGAGGGACGGCACGCGTTCCGGCAGAGCAAGACTGGCGAACTCGTCGACATCAAAGAGGCTGCACAACTCACTGCACGGCTCAATGCGGCGCGCGCGCGGGTGAAGGCGCTCAAGCTGCGGCTTCAACTTGAGACAGTGCCCCCCGAGCTCGTCGTCAACGAGGACAATGGCGAGCCGTATGACGAGAGCACCTATCGCCATTGGGTGTCGACCGCGCGCGCCATCGCCGTGTTTGGCTTTCTCGCACGAGATACTGTTCGCCAAGCGATCGTCCGTGCAGAACGACTGACCACAGAACTGATAAGAAACGTCGACAAGCTATTTGCGCCGTTTCCACTCGATGAAGAGAGCAAGGCGCAGCGCGCCCGCACGGTCGACCAGCGCGCGCGCGTGCTGGCGGAATGGTTGGATGCGCAGGCCGCGCGCGACAGCAATGGCGACAAGGCAGGTTGGCGCCTCAAGCCGTGCTCATCGCTGATGTTCATCAACGGTGCCGGCGAACTGGACCAGAAGCACGACCAGGACCTGCGCGATACCTGCGTCATGCTACTCGATCGCGCTGGCTGCGACCTGCTGACGATCTGCGACATCACGGGGCACTCGTACCGAAGCGCGCAGACCATTGTGAAGCACTACCGCGCCCGCAACGCCGATCGCGCTGACGCTGGCATCGACCGGCTGGAATTGCAGGTGCGCAAAGAGGGGATGAAGGGCTGATCGCCGATCGGCCGAACTCATTTCAGCGGCTCGTAGCCCTGCACGATCTTGGGGTCCTTGGCGCAAATATTCGGGATCGCCGGTGATAACGAACGCCATTTCATCGATCATCTTGCCTAGCGCCTCGCAGCAGAGCGCAACGGCGCAGTGGGCGTGATTCCGAGCCGCCGCATCAGCTCCAGCTTCTCTCCTGGGCAAAGACACTCTGCTACGCGCGGCTCCGCTTCCCTCTGGCGACGATATTCCCTGCGATCCTTACTTATCAGGTCTCTTGCGTACCCGGGTTCCATCAGCGGCATTCGGAGAACATCGTCATTCGTCGCACAGCGTGCGACCACAAAAAGCGTCGCATGAGACCCGTTTTGTTCTTGAGCGTCACCCCAGGAAGGCATTGGAAAATAAGGTATTTTCCTTGGTGGGCGCACCAGGGCTCGAACCTGGGACCCGATGATTAAGAGTCATCTGCTCTACCAACTGAGCTATGCGCCCGGAACCGGCCCGGAAAGCCTTCGCAAGAGGGCGTCGTTTAGCAAAGCGACCCCCCAATGTCCAGCAAGGTGACCGGATTTTCCCGGCATAACCCGCTGAAGGAAAATCAAAAAAGCCGCCGGAATCCGGCGGCTGTTCTTGAGCTTTTGGCTGGTTGGCGGTTCGCAGCTAGCTAGAGCTTCTCGGGGCCCCGGTCACCCCGATCCCTGCCCGGCCCGCCATCCCGGTCATAACCGCGATCCCGATCGTAGCCACGGCCCCGATCGCCGTCATCGCGGTCCATACCGCGCATGAAGCCATGGGGTCGCCAGCCGCCGCCGAAACGGCCTTCCGTATGCGTCAGGATCGCAAGCCGGCGCTTCTGGGCGTCATCGAGGGCCTTATATAGCGGGTCAGCCGCATCAGCGATGTGCTTCATCGCAGCCGCCGTGGTCGCCATGGTGTCGGCGCGATCGCGCAGGCGCGTCACCGGATCGTCCGGCTTCTGCTGATCTTGCGAATCATTCCGCTGCGCATTCATCCGCGCATTGGCGCGATCGATCCGCAGTTTTGCGAAATCCCGCACTGCGGTCTCGACCGGCGGCCACAGCTTTTCCTGGTCGGGGGTGAGCTTCAACCCGGCCTTGACGGCCGCAATCCGCGCATCGGTAAAGGCTGCCCTGTCCTCGCTGCTCATTCGCGTATAGTCGTGAAACCACCGATTGTGCTGGGCATAGGCCACCGTCGAACCGGCGATGGCGAGTGCCGCGATCGCGGCGATCGTAAACTTCTTCATGCGAACCTCCGTTGAAAAGGCTCCCTGAAGATGAGCGCGCCCACGCCTGCGATCAACTTACAGTTTGGACAGATGGCTTCTGTTACCAAGATGTAATCTCGCGGCCGGTTCTGTAAACCAGAACAAAAAGTCCAAGCCACCAGCCAAGGGCCAGGTCAGCCTTCGGCTGGTAGCCAGGTTCGGGAGAACCTTGTTTTGTTAAACATTGTTGGCGGGCGGCAGGATGCTCACCGCCGCCCAAAACCCCCACCGCCAAACCCGCCGCCACCAAATCCGCCGCCACCGGACCGGAACTGAGGCCGAAACGAGGATCCATGAAACTGCGTCGACGCCATGCTGAAGTTGCGACCGGTTTTTCTCGGCGGCATACCGAAGTTGGACCGCGACACGCGCGACGGCCGCTGACCGATACGACTTTGCGAGAGCAATTTCGTCGGCCGGCCATCCATATGTTTTGCCGCTCCATCCAGCTTCGTTGTCTGCGGCGTGCCCATCTTGTTTAAACCGCTGCCCGGCAAATTGACGATCTTGCCGGCAGCGGCATTGCTATTCCCGAAAGCGTTGGTGCCGGGAGACCGCAACGTGACGATCTGACTGCCATGGCCGAGCTTGATCGAAGGTGGCGTCATGATCTGCGTCGGCCGCGAAAGCGGAATCATTTTCGGCTGCGCCGCCAACTTCAAGGCACTCTGTGCATAGGGACTGTTCGAGAACTTGTCATAGAACGATTGGTACGCGACGGGAGAATTCGCCAGTACCGCGTTATGCCATGCCTTCGCCTGCACGAGGCTGGCCAGCAGCGCGCGGATGCGGTAGCAGAGCGGGTCATTCGGGTAACGCTCGATGAATTCCTGATAGTGCTCGATGGAATTCTCAGCCAATACGTAATCATAGGCCTGGCGCGAGGCGCGCGACGGCAGATTATCCGCCGTATAGACGGTTTGCTCCTGTGCCGGCGCTTTCGTGGCTGCGACCGCGGTATCGCCGAAGAAATAGAAATCGCTGGTCAGCGACGAGCTTTCCCAGGGGGTCTGCTGCCCGCCGGTTGAATTGTTCACCTCAAGACGAACACGCTTGAACAGTTGCTCGATCGGCAGGTTTTTCTCGTGCGCCAGCCGCAGGAACGCAGCGGTATACGGACTATGGTCGCCGATGCCGTCGAGCGCTTCGGTACCTGGCGCGGTTGAATAGGCGACGATCGAGCCGTTCGGCGCATCGACGATCGCAAGCCCGCGTCCGGCATCGTTGAGCGTGGGAAACGGATTATTGCGGCAGGCATCGAGGATCGCGATCCGCATCCGGCTCGGGATCGCGTCCAGCGTCGCCATCACGTCGACGAGCCGGACCGAGCCATTGATCAGATCGGGCTCGGAAGAAATCCTTGCGTCGACGGGAACGAGATAGTTCTCGCCCGCGAGCTGCACGCCGTGGCCGGCATAATAAACCATCGCCACCGTGTTCGGACCGCGGTCGGCAATCTTGCCGGAGAAGTCCTGCACGACCTGAATCATTTCATTGTGACTGACGTCCGTTGCCAAAACAACCTCAAAGCCCGCGGCGTTGAGGAGTTGGGCTACGGACTTCGCGTCATTGTCGGGATTTGAGAGCTGGGTAACGTTTTGGTAGTTCGAATTGCCGATGACCAGCGCGATGCGCTGCTCCGGGCCCGCCAAGCCGACGGGCTTGCCTGCGTTAGCCGGCTTCTCCACCGACAACAGCGATCTCTGCGCCGGTGGCTGCGATGGCGTCGACTGATCCATCAGGGCGGTTTCGGCTGCTGCCCGCTGGGCTGGAGCCGACCGTGCCGGCCCCGCCACCAGCAGACCAGCCAGAAGACTGGCAGCCAAAAAAGTTCCCTTGAATGGACTCATAGCGCTCTCCCACAACAAATCTCGGCGTGAGATTAGATGCAGGCACGCTAGTAACGGTTCATGCCGAGATATGTGATCTCGATCACGGCTGGGGCGGTCGGTCGTTCACAACATGCCGAGCACGCGTGGCAACCAGAGCGAAATTTCCGGGACATAGGTGACGATGCCGAGAAAGATCAACATGGTCAAAAGCCACGGCCAGACCGCGACCGTCAGCTCGGTGATGCCCATCTTGGCGATGCCGGACGCCACGTAAAGATTAAGGCCCACCGGTGGATGGCACATGCCGACTTCCATGTTGACGACCATCAGTATGCCCAGATGCACCGGGTGAATCCCGAGCTTGACCGCCACCGGAAACAGGATCGGCGCCATGATCAGCACAATCGAGGACGCCTCCATCACATTGCCCGCTAGCAGCAGCAGCACATTGACGATCAACAGGAAGATGATCCAGTCCACCCCGACCGAGGTGATCCACGCGGCGATGTGCTGCGGAATATTCTCATTGGCCATCAGGAACGAGAACAGCACCGCATTGGTGATGATATAAAGAATCATCGCGCTCATATTGGCGGAGCCGAGCAGGACCTTCGGCACATCCTTGAGCGACATATCGCGATAGACGAACACCGCGATAACGAAGGCATACACCGCGCTGACGGCCGCGGCTTCCGTGGGGGTGAACAGGCCGGCATAGATACCGCCGAGCACGATCAGGATCAGCAGCAGTCCCCACATGCATTTCCGGAACGCGACAAACCGCTCGGTCCAGCTCGCGCGCGGCAATCTCGGATAGTCGTTTTTCCATGCACGGTAGAAGGTCGTGAGCCCAAGCAGCGTGGCGAGCATGATACCGGGAATGACGCCGGCCATGAACATCTGTCCGACCGAGGCTGACGAGACGCGGTGGCCGGAAGGATCGAGCGCGACGCTGCCGCCCGTCGCCACGCAATAGATCACCATCACGATCGACGGCGGGATCAGGATGCCGAGTGCGCCGGACGTGGTAATCACGCCGGCGCCGAAGCGCTTGGGGAATCCCTGGCGCACCATCGCCGGCAGCATGATCGACCCGATCGCGATCACGGTCGCAGGTGACGATCCCGACACCGCGGCGAACAGCGCGCACGCCATCACGCCCGCCAGCCCGAGGCCGCCATACCAGTGCCCGACCATCGAGGTCGCAAAATTGATCATGCGGCGCGCGACGCCGCCGTGGGTGAGAAAATTTCCGGCAAGAATGAAGAACGGGATCGCCATGATCTCGAAATTGTCGATCCCGGTAAACAGTTTCAGCGCCACCGATTCGGTCGGAACATTCGTCATCGTGTAGATGAAGGTCAAAACCGTCATGCCGAGCGCGATCGAGATCGGCATGCCCGTCAGCATCAATGCGATCAGAAGCCCGAAGATAAACACACTGCTCATCGCGCGACCTCCGCGGCGCCGGCGCCGGGCGCTTCCACGTCGACCCCCTCGACATGGGCGTGGTCATGATGCGGCAGTTCGCCGGTGCGCCAGTACGTAAACGCGACCTGGAGAAACCGGAAGCACATCAGGTAGGAGCCAAGCGGAATGCAGAGGTAGACCAACCAGCTCGGAATCTCGAGATCGGGGGAGACCTGGTCGGTGTACATCAGCCCGATCACGAATTTCGCGCCCATGGTACCGATCACGGCGGTGAAGAAGGCGCCGCAGAACAGGCCGAACAGAACAACGATATTCCGCCACGGCGATTTGAGCTGGTTGACCAGAACATCGACGCCGACATGGATGCCGGTGCGCACGCCATAGGCCGCACCGAACTTCGCCACCCACACGAACATGTAGATGCACAACTCCTGCGCCCACGACAGATTGATGGGAAACAGCAACGGATAAAGCAAGGGAATGCCGACGAGGTAGCGATGCATGACCGCAAGGAAAATGATGAAGGTCGCGAGCGCCATCAGCGTCGCGATCAGTATCTCCTCAAGCCGGTCGAGGATGCGAAGAAACATGACTCCCCCTGAAGGTCAGCCGCCGTCTCACCGACGGTGGCCCAACCCTGCGATTCCCATTTGCACGATCGTTGATCGATCGCCGTCCCTCGGGCGGTCCAGCGAAGCTTCGCGCCGCGTGAAGCTAATCGTTGCTTCTTCTTAGTTGGTCGCGCCCCTCGTCTCCTTGAGGAATTCGTCGATCAGCGGCTGACCGACACGCGATGCCACATCCTTGTAAACCGGATCCAGCGCCTTGCGCATCGCCGCGTCCTGCTCCGGCGTCAGCGTGACGATTTCGCTCTTGCCGGTCTTCTTGATCTCGGCGAGCGCATCGTCGTTCTCCTTCGCCGACTGGCCGTTGCCGTAGGCGGTGGCTTCCTTCATTGCCTTATCCAGCTGAGCGCGGGTGTCGGCTGGAATTCCATCCCAGAATTTCTTGTTCGTGACCACGACGTAGCCGATGTAGCCGTGATTGGTGTTGCTGATATACTTCTGCACTTCATGCATTTTCTGGGTGTAGATGTTCGACCAGGTATTTTCCTGGCCGTCGACAACGCCGGTCTGCAGCGCCTGGTAGACTTCCGAGAAAGCCATCACCTGCGGGATCGAACCGAGCGAACGGAATTGCGCTTCCAGCACCTTGGACGATTGAATCCGGAATTTCATACCCTTGTAATCCGCCGGGCTGACCAGCTTCTTGTTGGCGCTCATTTGCTTGAAACCGTTGTCCCAATAGGCGAGACCGGTCATGCCCTTGGCATCAAGCAGCTTGAGCAGCTTGGCGCCGAGCGGACCGTCGGTGACTTTGCGCAATGTCTTCAGGTCCGGCAGGATATAGGGCAGATCGAACACCTCGAATTCCTTGACGCCGATCGGGCCGAACTTGGAGTTCGATGGCGCCAGCATCTGCACCGCGCCGAGTTGCAATGCTTCGAGCTCTTCCTTGTCCTTGTAGAGCTGCGAGTTCGGATAGACCTCGACCTTCACCTTGCCGGCGGTGTACTTTTCGGCCAATTCCTTGAATTTTTCGGCGGCGAGGCCTTTCGGCGTATTCGGCGCGACGACATGGCTGAATTTGATGACGATCGGATCGTCCGCCCGTGCGGGTCCGGTCAAAGCGAGGACCGCGACCGACGCAGCCAAAATCAATTTATGCATGTTTCCTCCCGCCTGAATTTCCGAAGCGCGCGCGAGCGGCGCGCCTGCCTTGGATGTTAGCCGCACCAATACAGAGAAGCCGGCCGAAATGCCATTGCCCCTTTAGCAGGGGCTGTTTTGCAGACTTGTTGCAGTGCAGTATGTGTTTCCTGGTCGCTTGCGGCATTCACGGAAGCAAGGTACCGGCGTTAACGATTTCGGCGCCGAACCTCAGCCTGCATCCCCGACGCAAACGGTGTCGGATCAGGGCTCCCAAGGTCGATACGCGAATGCAAGCGGCCCACTCAACTCCAGCGTTCCTCGGGATTTTCTTGTCTCGTATCTGCCGGGGCCTTGGCCGAACAGTCCAATAGCAGTTGGCTAACGCAGCGTTGCCTGTTGGAGAACGCAACCAGCCGCGACTTATCCGCGCAGCGCTGCGCCGAGACCAGGCTGGTTTTCACATCCCTCCGCAGCCCGGAGATGGTCGAGCATCAGACGGCTTGTGGTCGACAGTTGACGCGCGTCACGCACCACGATCTTGAGTTCTCGTCTGGCCCATTCGTCGCAGAGGCCGATCGATCGAAGGCCCATCCCTGCGCCGACGACGTCGAATGCCCGATCCGGAATGAGGCCGATACCCATGTTCGCCTGCACCATCCGGCACACCGCGTCGAAACCGGGCACGTGAATGCGCAGCCGCATCGACTTGCCGCCTGCGTCGCCGCATATTGCGACCTCAGATAAATCGAGCTCGCGGCATGAAGGCCGATGTGGTCGAAATCCAGCGTGTCTGCGAACCGCACGCCCTCGCGCGCCGCGAGCGGATGATCCGGCCGCACCACCAGCACCAGCTTGTCATAGCGATAATGGAATGTTTCAAGGCTGCGCGTCTCGGCTTCGCCTGAGCAAATGCCGATCTCGGCGGCTGCCTCCTCGAGACCCCTGACCACCTGCCGGCTCGGCCGTTCCTGCAGGTCGACCTTGAAGAACTCATGGGCGCTGAAAAAGCCGGACAAATCCTCGGGCAGGAACTGCACGATCGCCGAGAGGTTGGCGAGCATGCGGACATGGCCGCGCACGCCTTGCGAGTACTCGGTCAGTTCGACGGCGATTTTTTCGATATTGAGAAGCGTGACGCGGGCATGGTGCAGCAGCGCCTCGCCCGCAGGGGTCAGCACCATGCCCTTCGAGAGCCGCTCGAACAGGGTTACACCGAATGCGAGTTCGAAATCCGCCATCCGCTTGCTGACGGCGGATGCCGCGATGCCCTCGCGCGACGCCGCCCGCGTCAGGTTCTTCTCCTCGCAAACTGCGATGAATAGCCGCAGCGTCGTCAGATCGATCCGGCGCAGCAGCGCGCTTTGCGCGGTGTTGCCGTTGCGTGGACCAGGCGGCGCCAGATCGATGCTTTGGAGCGACATTGAAACGTCCCGTCGTTTCGCTGGCGGGACGTTACCTTCATCAATCGCGCGAAAAATCTCAAATTGACGTGCGATGTGCCGTGTCCTTGGAAATCCATTCCAATGGATCCCCCGCCCAGCGCGTTTTATTCCAGTTCAGCCGGTCCGGTCGGCGGGCACGCAAAAACGCGGTGCTGAAGGCACCGCGTTTTCGTGTTCGATGTCGGACCTGCGTCCTTTCGGAAAATCAGCTCGCCGCGGCTGCCGGAATATCGCGCTGGCGCTTCATGACGATCTTGTTGAGCGCCCCGAGATAGGCTTTGGCCGAAGCCACCAGCGTGTCCGGATCGGAAGCTTTTGATGTCATCGAGCGCCCCTCATGGGCGAGCCGAACCGAAACTTCGGCCTGCGCGTCGGTACCCTCGGTGACGGCGTGGACCTGATAAAGCTCCAGCTTCGCCTCATGCGGCACCAGCAACTTGATGCAGTTGAACACCGCATCGACCGGACCGTTGCCTTCGGCTTCCTCGATTTTGATCTGGCCCTCGATATCGAGCTTCATGGTGGCGCGCTGCGGACCATGGGTGCCCGCGATCACCGTGAGCGACGTCAGCTTGATGCGGTCATGGGCGTTGGCGATTTCCTGATCGACCAGCGCCTCGATGTCCTCGTCGTAGATGTCCTTCTTGCGGTCGGCCAGCGCCTTCATCCGCGCGAACGCGTCTTCCAGCTGGTTGGCGCCGAGCTTGTAGCCCATCTCCTCCAGCTTGTGCACGAAGGCATGACGTCCGGAATGTTTGCCGAGCACCAGTGACGATTTCTTCAGGCCGATCATTTCCGGCCGCATGATCTCATAGGTCGATGCATCCTTCAGCACGCCATCCTGATGGATGCCGCTCTCATGCGCGAACGCATTGCGGCCGACGATCGCCTTGTTGTACTGCACCGGGAACGACGTTGCAGCCGACACCACTTTCGACGCCCGCGTCAGCATGGTGGTATCGATCTTGTTCCACCAGGGAAACATGTCGTTGCGCACATTGATCGCCATCACGACTTCCTCGAGCGCGGCATTGCCTGCGCGCTCGCCGATGCCGTTGACGGTGCATTCGATCTGCCGCGCGCCGCCGGCGATGCCGGCCAGCGAATTCGCCACCGCCATGCCGAGATCGTTATGGCAGTGCACCGAGAATACCGCCTTGTCGGAGTTCGGCACCCGTTCGATCAGGGTGCGCATGAACGCGGCATATTCCTCGGGCGTGGTGTAGCCGACGGTGTCGGGGATATTGACCGTGGTCGCGCCGGCCTTGATCACGGCCTCAACGATGCGGCAGAGGTAGTCCATCTCGCTGCGGGTAGCGTCTTCGGCCGACCATTCAACGTCGTCGATCTGGTTGCGCGCGCGGGTGACGTTGGCGATCGAGAGCTCCATCACCTGTTCCGGCGTCATGTTGAGTTTGACGCGCATGTGCAGAGGTGATGTGGCAATCACCGTGTGGACGCGGCCGCGCCTGGCGAATTTCACGGCTTCGGCGCAGCGGTCGATGTCCTTCGGATTCGCGCGCGACAGGCCCGCGATCACGGCGTTCTTGGAGCGCCGGGCGATTTCGCTGACCGCCTGGAAGTCGCCTTCGGAGGTGATCGGGAACCCGGCCTCGATGACATCGACGCCCATGTCGTCGAGCATTTCGGCGATTTCGAGCTTCTCCTCGAAGCTCATGGTGGCGCCGGGGCACTGTTCGCCGTCGCGCAGGGTGGTGTCGAATATAACGACGCGGTCCTTGTCGGACTTGTTGACGGTGGTCATCGGAGAATTCCTTTAGCTGGTGCGCTGGCTCTTGAAGCGCTGAAGGGGTCTGGTGATCTCGCGCAACCCCTGAGTGCCCAGGCGCAAACCGCCCAGACGGCCCTCAGGGGCCGATAAGAAGCAGAAGCCCGCCAAGAAGCAGGGTGGGCAGGGACGCAGCCGGAATCGCGTCGGGACGGGCGGCAAAGGCCGCTCCACCCTGAACTCCGTACTTTTCGCTGCTAGTCAGCATTGCCAGACCCTTTGGACAGCGCATTCTCGGCCAAAACCATTGAAGGTTCGTTGCCAGAGCGCGCGCTGCGACCCCTTCTAAACGAGAAACGCCGGTAGCCGCAATGCCAAAAGATAGTCAGATTAGCTGACCTAATCGAACGGCAGTTGTTCTCCCGATCCGCGCGGACGGTCGAGCCCGGCGCAATACCGGGCGCGAGCGGGTTCTTCACGGACTGATTGGATATTACGGTGACAGTGCCCTAATCCAATCCGACCGAAGACCGCTCGCGTGGCGTTAGTTAAGTGCGCTGCCATCGTAACGCGGTTTAATCGCAGGAGGCCCACCTGCTGCCATAGCCGTCGTCGACGACGCATCGCGCCCGCGCACGGTAGGGCACGGGCAGAGGCGGCCTCGGCGCATGCTCCGGCGCATAGTCGCGTTCCTGCGCGTAGTACCGCTCCGGAGCGTAGTAACGCTCGGGATAGGCGGGTGCGCGTTCGACATAGGCCGGCTGCACGGCGTAGGCCGGTCCGTACTCGCCATAGACCGATGCCGGTGCACGATAGGCGGGGCCCGGCGTCCCATAAGAGGGCTGCCGATATTCGTAACCGGGTTCCGCGTAAGGCGGTTGCCGATAGGTCGGTCCCGGACGCACATAGACGTTCGCGGAAGGCGCGTAGATTGCGCCCGGCGCCACGTAGACGGATGACAGGTCGCTGGCCGCGGCGGCCGCGGAGCACAGGACAACAAAAGCCAGCGTGAGCGATGATCGGTACATGTGTGAAGTCTCCAACAATGCAGCCCCGCCAGCTAGCATGATTAATTTTCGCTAAACAATTCGCGGGGCGCAATGATATTCTGCACGAGGAAGTGTGCCATTTCTGGACTGCAATGACGGCACTCCCAATTTCGGATACGACTTCGCGGCCTCGCGGCGCGCTGCACCCGAGTCTTGCAAGAAACCTTCCGCCCGAAAGAGGGCGTGGGGAATGCCGGATGCCCGTTGCACCCGCGGCCTCGTGTGCACTTGGTAGTGGTAGAACGCACACGAGTAACAACGAGTACCCCGGAATCACCCGGCATCCCCGCACGCAATGGTTTTAACAGCTTATGTCGTGCTCTCCCCGGTGACCGGGCTGTTTTGCCACCGTCGCCAACGGATATGTTTTTGTCTAAGCCCGGTTGGGCCGACTTAAACTCCGCCAACTTGACGCCAGCATCGGGGCGTCAGGACCACACGACTTCGCCGTACGCTGCAACATCTCTCGTCCGCTCGCTTGGTGATCGCTCACAGGC
>Ga0137418_10001468_pt1 | contig 21708 bp, 18 predicted proteins | sample CZODoug3_1_2_16f_FD_122242 | JGI IMG/M metagenome (GOLD analysis project Ga0137418, IMG submission 122242) | Vadose zone soil fungal communities from Angelo Coast Range Reserve, California, USA - CZODoug3_1_2_16fungal (Hybrid Assembly) | ecosystem: Environmental > Terrestrial > Soil > Vadose...
CCACGAAGACACGAAGATCCTCGTAGGACACGAAGAACGCTTTAGTACAATAGAGGTCTTCTTCGTGATCTTCGTGGTCCTTCGTGCTTTCGTGGTTGGACTTTGAGAGCCTGAGCATGTTGCATACCTTCGCCATCTATGTCGACAACAAGCCGGGCGTGCTGAACCGCGTCGCCTCGCTGTTCCGGCGCCGGGCGTTCAACATCGAGTCGCTGACGGTCGGTCACACCGAGACCAAGGGCATCTCGCGCATGACCGTCGTCGTCGACCCCGACGAGTACGGGGCGCGTCGGCTCGAGGCGCACCTCTACAAGCTGGTGCCGTGCCGCCGCGTCGACAACATCACCTCGTCGCCCGCGATCTCGCGCGACCTGGCGCTGATCAAGGTGGCAGCGACCGGCGAGGCGCGCACCCATGTGATGCAGCTCGTCGACGTCTACCGCGCGCGCATCGTCGACGTCAGCCCGGAATCGCTCGTCATCGAGACGACGGGCACGGAGGACAAGATCGACAGCCTGGTCGAAGTGCTGCGGCCGTACGGCGTCATCGAAATGGTCAGGACCGGCCGGGTCGCCATGGCGCGCGGCATCACGCCGGCTCGCCCCATCGCGCCGCGTGTAACGCCCGCGGCAGGGTCCGACATCGGCGGCGACGTGAGCAACTGCTCGGTGTGAAACAGGAAACGTGTAATTGGTGAATTGGTGAATTGGTGAGTTGGTGAATTAGTGAGTTGTTGGTTCAATAGTTCACCAAGTCACCAATTCCCCAACTCACCAATTTCAAGGAGTGAGAGATGGCAACGATGCACTACGACGATGCGGCCGACCTCGCGCTGATTCAGGGGCGCAAGATCGCGATTATCGGATACGGATCGCAGGGTCACGCGCACGCGTTGAACCTGAAGGACAGCGGCGCCAGCGTCCGCGTCGGGCTGCCGGCGACGAGCCGTTCGCGCGCGAAGGCGCAGGCGGCGGGGCTGACCGTGGGCGACGTGCCCGACGTGTCGAAGTGGGCCGACGTCGTGATGATCCTGATCCCTGATCACGTGCAGGGAAAGATCTACCGTGAAGAGATCGAGCCGCACCTCCAGCCGGGCAACATGCTGATGTTCGCGCACGGCTTCAACATCCGCTTTGGCGCGATCGCGCCGCGGCCGGACCTCGACGTCGCGATGGTGGCGCCGAAGTCTCCGGGCCACCGCGTCCGCGAGCTGTTCGTCGAGGGCGCCGGCACGCCGGCGCTGTTTGCGATCCATCAGGACGCCACAGGCCGTGCGCGGCCGCTGACCTTGTCGTACGCGAAGGGCATCGGCGTCACGCGCGCCGGCGTCATCGAGACGACCTTCGCCGAGGAAACCGAAACCGATCTCTTCGGCGAGCAGGCGGTGCTGTGCGGCGGGGTGAGCGCGCTGATCAAGGCGGGCTTCGAAACGCTCGTCGAGGCCGGGTACCAGCCGGAGATCGCCTACTTCGAGTGCCTGCACGAGCTGAAGCTGATTGTGGATCTGATCTACCAGGGCGGTCTGAACTACATGCGCTACTCGGTCAGCGACACCGCCGAGCATGGCGACTACACCGGCGGCCCGCGCATCGTCACCGACGAGACGCGCCGCGCGATGAAGCAGCTGCTCGAGGACGTCCGCAGCGGCGCGTACGCGAAGGCCTGGATCGCGGAAAACGAAGCCGGGCGCCCGACCTTCAACCGGCTGCGCCAGGCCGACCGGAACCATCAGATCGAGCAGGTCGGCGCCCGTCTGCGCCAGATGATGCCCTTCCTGAAGCCGGTGGCGGCGGAAGACACCGTCGGCGCCGCCAGATAACGACGTCTGACCGCAGCGACGCAGAAATCGCGGAGAAACGTTCTCTGGCTGATGACGCCATGTCGCTTGTCGAAAGGTCGTGATTTGGGATGTGGGATTCGGGGCTGGCAGGGTTCGCGCGATTCGCCCCCTGGTCCGACGAATCCCAAATCCCCAATCCCGAATCCCGACATGCCCGTCGTGTCCGAGACCCTCATCCGCCGTCGTTTCCGGGACGCGAGCCAACGATCAGCCGTTGACGGTCGTCCTCAGCTCGACCGCTGAGCTGTCCAGACAGGCGGTACAGGAGCGTCGCCCCGCATCGAGCCCGGGACACGGCCTGACCCGGAGGATTCCGCCCGTGCGGCGAGCCCTCCACGAATCCTGCGAATCCCGATCCCAAGCCACGAATCCCGACATGGTTCAGCCTCGGTGGCTTGACCGTCAAGAGACTCAGGTGATAAAACTTGCAACAGTTCGGGATTCCGAGCGACGCCTGATTCCAATTCATGGACAAACTCGTCGAGCGCGAACCCGCGGCTCGAAACCCGCTAGTCGCCGCGCCAGCCCTGGCCGTTCAATTCTTTCTGATCCCGTTGGCCGTCGTTGGAATAACGGTCACCGTGTATGTCGGATTCCGTTCGCTGCTCGCCGACGACCGCAGCGCGCAGCAGTATCTGGCGGAGGTCCGCAATGGCGGCTCGGATCGCCGATGGCCGGCGGCCTACGAGCTGTCGCGGCTGATGGCGGACCCGAAAGTGCGCGCCGATCGCGCGCTCGCGCCGGCGCTCGTGAAGGCGTACGTGGCGGCGAAAGACGACGACCCGCGCGTGCGGCAGTACCTCGCGCTTGCGATCGGGCGGCTCGATCCGCCGCTGCCGCCCGAAGCGGTCGCCGAGCTGACCCGGACGCTCGAATCGACGGATGGCGAGGCGCGGATCAGCGCGATCTGGGCGCTCGGATCCTCGGGCGACGCGTCGATTGTGCCGACGTTGCTGCCGCTCTACGAAGCGCCCGACCCGGGCGTCCGTAAAATGGTCGTCTACGCGCTCGGCGCGCTGCCGGGCGAGGCGCAGATCGCGACGCTCCGGACCGCGCTCCAGGATTCCGCGGCCGACGTGCGCTGGAACGCCGCGGTCGCGCTCGCGCGCAAAGGGCGCCACGAAGGGGTGCCGGTGCTGCGGCAGATGCTCGATCGGCAGTACGTCGAGCAGACGGTGAAGCGCGACGTGCGGCAGGATGAAGACCGCGATCCGATTGCCGACGTCATGATCAGCGGCCTGCGCGCCGCGGCGACGCTGAAAGACGATGCCCTGAAGCCGCTGGTGACGACGCTCAGCCAGCAGGATCGCAGCCTGAAGGTCCGCCAGGCGGCGATTGAGGCACTGAAAGTGATCGGGTAAGTTGGTGAGTTGGCGACTTGGTGCCTTGGTGATTTGAATTCACCAACCCACCAATTCACGAACACGCCAATTCTGGATGAGGCAGCATGGCAGACGATACAAAGCCTGAAACGGCGGCGCCGAAGATCATCCCGCAAACCGGTGAAGCCACCAAAGCGGCGGTGACCACCGAATCGCCGGTGGACGGAAAGATCGCGAGCGCTCCGGCGACAGGGGCGAATCCAGCGGCGACGCCGCACGCGACGACGACGCCCGCCGCGCGCCCGGCGCCTGCGCCCGCCCCGGCTGCGGCCGCGACTCCCGCCGCGGCGCGTCCTGCGGCGGCACCGCGTCCACCGGCCGCGCCGATTCCCGATCTCGCCGGCAAGACGACCACGGTGGCGTCAATCGGCGGTGCGGCCGCCGTGAAAGCGGCGCCCGCGGCCACGGCGGCGAAAGCCGCGACGCGCGATCCCGACGACACCTCGCCGCTGCTGACCCGCCGCGCCTGGATGGGTCTCGCGTGGGGCGCGTTCTCGGCCGCGTCCGCGGCGGCGCTCGCGGCGACCGGCCGATTCATGTTTCCGAACGTGCTCAACGAGCCGCCGCAGCAGTTCAAGGCCGGTTTCCCGAACGAGTACGGCATCGGCGTGGACGAGCGGTGGAAAGAGAAGTTCGGCGTCTGGCTGGTGCGCACGGCCGATGACATCGAGCAGCACGCAGGCGGCTTCTACGCGCTCCTCACCGTCTGCACCCATTTGGGCTGCACGCCGAACTATCTGTCGGCTGAGAACAAGTTCAAGTGCCCGTGCCACGGCAGCGGGTATCGCTTGACCGGCATCAACTTCGAAGGGCCCACGCCGCGACCGCTCGAGCGCGCGCGCGTCGCGCTCGCCGACGACGGGCAGATCCTGGTCGACAAGAGCCGCAAGTTCCAGTACGAGCTCGGTCAGTGGAAAGATCCCGATGCGTTTCTGAAGGCGTAGAGGCTTGAAGATGTAAGGATTTAAGGATCTAAAATCCTTGGATAACAAGGCTTCGATCTTATGGCTGACACCAAAACGGTTACTCCGAAGGAAGGCGCAGGCACTCGGTTCTGGAACTGGCTGACCGAGACGCAGGTGTGGACGTCCGTGTTCCGGCACGACCGGCCGGACACCGATCGCGGCCGCGTGCTGGTCATGCTGTCGAACGTCTTTCTGCATCTGCACCCGGTGCGGATCCGGAAGTCGGGCGTGAAGCTGCGCTACACGTGGTGCATGGGCGGCCTGAGCTTCTTCCTGTTTCTCTCGCTGACGCTCACCGGGCTGCTCTTGATGTTCTATTACCGGCCGACGCTCGAATACGCCTATACCGACATCGTCGGGCTGCGCGAGCACGTGCCGCTCGGGATCATGCGCGAGATGCACCGGTGGGGTGCGCACGCGATGGTCATCACCGTGTGGCTGCACATGTTCCGCGTCTTCATGACCGGATCGTACAAGCCGCCGCGCGAGTTCAACTGGTCGGTCGGCGTGATCATGCTCGTGCTGACGCTGCTGTTGTCGTTCACCGGTTACCTGCTGCCGTGGGATCAGCTGGCCATCTGGGCTATCACGGTCGGCTCGGGCATGGCGCGCGCGACGCCGTTCCTCGGCCACGAAGGCCCGGGCGCCTCGCTGCTGCGCCTCGGCGACGTACCGCTGATTCATGCGTACGACGACGCACGGTTCGCGCTGCTGGGCGGGTCCTTCGTCGGCGAAGGCGCGCTGCTGCGGTTCTACGTGTTGCACTGCGTCGGCCTGCCGCTGGTCATCGCGGTGCTCATGGCGGTCCATTTCTGGCGGGTCAGGAAAGACGGGGGCATCTCAGGGCCGTTGTAATTTGGAATTTAAGAATTCGGAATTTGGAATTCGTGCACGCATCCCAAATTCTTACGTCCAAATTCCTGATTTCGAGGACTCGGATATGAATGTTATCAAGGGACTCATAAACGCCGTCGCCGACCCCCGCCTGTTCTTCCTGCTCGCGGTGGCTGGGCTCGCCGTGATGGTCTGGAAGCGGGAACGGGTTGCGTCGAATGCGGTCGGATACACCCTGCTCGGCGTCCTCGGCGTCTTCTTCATTTTCGGGACCTTCGACTTCAACTTCCGGCAGATCGTCACCAAGCCGGACAACGTACCGATCGTCGGTCTGATTTTCCTGCTCGCGTTCTTTGTCTGGTATTCCGTGCGGGAGGGCGTGCTGAATGATCGCCGCATCGCGGCGGGGCAGGGGCCGATTGAAAAAGCCGAGTCGGACCGCGTATGGGTGTGGCCGGACCTCGTCTACACGGAGCTCATCTCGTTAATCCTCTGCTCGGTGATTCTGATCGTCTGGTCGATCTTCCTGAAGGCGCCGCTCGAGCAGCCGGCGAACCCGGCCAACACGCCGAATCCGTCGAAGGCGCCGTGGTACTTCCTCGGCCTGCAGGAGATGCTGGTCTACTTCGATCCGTGGCTCGCCGGCGTCGTGCTGCCGAGCCTGATCATCGTCGGGCTGATCTGCATCCCGTACGTCGACAAGAACCCCAAGGGGAATGGCTACTACACGTTCGCGGAGCGGAAGGCCGAGATCACGATCTTCATGTTCGGGTTCGTGGTGCTGTGGTGCTCGCTGATCGTCCTCGGCACGTTCCTGCGCGGCCCGAACTGGAATTTCTTCGGGCCGTTCGAGTTCTGGGACATCCACAAGCTGGCGGCGCTGACCAACGTCAACCTGTCAGAGTACGTCTGGGTGCGTGGCCTGCGCACGGGCCTGCCGGCCAACTGGTTCATTCGCGAAATCTTCGGGATCCTGCTGGTGCTGTTCTACGTCTTCGCGCTGCCGGTGATTCTTGCGAGGGGGCTGCTCAAGGCCTACCTCGCGAAGCTGGGCGGGCCGCGCTACTACGTGAGCGTCCTGCTGTTCCTGATGATGCTGGCGCTGCCGCTCAAGATGCTCGCGCGCTGGCTCTTCAACCTGAAGTACATCGTTGCCATCGGGGAATATTTTTTCAATATCTAGCCGTCCTTGCACGCGTGACATGTGTACGAAATCAGTCGAGTCTCCCGATTACTGCGAGCGTGCAAGCCCTGCACCGCGCGGCCGCCTCAGGGCGGCCGCCTGGTAACGAAGCGAAGTCCGCTTCGTTCTCACGGCCACACGACGGTTTGACGCGGAGCTTCGTTAGCCATGGCTGAAAAAAAGGGCATAGGGCACGCTTACAACGTCGACTTCCTGAACGTCGTTTTTGCGGCGTCCAGCCTGTTCCTGTTCCTGTCGGTCATCTGGATGGTCTGGGATGACTTCGACCGGGAGTGGAAGAAGACGCAGCGGCATTTCGCGGATCTCGAGATGCAGGTCACGCAGCTCAACCTGCAGCAGGCCGGGAGCGCCGTCGACCGGAGCAAGCTGGCGCAGCTCCAGGCGCAGGAAGCGGCCGCGCGGAAGAACGTCGAAGTGAACCAGAAGAAGGTCGACGAGCTCCAGGCGAAGCTGAAGGAGGTCGAGAACAAGCTGTTCCGCGCCACCACGGCCCTGAACACGATGAAGGCGACCTACGACGAGCATCGCTACGACTTCGAGGCGACGCGCGCCGCGGACCCGAAGTCCTCGAGCGCCGCGAAAAAGGAGAAGATCGCCAACGACGAAGCGAAGCAGCTGGAGATTCTCAATCTCGAGATGGAGAAGGTGCTCGCCGAGAAGGCGGAGGTCCAGAAGGATCTCGGACAGTACACGGGCCAGGTCGCTTCGGTCGGCAAGCAGATCGACGACATCAACGCCGAGCAGAATCGCCTGCGCAAGCGGCTGGACGTGATCGCGCCCAGCGTCGTGAAGGACTACTTCCGGAACGCGCCGTTACTCGATTTCATGGCGCCGACCCTCAAGGTCCAGCAGATCATCCTGCCCAACGTCGTCGACGACGTGAATTTCATCCGGGTGCCGAAGATGGACCGGTGCCAGACCTGTCACCTCGCCATCGACAGGAAGGGCTACGAAAAGTACCCGCAGCCGTTCACCACGCATCCCGACCTGGCGACGTATCTGGGCAGCAGCTCCCCGCATCCGATCGACCGGATCGGCTGCACGGTGTGTCACGAAGGCATGGGGCAGTCGGTCAGCTTCCGCGACGCCGCGCACATGCCGAGCGACGAAAAGCAGAAGGAGGAGTGGGAGAAGAAGTACCGCTGGGAAGAGCCGCACCTGTGGGACTTCCCGATGCTGCCGGTGAAGATGACCGAGGCGTCGTGCGTCAAGTGCCACAAGCAGCAGGTGTTCGTGCCGAAAGCCGACAGGCTCAACGTCGCGTACGCCACGTTCGAGCGCGCCGGCTGCTACGCCTGCCACAAGACCAGGGGCTTCGAGAACATCAGGAAGCCTGGGCCGATCCTGACCAAGATCGATTCCAAGCTGTCGCCGGACTGGGTGAAGAACTGGATCCGCAATCCACGCGCGGTGAAGCCGACCACCTGGATGCCGCGCTTCTTCTACAACTCGAACAACAGCTCGCCGGAAGACGCCGTTCGAAGCGAAATCGAGATCAACGCGATCGCCACTTATCTGTTCGCCAACACCGACAAGCACGAGTTCGCGGTGAAGAATCCGCCGCGCGGAGACGCGAAGAGCGGCGAGCAGATCGTCAAGGGGATTGGCTGCCAGGGCTGCCACGTCGTCGGCGAAGGGTCGCGCGTCGAAGTGGGGCCGCGGCGGACCTTCGGGCAGCCGCTCGAGAACATCGGGAACAAGACCAGCTACGAGTGGATCTACAACTGGGTGCGCGATCCGAAGCACTACAGCCCGGCGACCTACATGCCGAACCTGCGGCTCACCGACTCGCAGGTGGCGGACGTCGCGACGTTCCTCGTCGGCCTGAAGGGCCCCGCCGGCGATGCCGCAAAAGCGACGCCCGATCCAAAAGCGGCAGACGAGGTGCTTCTCGACTACCTGAAGAACGTGATGCCCTTCGAGGACGCGAAGGCGCAGATGGCGAAGATGACCCCGGAGCAGAGGCAGGCGGATCTCGGGCAGCGCGCCATCGGCCGCTACGGCTGCTTCAGCTGTCACGAGATCAAGGGGTTCGAGAAGGCGCAGGCGATCGGCACCGACCTGTCCGAAGAGGGCAGCAAGCTGGTCACGCGGCTCGATTTCGCATTCGTCACCAACATCCCGCACACTTCGAAGACCGCGTGGTTCCGCACGAAGCTTCACGATCCGCGGATCTTCGACCAGGGCCGCGTGCTGCAGCCGCTCGAGAAGCTGCGCATGCCGAACTTCGACTTCACCGACGAAGAAGTCGACCGGCTGCTCACGGCGATCATGAGCTTCCAGCGCGACATTCAGCCGCCGGCGGCGATGCCGGAGCGGTCCGCGCGGAAGGACAACATCAACGAGGGAAGGACGCTCGTTCATCGGCGCAACTGCGTCGGCTGTCACATCATCGAGGGCGATGGCGGCGACTACCTCAAGCTGGTGGCCGATTCGTCGCTCGGTCCGCCGCTGCTCACGCCGGAAGGCGCGCGCGTTCAGCCGGACTGGCTCTATGCGTTCATCCGCGGACCGATCACCATCCGTCCCTGGCTCAGCGTTCGCATGCCGACCTTCGGACTCGACGATCAGAACGTGAACGGCGTCATCAACTACTTTGGATCGATCTCGAATTCCATCGGGCCGTTCCAGACGCACGAAGTGGTCAAGACGGCCTCGAACACCGAAGGCGCCGGAAAGCAGATGTTCGAGCTGCTGCAATGTCAGAAGTGTCACGTGCTGGGCACGATTCCGAAGGATCAACCGACGAACACTCTTGCCCCCGATCTTCGCATGGCGTCCGAGCGGCTCCAGCCAGACTGGATCCTTCAGTGGATGAAGAGTCCACTGGCCATCCTGCCGGGCACGCGCATGCCCGCGTACTGGCCGGATTACCCGAAGTCGTTCTACCCGCATCTCGGCGGCGACGCGGAGGCGCAGATCCGCGCGATTCGCGATCACTTACTGACGTTCCGGGGCGGCCCGAGCCCGAAGGCGGGCCCCGCGAAGACGGCGAACGACAACTAGGTCGAGTAGGTCGGGTGGGGCAGGCCCGACCCACCTGACCCACGCGACCCACCTGACCCACGCGACCCAAGCCGCACTGGCGGCCCGGTATACTTCAGTAGTGCTTCGCCCCTACCGCGGCCAGCTGCCGCGGGTCCATCCGACCGCCTTCATCGACGACAGCGCACAGGTCATCGGCGACGTCGACATCGGGGAAGAGAGCAGCATATGGATGTGCGCCGTCATCCGCGGCGACGTGCACTGGATCAAGATCGGCCGGCGGTCGAACATCCAGGACGCCACCGTGGTGCACGCGATGACCGGCACGCATCCGACCAGCATCGGCGACAACGTGACCATCGGTCACGCGGCGGTGGTCCACGGCTGCACGATCGACAACGGGTGCCTGATCGGCATGGGCTCGATTCTGCTGAACGGCGCGCAGATCGGCGCCGGCTCGGTCGTCGCCGCCGGCACGGTGATCACCGAGAACATGAAGGTGCCGCCGAAGTCGCTGGTCATGGGCAGTCCCGGCAAGGTGAAGCGCCTGCTCACGCAGGCGGAGGTCGCCGAGATCCAGCTGTATGCGGACCGATACGTGGGGTATCGGTTGGAGTATATGAAGATTTGAGGATCTAAGGATTTGAGGATTTAAGGATTTTGGCCGACAAGCAGTCGACAAAACCTCCCGCAGGCTCGCGCGATTTTCTCCCCGACGAAATCCGACGACGACAATACGTCATTGGTGTGATTCGGGACGTTTATGAGACGTATGGGTTCGAGCCGATCGAGACGCCGGCGTTCGAGAACATCGAGACGCTGCTCGGCAAGTACGGCGAGGAGGGCAACAAGCTCATTTTCAAGATCCTGAAGCGCGGCGAGCACGAGCACACGGGTGAAGCCGATCTGGCGCTCCGTTACGATCTGACGGTGCCGCTCGCGCGCGTCGTCGCGCAGTACCAGAACGAGATTCCCAGGTTTTTCAAGCGCTATCAGATTCAACCGGTGTGGCGCGCCGATCGGCCGGCGAAGGGTCGATTTCGCGAGTTCTACCAGTGCGACATCGACGCGCTCGGGTCGACGTCCCCGATGGTCGAGGCCGAGATACTCGGAGCCGTCTGCGACGTGATGGCGCGGCTCGGCTTCCGCGATTTCGTCGTGCGGTTGAATCATCGGCGCGTGCTGACGGCGTTGCTCGAGACGGCGGGAGTGGCGGGCGCGCAGCATGGCGACGCGCTGGTGGCGCTCGATAAACTCGACAAGATCGGCGCGGACGGCGTGGCGAAGGAATTTGCCGCGCGCGGGATCTCAGCGGGCGCGACGGAGAAGACACTGACCTACTTCGCGGTCGGAGAACCGGCGGCGCCGCAGGCCGTATTGACGCGGCTGACCGAAGTCCTTGGGGGACACGAGGCGATCGCGACACTGGCGGCGATCGTCGGCCTCGCCGATTCGACCCCGGCCGCCGGCCGAATCCGGATCGATCCGAGCCTGGCACGCGGGCTGTCCTACTACACGGGCGCCATCATGGAGGTGGCCGTTCCCGATTGGGCGGGCAGCCTCGGCGGCGGTGGGCGGTACGACAACCTGGTCGGCATGTTCCTCGGACGCGACGTGCCGGCCTGCGGGTTCTCGCTCGGCCTCGAGCGCATCATTGTCGTGATGACCGAGCGGAACATGTTTCCGGCGGCCGTGGCCACCGGGGCCGTAGACGTCCTGGTGACGTTGTGGAACGACGAGTCGCGGGCCGATGCGGTCGCGCTGGCCGCCGAGCTGCGCGCGGGCGGCCTTCGCGTCGACGCATACCCGGAAGCGGATAAACTGGGCAGGCAGTTCAAGTACGCCGCCGGCTGTCATGTGCCGTTTGTCGCGATCGTGGGCGACGATGAGCGAGCGAGCGGTCGGGTGGCGATAAAGGACATGCGCAGCGGCGAGCAGACGCCGGTTCCACGCGGCGACGCGGCGACATTCGTGAAATCGAGAATCAATGGCTGACGCGCTGGGCAGTCTGGCAAGGACCCATACCTGCGGAGCGCTCCGCGCCGCCGACGTCGGGAAAGACGTCGTCTTGCTGGGATGGGTGCATCGCATCCGCGATCTGGGCGGCGTGACCTTCATCGACATCCGCGACCGCGCGGGCGTGTCGCAGGTCGTCGTGCGTGAGAACGACGCGCTGATGGCGATCGCGAAGCGGCTGCGGTCGGAGTACGTGATCGGCGTCACCGGCGCCGTGCAGCGGCGGTCCGACGACACGATCAATCCCAGGCTGACGACCGGCGAGGTCGAGATCCTCGCGCGCGAGATCCGGATCCTGAACGAGGCGAAGACGCCGCCGTTCCAGATCGCCGACGACTCGCCGGTGTCCGAAGACGTCCGGCTGAAGTACCGCTATCTGGATCTGCGCCGGTCGCGCCTGCAGCACAACATCGGGCTGCGCCACCGCGTCGCGATGGCGGTCCGCCGGTATTTCGATGCGAACGGGTTCTGGGAGATCGAGACGCCCATCCTGGCGAAGTCGACGCCCGAAGGCGCGCGCGATTTCCTCGTACCGAGCCGCGTGCATGCGGGAGAGTTCTATGCGCTGCCGCAGTCGCCACAGATCTTCAAGCAGATCCTGATGGTGGCCGGCACCGATCGATATTTCCAGATCGTGCGCTGCTTCCGCGACGAGGATCAGCGCGCCGACCGTCAGCTCGAGTTCACGCAGGTGGACGTCGAGGTGTCGTTCGCGCGGCCCGAAACGATCTACGGCCTGATTGAGCCGCTGATGCAGCACGTCCTCAAGGAGATCGGCCGCGAGGTGGCGCTGCCCGTGCGCCGCATGTCGTACGCCGAGGCGATTGCGAGATACGGCTCGGACAAGCCGGACCTGCGCTGCGGGCTCGAGATCCACGATCTGTCGGAGGGGTTTCGCGATTCGGAGTTCCGCGTCTTCAAGCAGATTATCGCCGGCGGCGGCGTCGTGCGCGGCTTCGCGGTTCCCGGCGGCAACAAGTACACGCGCAGCCAGATCGACATCCTCGTCGATCAGGCGAAGCAGATGGGATTCACCGGCCTGATCTGGGTGCGTCCCGGTCAGCCGCCGCTCAGTTCCGTGAAGGCGCTGGGCGAGGCGGCGCTGCGCCCGGCGCTCGACACCGCGAAGGTCGGCCCGGACGACCTGCTCCTGATGGCGGCCGGACCCGCGGACAACACGTCGAAGCTCCTGGGGCAGCTGCGGCTCGCGATCGCGAAGAAGGAGAACCTGCTCGATCCGGAGAAGTTCGAGTTTCTCTGGGTCACCGATTTCCCGCTGCTCGAGTACCACGACGAGGACACGCGCTGGTACTCGATGCACCATCCGTTCACCGCGCCGCGCGAAGAGGACATCGACAAGCTCGAGAGCGACCCGGGCGCGGTGCGCGCCAAGGCGTACGACCTCGTGCTGAACGGCTCGGAGATCGGGGGCGGGAGCATCCGGATTCACGACGCGGCGCTGCAGGCGCGCATCTTCCAGCGTCTCGGGATCAGCGACGAGGAGGCGAAGCTGAGGTTCGGCTTCTTCCTCGAGGCGCTGGAGTACGGCACGCCGCCGCACGGCGGCATCGCGCTCGGGCTCGACCGTATCGTGGCGACACTCTGCGGCGAGTCCTCGATCCGCGAAGTGATTGCGTTCCCGAAGACGGCCAACGCCGTCGATCTCATGGCCGGCGCGCCGTCGCCGGTAGACCCGAAACAGTTGCGCGAGCTCCATTTGAAGATTCAGAATTGATGCCGATGAAGCGCATTACCGTCCCCGAAGAGGGGATCGAGACGCTGTTCGGCTCCTACGACGAGAACCTCAAACACCTCGAGTCGCTGTTCAACGTCCGCATCCGCACCCAGGGGCACGATCTGCTCGTCGAAGGAGAGTCGCCGAACCTCGACAAAGTCGACCGCGTCGTCGGACAGCTCTCCTCGCTGATGCGCGACGGCTTCAAGCTGTCGAATTCGGATGTGAAGACGGCCGGGGATCTCGTTGCGCAGAATACGTCGGTCGACCTCCGCGATCATTTCCTCAAGGGCAGCCTCACATCCGCGGGCAAGCGGCGCGTCGCGCCGAAGACCGTGAACCAGCGTCGCTACCTCGACGCCATCGAGCAGCACGACATCGTGTTCGGCATCGGGCCGGCCGGCACCGGCAAGACCTATCTCGCGATGGCGCAGGCAGTCGCGTTCCTGGTGGCGAAGAAGGTCAGCCGCATCATCCTGGCGCGGCCAGCGGTCGAAGCGGGCGAGAAGCTGGGCTTTCTGCCCGGCGATCTGCAGGAGAAGGTGAACCCGTACCTCCGCCCGCTGTACGACGCGTTGTACGACATGCTGGACCTCGAGCGCGTTGCGCGCTACATCGAGCGCGGCACGATTGAAATCGCACCGATCGCGTTCATGCGCGGCCGCACGCTCAACGATTCGTTCGTGATTCTCGACGAGGCGCAGAACACGACGACCGAGCAGATGAAGATGTTCCTGACGCGGCTCGGCTTCGGGGCGAAGGCGGTGATCACCGGTGACATCACGCAGATCGATCTGCCCGCGGGACGCACCTCGGGCCTGGTGGAGGCGATGAAGGTCGTCGGCGCGATTGAGGGCATTTCGTTCGTGTACTTCGACGATCGCGACGTCGTGCGCCACAAGCTCGTGCAGCAGATCGTGAAGGCGTACGAAGCGTTCTCGACGGGCAGCCCCCGCCATGCCTGAAGGCGAGCCGTCCGCCGCCGCTCTCAGTGGAACCCGACCCTCCCCGGCGGCGCCGAAGCGCCTCCGGCGCGCAGGTGGCCGTCGCCGGGCGTTCGACGTGGTCGTCGCTGACGAGCGCGGCTGTGCGCTCAGCGCCCCCGGGCTGGCCGCGTGGCTGCGCGGTGTGGCTCCCTCACGGGCCCGCGGGATGGTCACTGTCGCCCTGGTGAGCGATGCCCGCGTACGCGAGCTCAACCGCAGATATCGACGACAAAACTGTGCAACGGATGTCTTGAGCTTTCCGGCGAATCCGGAATCACCGAAGCCCGAATCCCGATCGAATCCCAAATCGGGAACGAAGCCCAGATCCCGAGCGAATCGCGAATCCCGAGCGAATCCCGAATCCCGAATCCCGAATCCCTTCCTGGGGGACATCGTGATCGCGCGCGGCGTCGCGAGGCGTCAGGCGCGTGAAGCGCGCCACTCCGAGCTGACCGAGCTCAAGGTGCTGGCGCTTCATGGGCTGCTGCACCTCCTGGGCTACGATCATCAGCGAGACGAAGGTCGAATGGAGCGAATCGAACGGCGGCTGCGGCGCAAGGGCGGTCTGCGCGACGGGCTCATCGAGCGGGCGCACGCATGATCCCGTTGAGCCTGTTCCTGCTCGCCTGCGCCGCGGTGTATCTCGGGGCGATCGAGGCCGCGTTCAGCGCGCTGATGCGGCTGTCGCTGCGCCTCGTCGCCGAGCGCACGAACCGGCCCGGCACGCTCGGCACCTATCTCGACGATCCGCTGCTCTTGCTCGTCCCGGTCCGCCTCCTGCTCGGTGTCGTGACCGGCGCGGCGACGACGCTGCTGGCGCGCGCGATCGGCGTCGACCTCGCGCACACCTGGACGACGGTCGTGCTGTCGATCGCCGGCTTCGTCCTGTTCTTCGAGATCCTCGCGCCGCTTGTGGTGGTCAGCCGCGATCCCGAGCGGGCGCTCGAGGTGCTGCTGCCGACCTTCGCGCCGATCGAACGCGCGCTCGGGCCGATGACCCGGTGGATCGCGCGCATCGTGCCGGCCCCCAGGCGCGGCGGTCCGCCGCCCACGCCCGACGAAGCGGCGGAAGAAGCCAACGTCACGGCCAAGGCGTACATCGATACCGCCGAGCAGGAGGGGATCATCGAGGGCGAGGAGCGCCGGCTCCTGCAGAGCATCGTCGACTTCGGCGACACGCTCGTCCGCGAAGTGATGACGCCGCGGCCCGACATCGTCGCAATCCGCGCCGATGCGACGGTCGGCGACGTGCGGGCGCTGTTCCGGGAACAGGAGTATTCGCGCTTTCCGGCCTACAAGAACTCGCTCGACAACATAGCCGGCTTCGTGTTCGTGAAGGATCTCGTCACCCTGAACACGGCCGACGATGCGCTGCCGATTGCGGGTCTGCTGCGGCCGGCCGTGGTCGTGCCCGAGACCAAGCGGGTGCCGGAGCTGCTGAAGCAGTTTCAGCGGCAGCAGACGCAGTGCGCCATCGTTGTCGACGAATACGGCGGCACCGCCGGCCTGGTGACGATCGAGGATCTGCTCGAGGAGATCGTCGGCGAGATCCGTGACGAGTACGACGTCGAGTCGGAGCCGATTGTCGACGAAGGCGGCGGGAGCTACGTCTTCAGCGGCAAAGTGGGCTTCGACGAAGTCAGGCAGCGCCTGGCCGTTGCAATCGAGCGCGAGGGATTCGAGACCGTCGGCGGCTACCTGTTGTCGCGCATCGGCCGCGTGCCGGCGGCCGGCGAGAAGTTCGAGATCGACGGGCTGAGCGTCGAGGTGCTCGACGCCGAGCGCCGGCGCGTGAACAAGGTCAGGTTCCGCAGGAGTCTCTCCGCCACGGAGGCCGCCGAAGACGCGGAAGAGAAGACCCGGTCGGTATGAAGGCAGGATTCGTCTCGTTGATTGGCCGGCCCAACGCGGGGAAATCGACGCTGCTCAACCGGCTGGTCGGCACCAAGCTGGCCATCGTCTCCGACAAGCCCCAGACGACGCGCAACCGGATCCTCGGCGTGAAGAACTATCCCGATGCGCAGGTGGTGTTTCTCGACACGCCGGGCATCCACCGCCCGCTGCACCGGATGAACGTGCGGATGGTCGACGTCGCGGTCGACACGATTCGCGAGGTCGATATGCTCGGCCTGGTTGTGGACGTGACGGAGCCGCCTGGGAAGGGCGACCGATTCGTGCTCGACCTGGTGAAGAACGCTGGTGCGCCACTCTTTCTGATCCTGAACAAGATCGACCTCATCAAGAAGTCGAAGCTGCTGCCGATCATGCAGCTGTACAGCGAGCTCGGGAGCTTTGCGGAAATCGTGCCGGTCTCGGCGGCGACCGGCGACAACGTCGATCGGCTCGAGCGCGCCATCATCGATCGGCTCCCGGCGGGCGAAGCGCTCTATCCACCCGACTACCTGACGGACCAGCCCGAGCGTTTTTTTGCCGCCGAAATCGTCCGCGAGAAGCTGCTGCAGCTCACCCACGCCGAGATCCCGTTCTCGAGCGCGGTCGTGATCGACCGATTCGAAGAGCCCGAGGCGGGGTCGAAAAAGGGTCTGCTGAAGCTGTATTGCACGATTGTCGTCGACCGTGAGTCGCAGAAGCCGATCGTCGTCGGGCGCGGCGGGGAGATGATCAAGCGCATCGGCACCGCGGCCCGCGAGGACCTCGAGCGCTTCTTCGACACCCACGTCTTTCTCGATCTGCACGTGCGGGTGAAGTCGGAGTGGCGTGAAGACGACGCCGTGCTGAGCGACATCGGGCTGAAGTAGGGCGCGCGGTTTCAGGGCCCGCCGACATATAATCGTTACCCGCCTCTGGATGCCGCTCCATACCACCGACGCCCTGATTCTGAGGACTTACAAGCTCGGTGAGTCGGATCGGATCGTGGTGTTTCTGACGCGCGACCGCGGCAAGAAGCGCGGCGTGGCGAAGAACGCGGGGCAGAGCCGCCGGCGGTTCGGCGGGGCCCTGGAGCCGCTGACCTACGGCCGCGTCGGCTACGTCGAGCGGGAGCGGCGGGAGCTGGTGCGGCTGGACTACGTCGTGCAGCTGCGGTCGCCGCTCTCGGCGGTCGACGGCGAGGCGCTCGGCTACGTCAGCTACTTCGCGGAGCTGATCGACGAGTGGGCGCAGGAGGCCGATCCGAGCGAGACGCTGTTCCGCCTCGGCACGTCGATGGTCGATGCGATCGCGGTGGGCGTCCCGATCGAGCCGCTGGCGCGCTACTTCGAGTATTGGTTGCTGCGGTTGCAGGGCGTGTACAAGGCCGATCCGCGGTTGTCCGGCGAGGCGCGTGCGTTTCTCGACACGGCGCGCGGCGTGAGCCCGTTCGGTCTCGGCGGCGTCGCGGTGTCGCCCCGCGCGCTGCGGGAGCTCGAAGAATCGCACCGCGCGCTGATCGCGATGCATCTGGAGAAGGATTTGAAGTCGGTGCGCGTTCTGCGCGAGATGAGTGGAGGAGGACACAGAGGTCGATGAGCACACGGAGACGGATTGGCCACAGAGACACTGAGACACTGAGAGACATCTGGCTCGGTGTCTCTGTGTCTCCGTGGCGAATCGACCCCGTGTCCTCGCGCGATCTCCGTGTCCTCTGCCGGTTGGTACACGCGTGACGTTCCAAGGCCTGATCCTGAAGCTGTCGGAATTCTGGGCGTCGCGCGGATGTGCGCTGCAGCAGCCGCTCGACGTCGAGGTCGGCGCCGGCACGATGCACCCGGAGACGTTCCTGCGCGTGCTGGGGCCCGCACACTGGAACGTCGCCTACGTGCAGCCGTCGCGCCGGCCGGCCGACGGCCGCTTCGGCGAGAACCCCAACCGTCTGTTCAAGCACCACCAGTTTCAGGTGATCCTCAAGCCGGCACCCGACGAAGTGCAGCAGCTCTATCTCGACAGCCTCGAGGCCTGCGGCATCAACCCGCGGCAGCACGACATCCGCTTCGAGGAAGACAACTGGGAATCGCCCACGCTCGGGGCCTGGGGCATCGGCTGGCAGGTGATGTTCGACGGGATGGAGATCTCGCAGTTCACCTACTTTCAGCAGGCGGGCGGCGTAGAGCTCGCGCCCGTTGCCGCGGAGCTGACGTATGGGCTCGAGCGGATCGCGATGGTGCTGCAGCGCGCGGACAGCGTGTTCGACATCGAGTGGGCGCCCGGCGTGAAATACGGGGACGTGCGGCTGCGCGAAGAGGTGGAGCAGTCGAAGTATGTCTTCGGGCAGGTCGAGATCCCGGGCGCGGAGTTCGGCACGTTCCACCGCGATCTGTTCGATCGCTACTATCAGCTCTCCAGCGCGCTGTTGAAGGCGCAGCTGATCTGGCCGGCGCTCGAGCACTGTCTGAAGTGCTCGCACCTGTTCAACATCCTCGACTCGAGCAACAGCATCGGCGTCACCGAACGCACGGCGTTCATCCTCCGCATTCGCCAGCTCGCAATCGGCATCGCGCGCGCGTACCTCGAAGAGAGCGCGAAGCCCGCCGAAGCCGAAGACGTGGGCGGGAAGGCGTCCCGGTAATGGACCGCGAGCTCCTGCTGGAGATCGGGTGCGAGGAGCTGCCCGCGAGCTGGCTGCCGGGCCTCACCAACAAAGTCGGCGAAATCGTCGCCGCGCAGCTGCGCGAGCACCGCCTGGCGCCGGAGTCGCCCGTCGACACGTTCAGCACGCCGCGCCGCCTCACGGTTCGGATCGTACGCATTCCCGAGCGGCAGGCCGATCTCGAGGAGCTGGTGAACGGACCACCGGCGTCCGCCAGCTTCAAGCCCGACGGCACGCCGACGCCGGCGGCCGCTGGCTTCGCCGCGAAGCAGGGCGTGGAGGTCGCCGCGCTCGAGCGCGTCCAGACGCCGAAGGGCGAGTATCTGGCGTTCCGCCGGAAACAGAGGGGCAAGGCGGCGGTCGATGTGCTGCCGGACGTTCTCGGCGGCACGCTGCGCGGCCTGTCGTTCCCCAAGTCGATGCACTGGGACGCGATGCTCGACGACGGTCGCGGCGATCTGCTGTTCGGACGGCCGATCCGCTGGCTTCTGTTCATCTACGGCGGCCGCGTCGTCCCGTTCGCCGTGTCGCGGACGCCGGCGGCGCAAACCGGGCAGGTGCAGGACGTGCCGACCGGCGCGGTGACCTACGGTCACCGGTTCCTGACGACGAGCGGCCGGGCCGGCCGCGCGATCAAGGTCCGATCGTTCGACGAATATCGGGCGCGTCTCCTCGAGAACTTCGTGATCCTCGAACGCGCCGAGCGGCACAACAAAATCGCGCGCGAGCTCGACGCGAAGGCGCAGCGCCTGCAGGGACGCGTGAGCCGGGCCGTCCACAGCGACTCCGGCCTGCTGCAGGAAGTGCCCGATCTGGTCGAGTATCCGTCGGTGGTGGCCGGCACCTTCGCGCTCGAGTTCCTCGAGCTGCCCGACGAGGTGCTCACGACGACGCTGATTCATCATCAGCACTACTTTCCGGTGGAAGGCGAGGAGGGAAGGCTGAAGAACGCGTTCCTCGCGGTCATCAACACCGAGCCCGACAACGAGCGCACCATCGCGCGCAACGCCGAGCGCGTCGTCACGGCGCGCCTTCGCGATGCGCGGTTCTTCTGGGAAGCGGACCGCAAGGTGCCGCTCGAGTCGCGGATCGATCGCCTCGGGACGCTGCTGTTCCACAAGAAGCTCGGATCGTACAAGGAGAAGGCGGAGCGGATCGAGCAGCTGGCCAAATGGATCGCGGAGGCGCTCGGCGCCGACGCGGCGACGACGCAGCTGGCCGGCAAAGCCGCGCGCCTGGCAAAGTCTGACCTCACGACCGACATGGTCCGCGAGTTCACCGAGCTGCAGGGCACGATGGGCGGCATCTACGCCCGCGCCGAGGGGCTGCCCGAGGAAATCTGGAAGGCGATCTACTTTCACTATCTGCCGGTCGGTGTCGAAGCCGACGCCCCGCCGTCGAGAGCGCAGCTGGGGAAGGCGGCGATCACCTGGGCGGCCGTCTCGCTCGCCGACAAGCTCGACACGATCGTCGGCCTGTTCGCGGCCGGCGAGAAGCCCACGGGCTCGCGCGATCCGTACGGATTGCGCCGGGCAGCCCATGGATTTTTCAAGATCCTGGTGGATCTGCCTGACTTCGCCGGACGCTCGGTGCGCCCGATGGTCGGCTCACTTCTCACTAAAGCGCAAGAGGCATATGGCGAATGGTCGGACACGAATCTGGAGGGCCTCTACAACTTCATGACGGAGCGCCTGGCGTTCGTGCTCGAGAGTCGAGGCTTCGATATTCGAAACGTGCGGGCCGTGACGAGCGGCCGCCACCCGAAGGATATTCGACCGGCCGACGAACTCCAGAAGCTGAAAGTCCTGCCGGAATTCTCGACTACGCCCGATTTTCAGGCTCTGGCGGTGGCTTTCAAGAGGGCCAAGAACATCATCACGCGTGAATTGAACCAACCGCTTCTTCACTACGAGCTCTCCCATGAATTTCTCGAAGCTCTGACCGAACCGGCCGAGACGGCACTCCTCGCCGAAATTGAGACGCGGCGCCCCATCATCGAGCAGGCCGTCGTCGAAGGAACCGGCTTTCGTGAGGCGTTTGCCGAGGCGGCGCGGTTCAAGCCCGCCGTCGATCGCTTCTTTGACGAGGTTCTGGTCATGTCGCCAGACCCACAGGTGCGGGACAGGCGATTGTCGCTCGTGCGGAAACTCGTGTCGCTGATACTCAAGCTGGCAGATATTTCTGAAATCGTGACCGAGGAAGCCAAGCAGGCCTGAAGAGCCTGTGCAAAAACGGCTCGTGGTGTCCGCCTTCAGGCGGACCGTGCCGGTCCGGCCAAGGCCGGACGCTCCGTACAGTTAGCTTGTGCGGATTGGCCGATTATTCAATTTCCAGATTCGACCGGAGTGAAGATGGCGAAGAAGTCGACGGTGAAGCGTGCAGGCAAATCCCGGGTCGGCAAATCCCGAGTCGGCAAATCTCGAGTGAGCGAATCCCGAACCCCGAATCCCAAATCCCGACACGTGTTCTTCTTCGGCAACGGAAAAGCCGATGGCAACCGAAACATGAAGGATCTTCTCGGCGGCAAGGGCGCCGGCCTCGCCGAGATGACCAATGCCGGCCTCCCCGTGCCGCCGGGTTTCACGATCTCCACAGAGGTCTGCAACATCTACTACGAGCAGAACGGGAAGATTCCGTCCGCGATCGACCGCGAGATCGACGAGAACCTGAAGAAGCTGGAGAAGGCCGCCGGCGCCACGCTCGGCTCGACCGAGAATCCGCTGCTCGTCTCGGTCCGCTCCGGCGCCAAGTTCTCGATGCCCGGCATGATGGACACCGTCCTCAACCTCGGCCTGAACGACCGGTCCGTCGAGGGCCTGATCGCCAAGACTTCGACAGAGCCGAGGCAAGGCACAACGCCTTCGAGCAAAACAACGTGAAGCAAATCTTAATCGCTGCTCAAACCGCAACAGGTATCCCGTTCCGGTTTACTTCGCTGCACCCTTTCGAATTTGTTGAGGCGACGGCTGACTGCCAAGATCAGCCAAAAGTCTCGCACCGTCAGGGCTTCCGAGACCCGTACAAGGATCCCATCCCTGTCGAGCGTCATATCCTCCGTTGCCGCCGGTTACGATGTCATGTAAACCCGCCACGCCTTGTGAATAGAGAAGCGGGTTCAAAAAACCTATGGGTTGACCCAGAGATTGATTGATTAGAGCGGTCAAGCCTGCCCACAGAGGCGCAACGGCACTGGTGCCTCCGATCACCGCTGGAGATCCATCCACCAAAACGTTGTA
>Ga0137418_10001469_pt1 | contig 21705 bp, 15 predicted proteins | sample CZODoug3_1_2_16f_FD_122242 | JGI IMG/M metagenome (GOLD analysis project Ga0137418, IMG submission 122242) | Vadose zone soil fungal communities from Angelo Coast Range Reserve, California, USA - CZODoug3_1_2_16fungal (Hybrid Assembly) | ecosystem: Environmental > Terrestrial > Soil > Vadose...
TTCCCGAAAAGAGTCTGCACGCGAACATAGCCCGGTACCGGGGTCTGGGCAACGCGAGAGCGAGTCTGAGTGATCTGGTTAATTCGGGCGATCTCGAGAAACAAACCATCGATGGAATGACTTACCTGTGGCCGCACTCCAGAATGACTCATGAAGAAGCACCACGCACTGTTCGATTCCTCGCTCCCTTCGATCCCCTGGTCTGGGACCGATCCCGATTCGAGCATCTTTGGGGTTGGCGTTACCGCTTCGAAGCGTACACACCTGAGGCCAAGCGGCTCCGCGGGTATTACGCGATGCCGATGCTCTGGTGTGATTCCGTCATCGGATGGGCAAACGCCCGCGTTGAAGCAGGCGGCGTAAACGTGGACGTGGCTTTCGTCGAGAAACGTCCGCGGGACTCCGAGTTTCGAAGAGAACTCGAGGATGAGATTGGGCGACTGGAAGTTTGCCTGAACCTGGGGCCGTGACGGCTTCTCAGAGATGTTTTTCCCACAATATATGCGCCTCTCAATCGTCTACACAGGTGGATGACAAACGAGCTGAGCATTAAAGGAATGGCAGCAGACGCGAACGAACAGATATCCGGGGCGATCGACCGGGAAAGAAACCGGCTGCGAAACTTCATCAGGAAGTGGGTGCAGGACGAGGGCATTGTCGAAGACATTTTGCAGGATGTGTTCTACGAGTTTATCGAGACGTATCGGCTGATGAAGCCAATTGAGCAGATCAGCGCATGGTTGCTTCGAGTTGCCAGGAATCGAATCACTGACTTCTTCCGAAAAAAGAAGCCGGAGCAGTTCGACGAATCAGGATCAGAAGATCGCCTTCCGTCGCACGACGCCGGGCCGGAAGATGCCTACATACGAAGCATGCTCTGGGAAGAACTGGATACCGCTCTTAATGAATTGCCTGAAGAACAACGCGACATATTTATTGCACATGAATTCGATGGAAGAAGTTTCAAAGAGCTTGCCGCAAAGACCGGTGTCAGCGTGAACACACTGATCTCACGAAAGCACTATGCGGTACTTCATCTTCGCCGGCGCCTGCAAGCCATACACGACGAGTTCACTTCAGAATGAGGACGACATGATGGAACCGACACACAGTGCTCACAGACTCCGCAGGCACAGATTCGGAAAGCTTTGGATACTCAAAGCTTTGATTTTCGGCGTGGTGTTCCTCACAGCGCTGAGCTTTCTGGTCATGGGCCTTTGGAATTGGCTGATGCCGGCAATCTTCGGCTTGCGAATGGTCACCTTCTGGCAGGCTCTGGGCCTTCTGATCCTGAGCAAGATTCTCTTCGGCGGCTTTATCGGCCGGCCGGGCCGTCGCCGAGACGGACACTGGCCCCGCCCGATGTTCGAGCGGTGGGCCGAAATGACACCGGAAGAGCGCGAGAAATTTCGCGAGCGCATGTGGCGCGACTCTGGCCCGTTCGAACCGCCGGCGCCCGAGTCGAAATCTTAGTGCGATGTCCCAGTTCCTTTCATTACCGCGCTTCGCCGGCGAAATCGAGCGAGACGTCCACGATTCCGATTTCCACTCGGCGATTCCTGGCGCGGGCTTCCTGCGTTGTGCCGGGCACGCGCGGGCTGGATTTGCCATAGCCGCGCGTTGTGATGATCGAGGAATCCATGCCGGCTTCGACCAGATAGTCGCGCACGGTGCGAGCGCGGCGTTGAGACAGGTCTCGATTGTACTCGTTGGACCCAACGTCGTCGGTGTGGCCATAGACGTAGATGGAGTATCCCTTGGCGGTAAGAAGGATTCCGGCGATGCGACTCAGGAGTTCGCGATTCTGCGGACGCAGCGTGGCCTGGTCGAAGTCGAATTGAATGGCATTCTCTCCAAGATTCATCACAAGACCAAGAGCCGTCCTTCGAGTCTCGACGAGCGCGCCCAGCGCCTTTTGCAGGCGATCCAGATCCTGCTCCCGTTGCTGGCGGATCTTTTCCGCTTCCGCGAGAGCCGCGTGCGCCTGATCAGCTGATGTCTGCGCCTCGGCGCGCGCTTCGGCCGACTTCTTCTCCGCTTCTGCGCGCTCGGCTTGCGCCTTGTCGCGCGCCTCGGCTGCCGTCCTTGCATTCTCCTCGGCGCGAACCGCTCTGGCGGAAGCCGCTTCGACCACTTCGGTGAGCAGGTCGATGCGGTTCGTCATGCGCTCCAGCTGGTCGCGCAGGCTTGCGGTTTGCCGCTGCTGCGATTCGACTCGAGTCCACATGTAAGCAATGAGGCCGAACACGGAAACGCCCGCCAACACGGCGAGCCACAAAGATTTGTTTGGAGTAGGCATACTCAAATTAGATCAAAAATTCGAGGAAAGGTGTGAGCCGCGTCCGCACGAGTTCCGAAAGGAGGCTTTTCCGAAAGGTAGGGAAATTGCTCTCTTGTGGGCCTGGGGTATTGCCCTCTGCGTCGTGCTGATTCAAATCATCTCAAGGACGACGAATTTCGTTCCCGGTTTCATCCTGATCGGCGCTCTTCTAGCCATCCTTGTGACGCTATCGGCCATAACCTGGAAATGGCTTGGCGGCAAGGAGCAGTGAACCGCTCCTCCAGAGACCTACAGCATCAGGCGCGTTGCCTCGGAATGGCCCGGGGGCAACCGGCTCAATCGCACCGCGTCGATGAGCGCGCGATGCGCTTTTTCCACTTCTGTCAGTAGATTCGTCGGCGTTTCTCCTGAGAATTGCTCGAAATCGTGAATCAGGTGCATTTGGTCGTGGTATCCGAATTCGTGTGCGACGTCAGTCCACGATCTGGTCTGCGACCGTGCCCTGCTGTCCAGCGCCGCTTCGAATCTCGCGATTCGTGCGTACAGCTTCGGCCGCACACCCACCCGTTCGGTGAATCTTCGTTCGAACTGGCGCAGGCTCAGCCCAACTCGATCCGCGAGATCGGCGATGCGGACTTGACCGTGGCGGAGAAGGATTTCATTCGCCGCGGCCGACACACCATCGCATTGCGGCCGAGCGAGCGAGATGCACAGCAGAAAATCGTCGGTGACCTTCGCTCGCTCCTCAAAGGAACCACAGGCGCCAAGCCGTTCTTGAAGGTGCGAAACCGAAGGACCAATCGCGGCCCGCGCTTCCCAGTCATGGTTGGTTAACTCACGGCAGGGCAGGGAGAACAGCTGGAACAGCCCGGCCGGCTGGAACACGATGCAAAACGATTCCAGCATTCCTCTCATCACGAGCCGCACTCGACGGTGCGTCTGCAAACCTATGAGGACCGGCCGCGGCGTCGTTTCGACGAGTGGACGTTCGCACCAGTGGATTTCGAAAGGCTCCGAGAAGATGAACTCCAGCATCGGTGCGGCACGAGCCGGCACAGGATGCACGAGATCGTGGCCCCGTAGCTGCGCTTCGCGTTGTACATAGAACCGCACCACATCCTTGAGCCCGGCGGCAGGCTTGAGGAACCGGATCCGGTGCGTTGCTCTCTCCATAAACGTCACCCTGGTATACAGCGCGCCCACGCTACTGCTTTGTCGCTAAAATCAGAGGCGAGGGAGCCGGAACTGCAATCGTTCTCACATCTATGAAGCCGGAATTCGACAGCCACCGCTGATATTCACCGAACGTGAACGTGTCGCCGCTGTCGGTCAAGACTAACATGTGGAGACCAAACAGCAGGGGCAGCAAAGGCCCGCGGCGGTCGTCGTCGGGAACGAATTCAGCGATCATGATCTGGCCTCCGCGTCTAAGCGCGCGGCAGGCTCGCTTGATCAGGTCTTGCGTTCCCTCGGCTCCTTCTCCGTGACAGATGTGGCCAAGGATGATGACGTCGTAACACGATTCGCCAAAGTCCATCTGTCGTAGATCTCCTGGCCGAAACGTAAACCGATCCGAGAAGCCCTCGCGATCGACGAAACGTCGGGTGACTCGGTTTATTACTTCCGGCAAGTCAATGACGGTTACACGCGTTTGCTGGTCCTGTCGGGCCAGAGCCAGACTCCACACGGCCGAACCGGCGGCGACGTCGAGTACCGTCCGCATCTGTTGCGGCGTCTGGTTCCCCAATACTTGAGCGGCAACTGCTGCGGCCGGCGCACTGAGCGTGTGCAAAGACTGAACCAATTGGGCAAAGAATTCGACGTTCGGCTGCTCGCCATGAACGGATTGCCGGGCCGGCACGGCATGGCGCACAACCTCAGACAGTTGTGCCCAGGCGGACCAGGACTCTCCCGTATTGTGCAGCACGTATGCACCGATGTAATGCGGGCTGGTTCGTGTCAGGAATGCAGCACTGATTGGCGACAACGCGTAGCCGCTGGATGTCACGTCCAGATACTTCAGCGCTGTCAGTGCGTTCAACAACATCGAAAGTCCACGTGCAGAGCAGGAAGTCTCATTCACCAGGGTTTCCAACGTAGTGTGCCCATGAGCTATCGACGTGAAGACGCCCAACTCGATGGCAGTAGTCAGCACGCGCGTAATCGCAAAGCCCCAGGCGGCTTCTATTATTGGTTGTGGAGATAGCCGCACGGATTCAGTCCGGCTTTTTCCGTTCTGCTCTTCCCGGATTGCATCGCTCATGAGCGGCAGCTTTACGCAAGTCAGGAATTGGCGATAGTAAAAAACCGACATGCGGCTGACTTCTACGCTTACAAGCAAAAATAAGCGATCGATTGCCTTGTCGAAAAGCCGCAGCTTCCGATTGGGATTCAGGACTCAAATGCGTAAAATGCCTCACATATGAAAAAAGCAGCCTTATGGGTGCTCCTGATCTTTTCCGGTGCGTGCTGCTTTGCCTGGCTTTCTTCAGTATGGGCAGACGGGCCGGACGATCCGCCGGAGTTTTTCTTTACCCGACTGGCCTATAGCGAAAACCCAACGGGTTGCTGCCGGCATCGTGGCGGTTTCCGAGGGTTCGGTGGCCGGGAGTCCCTCACGATGCCGATACCGCCGCAGTTCGTGTGTCCCGAGTTCGGCGGACGCAATTTTTTCCCGCGCCAGGGTTGGGGTTGGGGAACGGACTACCCGGGCGGCGACTGCAAGTTCATGGGCGGCATTCATCGGCTGACCGGGATGCGTGTCGCGCCGAATCCGCATGTCATCGGCGCCATGGATCCCGATCTCTTCAAGTTTCCGTTTCTCTATGCCGTCGAAGTCGGAGGCATGTACTTCAACACGCAGGACGCGGCACGGATCCGCGAATACCTGCTGCGCGGAGGCTTTTTCTACGTCGATGACTTCTGGGGACGGGCTGAGCGTGAGAACTTCGAAGCGCAAATGACAAAGGTTTTCCCGGAACGCCGGATGGAACCGCTGCCGTTAAACCATCAGATTTTCCACACCTTCTTCGACATCGAGTCGATTATGCAGGTCCCCGGCCAGGGAGACGGCTGCTACGGCGGGCGGACATGGCAGGTGCGTGACGAAACCGATCCGAGGATCTACGGCATGAAGGACGACACCGGCCGCGTCATGGTCGTCGCCACGTACAACTCGGACATGGGAGACGCGTGGGAATACATGGACCTGGCCTGCTATCCCGAGAAGTACTCCGGCGAAGCCTATCGCGTAGGCCTGAATTTCATGATTTACGCGATGACGCACTAATCGGATGGTTAGAGCCGTAGATACCCACGGCGCTATTCGCAGGTATTCCGTCGACAACCATTTCGGTCACTGGGGCGTATCCCGACGATTCCCTGCCAAAAAGACAATCGAGAGGGGTGGCGTCTTTACTGTAGCGGCGGTCGACTGTAGGCTGAGAGATTGTGAACCCATTCGACGCCGCTCTTTCGAAAACTACAGAATCTCTTGAGCATGTTGCGCAACTCAACGCGCGGTACCGCGCCGGCGAGGTACACGTGCACGTGCCCGAGGCGCTGCGCGACACCGAGCGCACGCTGGAAGAATTGGTTAAACAGCACCTTACAGCCTCAAATGCAGCGCTGGAGGCGGCCTCACGCAGTTTGTTCTTCTCATTGCCGGTGGCCTTCGATCCAGCGGAGTCCGTCGGGCCGTATCTCGCAGTCATCGACCGCGACGCCGCCGGCCAGCCATACCGTTTCCTGGATATGGGCGCCCTCATCGCCACCAACGCCTTCGGCGAGAACGATCCGGCGGTTGTCCGAGCCGTCCTCGAGTCTCTGCCGTTCGTCTGGTCGCGATACGCGCATTCCGAATATCAGACCGTCCTGTCCCTGCGGTTCAAGGCCGAACTGAACCGGATCGCGCCGGCCGGGACGCCGCGGCACTTCATCGTCAACACAGGCGCCGAGGCGGTCGAAAACGCAATGAAGTCCGTCCTCATGAATCGCGTCATGAGGTCGCAGGACGCTGCCGGCGGCTTCATCGTGTCCTTCGAGGGGGCCTTCCATGGCCGCACCCTGGGCTGCCTGGCGGTCACGCATCGCAAGAAGGCGCGATTGGGCTTTCCGACGTTCGACTGGCCGCACATTCCCTTTCCGGTCGAGGAAGCCGGCTCGCCCAAGGAGACGGCGCGTCGCGAGGAGCGAAGCCTGAAACAGCTTTGGGATCTTCTGGTGTCGGGCCGGATGCCGCGCGCGGAAAAGAGCAAAGACACTTACCGGCGAGAGATGGACGCCATCGACGAGTTCCTGGCTCAGCCGGCCCAGGAGGTGAACGCCCTGAACGTCTTCGTCGAAGCGCAGCGTGCGAACCTGACTCCCGACGTCGTCCAGCGGTCGCAGCGCGTTGCCGCCGTCCTCGTCGAGCCGATTCAGGGCGAAGGGGGCGTCCGTCTGGCGAGCGCGCGCTTCATGCGCAAGTTGCGTCTCCTGACGCGAATCTACGACGTGCCGCTCGTTTTCGACGAAGTGCAGACCGGCTGGGGCATGACCGGCCGCCTGTGGGCGCACGAGCTGTTCGATCTTCCGTGCCCGCCCGACGTCGTCACCTGGGCCAAGAAGGCCCAGAACGGGATCCTTTTCGTGAGCGAAGAGCTGGCCACGTTCTTCCAGGAGGAGAAGAAGTTCAACACGACATGGGAGGGTGACTCGGTCGGCATGGTGCGGCTGCTCGCCCTGCTGGACAAGCTGGACCTCGATCAGGTGCAGCGCACCGGCCAGCGGGCGAGAACCGGGCTCGAGGCGCTGGCTCGCGAGTACAGTCAAATCCTGAAGAACGTGCGAGGCGCGGGCGTCATGATGGGATTCGACGTCATGCGCGCGGACTGGCGCGACGCCTTGCGCGAACGCGCGTTCCGGCGTGGCCTGTTGCTCTTGCCTGCCGGCGACCGGGCTCTGCGTTTCTACCCACGCTACGACACCGAGCCGTCCGCAATCGACGAGGCCCTCTCAATCCTTCGCCTGGCAGTTGAGGACCTCCTGGGCGGGCGCCTGGTCCCGGAACCCACCACGGCTTTGGAAACCCGCGTCGGCAGCCTGGCCATCCCGCTCGACACGGTCGAGATCGTGGATCTCACACCCGCCGCCTTCGAGACGCACAAGCTTCAGATCGGCGTCGTGGAGCGGGAGCGCTACGGCACGCTGGCGCAGTATCCGCCCGACGTCCTCCAGGCTGAACGACGGCCGCTGCTGCAATTGCCGCTCGAAACACTGGAAGCGACAGCCGCGAGCCCCCGCGCGATCGGAATTGCCCTGCGCGACCGCGTCTCCGCACGGCTGGTGGGCTACATCCTCGGCAGCGCGCTTGAAAACCATGATGAAGAAGGCGTCGCGGCGGATCCCCGTTTCGGCGAGAACAACACGTTTTACCTGCACGCGATGGCCACGTTGCCCACAGTGCAGAACTCCGTGGAACTGGAGAACCATCTATTGGAGTCGGTGCGGGGGCGGGCGACCGCAGCCGGGTTCGAGTTTCTGTCGACGCTCATCGAAGACCGGCTGCGAGACACAGGTCCGGCGTGGTTACAGAGTGCGGCCATTCTGTTACGGATCGACAATTACCTTGGCAGTGGCAGTCGTTTCGCGTACCTTCAGGCGGCGCTGCAACCGGCCGCAGAGCCCGAACCATCGGCCCCATAATTTCTGCTGTAGCGGCGGTCTGTGACCGCCGGTCCTGGTCTTTACGAACCCCGGCGGTCATAGACCGCCGCTACAGCGGGCAGTCATTTTTCGCAACGGGGATCTTGAAATTCTCAAAAGTGTCTTATGATGCTTGGGTGAGTACTTCTACAACCCGCGGTCACCGCAACAACTGGACTAACGGAGACGCCTTTACCGTCAGCGATGCCACCGAACTTTATGAAGTGGACCGCTGGGGCAAGGGATACTTCTCGATCTCGCCGGCCGGAAACCTGCTGGTCCATCCGACGAAAGACGTTTCGCGCTCGATCGACCTGAAACAGTTGACCGATCATCTGCTGCTGCGCGGCATACAGCTTCCGGTGCTGATCCGGTTCCGCGACATCCTTCGCCACCGCGTTGAAGACATCCACAATGCCTTCCAGGCGGCCATTGCACAGCACCAATACGAAGGACGTTATATCTGTGTGTATCCCATCAAAGTAAACCAGCAGCGCCAGGTTGTTGAGGAGGTGCTCAGCTTTGGCCGGGAATACGGCTTCGGCCTCGAGGCAGGCTCCAAGCCCGAACTGCTTGCCGTTGTTGCGGAGGCATATAACGACACGCCGATTATCTGCAACGGTTTCAAGGATGCCGAGTTCATCGAAATGGCGATGCTGGGCCAGAAGATCGGCCGCCAGGTGATTCCAGTTGTCGAGAAGTACACCGAACTGGGTCTGATCTTGAAGTACGCCGAGAAGGTTGGTGTCCGGCCACAGATTGGAATGCGGGTCAAGCTGGCCACCCGGGGTGGCGGACGCTGGCAAGGGTCCGGCGGCTATCGCTCGAAATTCGGCCTTACCATCGGCGAGGTGCTTCGCGGGCTCGAAGAGCTGAAGGGCCTCGGGATGCAGGACTGCTTCAAGCTCCTCCATTTCCATTTGGGCAGCCAGATTCCGAATATCCGGACCGTCAAGGGCGCGCTGAACGAAGCAGCCCGCATCTACACGGAGCTGGTCAAGGCGGGGGCGGGACTCCAGTACCTGGACGTCGGTGGTGGTCTGGGAGTGGACTACGACGGCTCGCAAACGAACTTCGAGTCCAGCGTCAACTACACGCTCGAGGAGTATGCCAACGACGTCGTCTACCACATCCAAACAGTCTGCAACGACGCGGGTGTCAAGCATCCAACCATCATCTCGGAGAGCGGGCGCGCCATCGTCGCATACCACAGCGCGCTGATATTCAACGTTCTCGGCGTCTCGGCATTCCGCGAAGAGAAAGTCCCGGAGACGATCTCAGCGAGCGAGACAGAGCAACCGCTGATCGACATGCTCGAGACTTATCAGAATCTCTCGGTCCGCAATGCGGTCGAGGGCTATCACGATGCTCAGCAGGCGCTTGACATGGCGCTGAACCTGTTCAGCGGCGGCTACCTTCCCATCGACCAGCGCTGTCAGGCGGAGAATCTTTATTTTGCGATTTTGTTGAAGCTGAAGAAGCTCGTAGACCAGATGGACGACGTCCCGGAAGACCTCCAGGGCCTCGACGAAGTCATGGCGGACACGTACTTTTGCAATTTCTCGCTTTTCCAGTCGTGTCCCGACAGCTGGGCCATCAAGCAACTCTTCCCGGTGATGCCGATTCACCGGCTGAACGCGCCGCCCACACACCACGCCGTGCTGGGAGACATTACCTGCGACTCGGACGGGAAGGTCGACACCTTCATCGACCGCCGCGACGTGAAGAGGACCCTGCCGCTACACTCGCTCAACGAAGAACCCTACTACCTCGGAATCTTCCTGATCGGCGCTTACCAGGAGATCCTGGGCGATCTGCATAATCTTCTCGGCGATACCCATGCCGTCCACGTCAGCCTTGACGACAACGGCAAGGTGGTGCTGGAAGCGGTGATCAAGGGTGATACCGTCCAGGAGGTTCTGGACTATGTCGAATTCGACACGGCTGCACTACTGCGAAAGCTTCGCAGCGACGTAGAACTCGCCGTGCGCCAGGGCAACATCAGCTATCAGGAATCAGGACGGCTCCTGGAGTTCTACGAGGAAGGGCTGCACGGGTACACGTACCTGGAAGCTCCGAAAGAGCGATAGCTCAGGATTTGTCCGGCAGCGTAAAGAGCAATGCCATCGTTGCCCAGCAGGATGCAGCTTCCGAGACGAATTGATGCCAGCCGTTCGGGAAGCTTTCGAACGTGTGCGGCTGAACCGGTACGGCCCGTGACGGCGCGAACCACGACCCGTCGGTGAGTTGATTTCGCAACAACCATTCCACACCCTTCCGGTACGCGAGATCTGTTGTTGGCACGTTCCCCGAGATATGCAGCGCATAAAGCGCCTCGCCCGTAGCATAGGCGTCAGCCTGAACGCCCGGAAGCTGACTCCAACTTCCGTCCTGATTCTGAGCGGCCTTCAATGCCTTCACGAACGGCGCACGTTCAGAAGCGGACGCGCCCGCATCAGCGAGTCCGTTAAGCTGCATCGATCGTTCTTCCAAAGAAAAAACTTTTGCCGAGAGCAGCCATCGTCTGGCGCGGCTCACCCGCTGCTCGAACTCCTCGCGGCGGCCGGGGATGGGATAGAGCTTGATTGAGCGCAGGGCCAGTGCCGTCGTCGTGAACGGACCATACTCGGTCGGCGGTCTATAGCTGTTGTTTCGAAATGAGCCGTCGGGAAACTGGTTAAGCGACATGTAATGGATATGCGCGTCGGTCAATGCATCTGCCGGAGAACCGGCCGCGGCCATGCCCATGAGTGTATAACCGAGTGTGTCCGAACCTCCCCCGATTGGCGACGCGCCGAGGCGATTAGGTTCAAGAACAGGCTCGTCGGTTGCGACGGCAAAGCCGAGTTCCTTTTTCGCCTGCGCTTCATTGACGACGAAGCCTTTTTTTCGCGCCAGCGCGACCGTCATTGCCGGAAGTGAATTGCTGTGACAGGAAACACAGTGACGGCTCTTCCAGCCGGGCTCGCCGCTCATTTCAATCATCGGAATGACTTTTTTCAGCGCCGCTTCAACAGACGGAGCGCCGCCCGCGGGTTTAGGCCATTCTTCTTTGACTTCTTTGGCGCCCGCCTTTACTAAAAGATCCAGAGTCGAAGCGATCCCCACGCGCGCGGCGAGTTGATATGCAGTATCGCCGCGATCATTTTTGGCGTTCGGATCGACGCCTTTCGACAGCAGCCATTCGACCATCCGATCGCGAGCCGGAGGCGGCTCCATCGAAAGCACGGCTTGCATCAGCAGAGTAAAGCCCTCGCGGTCGCGGGATTCGAGAGAAGCTCCGTGATCGAGCAGAAACTGGGAAAGCTCAGGCATTGCTCTCTTGGCCGTGTCGTTCAACACGCCCCCCATGGTCGATCCTATCTGTGTTGAAAGCGTGCCATTGGGACGGACTCCGTTAGCCGGCGCTCCTTTTTCCACAAGCAACCGCGCGCAGGCTTGACACCTGGCCCCTATGGCCGCAGAGATCGCGGCGCCGGTTCGGTCGCCGGGAGGCATGCCGGTGCTGAAGAGAAACTGGATCGCTTCGAGATCGCCCACCGCGGCCGCACCCGTGAGCAGCCGGGGTTCGGGTTCGGCGCCCTTGCCCACCAGAAGTTTCAATACGGGGGTCGATCCGAAGGTCGTGACGGCGACGCTCATTGGAGTCGCATTGTTTTTGCCTTTTGCTTTCGCATCGGCGCCTGCATCCAGCAACACTCGGGTTTTCGCTAAATTGGTGGCGGCGTACATTAGTGCTGTGGAAGCAAGATCGTTTTTAGCATTCACATTGGCGCCGTGATCGATCAGCAGACTCATCATTTTCACGTCGGATTCGATGACCGAATGCATCAAAGCCGTGGTGCCAGTGCTGTCCACAGCGTTCACGTCGGCGCCCGAGCCAAGTAATTTCTGGACCTGTGCGTGGTCGCCGTTTCGGACCGCTACCAGCAATTCGGGTGAGCCGGCGGCATACAATGCGGTGCCAGCCGCGAATAGCGACATCAATAGAACTAAACGACCCATTGCGGTTCTCCTTTGGGAGGCCTCCTCGGATCGAGCAACTGTAGCGGCGCTCTATGAGCGCCGGTTTTTCCCGGATCAACGAAATACCGGCGGTCATAGACCGCCGCTACAGGTCGGATTCCCTCCCTCTCAATTACCTACTGCGGCTGTGCGCCGCGCTGTCCGCCGGTGGCTGCAGGCGGAGGGGCAACGGTCCAGGCGACGAGCTGGGCGCCGCCGCCCTGCGGGCCTGCGGTCGCCAGCACGATGTACTGATTGCCCCGATGCATGTAGGTCATCGGCAGCGCCGTCTGCGGGCCCGCGGGCAGTTTGGCTTGCCAGAGGTTCTCACCGGTCTTCTTGTCGTAGGCATGGAATATGGGCTGTCCGTCCGTACCTTCGCCCGCGAACAGGAAGTTCCTGGTGACGAGCAATCCGGCTTGCGAAGGGCTGCCCGTCGGCGGAATGTTGGTCAATCCCGCGGCAGCAAGATTCCTGGCGATGTTCGGAGGCGTGTCCCCATTGGGGATCTGCCAGGCCATAACACCTCTGTTCATATCGTAGGCCGTGATCCTTCCGTAAGGCGGCTTCATCAGCCGCAAGCCGTTCGGAAGCTGGGGACTCTCGCCGCCCATCAGGTAATCAGAATCGCAACAGGCACCATTCACGCCGGGCGTCGGAGTAGGAGTCGCGTTTGGGGTCAAAAGAACGACCCTTGGATTGGTTGCCGAACCCACATACACAAATCCCGTTTCGGGATCCGCAGCACCCGATTGCCAGTTCGCGCCGCCGTTGTAGCCAGGCACCTGGACCAGGCCCTTCGATCCACCGGGCCCGGTCGCCGCGGGAGGCGGTGTGAAGATTGGACCGATCTTATAGCCTTCGAGAAGCTGCAATGCCGTTTGTTTCAGCGCAGGAGTAAAGTCAATGATGTTGTCCGGATTTACTCCTTGAAGGTCGAAAGCGGGCAGCTTGATCGGGAAGGGTTGCGTCGGAGACGTCCATTCTCCCTTGGCGTCGGTCTGCGGCACGGAACGCTCTTCAATCGGCCACACGGGCCGGCCGGTGACTCGATCGAACGCGTACGCGAATGCCTGCTTCGACAGTTGCACGACCGCCTTGACCGGCCTCCCATCAATATTGAGATCGACCAGGATCGGATGCGGCGGCATGTCGTAGTCCCAGATGTCGTGATGAACGAGCTGGTAGTACCAGATCATCTTTCCAGTTCGGATATCCACGCAGGCGAGGCTGTCGGAGAACAGGTTGTTTCCCGGACGTGATCCACCATACGGGTCATTTGTTGCGGATTCGATATTCAAATAAACGTACCCGAGCTCCGTGTCGACAGAGAAGGGACCCCAGACCCCGGCATTGCCCGAATATTCGGCGGACCCGTTCAGCCACGTTTCATAGCCTGGCTCGCCTTTGCGCGGGACCGTGTGGAAGACCCACTTCTTCTTGCCGGAGCGGACATCGAACGCCATAACGTCTCCCTTCACGTTCGATTTGTTCGAGCGGCTGCCCGGCAGCAATGCCGGACCGACAACGATCGTGTCGTGCGAGATCACAACGGGCGAACTGTTGCCGATCTTCCCGATCGGATCCCCCTTGTAATCGAGATCCAGTTCCTTGAAGAGATCCACAATTCCGGCGTTGCCGAAGCTCGGAACGGGACCACCGGTTTTGGCGTTGAGCGCAATGAGTTGAAAGCCGGGTGTCACAAACACGATACGTTCGTCGCCGCGGCCATCGGTCCAGTAGGAAACCCCACGGTGAACCTTCCGCGGCGCCTGAGTGAATCGCTCGCCCTCGTTGGGCCGGTATAACCACAGCGTTTCGCCGGTTCCCGCGTCGACCGCAATCACGTACCGGCGTTGATCCATGCTGAAGTAGAGAACGCCGTTGACCATGATCGGCGTCGTTTCGCTGCCGTTCAGGGGATTCGGCTTCAGACTGTCCGATTTCCAGACCCAGGCGACTCTCATGTTCTTGATGTTGTCGCGATTGATCTGGTCGAGTGGCGAGTAGCGCGTGCTTGCTTCATCCCCTCCATACACGCGCCATTCTCCGTTTTTGGCGCCTTGCTGTGCCGTCGTCCGGATAGCCAGAAAAAGAGAAGCGATCACGAGCCCATAGAACATTGTCCGAATCAGTCGCGTCATGGCTTTGTCTCCGAGAGTATTTGTGGAGTGTTTATACCCGATCCCAGGCCATGTCAAACCGAATCACGTACTCGATTTGTCAAAACTTGCGCCGTCTCCGCCGCATTGCGTGTAGCCGAGTCGCAGAACGGGCAGGCGCATGGCCCAATCGGGATGAGAAGGAGACGGATACTTCGATAATGTCGTAAGACCGGCCCGCAACTCATATCCATTCAGGCTCATCTTCGCGAATGCACAACCGGCCCATGCGTCGGCGCGTAATTCCGGAGTCGAACCACTCTTCATCCAGGAGGGCGGCGAAACCGCATCAATGGCGTGGCCGACTTCGTGAGCAAGGACGGCAAGAATTCCGCCATCCCCATAGGTTTCATAGACCGCCGTGAAGAACTCCGGCTTGTACAGGATTTTCGCTCGCCCTGCGTCATTAATCAGCATTGCATTCGGCGCGGTTGAGTTCCGGAACACAGCAAGCGTCGGGCAATTGGGGCGGCAGGCCAGGACCAGTGCGGCATTCACTTTTCCGGCCAGTTCCATGGTGTCGCCCGTCGGGCGTTGATCCAGGTATGCGTTGTAGGACGAAGCGTTGGTACCAAGTGTACAGATCACTTGCGCGGACGGGGAAAACGCAGAGACGAGTAAGAGACCGGCCAGAAATTTCGACATGGTTCCTCAGAAGGTGCGGTGCCGGCGCCCGAGCAGCTCGCGCAGCGCATCCATGCGTTCACCCGTGCCGGTGAGCAGGTCTTCAGGAAATCTTCGATAAGAAAGGACCTCCCGATAGACCTGCGCAGCGGTGACCGAGTTCAAACCCCATCCAGCGATGTATTGCAGGCGCATGTTGACGTCACGATTGATCTCAGCACCCGCAAGCATTGGCCGAAGATCGGAGGCGCGACCCGCGTATGTCGCCATCAAATCAAAGGCGGAATGGAATTCAGCTTCGGCGAGCGAAGCCGCCACACCCGAGTATTTGGCGTCGTCCAGGCGCTGCTGCATCGCATCAATATTAATAGGACCGCTGTCCACACTCCCCAGCAACACGAGATCGTAGCCATCGCCGTTCAAGTAACTGCTCCACACGGTGCCGTTCGGAAAAACATCGAAGAAAGTAGCCAATTGTGTCTTGACCGTTTCTTCGTCGCTTTCGTAAAGCGGCAACCATTGCGCTGCCACTCCACCCGGATTCAGATGGCTTCGAACAAGCTCGAAATATTCCTTCGAATACAGCGCGGACGTGCCCTTCACCCACGGGTGGATGGGATCCGTCGTGATGACGTCGAACTTCTCCGATGTGGTCAGGATGAAGTGGCGCGCGTCGTCATCAATCATTCGCGTTCGGCGGTCGTGCAGCACACCATAATTCTGCGTATTGAAAAACTTATCGGAAGCAGGCGGAATGATCGCCTCCAATTCGCAAATGACGATACTCTCGACATCCGGATATTGCACGAAGGACCCTGCGGTGACGCCCGCCCCGAACCCGACCACCAGGATTGACTTTGGCTGTCGATGAATTAATGCAGGCAAGTGTCCCATCATACGTTGCAGGCGCATGTCCAGCAGCGCCGACGACGCCTCGGACTTTCCGCTGACGTAGAAGAATCGTTGGCCGGCCCGATCGGTAATCACCACCGATGAATTCATTCCTTCGCCCACAAAAAGCGGTTTGGCCTCTGCCGATAAGTCGAGACCCCGCAAAATCGGCGCAACGCGGCGGCCGTACGCAATGACCTGCCAGGGAATATCGGACACAGCGGAAATCAGCCCGAATGCCACCACCGCTGTGCCTGTGAACGTTGAAGCCAATATTATCGCCGAGCGCAGCAGGGTGGCCTCCAGGCGCTTCCACATCATCCAAACATGGGACACAATCGCAACCACTGCGGCTGCTGCCGCGAGAGCGATCAACAGTTGTTGCGAGCCTCGTGTTCCCATGTCGGGAATCAGCACAAGACTAAACGCCAATGCGCCTGCTATAGACCCCGCTGTATTGGCCGCATAGATCCGTCCGGACAGCCGCGCAGGATCCTCGCCTTCGGCCGCCGCACTCGCCATCGCCAGCGGGAAGCTCGCACCCCATAACACTGCCGGAAGAAAAATCGTCCGGATGCAGCGGAAGAAGTCCAAATCGAAGTTGAACCATGGATTGAGCGACAGCCACGGGTCTACCGGCCAGAACGGCAGCACGTTCGTGATGATGAATGCCGTTCCCGCAATCGCGGCCGCGAGCAGCATCTGGCAGGCTGCGAGCGCCAATCGCGGTTGGTGGATGCGCCGCACCAATAATGAGACGGCGGCGCTACCACCCCACAGTCCCAGCAGAAATATGGCAAGGATGATCGAGAACGTGTAGACCGTGGCGCCCAGCAGCAGAGACAGCAATCGCGTCCACACGACTTCGGCCCCGAGAGCTGTCAGCCCGGAAAGAGCGATCGCTACATAAACCAGCACTGCGCCCGGTGCGCGGTGAGGGAAATTGGGGGACGCACCCCGAATTTCCTGCCGGCTCACCACGAATGCGGACGCGAACGCGAGCAGCGCCACAATCAAATTCATAGCCGCTGCGGCGTAGGTGGCGACGGCCATATCGTAGACACGTACGAGATAAAAGCCCGCAGCGAGACAGCCAATGACCCCACCCGCGATATTGGCGCAATAAAACGCTCCGAGCCAGGAAATCGTCTTCGTCGAATTTTCCGCCCAACGCGCGATTGCTGGAAAAGACGCACCCATCAGCACCGTCGGCGGAAGCAAACAGACCGCGGCAATGACGCCGCGCGCAAGCAATCCGGCCATACCTGATGTTGGCCCGGCAAGGTACAGGCGCCCGATGAGCGGCAGGCCGAATAAGGCAAGTATCCCGAACGCCCCAATTCCCAATTCCAGAAACGCGTATACGCGCAGAGGATGTCGTCGTGGAGAAACCAGCCATGGCAGAGCGGCGCTGCCAAGGCATAACCCTCCCATGTAGGCTGCCAGCAGCAGCCCCAGCGATACAGCCGAAGAACCAATCACCAGTTGCAGCAATTGCAACCAGACGATCTCGTAAATAAGAGCCGCGCAGCCGCTTGCAGCGAGCAGCAACAGCAGAAGGAAAAACACGGAGGCATTTTGCACCACAAAGACACGAAGACACAAAGGAAGGCCGCCGGCCACCACAAATTCGAGGCTTTCCGACTGTAGCGGCGGTCTATGACCGCCGGTTTTTCCTCGCAACGTGCCATAAAACCGGCGGTCATAGACCGCCGCTACAGTCGGAAAATAGTCGTCAGAGTGCCCGGCAGGCTGAAAACTCCGAAGTCCACTGCAATGGCGAATTGATCCTCGATGAAGTCGCTGTGACGAAACCGCCTCTCCACGGCAGGACAAAACTGAATCCGCCGTTCCCGGGCAACTTCACTGAGCCGACATAATACTGGCCTTCACCGTTGCCTGAAGGATCGCAGGTTGGACTGTAGAAGAGCTGCACGACAACAGGCGAACTGGAAGAGTTTGTAATGGAGCCGGTGACCTGAGTTCCAAAGAAGGGGAACGGCAGCCTGCTCGACGACAGCACGGGGAAGTTTCGATTGCTTGTCGGAGTGTTCGGCGTCACTCCGATCAGATCAACGTCAATTCCAAGCGCTCCGTTGGAGAAGATCGAATTGGACAGGAACCAAAATCGGTTGAACCCATTGGTGATCCCGTTCTGGCTGTTGAATGCTATCCGGTTGCCGCACTCGTCGCGGTCATTGGTCACGACTCCGCTTACCGGATCAATTACTATGGCGCACAGCGTATCCGCCGAATTCAGGTTGGCTCCGATTGTGCCGGTTGCCGACGAGAACTGCCCACCGGCGATGTTGATCCCATCAAATTGATTGCCCAGCGGTAACGTGCCGCTGACATCGGTACCGATATAGTTTCCGCGCACCCAATTCCCCCTGCCTGCCAGCAGGATTCCTTGACCACGGTTGCCTGAGATCACGTTACGTTCCGCCGGAGCCGGACCGCCGATGGTGTTGAAGTCGGTGGTCGTGACGATTCCCGCGGTGGTGGCGAAGCCTGAGCCGTTTCCCATGGCGATCGTTCCAGTCGAGTCCGTGCCGATGAGGCAGCCGATGATCAGGTTATTCGCGCCGGCGCCTCCAATCTGCGGAATGGAGGGAGGGGCAGAGCCTTCGCCGGGCGGGCAATCGGGCTCCTGCGGCCGCGCGAAACACGGAATAACTGGAATCGTCGGATCAGGAATCGAGGGCGGAGTGGGATCCGGAAGAACCCCGCCACTGATGGCGTCCAGCACAATACCATTACCGCTAAAACGGTTGATCACCAGGTTACGGATCGTGCTACCGCCTCCTATCAGGTAAAGGCCATGCGTGACCCCGAAAAAAGAGAATCGTGAAGCAGTCGTGCCGTCGATCTCCACGCGCGTGGCGCCCCCGGAGTCTCCCTTAATGAAAATAGGTTCAGTGATTACCGGAAGACCCGTTCTGGGGCGGATCGTCGGCGTGCCCACGCCGATGTTGAACACGATCGTATCCAGGCCGGGATCGCCTTTCACACATCCGTTGACGGCCAGGTTCGTGTTGGCGGCTGTGATCGCATCACGTAGCGTGCACGCCGGCGGCGGTGGCGGCTGGCCTGGTAGAGTAAGGACAAAGCCATCCCAGGTACTGTTGACGGTGATGGTCGCGGCCTGGGCTGCCACGCCGGCTCCCAGCCAGATCGCAGCAAATAGAACCGAAAGAATGCGGCGGAATGCTTTCATGTTACCCCCTGTAAGTTGATTCGAAGCTCTCGATTCTTACTGGCGGGATTTGTCGAAACCTTTCTCGAATATTTCCGAAAGAAATGGAGGAGGAATTCAGTGTCCTGAGTCAGAAGTTCGCTGACATTTTCGGGACCATTTTCCCACTGTAGCGGCGGTCTATAGCGTGCACTCAGTACCCGGAGCGAGTAGCGACGGGCACCGTGGACGAACCGTACGTATCATTCAGCACGCAGCGTCGTGAGCGGATCCGCACGGGATGCGCGGCGTGCGGGAATGTAGGCCGCGACCGTCCCGACAGATACGACCAGAAAGGAAGCTGCAGCCAGTGTTGGAATGTCGGCGGCGCTCACGCCGTACAGCAAGCTCATCATTAGGTATGCGAAACCAATACCCGCGGCCAGACCGATCACAGTTCCAAGCAGCACCACGCTCATCGACTGCCGGATGATCATGCGCATCACATCCTGGCCTTTTGCTCCGATTGCGACGCGGATGGCGATTTCTCGGGATCTCTGTGCGACCGAGAAATTGATGACGCCGTAGAGACCGATGCCGGCAAGCACAAGCGCAACGACACCGAACCCGCCCAGCATCTCGGCCAGCATGTCGGTTACTCCGAGAAGCCGATCGCGAAATTCATCGATAGTTTGAATGCCTTGAACCGCGAGGATCGGATTGGTTTTTCGTATTCCCTCGCGGACCGGTTCGATCATTGATGCCGGAGTCACACGAGTCCGGACAACGATCGTTGCCTGTTCAGGAAAGTCCTGCAGAGCCGCAAGAAATACGTAGGGCATCGGCGACTCACCAAGAGTCATATATTTTCCAGTCTCGGCCACACCAATGACCGTCGCCAATGGTCCTTGATTCAGTCCAAGACGGATCCGTTTTCCCGTCGGATCTTCATTGGGCCAGAACTTTTGTGCAAGCGCTTGGTTAACGATAGCTACACGGTCCTTGGATAAGGTATCGAATTCCGTGAAGTCGCGGCCGGCAACAAGCCTTGTTCCCATGGTTTTGAAGTAGCCAGGCGCGACAGTGCTCGTCCCGACGTTGTAGCCGCGCTCGTTTCCGGCGTTTGGCACGAACCCTTCGGGTACGATTGTCCTGGACCAGTCGTACGCATCGAGCGGAAGAGGGAATCCGATGCTTGCACTTTCCACACCCGGCAACGACTCGATGCGCGTCTTCAACCGTTGATGAAAAGAGATTTCGTCAGGCGGCCGCGGGTACTTGGCCTCGGGCAAATCGATGCGCATGGTAAGGACGTTCGCTGCGTTCACTCCGATGGGCGTCCCATATAGTTTTACGGCGCTGCGGATCATCAGACCAGCTCCGACCAGCAGCACGACGCACAACGCCATCTCAAGGACGACGAGCATGCTCGAGAGGCGGCGCCCGCGCGTTCCGCCGGCGGCTCCGTGACCTCCGTTCTTCATCGCACTGCTCACGTCGACTTTCGCCAGTTCGAGTGCCGGCGCGAGTCCAAACAGAATTCCCGTGCCGACGGAGATCGCAGCCAAATAAACGAACACCTTCGGATTCATCGAAAGATCGAGCCACAGGGGTTTCGGAAACCCGGCGATACTGGCGTCGAACCAGTGCAGCCCTGCGAGTGCAAGCAGCCATCCGGCGAAGCCGCCTGCCAGCGAAAGAACGATGCTTTCGATCAGAAGCTGCCGAATAATGCGGGCGCGCCCTGCGCCGATCGCCGTTGGTTGGGGCTGACCTGAACCTCGAACGCGAGATCGTCCCGCCGCGCGATGTTGATTTGTGACACGGTACCTTCTCGACACAAGTTCGTAAGCGACCTGATCAAACCGCAGCACCGGGCAACCCTGCGGGGAGCTATTGGATAGGGCGGCCGACGTCTTATCTTTATCGTCATTGGCAACAAACCATTTGGTTCGGTGATGCTCGGACGGTGTGCGCTTTGCCGGCAATATGGACCCCTTCAGCAAAGTCACATCCTCCCCTCCTTTGTCTCTACTTGGCTAAAAAGAACATCAGCGACGGGATTTTTTCGCACGTCACTCAATATCAATCGCCGAGCACAAGATGGACTTAAGTGCTGCCTGCTATGCCGCGATTGTGAACAACGGTTGAGTAAGTGGGAAAATAAATTCGCACGCGAGATATTTCATCCTTTGAATGCAAATCCCGGTCAGGAAATCCCGTATGACACTGATCTCCTAAGATTTTGTACTTCCATATCCTGGAGATCTGCATGTTTTATGTGGCAGGACGACCGTTTCTCGCACTTCACAGAGGACCAAAGGAATCTTACGCGACGTGCGATGCAGGTTTGGGCGAATTTCATGCTTGAGAGAGTTGAGGATATTGGTGAATTTCAACAGCACATCTTAGTTTGCGACGCCATCGGCCCTCTAAAGGGTCAGGAATTTCCTTCAAACCTAAATCGATACCTTCAGCGCAGCTTTGCTTTCGATGCGGTGAGGGCGCCCGATACTTCTTTCATATTCTCGAAGATGGGGAAATTCATTAACCTTGGTTTCATCAAATTCGATCAGAGCGAATGGCAAGGTGCTAGAGTACATGCAAGCGGTGGGACGATAGGATCACAAGATCCCACGGTTCCAGCACCCTTTGGAAGCTATCTGGCGGAGAAGGCACGGCGGGTTTCAGAGCTAAATCAGAGCGTCTCTGACCAGCAGCGTGAAAAAATCAATGATTTTGTGTTCCGGAATCCGGAAAGGGTGGCAAATTCAGGAACTTTCCAGGCGATGTTGCGGGATCTTAGAGCCGTTCCGGAAAGTTGTTGAATCGGTGGAATCGGATGTGATTCGATATGTGGTGCCCCTCCAATTACCTGACAC
>Ga0137418_10001470_pt1 | contig 21698 bp, 18 predicted proteins | sample CZODoug3_1_2_16f_FD_122242 | JGI IMG/M metagenome (GOLD analysis project Ga0137418, IMG submission 122242) | Vadose zone soil fungal communities from Angelo Coast Range Reserve, California, USA - CZODoug3_1_2_16fungal (Hybrid Assembly) | ecosystem: Environmental > Terrestrial > Soil > Vadose...
TTCCAGAAGCACTTGGAGATATTCGTCGAGCGCGTCCCCGGTTTTGCCTCGTTGGAGAAGCTTCTCCGCTTGCGCGACGCGTTTCGCGATTTCGGCCCGATCCGGCATGGAGTAATCTGCGGAGTAACCTGCAAGGTGATTCTAGGAGCCGCAGAAATCAGCGGCAATGAAGTAACGATCGGGCGCAGTTACGAAGGTCATTCTTCGTCCCGGCTTTGGGCGCGGCCTTCGTTTCTGGTATACGTGCTGGATGCCCGACGCCCGCAACGCTAACGAAGAACAGGGACTTCGCCACCAACTCACGGCCGGTCAGATGGCCATGGTGGCAGTCGGCGGCTCGATTGGCACCGGCCTTTTTCTCGGCTCGGCTCCCGCCCTTGATCTGGCCGGACCAGCGGTCATTATCAGCTTCCTGTTGGCCGCGTTCATCAACTTCACGGTTGCATTGGCGCTGGGAGAACTGGCCTGCGCTCATCCCGCCGCCGGATCCTTCGGAATCTACGGCGAGCTCTATCTCAACCAATGGGCTGGATTCCTTTCCCGCTCAGGCTACTGGGCCGCGATCGCGTTCTCCGTGGGCGGCGAGATGGTGGCCTCCGCGACCTACATGGCCTACTGGTTCCCCAAGGTTGCCCCCATCGTTTGGGTCGCGCTGTTCTCAATCCTGCTCTTGTTAGTGAATCTTCGCAGCGTCGGCGCTTATGGCCGCTTCGAATTCTGGTTCGCCATGGTGAAGGTTGTCACCATTGCGGCGTTTGTAGCGCTGAGTGCTGCTCTTCTCCTGACCGGACGGGCTGCCCCTCAGTACACGCTCCACGGTGGATTTTTCCCGCGCGGATATTTCGCTCCCCTGCTCGCCATGACATTCTCGATCTACGCCTTCGGAGGAGTCGAGTTCGTAGCCGTGACATCGGGAGAGTCGCGCTCGCCCCATGAAATCGCCAAAGCCGTCCGCATCACCTTTGTAATGCTGACCGCCCTTTACTTGGGCGCGATCGCAGTTCTCGTCGGCGTGATGGCTTGGAACCACGCCGGCGTCGGTGAGAGTCCGTTCGTCACGGTCTTCCGTTCAGTGAAGATCCCGGGAGCGAGTCATCTCATGAATTTCGTCGTCCTCACCGCAGCCCTCTCCGGCGCCAATGCCGCTCTTTATGTCTCTTCGCGGATGCTTTTTTCCATGGCGCGCAGCGGCTGGGCCCCACGCCGCTTGGGACACCTGAACGCCCAAGGCTCACCCAATTTCGCCTTACTGGTTTCCTCTTATGGCATCGTGGTCGCACTGGTCCTCGAACGATGGGCCCCCGCCAATGCCTTCGAGTTCATGCTGCGGGCCGCGTTCTTCGGAATGATCCTGTCCTGGGTCGTCTCGCTGGCCGCCCATGTGTCTTTCCGCGAGCGCGCGAGCCCAGAAGATCTCAAAGCTCTCCCCTTACACTCCCCGCTGGGAGCGTGGGGATCCGCCGTCGGCTTCACGGTGGTGTGTGCCGTGATTGTGAAAGGCTGGTGGGACTCGCCCGTCAACCGCATTAGTGGACTCCTCTACTTGTTATTCTTGACGTTGGCCTGGTGGCTGATCAAGTCGACCCGCCAAGAGTAGTTTCGCAATCGCCAATCACAAATTGGCAGCCGTCAATCCTCTACAATGTTCCTCATGTCGGACCCGCTGCTCCGCTACCGCTCCGAATTCCCCATCCTGGAGCGGACCAACTACCTCATCAGCAACTCGTTAGGCGCCATGCCCCGAGCTGTCTATGCCTCGCTGAAAAACTACGCCGACACCTGGGCGACCCGCGGTGTGCGTGCCTGGGAAGAAGGCTGGTGGATGCTGGGAGCTGAAGTGGGTGACGAGCTGGGCGCACTCATGAACGCTCCCAAATCAAGCGTCTCTACCCATCAAAATGTAACCACGTGCCAGGCCGTAGTGGCGTCCTGCCTCGGTTTCTCGGGCAAGCGCAATAAAGTCGTTTACACCGACATGAACTTCCCTTCCGTGATGTATTTCTGGGAAGCCCAACGGGCCTGTGGCGCACAAGTTCACATGGTGAAGACCGATGACGGCATCACCGTTCCCACCGAGCGTCTGCTCGATGCCATCGACGAAAACACACTGGTCGTTCCGGTTTCTCACGTGATCTTCCGCAGCGCCTATATCAACGATGCGAAAGCGATCATTGAGAAAGCGCACAGAATGGGAGGGTACGTGGTGCTCGACACTTTCCAATCCCTGGGTACGATCCCGGTCGATGTTCAAGCTTTGAACGTTGACTTCGCTTGTGGCGGGGTCTTGAAGTGGCTGTGCGGAGGCCCTGGCGTCGCCTACCTCTATGTCCGACCCGATCTCGGAAAGAAGCTTGTGCCGCGCTTCACCGGATGGGCAGCGCACCAGCAACCGTTCAATTTCGAAGTCGGACCCATCCGCTACACTGACCCGCCCTTCCGTTTCATGAACGGCACTCCACACATTCCCTCCCTCGAAGCCGCCCGACCCGGAATCAAAATCATCACGGAAGTCGGCGTAGGTAAAATTCGTGCCAAATCGAAGCGTCAGACCGCCAAACTGATCGACCTGGCCGACCGGCACGGCTGGCGAGTTAACACTCCGCGTGATCCCGAACAACGTGGCGGCACCGTCTCCATCGACATGCCCGATTCGCAAGAGGTGTGCCGGGAGCTCCTCCGACGTGACATCCTAGTCGATTGGCGTCCCCAGGCCGGCGTCCGCATGTCGCCGCACTTCTACACGACCGACGCAGAACTCGAAGCAGCCATCGCCACAGTAGATGAGATCTTGAAGAGCAGATCTGTTCCCTCCCGATAAATCGGATTCCCGTGTTTCTGACGCCTTTGGTTACCGATGTTCGCGCAGTAACATTACGGACGTAAGCCCCGTTTTTCGCTTTTCTGCTGACCTCGTTCTTCTGCCCTAGCTATGCTCATTCCACGCCCGAAGCAATCGGATCACACGGGTACAGAACTCAAAAACCTTGCATTTCTCCTGGCCAATTGCACTCCGTCCCTCGGACCTCCCGATGATTCCCGTCGTGACTGGAGCACTCCTGGGTCTCTACCTTTTCCTCCAGGGGTGCATCCTGTTGCAACGCAGGACCGGCAGGTCCACCGTCAAGACGCCGGCTCTCAGTGAAATGGTCAGCACAAGTACGATTTTCTTCGGCCAAGGCAAGGAGCCACCGCTTTCGAGCACGAGAGAAATTATTCGCCTGAGCTCCCACAGTGCGCCGCCCGACAACAACACCCAGCAGGCGAAAATCGCCGCTGCCCTTCTAAAAGCCGACGTCTTGTCTCCCGCGTCATGGACGGCCCCAGAAGATCGAGCGCGCGCCATGGTGGATCTAGCCGACGAGCACACCGTCCGCAGAATTGTCCCGGGAAATCTGGTGCAATCCCTGGACCTCAATGCTTCGAAAATCTTGGTGAAAGGGGGAAGCAGAGACGCGCCTCACAGGTTCGGTGAAGGGGCGTCCGTTCAACCCTTTCACTGGAAGCCCGCGGTGATGGTGTGGGGTGGGCCTATTCTCACGCTAGCTTGTCTGTACGTACTGGCGCTCCACTTCGGCTGGTTGTGAGTTGGCTGGTGGCTGATGGTCGCGACTTTGGCTGATAGCCGATGGTCGTTAGCTATTGGCTCCGAAATGGATCTCTTCGCCTCCTTCTCTCTTCTTAGCGACCTTTGCGGTTAAGAGCTTCTCCTCGCACGGAAAACCATCCCGCTCTGAAGATTCTTTCCCCACCCCCTCGCTGATTTCCCCCAAAGCCAACGACCAACGGCCACCAGCCAAACCCGCACCTTCCTTCTAACCCGTGCTACCCGATTCCTCCCTGCGTTCTCTCGTCATTCATTAAAATGACGATGTGCCTGATACCGTCCGCATCGGAATTCTGGGCGACTTCACCCCCGAATTCCGCTCCCATCACGCGACGAACGACGCGCTCCAGCACGCGGCCGCCGAGCTGAATCTCACCGTCCAGTCCGAGTGGCTGCCGACCCCGTCACTGGTCGAACCGGCTGCGAAGAAAACTCTCGAAAGCTTCGACGGCCTCTGGGCGTCGCCCGGCAGCCCCTACAAGAGCATGGACGGGATGCTCAAAGGCATCGAGTTCGCGCGTAGCCGCGACTGGCCATTCCTGGGCACTTGCGGCGGATTTCAGTACGCCGTGATCGAGTGTGCACGCAACGTTCTGGGCCTCAAGGACGCCGACACTGCGGAAAACAACTCTGGCTCAAAGAACGTCATTATTTATCCGGTCGCCTGTGCCGTACCGAATCGCGCAGGCGACGCGCCCAAACTCTCCGGCCTGGTCCCCGAGATTCGCATCCGCCCCGGCTCTTACCTGCAGACTTTCTACAGTCAGGAAGTGATCCAGGAAGAATTCTTCTGCAATTTCGAATTGAATCCGGACTACGAATGGTGCTCGATCGAAGCGGGCTTTCCCGTCGCCGCTCGCGGCCCCGATGGCGAGGTCCGCGCCATCGAGTCACCCACTCACCGTTTCTTCATCGCGACTCTGTTTCAGCCGCAACTCAGTTCGCAGCCCGACCAGCCGCACCCGCTCGTGCTGGCGTTCGTCCAAGCCGCCGCCGATTGGGGAAAGAAGAAACTCGATGACAGCGTTTTGGAATAGGTTGTAGCGCCCTCGTCGCGCCTCGTCTTGCGACCACTGCGGCCCTCCTCTAAGCCCACCGCGGTTGAGGATTATTCGTGGTGCCCGATGGCACTCCCCGATATCTTTCGATATTCTTCCCACACCCCATGGCCTCGACGACCTTGTCCGCCCCGGAAAAGCGACCATTCCTCTCCGACGGAATGCCCATAGTCTTGGCCATGGCCGCGGCCTTGCTCCTCATCCACTGCATCTTCAACAACCGCTACGATTATTTCCGCGACGAATTCGACTATCTAGCCTGCGCCAAACATCTAGCCTGGGGATATGTGGATCAGCCGCCCCTGATCCCCTGGCTGACTCGCCTCTGCCTGCTCACGCTTGGCGGCTCCCTGCGTGCGATTCGTCTCCTGCCTGCACTGGCAATGTCAGGAGCGGTAGTGCTTACCGCAATGATCGCGCGGGACCTTGGTGGACGAGCTTTCGCGATGATCTGCGCGGCCGCGGCAGTGGCTGCCTCTCCGGTCTATCTGAACGCCGGAAGTATGCTCACCACCAACTGTCTCGAACCGGTGTTGTGGAGTGGATGCGCCTACATCGCCATCCTGACCGCCAAGCACAACCAACCCCGCCATTGGTTCTGGTTCGGCGTGGTTGCCGGCATTGGTATGCAGGAGAAGTACTCCATCTCCGTTTTTGGATTCTCGGTAGTCGTCGGCCTGCTTCTCACCGAGCAGCGCCGCTTCCTCTTCAATCAGTGGATATGGCTCGGCGGCCTCGCCACCTTCGTAATCTTTCTGCCCAATCTCCTATGGAACATCCACTACCACTGGCCGTTTGTGGAACTGATGCGCAACATCAAGGCTGAGGGTCGAGACATCGCGCTTTCGCCTCTGCAATATTTCCTGCAGCAGTGCCTCATCATGCAACCGATCGTGGCGCCTATTTGGATAGCGGGGGTTTTCGCTTTCTTATTCTGGCGCCCCTTCCAGCTCTATCGTTTTTTGGGGTGGAGCTACCTGATCAGCTTCGCCGTCATCGCCGGGCTGCACGGCAAGAATTACTACCTGGCTCCCATCTATCCCATGGTTCTGGCCGCCGGCTCGGTCCTATTCGAACATGCAGTCGACCGTCCACGTCTCGCTTGGCTGAAGCCCGTCAGTGTCGTGCTGATTCTCACTGGCGGAGCGTGGTTTGCGCCCGTGGTGGTTCCCATCCTGCCGGTGGACAAGTACATCGCCTATCAGGAGAAGCTCCCTATCAAGGTGCCGCGCAGCGAGCACAGCCATGTGGGTGCAGTCCTGCCCCAGCATTACGCCGACCAGTTCGGATGGCATGAGATTGTGAGCGAAGTCGTTGTAGCCTGGAATCGCATTCCTGAAGCCGAGCGCGCCGACTGCGGAATCTTCGCGCAAGACTACGGCGCCGCCGGCGCTATCGACTGGTACGGCCCGCGGTATGGACTCCCGCCTGCCCTAAGCGGCCACCAAACTTGGTATATCTGGGGACCACGCGGCTACTCCGGCAACTGCCTGATCGTTCTGGACGATCGTCGAGAGCGCCTGGAGAGCATCTTCAACCAGGTCGAATTCGTAGGCCGTTCCCCCGACAACCCATACGCCCTGGAGAAGGACGTCCCGGTCTACATTTGCAAAGGACTGAAATCCGGAACACTGACAGAAGCCTGGCCCAATTTGAAGAACTGGCGATAGGGATTTAGCAAGCGGCATTTGGCAATTGGCACTTGGCCCGTAGGCGCTCAATCCGATTTATTAGACTTCTGTAGTAATGTCTGCGTCATGCGAATCGTCGCCTCGTTCCGGGTCATTCTGCTCGGACTTCTCTGCGCCCAGCTCAACCCGCTCGCCGCCGCTCAACCCAAGCCCGCGACGACTCCCATCGTCATCACCCACGTCACCGTCATCAATCCCGGCAAATCTTCCGTGAGTCCCGACGCCACAGTTGTCATCACCGGTGCGCAGATCACCGAAGTGTCGACCTCAAACCAATTCCGCCCACCGAAGAATGCCCGTGTCATCGACGCCCAGGGTCAATACCTGATACCCGGCCTGTGGGACATGCACGTCCACTCCGCGTTTGGCGACTGGTTCCCAGGGGGACGTGACGTAATCCTGCCTCTCTTCATCGCCAACGGAGTCACCGGCGTCCGCGACATGGGCGGAGATCTCCCCGTCCTTCTCGAGTGGCGCAAGCAAATCGACTCCGGACGGATTCTCGGTCCCCGCATGGTCGTGTCCGGCCCCATGCTGGATGCGTACCTCCCCAGCGGCAAACTGCGCTTCCCCAGCTCCGTCGCGGTCTCTACTCCAGCAAGTGCCGTTGCAGCCGTAGATTCACTTAAAAAGCAGGGCGCCGATTTCATCAAAGTTCAATCCGTCATCTCGCACGACGCATACCTGGCTGCCGCGGCTGAGGCCCTCAAGCAAGGCTTGCCCATTGTCGGCCATGTCCCCGACAAAGTTCGCATTGCGGAAACGGTTGCCGCGGGACAAAAAAGCATCGAGCATCTCATGGGCATCTTCGAGGCCTGCTCCACCGAAGAGAACAAATTCATCCAGGGCAAAGGGAGTCTGCAGTTACTGCTCACTACCTACAACCAGCCAAACTGCGACAGCGCGATCAGTCTCCTCGCGCAACACCAGGTATGGCAGGTCCCCACGCTGGCCTGGCAGCGTGGCGGCACATTCCTTGACCAGTTGGACTGGAAGCACCAACCTCTCGACAAGTATGTCCCCGCGTACTGGCGCGACGTCACTTGGCGGCGATTCAATGATGAGATGATGCCAGACCTCCAGCGCGACTCACTCGCCTCGCGACAGGAGTACTTCGCGCGCAACTTGAAAATGATAGGAGCGATGCATCGTGCTGGAGTGCCTTTCCTCGCAGGCACGGACGCCGCCCCCGGCATCTACGTCATGCCCGGCTTCAGCTTGCACGACGAGCTGGCCAACTTCGCGGAGGCCGGCTTCACTCCCATGGAATCCCTCCAGACCGCGACCAGTAATCCCGCTAAATTCTTAGGAATGGAAAGCAGACTGGGCTCGATCGAGTCCGGCAAAATTGCGAATCTCGTTCTGCTAGCCGCTAATCCGCTGGACGACATCCACAACACACAAAAGATTCGCGCCGTCATCGTCAACGGCCGCCTCTTTGATCGAAAAGACCTCGACCGGATCCTCACGCAGGTCGAAGCCTCCGCGAAGACCCTGAAGTAAAACCGATAACATGGCCCAACTCGTCAAGACTCTTCGTCTCCGCGACTTGATCCTCCTCATTATCGGATCAGTCATCGGCTCTGGCATCTTCCTTGTGCCGGGCCCTGTTCTGCGCCAGCTCGGCCACTCCGTCGGGGTAGCGTCCCTGGTTTGGATCGCCGGCGGCATCCTTTCCCTGCTCGGTGCACTCACCTACGGAGAACTCGCCGCCATGCGCCCCGAGTCCGGCGGCCTGTACGTCTATGTTCGCGATGGCTTCGGCTCATTGCCCGCCTTCCTCTACGGCTGGTCCATGTTTTTAGCCATCGCCAGCGGTACGATCGCATCCCTTTCTGTCGCCTTCAGCACTTATCTCGGCGCAGTCGTTCCACTCACTCCGCTAGCCGGTAAGATCGTTGCGATCGCGGTGATTGCGGTAATTACGATCGTCAATGTGTGGGGGACCCGGCAGAGCTCCGACTTGCAGAACTACACCACTCTCATTAAGGTCCTGCTCATCGTCGGCATTTCCGCCCTCCTGCTGATTCTCGGGCGCGGCTACTCCGCCATTCCCGCCGCGCTTTGGACGGAACCCGCCAGCGCCTCGTTGTTTTCCAGATTCGGACTCGCGATGATCGCCGTGCTATGGGCTTACGAGGGCTGGCAATTTGTAACCTACTGCGCGGGCGAAACGGTGAACCCACAGAAGGACTTCCCGCGCGCCCTCGCGTCGAGCGTGGTGTTTCTCGCCGCAGCCTACCTCCTTGCCAACTTCGCCTACCTGGCGGCGCTCGGTCCCGTCCGCGCCGCGGAGTCCGAAACCATCGCCGCCACCTCGATCGCGACTGTGCTCGGCGCGTCGGCCGCCAAACTGGTAGCGCTGACCATCCTCATTTCAGTGTTCAGCGCAATCAACAGTGTCTCGCTCACCGCGCCCCGCGTGTTCTTCGCCATGGCCAGCGACGGACTCTTCTTCCGCAAACTCGCCCAGGTCCATCCTCGTTTCCACACTCCCGCGTTCGCGGTCGTCCTCCTCGGACTATGGTCTGCCGTTCTATCCTGCATGGGAAAATTTCAGGAATTGGTGAACTACACCATGTTTGTCGCCTGGATCTTCTACGGACTAGGCGCCGCCAGCGTCTTTCCCTACCGCCGCACGTATCCCGACTTACCCCGGCCTTACCGTGTTCCCGGATATCCCTGGACGCCGCTGCTGTTCGTCATTGCAGCCACCGCTCTTGTCCTCAATGTGATTGTGTCAACGCCAAGAAACGCCGCCATCGGCCTGGGCATCGTAGCCCTTGGCCTTCCCGCGTATGCCGCCTGGAAAATTTCGAGAAAGTAAACCGAAGAGAACAGACAAGAACTAAGAAAGGTCAGCTCGAAGAAACAAGGAACAGCCGTACACCGCAGGCATCAAGACACCTGAGACCCAAAACCTAACACCTAAGACCCGCCCTACTGCGGCAATGCCACCACTACTTTATTCCCATTCAACACATACTCCAGCTGCAGCGAAGCATTCTTCTTCCGTGCGATAGGAAAGTACACATAGCCCGAAACAGGCGCTGCAGCAGATCCCTCCGGCAGACCCTTTTCGCTGAGCTCAGTTTCCATCACGGCTCGATCTCTATCCGTGGACGCGGGCTTCGGCCCGCTCCCTCCGATCCCCACCATGACGCCCGCCGATCGAGTCATTCCTCCGCCTCCGCGTGTGCCCGTGACAGGATCATACCCGGCGTTCTCATACCCCACGCCAACCGTAGGCGACACCGTAATGTCCCGATCCGATCCAGCCTTCTTTTGCAGACGCGCCGCGATCACCCCCGCGCTGGCCGGCTTGGCGGAAGTCTCCGAGTTCTTCACCCGTAGCACGAAATCGTTGAGCGAGACATTCAGCGCCTTATCCTTCGCCGGGTACAGAGCAACCTCCGCCACCACACAGCACCGGTTCACATCCGAAACGAACTCTTTCCGCGCCCGTTCCGACGACAGGACCACAACCCCGATGCCAACGCCGTCCCACACCGTGTGAGCAGCATATCGGTCCGCCGACGATCGCGGCACCGTTCCTTTCGGGCCCGCCGTAGCCAGCGATGCAACGCAGACCACCACCGCCGCCCACCCGATCTTCCGGCTCATAACTTCTCCTTGCTGGTCGCGTCCGAGCCCAACTTCGCCGTGATCTTCAGGGATTTACCGCTCAGCACGTAGACCCGCTGATGAAACGACTCTCGATCTGCCGCTGACACCGTAAGCTCATATGCTCCCGGATCGAGCCAGATACTCTTCAAGCGGTCCGCTGTCCCGGCATACGCACCATCGATGTAGACCTCGGCCAGCTTTGGGTCCGCGCTGAGCTTCAATTCTCCGCGCCCGTTGTTGTAGCTGAAATAACCCGAAGGGTAGTAGGGGTACGTCCCCCACATCGGATACCAGACCGACCCGTAAACCCAATCCCCCGGATAGAACCCGTACGGACCGTAGGGGTAGTAATAAGGACCGTTGAAATGACTGTAGCCGCCGCCCACCCAAATCGTTCCAAGGTGCAGGCGAAGCTTGCCCTTGTCGGCCGACGCATCGGATTCTTTCTGCGACTTTTCTTTGTCGGCCGGGTCGGCGGCTTTCGGGGCGCTGGCTTTATCAGGAGTTTGCGTCCGGGTAGCGGTAGATTCCTGCTGCACGTTGTCTGCCGGGGAGGAAGACGATTCATTGGCCTGCGCCTGGACCTTCACGCCGGATAGCGCAATACCAAGAAATAGGGTCGCGAGCAAAAGCGCACGGTTTCGCATAGACACCCCCATGCGCTTCCGATTCTACGCCCGCCCGCAGAGTTGCCCCGAGCCAAAAAATAGAGGCGCCCAGGTCACTTGCTTTCCTCATTTTGCGTCTCCGCAGTCACCCTCCGCCTTACTTTGCCGCCACCCGAGGTAGGTAAAATCGGAAGAACTCCTCCGGACTGGAATCCAAACACACGTCCGAATTGGACGCCCCCGCCTCGGGGATCGTATTCCCCCTCTCATCTACCCGAATGCGCATCGCCTGAACCGGACAAAGCTTCGGATTCACCACGTAGGCGATCGTCATTGGGTCAAACAGAGTCGGCGTCTCCTGACCCCACTGGTGATACAGCAAGGTAAGCGCATCGGTGATCGGCGTTCCCTGGCTGAACAGAAACGCCCGTTTCACCTCATCGAGTTTCAGTTGGGTAGAGTCGAGCGGCATCACCGCCACCGGCACTCCCGACGCAAACAGCTTTTGTGCAGACGGAATGTCATTGAGAATATTCCATTCCGGTTGAGGCCCGCGTGCGGGTGTATACCCCAAATCTCCATACCCTCGCCTGATACAGCCGCCCATGAGGACGACCCGCTTGAGTTTGCGAAAGGTAGCGGCGTCTTTGTCGATGGCGCCTCCAACATTCATCAAGGGCCCGATGGCAATCAAAGTAATCTGCCCTGGGTAGCGCCGAATCTGCTCCAGCAGAAAGTCGATGGCTGCCGGATGGGAAGATTTCGCGAAGTGGCCGCCCTCCGCGTAGCGTCTCTGACTGAGGGGATTTTTGTTCTGCGTGGGAACTCCCGCGGCTACCGGTATGTCCTGCCGTCCCGCTTCCCCCAGGAAGCGGTCAACCAATTTCGCGCGGGTCTCGGTATCTCCGAAGCCGGTGGTCACGCCCATGATTTCGAGCTCCGGACTGCGCATTGCAAGAGCCAGCGCAAAGGCGTCATCGATGTCATCGCCGATATCCGTGTCGATGATGATTTTTTCCGGATGTGCGGCGGTCGCCGTCACTTGAGCCCGGATAGAAAGTGGATGGAACGTCAGGCAAAGCAGGCCAATCAGGATCGCCGATCTTGAGATGGGCAAGTCGTCTGACCTCCGAGGGGAGGCAGAAGGTCTCTCCGCGCTCACCCGATCTTGACGAATTTTAACGACGCCGAGTTCATACAATACCGCAAACCCGTGGGCGGCGGACCATCCTCAAAGACATGCCCGAGGTGCGCATCGCACAGAGTACAGCTAACCGCCGTCCGCGGGACGCCCAGGCTCACATCACGCTCCTCGCGCACATTTTCTCTCGCGATCGGCGCCCAAAAGCTCGGCCATCCCGTACCTGATTCGAACTTCGTGTCCGACTTGAATAGTGCATTGTCGCAACAGATGCAGCGATAGAGTCCCTTATCGTGCAGGTTCCAGTACTGTCCCGAAAATGACCGCTCGGTATCAGCATGCCGCGTGATCGTGAAGGCCGTCGGTGATAGTTGCTGCTGCCACTCCGCCTCCGTCTTCACCACCTTGGGCACCCGCGTTTTCTTGAGCCGCTTGCCGTCGTCCGAAAACTCCACGATGGTCACGTCCCCCGGTGCGCCGTGCGCAGCGGGAGTCGCGGCTGCCAGCACGCCGGGCTTGCGTAGCGACCACAACAAAGCTCCCGCCACTGCCGAAACCGAAGTCAGCAGAAAAGCCCGCCTCCCCGACTTTCCATCCCGATCCAGATCCGAATCAAACATAACGAACTCCCAAGCGCATCACACGAAAAAAATCGTCTCTCAGGTCAAATCGCCACTTGGCAATTGGCAGTTGAAAATCAACCCTACTTGCCCGTCCACAACTGCGGGAATTCTTTCTTCAAATGATCCACTTTCGGCAGATCGTTGTACTGGATATACGAACTTTCCGGATGCCGGGTCGCATAATCCTGGTGATAAGCCTCCGCCTCATAAAACGCCTTGAGCGGGACTACCTCGGTCACAATGCGATGCTTGAACACGCGCGCGCTCTCGAGCTGCGCGATGTAAGCCGCTGTAATTCGTTGTTGCTCGTCGTTCGTGTAGAACACCACCGACCGGTACTGCGAGCCCTCATCCGGCCCTTGCCGGTTCAACTGCGTGGGGTCGTGCGCCACCGAAAAGAACACGTGCAGCAACTGTCCATAGGTCACCTGGGACGGGTCAAAGACGACCTTCACCGACTCCGCATGCCCGGTGCGTCCCGTGCTGACCACCTCGTATTCCGCCGTGCGCCGTTCCCCGCCGGAATATCCCGAGCGCGCGCTGATCACGCCCTTTACGTGTTGAAATACTGCCTGGACGCCCCAGAAGCATCCGCCCGAAAACACTGTCGTCTGCTCGCCACTCGACGACGCCAAAGCCGCATCGCTTACTGGCGGCGGCACGACGGGTTTAGCCGCGTCCGCGCCGGGCACAGCAAACAGCGCAAGACCCACGATCCCGACGACCAGGGCCGATCCTTTTAGTACTGTGACTGACGATGACCTTGCCATGACTACCCTCCTCATGGAACGAACAAACGCGCCCTTCAGATTGGAGTGCCGGGCGAGCCAAAAGTTTCGCGACCCACTAAGTTGTAGAAAATAGAAACGAGAACCAACCCAGGCGGAAGACCCTAGTTTAGCCCTGGGCGTCAGCGCCGGGAAACCATGAATATACCCCACACGCGCAATTTGGAGCTGGTCAGCACTAACGCCTTGGTCAGTGCAATGGGGATATTCGCCAACTAGCCTCTGACTCAGTTGATTTTGTCAGGTTCCCAGTGAGCGGCCGCGTGTTCGGTGCGGTCTGGAGCGCATTCGAATGCAACTCTGTTGGAACTGGAGCCGCCCCGCTATGAACAGCTGGAAGGCAGTTCTGTTTTCCTGTGCCGTGCTCACTCTCTTCTGCCTAGCAACTCTTGCACAGGTTGGAGTTTTACCCCAGAAAGAAACGAGTGGCGTCAGACCAGCCGCTTCCTAACTTCCAGGGCGGATATGAAGGCTGGAAAACCGCTTACTCGAAAAAACACGCTGGTGTGTACGTAATCAGCGTGGCGGGCGCAGTTTCGGTTGCTGAGAAAACATTTCGAGCGGGATTAAACTGCGAACGAATAGTTAACTCCGTCCGATAAGCCGGCGGTGTGGTGACCGGCTTACGCATACCAGTAAAGCCGAAAACAGAGTTGACGCTGGGTGCTCAACTTGGAACTTCCCGCCTCCGCGTTATATTCTCGGGGCGTGCAGCGCTCCACGGTGCGGTCTCCCACGGCAGGTCTGTTCCTGGGCCTGATCATCACGCTCGCTGCCGTGGTCGCTTATTCCTGGTACACCACACAGCAGATCGCAGGACTACGCGCCCTGCAAAACAACATTGCTGACCGCAATCGTAAAGACTCCCTGCAGCTGCTGCGCATCCAGAATGACCTCAACTCGCTGGCCTTGGCCATGCGCGACATGCTCGACAACGATGAGCCCTACCCCCTCACGGCGTGGGCGGCACAATTTCAGCGAATCCGCTTCGATCTGGATACCGCGCTTCGCGTGGAAGAAGAACTCGCGCCAACTCACCGCACGGCGGAGCAGCGGCAATATCTGCAGCAATCCCTGGCGCAGTTCTGGGACGCCGTCGATCGCACCTTCGCGCTCGCGCAAGACAAGCCGGACGAAGCCCGTAACCAGATCCGGCTGACGTTGCAGGCACGCCAGGCGGCTTTGAGCACCGCGGTCGCCCGCCTGCTGGTGCAGAACAACGAGAGCGAGGAGCAAGCCAACCTGCAGATTCGCCAGATTTATGATCGCGTACAGCGCCAGGTTTACGTATTTCTTGGCGCTACGCTGGCGGCTATCCTGCTGACCAGCCTGTACCTGATTTATTCCAATCGGCAGCTGTTCGGGCAACTCGCCACCCTCTCCGCTCAACGCAGCGATCTGGCGCAAAAACTGATTGCAACGCAAGAGTCGACCCTGCGGCACATCTCTCGCGAGTTACATGACGAGTTCGGCCAGATTCTGACTGCGGTCGGTTCCATGCTGGGGCGCGCCGAGAAACATGCGCCGGAAGATTCACCCGTTCGCGCCGAACTCAAGGAGGTTCGGGGAATTGCGCAGACCACTCTCGACAATGTGCGCAGTCTTTCGCAGGCACTGCATCCGGTCATGCTGGAAGAATCCGGACTGGAGGCGACTATCGATTGGTACCTGGCCACCGTGGAAAAGCAGACCGGCATTGGCATATCCTACGAAAAGTCAGGGAGTGCTTTTCCCATCAGTGGGAGCGCCAGCATTCACATTTATCGCGTTTTACAGGAGGCGCTCAATAACGTGGCTCGCCATGCGGGTGTGAGCCGGGCCTGGGTGAGATTGCGCTTCCTCGCTGATTCTGTGGAACTCGAAGTCGAAGACCACGGGAAGGGATTTACGAAAGAGACGGCGCATCCGGGCATTGGCCTGGTGGCGATGCGCGAGCGCGCACAATTGCTTGGAGGCCAGCTCGAATTCACGACGCCCCCGGGCGGGGGTACACGGGTCCGTCTGAGCGTTCCCAAGAAGAAAGTGGAGGCGCATGTCGAATAAGATTTCCGTCCTGCTGGTCGACGATCACAGCCTGGTGCGTCGCGGCTTCCGCCGGATGCTCGAGGACGAAGCCGACCTCACCATCGTCGGCGAGGCGGGCGACGGTGCCGAGGCCGTTCGTCTCGCACAGGAACTCAGGCCCGACGTCATTGTCATGGATTGCGCCATGCCGGGCACGAGCGGCTTGATCGCCACCCGGCAAATTCTGGCGACCTCCCCCAAGCAAGCCATCCTCATGCTCAGCATGCATTCGGAAGAAACTCTGGTACGCCAGGCGCTCGATGCGGGGGCCATGGGATACGTGCTGAAGAACGCGGTTGACCTGGAACTGCCCGCTGCGATCCGCAAGGTCGCCGCCGGAGAGGTTGTGCTCGATCCGCAGGTGTCGCGTCCGGCAGTTCTAAAAGGCGAGCGCAACGGTGGACTGACCAACCGCGAAGTCGAAATCCTGCAGTTGATCGTGGACGGAAAATCCAACAAGGAAATCGCCGACCAGCTCGGTCTCAGCGCCAACACCGTCGCCGTGCACCGGGCGAATATCATGGACGCACTGGGGATTCACAAGACGGCGGAGCTGGTGGTCTATGCGATCCGCCACGGGCTGGTCAACATCCCGTGAATCGCAGATCGTTCCTGCTGGGGATGGCGGGACTCGCATCCGCTGCAGCCTTCCGTACCGGGGAAAGCTGGGCACTCGCGGCGCCCACTCCTAATCTCGGCTTCAAACTCACCGATGTCACCGCCGCTGCCGGCATTCAGTTCCACCACAACAGCGGCGCCTACGGAGGCAAGTTGCTGCCCGAAACGCTCGGCTCCGGCTGCGCCTTCCTCGACTACGACGCGGACGGTTGGCAGGATATTCTGCTCATTAACGGAATGGACTGGGCGGGACACAAAAGGCAACGCAGTACGTTGAAGCTTTACCGGAACAACCGCAACGGGACCTTCGCCGACGTCACTCGCAGTGCCGGTCTTGACGTCGAGATGTACGGAATGGGAGTGGCCGTCGGGGACTACAACAATGATGGGTTCCCCGACATCCTGATTACATGCGTGGGGCAGAACCGGCTGTTCAGGAATACCGGCAAAGGCACGTTCGTTGACGTGACGCAGAAGAGCGGCCTAGGAGGAAGACATGCCATGAGCACCTCGGCCCTGTGGTTTGATGTCGACCGCGACGGACTTCTCGATCTGTTCGTCTGCAATTACGTACGCTGGTCGCCGGAGCATGACGTCTTCTGTAGTCTTGACGGGAAACACAAGTCCTACTGCACACCGGAAGCCTATCGCGGCGAGACCAGCTGGCTCTTCCACAATCGCGGCGATGGCACTTTTGAAGACATCACGGCGAAGAGTGGGATCTTTGATAGCAGTTCGAAAGCGCTTGGAGTCGCGTTACTCGATCATGACCAGGACGGCTGGCCGGACCTGCTGGTCGCCAACGACACACAGCCCAACAAGCTCTACCGCAATTTGCATAACGGCACCTTTAAAGATGTCGGCATGGAAGCTGGGCTCGCGCTGAGCACGGAAGGCAAGGCCCGAGCGGGAATGGGCGTGGACACAGGCGATTTCATGAACTCCGGAACAACCGGAATCGCCATCACAAACTTTGATAACGAGATGATCGGACTTTACCGCGCACAGGAAAAAGGCACGTATGAGGAGGTAGCGACTCCGTCGGGCATCGGCCTGCCTTCCAAGAACAGCTTGGGCTTTGGTTGCACGTTCTTCGATGTGGATCTCGACGGCTACCTGGATCTGGCCATCGCTAACGGACATATCGACGAGACCGTTCGCAACATTCGGGGAAATGTTGGCTACGCACAGCCACCGCAGTTGTTTCTGAACAACGCAAAGGGAGCGTTCCGCGATGTAGCGGGTGAATGTGGAGCAGACTTCAGCCAACCCAAAGTTGCCCGTGGCCTGGCCCATGGCGACTTCGATCGCGATGGCGACCTTGACCTTCTGATCACCACCAACAACGGTCCAGCGTACTTGTACCGGAACGATCAGGTCGCAGGAAATCGCAGCATCCGCTTTCGCCTGCTGGGAACCAAGTCAAACCGGGATGCGATTGGCGCAGAAGTTCGTATTGAATACGGGGGCGCGCACCAGTCACGGCTGGTAAAGAGCGGGTCCAGCTACCTCTCGCAGTCGGAGTTGCCGGTAACGTTTGGCCTCGGTAAGAGGAACCAGATCGATCGCGTCGTCATTCAGTGGCCCAGTGGCCAGAGCGAGGAGCACAAGAACCTCGCCGCCGGAAAAGCCTATGAATGTGTGGAAGGCAAGGGCATCCGCGCTCTTGATGGGTTCTAGATTATCTTGATCGGCGGCACTTGCGTGCGCAGATGGCTGACCTCTTTGTCCGGAGGCTGGCCTCTCATTTCGCACGCGTCCGCTGCAGACGTTGCAACCGCTTGGCGGTTGCGGTTTCTTTCTGCCCCATCAAGTCCAGACCGAATGATGGTTTCTCATACGTGCCGGTAATCTTTACTGGAACTTGCGATCCTTTCGGCTTTTTCTTGAAGAATGGATCCATGAACTTCATGAACACGGCCTTGGGCCCGTGCTCGGTGTGCGAAAGAGAGGAATCCATTTTGAGTGTCCCATGCAGATCTACTTCGTGTGAGACTAGCTCGTAAGTGCCATGCATTTGTGCGGACGCTCCCGGTATGTTGAACGCAAGATCGCTGAACGTGGCGGTTCCCTCTTTCACTTTTACATTTCCTTTCAGTCCAGAAAGTACGGTCGCAGGATCGTGATCGTCCTGGTCTCGTGATTCCGCACTCAGCTTGTTTACATTCTCTTGAGTTTCCTCTTTGGTGAAGCTCGCCGTGTCGATCCCGAAGTTTCCCACTAATTCCACCTTCTTTAGGAACGGATGTATTTGCGATGGAAGAAACACGTGTGCGCACAGGCTCACCACCCCGGTCATGGGGGCATGGTCCGCAGTAATGAACAGAAGTAGCAGATCCTGGATTCTTCCATTCTTGGAGCACAGGTCGAGGGTCGTGGTCTTGCCCGGTCTTCCCGGTTGTGCGGCCACACTGCCACGCGTGATGATCTCAGTTCTGCGGAGTTGCGAATTCACCCGCTCGAGCGAAACATCACCGTTGGTTGCGTTCACGGCGACATGGAACTGATTCTTGAGGTCGACTCTGTGGTTGCCCGAGGTCACCATGAAGTCTGGGGTTTCAGCGGAGCCTCGTACCTCAATGTGCTCCAGCCTGCCGTCAAATTCGCCGGTCGAGGAAAGAATCCCGTCGATCCCACCGAAGACGCCGAGATCCGCTCGTTGGAATGTGTAGTGTCCGGAAACCGGCGTTGCCCCGGCCTTGCCCGTTTTCCATGGCCCGAAACTGCCGCTTGCCTCGGTCTGTCCGGGTGGTTCGGGATTCGAAAGAAGAACCTGGAAAGGCATTCCCCCGGAACCCCCGACATTTTGCAATTTTCCTGAATGAATGGAGAACTCCAGCGGTTTGTTCTTCACCCGGGCGAACTTCAGGATGGCATCGTGGGCAATCAACTCGTCGATCACCACCTCAGTGGAGGACTTGAATTCCTCCTGACGCTCGCGAGGAATATAGATTTGCATCCCATCCGCGCGCACCGTCGCGACGTGTTTCCTCAGCATCCCGAGCAAGCTGCCTTGCACCGTCAGTTCGCGAATTGCAATCAGCGGTGGAGTGTCGTTCCCGGATTGATGGCGAAACACCACGTCCCGCGCGACGCATCCGGGATGAGGAAAGTACGTGCTGTGAAACCTGCCGATCTTCACTTTGCTGGAACTGGCCGCTTCCAGAGACTGAACGACCGCAGCTTCCGTGAATGGCCAATTCCGCGCCAGGAAAGCCACGGAACCTGTGCCAAGAACTAAGACTATCGCGATGATGAGGCCCCAGCGGCGGATTTGGACGCGGGGTCGTAGCGGTAGCGGAGTCAGGGTTGCCATGTGGGCTTCAGAGTGGCTTATCTTAAGAAGCGCTGCTCGCCGATACGGTTGGTATGCTCTTGAAATGCTGCTGCTGAGAGAAGCGTCCGCCCCCGCTAGACGACCTAGGGTGCGGAATTAGTACTTTTACAGTATTGTTCAACTTTGTCATTCCCGTTAAAGTCCGCAGCAATTTATCAAATCCTCCAGGGCGCCCACCACGCGCTTGCGAGGCATCCCGAGAGAACCGGCAGCGGAGCTGCCGGTGCAATCACGACTAAATCCCAGCTGGTCCCGAGACCAGCTGGAGCTTTTTTCCGAGTTCGGGTTCCGGGCCTAACCCTATAGTCGAACGTCAATTCTGTATCGGAGATCTCACCATGACCATTGCTACGACAGCCGTTCGAGGAGTAGTTGTGTTATCGCTGATGGCCGCCCTCTGGGGAGCCGAGTCGAAGGCGAAGACGGAGACGGTGAAGGGATACGTGCTCGATTCTGCCTGCGCGTTCACGAAAGGTCTCGAGAAGCCCATCAGTCGCGATTGCGCACTCGCTTGCGCGAAGGCCGGCTCGCCGCTTGTCATCCTGACCGCCAAGGGCACGATCTACTGGCCGATTGCTGACACCACGCCCTCCAGCAGCCAAAATGAGAAGCTTCTGCCCTTCGCCGGACAGAAAGTCACCGCTACTGGCAAGGTTTTTGAACGCGGAGGCTCGCGCGCTTTCGTTATTGAAAAAATTGAGCCGCAAGCCGAGGCCAAATAACTTCGGCGTAGGGACTGACGTTCTCACGCACGCGAGGTAGGATCGACCGCATGGAGCAAGAAGAGAAGCCTGGCGCGTCTGAGGCAAACCGCCCAGCCGCGAAGCAGCCGACTAAGATCAGGATTTTTGAGGACCACGAAGCAACCGGCGAGACAGCCGCCGCCTATGATTTCTGGCGTGCCGGGTCCGGACGCCGCCAGGTGCCCGGCATCATCAAGTGCTTCGGCGCCCGTCCCGATTTCCTGCGACAAGTGGTCGAGTTTTCCAACACCGTGCACTTCTCCGAAGGCCATCTCCCCCGTCGTCACAAGGAAATGATCGCCAGCTACGTCTCCTACCTCAACCGATGTCCGTATTGACTAGACAGCCACGCCTTCTTCCTGCGGGTTCAGGGAGCCACTGATCAATGTGTAAGCGCGATTCTGGAGGGCAAGCTCGACCAAGCGGGTCTGACGCCGGCGGAGCGTGTCCTGCTCGATTACGTGGAACTGATCACGAAAGCGGCTCCGCGATCGACCGCGGAAGACGTGCAGAAGTTACGGGACGCCGGCTGGAGTGACGACCAGATCTCGGAAGCAGTTTATGTCACAGCGTTATTCGCGTTTTTCAACCGGATCGCGGACGCTTTCGGGGTGCCCTCGCAGGAGTATCTTTCGACCGGCAAGCTGACACCGTAAGAATGGTCGTTAGCTATTAGTCGTTGGTCATGGGCACAACCCGCTCACGACTGACGACTAGCGACTAAGTTTCCCCTCACCCTCCACGATCGTGACGTACCGGTCGATGGGAAGATCGTTAAATCGCTCTACCCTCCCGCTTGGCAATGGCCACTTCACTTCCAGCCAATCAATTTTCGGCCGCTTCCCAATGCCCAGCACCATGCGAGGATCGTGATACGACAGATAGCTTCCACCGCCAACTTTCATGCGGCTCCGTTTCAGATCGCCCGCCTGGTACGTAACTCGAGCGCCGACAGCATCGGGATTCGCCTTCTTGCCGACCAGTTTCAGTCCGAGCCAGTGATTCTGACTGCCGACCTTATTGCGTAGAAGGATCGGAGCATCGTCATTCACGGAAATCAGGACATCCAGCCCGCCGTCGTTATCGAAATCTCCAATTGCCATGCCGCGAGCCGATAACGGCTTCGCGAATACAGGGCCGCTTTGGGCGCTGACGTTCTCCCACGATTTCCCAGGATTGTGGAACAAGAGCGGCGGCTCCTCGTAGGTGACCTCGCCATGCAGGGTCGCGATAAGATCATCCGGATTCCCGTTGGCCAGCAGCAGATCGAGGTTGCCATCGTTGTCGTAGTCAAAAAACTTCAAACCCCACCCGCTCATGAATTTGGTGGCTTTGCCGATACCGGTGGAAAGGGCCAAGTCATCAAACGTCTCATCACGATTATTTTTATATATGGCGAACATTTCGCGGTCGAGGTTTGACACGAACAGGCCCATCCATCCATCATTGTCAAAATCGGCAGAGTCCACTCCCATGCCGGATCGCGCGCGGCCCGAGTCACTGTAAGCAACGCCGGCAGTCGTGGCGATCTCATCGAATCTTCCCTTGCCGCGATTGACGAAAAGAAAATTGGGCAGGGTGTCATTGCTCACCCACAGGTCAATCAGTCCGTCGTTGTTGATGTCAGTCGCGACCACGCCCCATACCTTGCCGAGGTGAGTGGCGATACCGGACTCCCGGCTAACGTCGGTGAATGTGCCATCACCATTGTTGCGGAAGAGCCAACTGGGCATCGGCGAATAAACCTTAGGAATGCAATAGTGACGCCGGCCATCGTCATGGATTCCGCAGGGTTT
>Ga0137418_10001471_pt1 | contig 21694 bp, 15 predicted proteins | sample CZODoug3_1_2_16f_FD_122242 | JGI IMG/M metagenome (GOLD analysis project Ga0137418, IMG submission 122242) | Vadose zone soil fungal communities from Angelo Coast Range Reserve, California, USA - CZODoug3_1_2_16fungal (Hybrid Assembly) | ecosystem: Environmental > Terrestrial > Soil > Vadose...
AGCCGAGAGCTGGGCCTTGTCCTCGCCGATATCCGCCCCCAAGGAGGGCTCAAGGAGCGGAGAATCGGGTGGGCGAGGGCCTTCCTGCCCTCCCGCAGATCCATTCGTCTTGTCGATGCCATTTCGCCTGGGCAAGATCGCCACGACGACCGAGACTCGAGTGACCGTCCGATTTTCCGCCCGCCACAGCGCAAGAAGCCGATCCGCATAATGCGTCGCAACCCAGTCACGCAGAAAGCGGGTGGGTGCGGCGACGATCGCGTGGCCGCCGTCGCACCGCGAGAGGCTCGTTGGCTGCAGCCAGCTCCGATAAGCGGCTTCGCCAACCTCCTCCTTGAGGTGACCCAGAACCCGGGTCCACTCCCCGTTCCAAGACTTTGCCGATGGATCAGCCCGATCTCTTTGATTTGCTTCTGCCACCGCCCTCATCCCCCAAAAGTAGGTCCCAGTACCGCCGACGGGCTCTTTCCCGGCAAGATTATCTTGACGGACGGTAATTATCAGCGCTGCGCGATCACCCCCGCGCAGGCAGGCTTCGCCGTATCGCCAGGGTTAATTACTGTTGTTGTTTGTGAAGAAAAGCACATTTTCTTCACGTTCATCCATATTTACACGACAACAGCGTGATTGCAGCTCCATTACTCAGGATTTTAGGTTAGGTGGCGCGGGGGTGGCAACTGGATCGAAAAGCGAACGAGGGTCCAGTTCTGCGCCGATGGTCATCGCCCCGCGTGCGCAGCGCCCGTAAATGCCCGATGCGCCAAGAGAGATGCCACTTCGCGACACTTTGTCGCACGTTTCTGCCACGGACGCGCGATCAGAGCCCGTTGATGCGCGTAGCGAGGCGTGAGAGCTTCCGAGAGACCGTATTCTTGTGTAGCAGGCCCTTGGTGATTGCCCGATGCAGCTCTGGCTGGGCCAGCTGAAATGCGGATTGTGCTGCCTCTCTATCCCCAGTAGCGATCGCCGTCTCGACTTTTTTCACGAACGTCCGAACACGGCTAAGCCGGGCGCGGTTGACCACCGTACGCTTCGCAATTTGACGTATACGTTTCTCCGCCGATTTATGAGTGGCCATGTCCGCTCTTGCTGAGAAGAAAGCAGCGTTATGTCAGGCGGCGGTGTATCCGTCAACACAGGGTGACCGGACACTGGACCGCCACGACATTATTCGTCACGGAAGATTGGCTTCCGCTTTTCAATGAAAGCCATCATGCCCTCCTTGCGGTCCTCGGTGGCGAAGGTGGCGTGAAACAGGCGCCTCTCGAAGCGCACCCCTTCGGCAAGCGTCGTCTCCCAAGCGCGGTTGACTGACTCCTTGACCATCATCGCGATCGGCCGCGACATTTGGGCGATGCGTTCGGCAATCTTGACGGCCTCGGAGAGGAGCTCCGCGGTCGGCACGACACGGCTGACGAGCCCCGTCCGCTCGGCTTCGGCCGCGTCCATCATGCGGCCCGTCAGACACAGATCCATCGCCTTCGCCTTGCCGACAAAGCGGGAAAGCCGCTGCGTCCCGCCGACACCGGGCATCGTGCCGAGCGTAATCTCGGGTTGCCCAAACCGGGCATTTTCGGCGCAGATGACGATGTCGCACATCATCGCGATCTCGCAGCCGCCGCCGAGCGCGAACCCGGCAACCGCCGCGACGATCGGTTTGCGGCATTGCCCGACGCGTTCCCAACCGCTGGTGATGAAATCGTCGAGATAGATTTGCGGATAGGTCTTTGTCACCATTTCCTTGATATCGGCGCCGGCGGCAAACGCCCTTTCGCCGCCGGTCAGGACGATAGCGCCGATCGCGACATCGCTCTCGAAATCATCGAGTGCCGAACCGAGTTCGGCGATCAATTCCGTGCTCAGCGCGTTGAGCGCCTGCGGCCGGTTGAGAGTGATTATCCCGACCGCACCCCGTCGCTCGACGAGAAGGTTTCGGTAACCCGGGGTATCGCTCATGGCTGGCCTCTCTAACGCTGGCGCTTTGCACAATAAAAAGTAGACCGCCCGGACTGCACGATCCGCCTTACGCCCTCCGCGCAATTGCAGCCGGGACAGGGCTCGCCTTCTCGTCCATAAACCGCCCAGTGGTGCTGGAAATAACCGAGCGCGCCATCGGCCTGAACGTAGTCGCGGACCGACGAACCGCCTGCCTTAATGGCCTCGGTTAGGACCAATCTGATCGCCGCGGCCCGATCCGCAGCAGGTTCCAGGAAGAAGTTGGAGCTGAACCTTTAGCAAATACCTTGTGGAACAATTCAGGCGGCATCAAGCTGATGTAAGTGGAGAAAGGCACTGTTGGCGCAATTGCCACGAGGCCTGTTTTGAGAAGAAGAGCTTCGTTCTGAAAGACAGTCAAATCGATTGGCAGCGGTCTTCCAAAATACTGGACGGCAGGATAATTCACCCGAAGGTCGAATTTCAGCAGACTACAGCGCGATGGATTTTGGGGACGGATTTCCATCTCACTACCACTTGTTTTGTGAATGTCGAAAAAGACTTCGGCCGTGTTGAACCGGCGGCTTGATGTGATACGGCGCAACAGGTAAAAACCATGCCCAAACTGTGCATCGGTCGTCAGGCCGAAGTGCTCATAAAGGTAATCGAAAATGATCGGAAGTCGTGTGATGGTTTGTACAGAGTCCAGAGTAGGAAAAGCAATATCGTCCATGCCATAAACGACGTCCAGATTTTGTCCATGTTCCTCCAATTGCTCCACGTAAAAGTTCTGTAATTTCGGAGTAGTCGCATCAAAAGACTGCAGCACAGGCGCCAGCACCTTCCGCTGAAGCTTTATCGCAATGTGATTCTGATAGGGAAAGGTGAGCATCGGAGTGTTGGATGTATCCGCCACCGCTGCCACCAGTTCGTCGGGAAGCACCTTTTCAACACTGCTGGACGAAGCGCGTATTCTCATGAGCTTTTGAAACGGGGAGTTCCCGGCGGCGACAAAAATGTCAGAGGCCGCATAGAAGCCCGCCCAGGGCCAACTGAGCCACAGTAGTCCAAACATTCCCGACCATAGGATTACCGGCGTTTTGAAAGACCGCACATTGCGGAAATATAGAGCCCCGATTAACACGAATGCGAACAACAACAGACTCGTAGCCTGAGTTATATGTCCCGTGTCACTCCGGACGAATGCGCTTTTAAGTGAAATCATCGAAGAGACAAGGAGCGGTAGCAGAAGAGCAGCGTGGCTCGAATCGGACTTCAGCGCGAAACCAAGCCCGGAGACAAGCGTGAAAGCCGCCACGATGGCGATGCCGAGCGTTTGACTCGCTGTGAGCTCCCAGGGCAAGCCGGCCGTGAAGTTGTAGCCGCCAATCGCTTCAAGCGCGTATCGCTGGTAGTCAAAAAAATAGTGATAACTCGGAGACGAGAATGCCAAGAGCGAACTCACGATAACGTTGGCGCCGATGTATGTCGTGGCAACCACCGCTAGCGAGATCAGGACGGAGCGAGTCTGGAGTTGCGCGACTCCGCGTGCACGATGCCAGATGCACAGAAGTGTCCATATTGCAAAGGTCGAGAGCGACGCTGCAATACTATACAGTCCCATCTCAGCAGTCGTCAGCTGGGCGACAAGGCACATGACTCCCACCAGAACGGACCGACGCACCATCGCCGAATCCGAACGGCTGTTCAAAGCGCGACAGGTGAGGACCGTACTAAGCAGGAAAGCCAACACGCGAAAACTTGTGGGTTCAGAAAAGAGGTTCAGGCCCGCAGCAAAGATGTAGATGAAGGTGCAATCCTTCCAATCCAGTTCCTTCAATAAAATGAGACTAACTGCAAGCAGGCAAATTGAAGCTGTCTCGAAAGCGAGGACGATAAGCGGCAGTGCATCGAGCGGAGACCAGGGGTTGTGGAACCACGCACCGGCAAAAGCAAGAACCTGCGTCAACGGTCCGTACGTGAACTGGAAATCACGCCCGCTGATGAAGGCCTCACGCAAACCCGCCCCAAGAGCAATCATGCAGGAAGCGTCGATGCCCATGTCGGCAGTCGGAACAAAGCGTTCTGGAGCCCGAACGATCGAGACAATAAGCCACAACAAACTGAAACCAGCGATTACAAAAGGCTTTCGTAGCTGTGGCATAGACCGCGCATCCTGCAGTTTTGAGTCGCCCAACGATAAGAGAAATAAGGAAGGTGTGCAATGTATTAAATTCGAAACCCTCTTGACAGGATTGCTGAGCGGTCTGACACTGTATCTGGTACAAAGCCGTACCTGCAGACAGAGCTGTCAGAAACACCAAACGGACTACGACGTCCCGGAACCCACTCCAAATAGAGCGGGTGCTCCGAGACGTTTTTTTTTGCTGTAAACGACCCGGCAAATAGTTGCCCGATTCAAGATGGGAAGAACTATGCAGTGCACAGAACTTATATCCCAGGATCATGTCATTCTTCGGCGAGGGTTGGATATTCTCGAGGGAATGGTCAAAAAACTGGAAGACGGTGAACGGATCGAAATTGCTGACGTGACCGCTATCCTGAAGTTCCTGAGGTTCTTTGGAGATGAATACCATCAGACCATGGAGGAAACGATCCTCTTCCCCGCGTTGCTTCGCACCGCACCTGAGGAGGGTTCACTCCGCCAGATTTTCCGGGAGCACTATGAGGAACGGGCGGTCCTTGCCGAGATTGAAGCGGCGTTGAATCCAAAGAAAGGGACAGCTGTCGTCAACAGTTCGCGTCGGCTCATCCTGCTCCTGGGAAACCATATCGATAAAGAGGATACCATCCTCCCCGACGTCGCCGAACGGTCGCTTTCGAAAGAGGAAGACGAGGTGGTCGTGGCCGAATTCACGAAAAATCGAGCCGAAGCAGTAATCCTCGTAAACTTCGCTCGCCTGGAAAAGAAATACCTGCGGAAGCCACAAGGAACGCCATTGAACTCCGAGCGTGAGGTTGCACGGATGCAAGGAGCGGGTTCATACACATGATGGCTGTCTTCTATCTGCTCGAGTCGCTGACGCGCGGTAACGAAAGAGAAGCAGACCGATAAGGACGACCACCGATATCCCTGAAAGTGCAGCGCCGATTTTGAAGCTTTGCGGGTCAAAGAAGAATCGCACCGTGTGATCGCCTGCGGGTGAGAGAATTCCGGACAGCGCATAGTCCACGGCGTGAACCTCTACAGGGGAGCCGTCGATGGTGGCTTTCCAGCCCGGATAATAAATCTGGCTGAGAACCAGGACGGATGGACCTGACGTTCGAACGTGGTACGTGGCCGCGTTGATGCCGCTGTCGACGAGCGTGATGTTGGTCGTTAAGCCGTCACCAGCCGATGAATTCCCATCACGATGAAAGCCCGCTGGTTCTTCGGCGAGAATCGCCGTCCGTTCCGGCCTGAAGGCGGGATCTTTCAGGCGTCCCAGTTGAGCCGCCGTGTCTCCAATGATCTCGATTCCCGATTGCGGAGCGGCAAACAGGCGCGGCAGCACGAATTTATTCTCGAAGACGGCAATCGATCCTTGCTTGTACACCTCGGCGAACCGATCCGGCCGCGCGGCGAACTGCTCAAAGTCGGGGCTTCCGGCGATAACGACGAGGTATTTCACGTTCAACATGTCAAGCCGGCGGTCTGTGCTCTGCGACAGCTTGTCTGCCAGAAAGAAGATACCGTCGTCGCGATCCAGGGTCAGGTCGTTGTTGAAGATTCTGTGCCACGTAGTGCAGATGTCGTATCCATCGGCAGTGTGGAGGTTGTACATGATTCCGGCATTGACGGGAATAGGGAAACCGGATTTTGCAACGCGGAATGTCGCCGGATCGCCCTGCCGGCTCAGGAATTCGAAGACGGGCGCGGCGGGAAACACATCGGCGGTACGGCTGAACCCCGTATATCCGTAGCTGAAACTTACCAGTTCGAATGCTGCAAGAGCGCAGGCGAGAATCGGAAACAGGCGTCCTCTGAACCATCCCCTGATCTGCGATCCGAGAACCGCCGCCCCGGCGATGAGAAAAACCAGCGATGCCGCAGGTCCCCTGGTTACGGCCACGGGACTGAGGGTCGCGCGATGAACCTCGAAGATACCAAATGCCGCGACTACAGCCGCTCCACCGAGCAGCGCCATTGCGACTCTGCGCCTGCGCGGAGTTATCGCCTCGACAAAGTTTTCCATGACGGAAACACCAAGTCCGGCCATCGCAGCAATCCCAAAGCTGGCCACAAGAATCAGTCTTCCATTCTTCAGCGACTTGATCATCGGCAAATGGGCGACGATCCAGTGTATGGGTTCGACGCTGTAGGCGATGGCTGCGGCCGCGAGCGTCACTGCCACGAAGAAAAACACATAGCGGCGATGTCTGTGGAACAGCGCGAATGGAGCGGCCAGCAGGCTGAACATGCCGATGTATCCCGCGGTTTCGGGTATTCGAAGTCCCGCAGAATTTGGGCTGCTGCCGACGTCCCTCGAAAAGAACCCCTGGCCGTCATGACGGGAAAGCGCCGGCCATGGAGCATCGAAAGGAGAACCGATGTGGCCAAGCCATTCCAATGTCGGAACGATCTGGACCGAAGCGAGCCCCAGGGCGAGTACACCCGCCGCGGCGAAGACCAGCAGGTAGCGCCGGTCGAATGCGCGCCCGCCGGACCGATCGGGAGAAATCCAAAAGAGCAAAGCCAATGCCGATCCGGCGACCGTCGAGTGGAAGGCAGTCTCGGGATGACCGGCCAGAACCGGCATCGCGAAGGCGAATCCCGCGAGGGCGATGGAGGAGGAGGAACGATCGTGATGGAGCCGATGAACGGAATAGCAGATCATGGGCAGCCAGATTGCCGCGTCGCCCAACGCCTGGCCTTGCCAGGCCGTGATGAAACCGCAGGATGAAAAAATCAAACCCGAGACGATCGAGCCCGCCGTCGATCCTCCAATGGCGCGCACGAACAGCGCCATGAACATCGCAGCCAGAAACAGTCGAATGATCAGAGAAATCGTCCAGGCGGCATTGACCGGAAGGATGTAGTAGAGGGAATTGAATGGATAGAACATCGCCGACTGCGAATTCGCCTGAAACGGCGCGCCGGCCATTATGTAGGGATTCCAGAGCGGCAGCGCTCTTTCCCGTATTGCTCGGGACGCCAACGCGTGAAACGGATAGAACGATGTGATCAGATCACCGATTTCGGGTGCCGGCTGCCATGAGTCGGATCCCGCCACTTCGCTCCACGCCACGTGCCGTAGAACGAGGTTGCGCGGAAACGGGACTCGCCCGATGAGGACCGGCGCATAGCTCACTAAAACCATCAGCCCGAAGACACCGGTCGCGAGATACCAGAAAGAGCGCTTCGAGTTGGATCTGATGTTCAATGCTATGAGGGCAGAGTCTAACCACACGGAACGCGGGCTAAAGCCCGCGACTACATTTGGGCAGAGAGGTTGGATCAAAATGTAGTCGCGGGCTTTAGCCCGCGTTCTTTGTGGTTAAACCCTGCCGCGTTCAGGCGCTGGGCAGCAGCCTGGTCCCCAGGTTCTCTTTCATTCGCGAGAGAAAGTCCTTCGCGACTCGCCTGGCTTCTCCGACGTCTCCGGCCTGGAAAGCCTTCATGATCTTGTCCTGGTGTTCCACGCAATCGACGACTGTCTGCAAAAGTCCGTCGCGGTTATGAGAGCGTCTGATGAGGTAAAGGGCGTAAAGAGGAATCACCAGACGTTCTAGCGTTTGTTGCAGGTATCGGTTTCCCGATAGTTCCCAAACCTTGCGGCGAAAGGCGAGGTGATCGTCGAAAAACCGATCCAGGTCCTCTTTCTGCGCTGCCTCTTTCGCCTGGCCGGCCAACTCCTCCAGCTTCGCGATCTGTTCCTTGTTTCCGTTCTTTCCAATAAGTGCGAAGGCGAGCGGTTCCAGTTCGATGCGTATGTCAAAAATTTGCTGCGCATCTTCAAGACTGAGCTTGGGTACCTGAGTGCCCGAAAAAGGCGTACGCAGAACGAATCCGTGATGTTCGAGTTCGATCAGGGCCTCACGGATCAGTCCCTGTCCCACGCCAAATTGTTGCGCAAGCTTCCCCTCGACAATCTGTTCGCCGGACTGGATTGTTCCCGACAGGATGGCTTCTTTCAGCAATGTCACAACGCGCGCCTTTTTGGAAACCGGCTCAATCTTTTGAAAAGTTGCGCTCATGTCGTGGCACTCTAGCTCAATAGATTAGAGGAAGCAAGATACGATCGATTATCCGATAATCTTCCTGGAGGGCTTATGGACGCGTGCCGAGTGCCGATCAGAGAGTTTCCCGATCCAGCCGTTGATACTCCGTTGACCCCTAAACCCATTGAAAAGACCGTTGTACTGGCAGGTGGATGCTTCTGGTGCGTCGAAGCGGTGTTCAAGGAATTACGCGGGGTCCTTTCAGTCCGGAGCGGTTACGCCGGAGACAGCGCGGCGACGGCCAACTATCGGACGGTTTGCGGTGGTATGAGCAACCAGGCCGAGGCTATAGAAGTCCGATACGACGCGAGCCAGACGACGCTTGGACAGCTTCTTAAAATTCATTTCTCCGTTGCTCATGACCCGACGCAGCTCAATCGGCAGGGAAACGACACGGGCCGGCAATACCGTTCGGCGATTTTTTATTCGGACGAAGAGCAGCGCCGTGTCGCGGAAGCCTACATACGGCAGTTGAACGAGTCCCGCGTCTTTACCAGTCCGATCGTGACGACCCTGGAGCCGCTCGAAGCATTCCACGTTGCCGAGGATTATCACCAGGATTACGCGGCGCGCAATCCCGGCCAGCCTTACATCATGTTTGTTGCACAGCCCAAGGTGGAAAAGCTGCGCGAGCATTTCGAAGATCGGCTGAAAAAGTGACGATGGACAACCGCGGTTCCGAATATCTCGAGTGGTTCAAGTCGCGAGAGCCGTCACGCTTCAATCTGGCCTCGAGCGGTGTGCAGCCTTATCCTCTCGCGGACCTGGGAGTGAGCCTCGATCGTATCGAGCAGAACATGCCCGAAGATTCTCTTCAGGAAGCCATCGCGGCCAGATCAAAAGTCCCGCCGGCCTGTGTCGTCGTGGCATCCGGAACGTCGATGGCCAACTACCTGGCGATGGGAGTGCTCGTCGAGCCTGGCGACGAGATCCTGATCGAGCACCCCGCATACGAACCACTAGTGGCGGTGGCCCGGCGTTACGGTGCCCGGATCAAGCGCTTTCAACGGCGGTCTGACGATGGATTCCGGATTCGTCCCGAGGAAGTCGAGCGCTCGGTGACGAAGCAGACGAAACTTATCGTCATAACCAATCTGCACAATCCGACATCGGTATTGACCGATGAGGCGACGCTTCGGGCCGTCGGCGAGATCGCAAAAGATGTGGGTGCATATGTGCTCGCGGACGAGGTGTACCTCGAGTGCCTGTATGAAAACGCGTGCACGGTGTTTCACGTCGGCGAACAGTTTGTTGTGACCAGCAGCCTGACGAAGGCGTACGGACTGAGCGGACTGCGCTGTGGCTGGGTGCTGGCTGAGGGCGAGCTGGCAAAGCGAATGCGGTGGTTGAAGGATCTTCTCGACCCGGCGCTGGCGACTCCGGCGGCGCCGTTGAGTGTGATTGCGCTTGGGCAATTGGACAGAATCGGCTCACGCGCGAAAAGCCGGCTGGACACCAACCGTGCCGTCCTCCACAGCTTTCTCGATTCACGCCCGGATCTGGAGGCGGTCCGGCCGCAATTCGGCACGTCGGTTTTCCCGCGGCTCAAGCATGCCGATTTCGAACAGTTCTTTACCTTGTTGCGCGATCGTTACGAGACAGACGTTGTTCCCGGTCAATTCTTCGGCGCCCCCGGGCACTTCCGCCTCGGCATCGTTGCGGATCCCGAAACATTCGCCGGCGGCCTCGATCGGCTGGGTGCGGCCCTGGATCAGGCTCGGTAGCCGCTAGCGGGCGGCATCCCGGGGCGCTGCGCCACAAGGCATGCCATAGTCCTGCGCGTCAAACGGACCCCGGAGCCGCCTGCGTCTATCGGTTGTTCTATCTATCGCCTCCTTGGTTAATGGTTGACTTCGAAAGGTGCCCCCAAATTTCAATACCGATGAATTTCTGTCAAGATTTAACCGAACCTGTTTCCTACGGTGCCCGGCCGATGCCTTCGCGTTCGCCGTCGAATGTGTAACCCGTCGCAGGTGAGTCCAGCGGAACTATACCGATTCGGTCGGCGCGGGCGCGAATGATGCCGCGGATATTCTCCGGTCCGGCGGCACCAGACTGCATCAACCGCGCCACGATTCCTGCCACGTGAGGTGAGGCCATACTCGTTCCGGAGAGTCTGGTTGTGCCTCCCCCGAGTTTTGTGGAAAGAATTCCCACGGAAGTCACGCCGCAAAAGACGCTGACGTCCTCTCGATCTTCTCCGGGCACCGATATCGTGACGCCGATTCTGGTGGTCTGATTGAATTTCCCGTCGGTCGTGAAGTAGGACGCAGTATCAGGAAGGATCCTTCCCTGGACCAGAAAACAGCTGTTATTGCCACTCAGGGCCGTTGTACTGGCTACGGCGAACACTTCCGGATAGGTCGCCGGCACCTCCTGGCTGACTTCACTGTTCGAATCGTTGCCGGCGGCAACAACGACCACGATGCCTGCGTCGTAAAGCTTCTGAACGGATGCTCGCAAAGCAGGATTGTCGTCGACTTTACCTGGCCGTCCGAGGCTCATGTTCACTACGCGAATGGCCGGCACGACAAGCGAGTGATTGATGAAAACCCAGTCCAGCCCCGCCATGATGGAAGCATCCGACCCCGATCCGAGAGCATTCAGCACTTTCACACAGTAGAGTTTCGCGTTGGGCGCCACGCCCACCACATCGATCGTGTTATTGAGGGCCGCCACGATTCCACTGACATGCGTGCCGTGACCGTGGTCGTCCTGGCAGGAAGTTCCCACCGCAGTGAACGACTGGGCCGAAGGTGCGAGGTCCGGATGCGCGAAATCAATGCCCGTGTCGACGATAGCGACGCCAATTCCGCTGCCATTGGAAGTACTCGTTGGCAGGCCGACCCGTCGTACCCCAGCCGGGATTGTTTGTGGCGTCGCCTGAGGTGCGACTGGGGCCCCCGGGTCGATCGGTAGCTGAATGGCAAACATCAGACGATCCGGAATGATCGCAGTGACCGAACTGTCTTGCTGCAATACCGCAACGGAGTTAGGGTCGAGCGGCCCTACCGCAACCGCATCGACAACGGTGTAGTTGAAACGAATCGATGCCCCGGCCTGCCGCACAGACAAAGCTCTGGCTGCCGGCGGTGTGCCCACCCGGAATATCACGATGTTACCGACGGCGGGCTGTGGAAGCGCCGGCTGTGGCGGCGTCTGGACTTGGGCGCGTGCGCTGCATACGAAGATCAGGAAGATTGCGACCACGTTTGCAACCGGGCGCACGTAAAACGCTGGTGATTTCATAGTGCCTCCCAAAGAATTTCCGATCCAGGTTTGGTCTGGCTTCCTAGAAATCCCGAAGGGAGAGCGAGGCGCACGAAAAGACGTTTCGTTCTGCTCGCGGCCACAGCGGTGAATCCAACAAGTCCAAAGGAAGGATGTTTGCCGGCACCGATGTGCGGCACAGTCAATACTCTGTCGTCGAAGCCGATGGCGCTCCAATCAGCACTTCAACGGCGATGAGTCGTCCTCCGACCGATCCGTTCCAGCCTTGGTCAGACCGTACGAATTGTGCGTTGCAGTCGGCGCACCAACCCCTGGGCCAGCTACAGCAATGCTTTCTTACGTGGCTCCGGACCGTGCGGAGCGCGGCCGGGGTAAAATACCCAAGCCCAGCGGAATAAAATCCGGTTGATCGTGCAATTTTTGCGTTCATCCCGGATCGCGCAGCCCGGGACTCAAGCTCCTCTGTCAACATATTCGCTGGATGGCCTGGACATCTTTCATGGAATTGTCACTCGCAAGACTGGAGGCATTCGTATTGAAAGCAGTTAGCGCCCGGCTCTGAAGGAATCAAAATTGCTCTTGTCTGGCACGAATGCAGAAAGATAGGGGGCGGAAATGAATTCCGATCAGGTTACCCTGGCACTCAGACGAGAGAAGGAACTCCTCGAACAAGTTCTTGAAATGGCGCAATGCCAGCTTGAACTCATCGAAACCGGCCGAATCAAGGATCTTGAAATACTGTTGACGCTTCGGGAATCAGCGATGTCCGAAATGGAATTGATCGAAAGCCAGGCGGACAACGCAGTAGTGTCGGCAGAAATCGGCGAACTGCAGGAACTGAACATTGAGATCTTCGGCCTCGCCAACCGGATTGCGGAGTTGGACGAAAGAGCCGACTGGCTGGCGCAACAATACGACGATGTCACATCCAGTGAGCCGTCGGCTGCAGCCGGGAATCAATAGACGCAGCGCGTTCCGTTACTGTTTTTGCCTTCGAGCTCCTCGCCCGCCGAGGCCGCTGAAGGTCTGGCCCGCATCCTGCTGACTGAACCGGAGGCCACCACTCCCGGCCTCCTTTCCGGTTCATACCTCTGCCCACTCCGCAAGCTTGAAATACAAAGTGCTCCGGAAATAGACTTCCCCTTTTCCAGATGATGGCATCATTATTGAGTGTAGTTCCTTTTGGAGCACGGAGGCGGCAGCTTACCAAGTCATGACTAAACAGCGTATCCGTTTTACAGTCGTTTTCGCGCTCTGCTTTTTCTTCGGCATTGCCTGGTCTGCTGAAGAGCTGCCGACTCGACTTAGCGACGAGGCATTCTGGAAGTTGGTAACGGATTTTTCCGAGCCGGGAGGACGCTTCGTTTCCGACAATTTTGTTTCAAACGAACTCGGAACGCAGCGCGTGCTCTCGAAGCTGATGCAAGGTCGAATCGCGGACGGCGCATATCTGGGCGTTGGACCGGAACAGAACTTTACGTATATTGTCGCGCTGAAGCCGAAGATCTCTTTCATCATCGACATTCGCCGTCAGAACATGATCGAGCATCTGATGTACAAGGCGCTGATCGAGCTTTCGGCGGACCGCGCGGAGTTTCTGTCTCGCTTGTTTTCGCGCGCGCGGCCGGCGGAACTGAATCAGGACTCCAGCGTTGCGGCATTGTTCGATGCCTTTCGCGACGCAGAGCCGGATCCGCAGATGTTTCAGGAAAACCTCGCCGCGATCAAGGAGCGTCTTGGGACAGGCCACGGATTCAAACTGACCATGGAGGATGAAGGCAGTCTTGAATATGTATTTCGGGCCTTTTATGTTGGCGGAACAAACCTGGGCTACCCCGGACCAAACCAGGCGATCCGTCGCGCGGCTGTGCGAATCCTGCCGACTTACGAAGAGCTCATGCTCGACACGGATGAACAGGACCAGCTTCGGAGCTATCTCGCCACGGAAGAAAATTTCCTGACACTGCAGCAGCTTGAAAAGAACAACCTGATCGTGCCGCTGGTCGGAGACTTCGCGGGTCCGTCAGCCATCCGGTCCGTAGGTGCGTACCTGAAGGACCACGGCGCCACCGTTACTGCCTTCTATACATCGAATGTCGAGCAATACCTGTTTATGAACGCGGAGGAATGGAAGAGTTTCTACAGGAACGTTTCCATGCTTCCAGTGAACTCGAGAAGCGTGTTTATTCGTCCCCTCATCAACACCGGTACAGATGGTTACAGCGCCTCCCCCTTGTTTCGTCCCGGTTTCCACTGGGACACGCTGCTGTTCTCCATCGCCGATCTTGTCGACGCCTTCAGTTCAGGAATGATCCAGAGCTATTTCGACGTCATCCAGGCGCGCAACTGAGCCAATCGAGCCTGCTATGCGCGCCTGGCTTTAAGTGGAAAAAGCCTCACAACGTCGTTGACAACGACCGGCGGGGAGGTCGTCAGGCGTGTCTGAATGGCTATATGTTTGGGGGCTTGTATTCCGACGCGTACGCGATTCCGGCCAACCTGTAAGACGGTGAGTTCAATGTCGTCTGAAATGAATATCTTCTGATCTTTCTTACGATTAATAATGAGCATTTAGACCGTCCTACCCTAAAGGTGCTTCCCCCCGGCTGAAGAAATACACCGCCCGAAAAATTTGGGGAAAAGAGGTCTTAACCACAAAGAATTAGCCGCGAATTACGCTGATTACGCGAATCAGCGTAATTCGCGGCTAATTCTTTGTGGTTAAGACCTTTCCTTCTCAGAACAGAATTTTCGTCGCGAATTGAATCACGCGGGGATTGGAAGTTCCCAAAATCTGTCCGAAATTTGACTGGCGAACGAGTTGGCCCCCAGTCAGAGCATAGAGCGTATTCCGGACGGCATTGGGAGAAGTGGCCGGTGTCGCACTGACGTTATACCGGTTGAAGACATTGAAAGCTTCGAAAATGAATTGCAGCCTCAGCCGTTCAATCACGCTCACTTCGCGTGTGACCCGCGGATCGAAGCTCACTGTTTTGGGCGCCCTGAATGTGTTCCTTCCGAGGTCCGGCGCGCGATCGGAACGATTGTTACCGTCGTTATTGAGATCGGCGCTGATCAGACCGGTATAGGGTTGTCCACTTTGAGCCGTGAAGATGCCGGCGATCTGCCATCCTCCAAGAATGCCTTTCGCCACGCGATTGCTTACTCCCTCGGCATAGCGCAGATCCCAGATGCCGTTGATGACGACACGATGCGGTTGATCGTTGCCTCCAACCGCTCGGTCGTCCCTGATGTTCAGAGGGTTCTGAACGTATTTCGCATCGTCGGAGCCCTGCGGCACGACCGCGGTCGCATCCGGCACGTCATCGATGACTTTCGACCAGGTATAGGCTCCGCTGAGCTGAATGTTCCGGGAGTAGCGTTTGTTCACCTGGACCGTCATGCCATGATAAATCGCGTTCGCGGTACTCTCGAAGGCGATGAGCCGGTCGAATGCCGTGAATGGACGAGCAGTCGGAAATCTCTTGTACACGAGCGTCCGGCCTTCGCCGGCGACAGTGATGGGGGTATCCGTGGGTATACCGACATTCAGATCATGGGACCGCTGCAGGTGAACGCCCCTCACGCCCAGATAAGTGACAGTGACGGATACGTCGTTTGACAGGCCGTACTCAACAGCGAGATTGCCCTGTTGCGTATACGGCGAGACATAGTTCTTGTCGAAAACGAAAATCGTCGGCAGCGGGGCGGTCGCTCCGGCGGGCATCGAATCGAACTTATTTGGATATGTCGGCACAGCATTGCCCGTAAATGTGATGGTCTGCACATTCAGGCCGTTGTTCGAGTGCGCTGTCCCAACCATGATGGACGGGGTTCTCGCAAAGAAGATGCCGTAGCCCGCCCGCACAACGAATCGATCGGAATTCGAAACCGGCCGCCACGCGAGACCAACCCGCGGAGCAAAGTTATTCTTATCGATTGGAATTTTGCTGGTATCGATTCCGGCTGCAGCCAATTGCGGGCTGGGATTTTTTGTCGTGGGCTGGGCTACGCGCTGCATGTCATACCGCACGCCGAGATTCAGCGTGAGCCTGTTGCTGACGCGCCAGTCGTCCTGAAAGAAGCCGGCAAATTCGGTCATGTTCGGCCTGGTCGTAGCGCCTGTCGTTCCCTCGCCGGCAAACGCCTGGACGTAGCGTTCTCCCGCTGCCGTCGGACGACCGCTCGTGAAACCGGCGAGGGTATTGAACCGATACGAGCCTGAGAAATTGCCGGGGAAGAAATTGAGAATCCTGTCGGCGTTCAGATCTCCGCCAAACTTGAAATTGTGCCTCCCCGCGATTAACGACAGGTTATCGGCGAACTGCCCGCGCTTGATTGTCGTTTCTCGGGGACTGAAAAAGTTACGGCCAATCGTCATGACCGTCTGACCGCCTTCCAGGATCGTTGCTTCCGGATTCGCGCTGTTGGCCGCGCCGGGTTCCTTGTCACGCGCATACTGAGCGCGGAACTCATTGAACAGCCGGTTCGTCAGAATCGAGCTCACGGAGCCATTCAAGGTGTCCGTCTTTACCAGCGAGTCTCCGGTGTGCTCGAACGCGTTCTGGGGCCCGCCCGCTTCGCCGCCTCCGCCCGTGTAGTTTTGATGGTTGTACCGCAGCGAGACGTGGTGGTTCGTTGAGAATTGCCAATCGCCTTTGCCGAGGAATGTGTCCTGATTCTGCGTGCGGTTCCAACTGTTCGCGAGCGGCGACAGCCGCTGAATCGCGCTCTGCGTCGCAGCGTCGGACGGCGTGGTCGCGGGCAAATTCAAGAACACGATGTTCTGCACCGTGTTGCGCTGGCCGTCATAGTTGACAAAGAAGAACGCCTTGTCTTTCACAATGGGACCGCCTGCGCTGGCGCCAAACTGATTGAAGTGATATGGCGATCTGCCCCGCGGTGGAACGGCAACTTTGTTGATCACGTCGTTCGCATTAAGGGATTTGTCGCGATAGAACCAGAAACCTGTTCCGTGCAGATCATTCGTGCCGGATTTGGTCACCACGTTGATGACGGCGCCGCCGGCCCGGCCAAACTCCGCCGAGTATCCATTCGAGTTCACCTGAAATTCCTTTACCGCATCCTGGCTGAACTGGAATGGCGCACGGCCGGATCCGGTACGTCCGGTGGCCTGGCCGAAGAATGTGTTGTTATTGTCTGCGCCATCGATGACCAGGCTGTTCATCGTTCCGCGCTGGCCGGCAAAACTGATGTCGCCGGCGCGGACATCGCGAGTCACGCCGGGCGTGAGAAGAACGAAGTCGATGAAGTTACGGCCGTTCACAGGAAGGTTCGCGACTGCCCTGTCGTCAATAGTGGAACTCACCTGTGTTCGAGTCGCTTCCACCACCGGAACTTCTTCAGTTACGGAAACAGCCTGCGTCGTCCCGGCAACCGAGAGCCGAATGTTCAGCTGCAAGGTCTGTCCGACCGTGAGAGCGATGGCGGTCTGTTCGAATTTTGTGAAGCCTGTGAACTCAACTGAAACGTCGTAGTGGCCCACCGGGAGCAGCGGAGCCCGGAAAATGCCGCGATCATCGCTCAGGACCATGCGAACGATTCCTGTTTCCACACTCTTGAGAGATACGGCCACGCCCGGCAAAACCGCACCGGTCTGGTCGGTTACGGTTCCTTCAATGGTTCCCGTCGTCGCCTGCGATTGCATGGCGGCATGCGCCGTCGCGCTCGTGACCAGAACAAGCAGAAGTACAAACACGAAATTGAAAGATTTCATTCGACTCACGTTCCCTCCTCAGAATGATCCCCGATTATACTCTTGCGATTCCACTGTAGCGGCGGTCTATGACCGCCCGACAATCCAGCAACCTGGTGGAGGGTCGGCGGTCATAGACCGCCGCTACAGTAAGAAACTGAACGAGTGTTTTGCAATCGGTGCTTGTAGAATATCGCCAGTGATAAACCCGTTTGAACGCTTCGACAAGATTCGCGAGATCCTGATCGAGCGAAACCGCTTTTACAGTAAGCGCCTCAAAGACCCGAAGACTTTTGAAGAGATTCCCTTCACGACGAAGAGCGAGCTGGTCGAGGATCAGACGCAAAACCCGCCGTTTGGAACCGACCTGACATACCCCGTGGAAAACTATGTGCGTATCCATCAAACGTCAGGCACGGCGGGAAAGCCTCTGGCCTGGCTGGACACGAAGGAAAGCTGGGACTGGTGGCTGCGATGCTGGGCCGAAGTCTACAGCGGCGCGAATGTGCGCGCCGGCGACCGCGTTTACGTTGCGTTTTCGTTCGGTCCGTTCATTGGATTCTGGGCGGCATTTGAAGCCGCCGAACGTATGGGCGTGATGGCGATACCGGGCGGCGGGCAGTCTTCCGAGCAGCGTCTTCATTCCATACTGGAACGCGAGGCCACCGTTCTGGTATGCACTCCGACCTACGCGCTGCGGTTGGCCGAAGTTGCCGCCCAGCAGGGCATCGATCTGGTTCAAGGTCCTATCCGGACTACAGTTCATGCGGGCGAGCCGGGGGCAAGCATTCCGGAAACGCGCCGCCGCATTCAGGAAGCGTTCGGCGCCAGGACCTTCGATCACGTCGGAATGACGGAAATGGGCGCGTACGGCTTCGAGTGCGAAATGCAATCGGGCCTTCACATCAATGAGGATGAGTTCATCGTGGAGATGATCGATCCGGGGACGCTTCGGCCGGTTGATCCCGGAACGAAAGGCGAGATGGTCCTCACGAATCTCGGACGGCTCGGAAGCCCCCTCGTCCGTTATCGCACCGGCGACCTCGGTGTATTGTCGCGGGAGCCTTGCGCGTGCGGCCGTCAGTGGGCACGCCTGATGGGTGGAGTACTTGGCCGCGCGGACGATATGATCACCATCCGCGGCGTCAATGTATTTCCGAGCGCAATCGAAAACATCGTTCGCCGGCACTCTCAGGTCGTGGAGTTTGCAATCGAGGTTTCCCGGAGAAGGGAAATGCACGAACTCTCTCTAAAGGTGGAATTGGAGAACTCCGCAGGCGAAATCATCGAGCGGCTCCGAGCGGATATTTCGAAAAATCTCAACATCCGTGCCACGATCGAGCATGTCCCGGCGGGCAGTCTTCCGCGATTCGAGTTGAAATCGCGAAGACTGCGGGTTGTTGATTAACCATAGAAACACAAAGAATTAGCCGCGAATTACGCGAATTACGCAAATGGGCGCATCAAGGATTCTTTAATGCGCCCATTTGCGTAATTCGCGTAATTCGCGGCTAATTCTTTGTGTCTCTGTGGTTATAAATCCAGCCCTCGGCCCAGACCTTGTTTCACTGCGCGTTCGTAAACCAGCTTTCCGATCGCCACGTCTTCCAGGGCAAGACCCTGAGATTTGAAAAGGGTAATATCGGCGCGATCGGTTCTTCCCGGGATCAAGCCCGGCACGACGTGCCGCAGCTCGACGAAATCTTCCCAACGACGGCGGCCGGTTTCGATGACACCCACAAACTCACCAACCTCGATCTTCGCCTGTTCGACGGAATCCACGACGACCCGGTTCGCGCGCAGAACCGCCTCGTCATCGATCTCTTTCCGGAGCAGCGAATTGCCGCCGGCTGCAGTGACGTGTGTGCCCGGCTGCAGCCATTCTCCTTTCAGGACCGGCTCGCGGCTGCTCGTCATCGTCGTCACGATCTGGCTGGAACGCACGGCCTCGTCCGGGGAACCAGCCGCTACGAGCCTGGCCTTCACCTGCGGCTGCATCTTCCGGATGAATGCTTCACGGCGGTCGGAATTTCGATTCACGATCCACACCCGCTTCAAACTGCGAACCGAATCCATGGCGAGCAACTGACTTTGGGCTTGCCAGCCTGCACCGAACAGCGTGGCCTCACTCGCGTCGGGATTCGAGAGCAGCCGGGTCGCAAGACCGGTCGCCGCGCCCGTACGAATCTGGCCAAGCGTGTCCGCTTCCATCATTGCGACGAGGTCGGTTGTCTGTGCGTCGTACAAAAAGAACAGGAACTGCGCCTTGCCGGCGCCGACCGTGTAGGCCTTGTATCCGAAATAGCCCGGAACGGCGCCCGCCATGATATGCAGGGTGGTTCCCGGCATGCGCAGCCGGTTGCGCGAGTTGGTAAATGCTCGACCCTTGGCCTGATCCCCGAATGCCGCTTCGAGAGTTTCGATGACCTCCGGCACAGTGACAAGCTGCTGGACCTCTTCCTCTTTGATGTACAGGATCTTCATGGTGAATTCAAAAATTGATCCGGGCGCCCAGTACGATAACCCGGTTGCCTACTGCAGAGGTGATGCGGCCGAAGTCCGTCGAGTTGATGTCGGTATTGGGAGAAGCGAATTGCGGCTTGTTCAGAACATCCAGGAAGTCGGCGCGAATCTCAACAGTTCTTCCTTCCCGGATTTCGAACCGCTTCAACACATTGGCGTCCAGCTGAATGGTGCCCGGACCTTCCATCACGTACGGCGCAAGATTGCCGAGCCGTCCCGGTGTGGGATTCACCATGATCAGGTTGCCCGAGCTATTGGCGATAGCCTGAAGTTTGCTGCTCTCCGCGAGTCCCTGCGCATTGGTCAGGCTTTGAATGGCAGGGTCGGGAACCGTCTTCAGTCCGGCAAAGAACGTTGCGCCGTTGCTGCCGCGTTGAACGTGTCCCTTCGCCGGTAACGGCCCGACAAGCGTCGGAGTGTTGTCCGCGAACTGATTCAACGACTGCACCCCGGAATCGAAGCCCAGCGGAGAGCCCGAAAACAAATTGAATATGGTGCCGATCTGCCAGTGTTCGGTTAAGCGTGCGAGCTTGCCCGCGGAGTTTCCCAGAAAGCGGCGGCCGGGACCGAAAGGCAGCTCAACCGTGCCGTTGGTACGAGCGATGTGGGACCTGTTGAAACCGAGAATACGTTTGTCCGCGTGACGATCGCGGCCGTTGCGGTAGCTGTTCTGCAGGTCCTGCGAATCGCCTTCCTCTTCGCCGAGCGCCTTGCTCCACGTGTAATTGCTCTGGAGTGTCCAGCCCTTTGAAAAACGCTTCTCTACTTCGACCTGGAAGGAATGATAGGTCGAATTGGCGAGGTTGCCTGTGAGTACTGCTTCGCCGAACTGCGGGTTGGCCACAATGAAATTCTCGGGCAAACCTGCGCGCCGGACGAGGCCGCCGGGCACACCTGTGAAATCCGCCGTGGAGTTCAGGTACTCCGCAAACGCGCCGGCGCTGTTAAATGCAAGGAACGCGCGCGTGTCCTGTAAAGCCCTCAATGAAGCGGATCCCCGGACTGTCGTGCCGTTCACGCGGCCAAGGCCGAGGTTCAGCCCATTGAAGATCCGATCAAAAAGCGGAGCGGACTGGCCGGCCTGAGTTATTTGAAACGCGTCGAGGATCTGGTTTTCGAAAATGTTCACTTCATTGATATCGACGGACCGCAGCAGCTTTGTTCCTTTGCTGCCGACGTATCGAACCTCGAGTACAAGGTTGCCCGTCAGTTGCCGCTCGATAGTGAGGTTCCTCTGTTGTACGTAAGAATTTTTGCCATAAGGGTCTTGATAAGTGGACGTGTACAAGACGCCTCGTACCGGAAGCACACGCCCGTTCGTCACCGGGATTGTGATCACCGGCGGAATGCCATCTTCCAGCCGGTTGGTGGGACTGGTGATTGGAGTGGTTATGGACGAGCTCCACGTGAACGGCGGCTGATACATGAGTCCGGAAGTTCCCCCGAACCCGTGCACGGCATAATCGTCATAGAAAAAACCGTAACCACCGCGCACCACGAGATTCGAGTTCACCTGGTAAGCAAAGCCAAATCGCGGAGCGAAGTCTCCGAAGTCGATGCATCGCAGTGCGCGCCCGCACGGCGCACTGGAACTGGCGAGCGCCACGGCCCCACCAGGGGCAGTCGGGTCAAAATTCGCTTGCCGATCGCCTACCTCTACCCGAGGCGTGTACAATTCGTAGCGAAGACCGAAAGTTAGGGTCAGTTTGGCAGTCGCCTTCCAGCTATCCTGGACATACCAACCAGCTTCAATCTGCCTTTGCCCCACTTCACTGAGGAGCACCGTCAAAGCGCTGCTCGAAGGAAAGCCAAGCAGAAAATCACCCATGCCGCTTCCGGTGTTTCCAACCCCAATCTGGCTGGTGAATTGTCCGTTGAATGAAAAGCTCCCACGCTGGCTGCTGGATTGGAAGAAGTTGTACTGTCGCCGGATGAAGTCTCCGCCGAACTTGATACTGTGCCGCCCCTTCAGGCAGGTCACATGGTTGGTCACCTCGTAATTGTTGTCGGTTACGATGAACGGCTGAATGCCGGACTCGCCGAGTCCCGTAAAACCGGTTACCGAGA
>Ga0137418_10001472_pt1 | contig 21681 bp, 26 predicted proteins | sample CZODoug3_1_2_16f_FD_122242 | JGI IMG/M metagenome (GOLD analysis project Ga0137418, IMG submission 122242) | Vadose zone soil fungal communities from Angelo Coast Range Reserve, California, USA - CZODoug3_1_2_16fungal (Hybrid Assembly) | ecosystem: Environmental > Terrestrial > Soil > Vadose...
AATGTTATGCCAGATTGGCCTCTTCGAGCAACTAGAGATGCCGCATGGTGGCGTGTCAGCGTGAGTCGATTGGCGATACGTTGCTTAACTCCATGATTGTCGGCCAACCGGAAGCTAACATCGTCAGCCGCACGACAGTTGGACATGGAAACTCGTCAGAGCGTAAAGCAATGTGCGAATGACTGCAGACCGTCGCACCAAAATTGTCGATCAGAGAAATCTGGTGCCAGCGGAGAGATTCGAAGTCTCAAACACCTGTTTCTAATTCAGGCTGCTACGGGACTCGGGTGTCCGGAGTACGGTCCTACCCTAAGAACACGCTCAGGAAGGTCGGCGGCTCTGGAACCGTTGGAGTGCGCTCTCGGCCTTCTGGAGATCCGAGGTGCGTTTCTCAAGTTCCGGACCGTAGATTTTCGCGCACTCATAAAGACGGGCATTCTGAATGGCCGCGGCGGCTGGAATTGCGACCAATTTTGCCAGCCGTAGATGTTCCAGAGTAAAGCTGTCGGGAACAGGGTTTCCCAAGGAAAGCAGCCCTAGCGTCTGGCGGGAGGCAACTAACGGAACGCAAAGCCAGGAGCGCAATTGACCGGAGCCCCTAGGAGCGTGCCATCCCTGTTCCTGCTTGGTGTCTGAGACGACGAGACCGCTTTGACTTGCTAGGACTCGCTGGATGACAGGGAAGTCGGCGGCGTCGAAAGTCAGTGGGTATTTCACAGCCTGTTTCGGGGCGTCAGGACGTGGCGCTTCCCTTGCCACAAACAACCGGGAATCCGATTCAAGGAGCAAGATCTGCGCGGACTCGTACGGGAGGTGGCGGTGGAGCTGCTGCTTGGACATTGCCTCTGCTGCAGGCCGTGGCCGTGAGCAGCAATATCACCATGGCCGGAAAGCCAAGTCGTCCGTATCGAAAGTTTAGGGTAGTCCTCACCGTTGTGTTCATTTCCATCCTTGTCCTAAAAGAGTGTTTTGGTTTACGCCAAGCTGCTCAACGTGGAGCCAGTTGTAGTTCCGGCTTCTCTGAGCCGACATTTAACTGCTGCATAAGGGGAAATCTCACCACACTTCCGAGTTGTTGCACCGAGCGAATTCGCGCCGCAGTCACCTCCAGGCGCGCGCACCCCAAGAGAATCGAACAATCGTGATCGGAGTAGCGTTCAAGAACCGACATGACATAGACAAAGCGCTCGAACGGTTCGAGCGCAAGAACCAGGGCAATCTCTGCCTGCTCCGCTGCCAGCGTTTTGCCACCGCCGTCGGAGATCGAAGACCGAGTTTTCTCCATTGGCCGCGGCTTGATGACTCGTATGGCGTTCTCAATGATGACCCGCCGAGCCCACGAGCGCGCCCATTCCTTGAAAACTGGGTTCCCCTTGATTGAATCCTCTATTCCTGAAACGAAACACTGTTCTGCCTTCTCGCGATCCGCCGTGAGCAGGAACGACAACAGGTACAGGCCTTCCATTTCGTCGTGGAAGATTTGGCGGAAATCGGCGCTGGTCGCATATTGCGTTGGTGCAGTGATGTGCTCTACCTTCGGCATATTCACCTCCGTGGTGATCCCTGCTGGTTCTTCCGTGCAAGTTGTTTCATAACGTGCCTGGTGAGAACGGTGCTGGGACGAAACTTTGCTCCCTCACTCATACATTCCGAAAGAGCGTTCTCTCCCTCCTGGCTGATGACGGTTACGTTCCCAAGGTCAACCACCAGGGCCCGCCCTTCGATCTCCCCGATGGCTGCCTTCCATGCGGTCCTCAGCTCCACGACCCAGGGCGCGACTAGCTTGCCTGCAAGAACCAACCGTCGCTCTGTCTGGCTGTCAATGACTGAAATCCTCAGCATGCCGTTTCTCTTCGCACATCCGGGAAAGGCAATTCGCGTACCAAACTTTGGACGCGTAAGTCCGTGGATTTCAAAGCCGGGCAGGAGAACTGAATGTGACAGTGTCGAGACTGACGAAGTCGCTCTCAACAGGCCCCACAGTTGCAGGATGGGTGGCCTTCGATTCCAACCCTGTCGCGGGATCTCCGCGCTCACGAGTTGGGGGACACCCGTCGTGAATTTCTTGGTTCGATCATGTAAGGTAAGGAATGCAAATCGGGGAAGGCGTTCAAGGCGTGGGGCAGATCGGCGGGCACTTCGCATCGTTCGGGGAAAGGATTGCGAAGTTTCGCCCGAAGGGTATACGGCGTCGCAAACAGTCGCAAACATTTGAGGGTGGTCGCATCGGCAGGGCTACCTCCGACAAATTCACTACCGACCTCGTTCGACAGCATGAGTGATGGCGATCAGGATCAGGCCGATCGAAACGACAGACCATAGCAAAAGGACAATGCGCAGGGTCCAGGTAGCTTTGGTATTCTCGTCGAGCCTCGCCTCGGGTGTGAGATCATCCTCTTCTTCATGAGAACTTCCACGACGGGAAACAGGCAAACGGGCGACGACGTGCTGTTGGCTCATTGCTCATAACCTCCATTGCTTGGTTCGTGCCGGAGCTTAGCTGCGATCTTTTTTCGTCTGCGCCTGAGTTGTTGGAGTAGGTGCTTGGCGAATACGCCGCGGCCGCTGAACTGCGCTCCCTCATTCATCAACTGGAGAAGCAGGCTCTCTCCCGCCTGGCTGACAAAGGTCACATTCGCGAGGTCAATCGCGAGCTCGCGCCGGTTGAGTTCCTGCTTGGCCGCACCCCATGCTGTCCTTAGCTCCACTTCCCACGGTGCGATTAACTTACCTTCCAAGACCAAGCAGCGCTGCGTGCGGCTGTCAACGACAGAAATCCTCAACATCGCACTTTTCCCTTCTGCGAGGGACATCAGCAATACGCGTGCCAAAAGGCAGCTGCTACAAGTCTTTGAAATTTCGGGCTGGCGCGAGAGGCGGATACTGGCGAGTCGAAACTGTCGAAATCAATTTCAACGGCCGCCCATCACTCCCGGGCGACTCGGATCCTGATTCAGTGTGAAGCTTGGGCCTACGTCGCGCGGAACTTCGATGAAGGCAAGACGCGCGTTGTTGAGCTCAGACAAGGTGTTTGGCATCAATGCCAAACTTCTTCATGCGAGAAATCAGCGTCGTCCGATTGATTGCCATACGTTCGGCAGCGCCGTCTGCGCCTCCAACACGACCTCTTGTGTCGTGCAATACGCGCAGGATCTCTTGTCGCTCCTTCTCGTCATGCTCCTTGACCGGGCTTTTCGGGTTCCCTTTGCTGATTTCGCTGATCGTTTCTCTCACAATTCTGGAAATCTCGTCCTGGGTGCCGTTGTGGTTCGGCCCAGGAGAGTCCGCTCTCGATTTGTGCAATTCTGTGATTGGCACCTCCAACGACTTGCCGCGCGTGAGGATTACGGCGCGCTCGACGAAATTCTCCAGTTCCCGAATGTTTCCCGGCCAGTCCCAATTCGTCAGAGTCTTCATAACGGCGGCCGGAATCGTTTCGATGTGTTTTTGCATACGTCTTGCGAGCTTCTGGACGAAGAAACGGACCAAGAGGGGGATATCTTCCCTGCGCTCACGTAACGGAGGGATGCGAATGGGGAACACGTTCAGACGGTAGTAGAGATCGCTGCGAAATTCGCGTGCTCCTATCATCTTTTCCAAGTCCCGGTTGGTTGCGGCAACCAGCCGTACGTTCACCTTCTTCGTGTGAGTGCTCCCCAAGCGCTCGAATTCCCGCTCCTGCAGAGCCCGCAAGAGCTTTGGTTGGATTTCAATCGGGATGTCGCCCACTTCATCCAGAAATAGTGTCCCTTGGTCGGCAAGTTCCAATCGTCCCATCTTTTGGGTGATGGCGCCGGTGAATGCCCCCTTCTCATGGCCGAACAATTCGCTTTCCAGCAGACCCGTCGGAATGGCGGCACAGTTGAGTTTGACAAACGTGCGGTCCTTACGCCGGCTGTGGTCGTGAATAGCGCGCGCGATCAACTCCTTTCCCGTGCCCGTATCGCCCAGAAGCAGCACGGTAGAATCGCTGGATGCGACCGTCTCCACCAGTTCGAGAACCTGCCTCAGGGCTGGACTACCTCCAATGATGTGCTCAAAGTTCAGCTCGCTGCGAATCTCTTCTTCGAGATATACCTTTTCTTGAGCAAGCTTGTCTTTGAGTTCAGAGATCTCGCGGTAAGCCAGCGCATTTTCGATGGCGATTGCAACTTGGCCTGCTACCTCGGTAAGGAAATCCGCATCGTGCTGGCTGAAAGAGTTATCGTTCTTCCGCGCCAGACCCAATACACCAATTGCCCGTCCGCGATTGACTAAAGGGGCGAGGCAGAGGGTCTTGAGCCCTTCCCCGAGCATGATTTGAGAGGCCTCGGGATCAAACTCGGCGGGATCAAATTGGTTCACGATGACCGGCTTGAGCGTTTCAAAAGCCCTCATCGTAGCTCCGCCATGAGAAGCGACCACTTCCTCATGCAAGAGCCCCTTACCGTCGGGGAAATCAAGGGCGTAGATCCGAAAGTTGCCACTCTCCGAATCGACCAAGCTAATCGCCACGAGATCGCACTCCATAACCTGCCGAACGCTCCCTGAGACTGCACGCAGTAGTTCGGTGAGGTCCAGGTTGGAGGTGATACGGTTGGTTAGATCAAGGAGCAGTTTCAGCCGGGCATTCTGGCGTTCCAATTCTAATCGTGCGGCTTGGGATTTCCTCAGGTTGAGGGCGTCATCGATGGCCAGCGCAACGCCGCGCGCAAGCAACTGTAAGAAGCGAACGTCTTCCGAGCGGTAGGCATTGCGGCTCTGGCTGCATATACCCAGCGTACCTAAGCGCCGGTGCGCGGTGGTCAATGGCACGCGAATGACAGAACCGACCTTGAGCCCGCCCTTCTCGAGGAGCCGTTTCAACTGCGGGAACGCGGCCTCCGCCTCCCAATCAGCGATGTGGCACGGCTCCTGGGTGTTGTAAACATGCCAACTTGACGTCTCCTCGACGGGGAGATCGGGGAAGGCGACCGGCTCCGTTCCCCACCCGTGCCATTCGATTTCGCTGGAATTTTCCTTGAAGATGAGCACGTCGAGATGGTCGAAACGGATGAGGTCGTGCAACTGGTCAGCAAGAACCCGCGCCAGCTCTTCCGGTTCCCCACAGGCAGACAGGGCCTCGGAGATGCGAAACAGCGCCCCATAGCGCTGAGCATCCGTTCCCAGCGCGAGCTGCGGTTCTGGGCTCATAAACTCTGCACACGGCGCGATCTCCGCCATCCTGCCCAAGATCGTACCCCGATAGACAGCAGATGAACCATGTTGCCGGACGGTTGCAATTTTTCAGCAATGCGATCTGGTGTCAGGAGGCATCAACACTGTCAACTTCGACATCCGTATTCCGAACTCTCTGTTCGCAATCGCGTTGTGGTTCAGGCAGTTGCAGCGGAAGTCCGTCCTTGTCGTTTGGTATGCAGGTTGCTTTCGCCTTAGATTGGAAACGGTCGACGGCTTCGGACGGTAAGTCGATGAGATACACGCTCACCCTAGTTGCCGGAGCCGGTGCTGTTTTTGCAGCAATGACCAAAGAAAGGGCCAATTTTATATGAAACATGGGCGTATTGTCGGTGCTTTCATCGTGGGCGGGCTGGTTATTTCGGCCCTCGGCCAAGATGGTCGCCAGCTCGCACCCGCGAGCGGTAATGTGACAACCACGGCACCGGCCGAGACGTCGAACATCGCAGAGACGCCCGGAACCGATTCTCAAGTGTCGCTGCCGCCGCGGGACCTTCTCAAGGAATACGAAAAACAAATGGCCGCTGTGTCGCTGAAAGCGTGCGAGGAACTCGCGCAGATAGCCCGTGCCGCTCATGAAGGTCAGATCCGCCCTGAACAGGCAGAGTACCTCACCGGCCAGCGGTTGGAGTTGGGCCTGATCCGACTGCAATTTCTCGACTCTCTACACCAGATCCTCGACGACAAAATCCAAAGAGAAGCGAAACAGGAATCTGAGGTGCAGAGCTCGGGCGAAATCCTGGTCGTGCCTCCTCCGGACTCTTCGCCTGACGTGTCGCAGGCGATCGCCAGAGACCTGGAACTGACGCCAGTCCAGATCGCAGCCATCCAGGCGCAAATTGAAAAGGAACGCGGTCGCGTGCGCCCGCTGACGGAGCAGCTTGCGACAAATCGACGAGCTCTGATAGCGGCGACGCTCAAAGGCCAGTTCGATGTTCGTCGGGTACGCCAGCTCGCGGCCAAACAGTCGCGGATCCAGGAGTCGCTTATCGTCGCCAACGCCCGTCTACAGACAGATGTTTACAAGATTCTGACGGCTGAGCAGCAGCGAAAGCTCGATGGAATGAGGAAGGAGACTGCCGGATTGACGCACCCGTCTTTTACGGAATGGTAAAGACGGACGAATCGACAACCGGCTGCTGGCTCCAATCGGCTTCCCTTTTCCGCGCACTCGATATGGAGATATAACGTGCCGAGGAACAATAACACAGGCTTTTAGCGGAGCAAGCCCCGTTAGAACTGCATGGCCTTCAATCGTGGATGACAGCGCAGGTTTGGCACGCGTCTTGCTTTTTCACGTTTCAGAAGACAGCGCAAGGAGGTCGGGAGAGATGAACGATCGGCACACCGTGAAATCTTTTCCTGGTATTTCACACACTGGCCGCCCTGTCCTGCGGGTAGAGTCGTCCTTTCGAAGTGTAATCACCGCCATCTCACCTTTCGTAGACAAGCTCATGCTGTTCATCAAGAGATGCCGAAGCGTTCCCGGCAGCGAAATCGACGTTGAAGTGGCCTTGCGGGAAGCCCTGGCAAATGCTGTTGTTCACGGCAATCATGAAGACCCTCACAAGCAGGTTTACGTCGTCTGCCAATGTACGCCCGAGGAGGAAGTCTCCATTGTGGTCAGAGACGAAGGAAGAGGATTTGACAGCACCGTACTCCCTAACCCGACCGCCGCAGAGCAACTTGAGTCCACGCATGGCCGCGGCATCTACCTGATGACAACGTTGATGGATGAAGTTCACTTCGAGCGGGGTGGGACCGTAGTGCGGATGCGAAAGAAGTCCGCCACGTCTGGCCACTCCCGTTCTGCCAGCGTTGAACCTCGAGAGCGACGATGACAACCTCGGACCGTAACCGAGGGAGATCGACCCGCGAAAAGTATCAGCCCTCCCGCGTCATCGTTGAACGGCGCCTCTTAGATCGACGGGCTGATCTATGGGCTGTCTCCAGTCTCGACAAATGTCGATTCCGATCTCGACTTTTTCGACACACCAGTCGCCCTGTTTCCCGGTCGCCATTGGATTCAACAGCTTGCTAGGGTGCTATCCGACGTAACCTTGGCATCTCACGTGCCCTCTGTTCAATGCGAAAACTTAGTGTGTCGCGACCACCGCGGCCCGGAATCGTAGACACACATTGAAGAGAAGAATGGAGGACTCACACAATGCAACGAACTGCGATCATGCTGGCAAGTTTTGTCATACTCTTGACTCTCGGCGCTACAGCTCAGGAGAGCCGCTCGGAAATCAGTCTGCAGGGCACCGGGTTTTTCACGAAGGATACCAACGGCAACGGAATCTCGCGGACCACCTCAGATACCGGCGGCTTTCAAGTGGGATACCGCTATCACATCAACCGTTGGCTCTCTGCGGAAGGAGACTACGGTTTTGATCGAAACACGCAAAGATACTTTGCCGCCGGCGGACAATCCCGAGTCCAGTCCGACGTACATGGGGTCACGGGCGACTTGGTGGTGAACCTTCCACTCCGCCTCAGCAAATTCAGTCCCTATGCCCTCGCTGGAGGAGGCGGCCTGATCTTTCGTCCCACGGGCAACGGCAGCGGATTTGTGCCCGGAGCGGAAACTCAGGCAAAAGGCGCCTTCCTGTATGGCGGCGGCGCTGATTATGCCTTGACCCGGCGCTTCTCTTTGCGTGCTGAATATAGAGGTTTTGTCTACAAGAATCCGGACTTCGGACTTGCGACCTTGCATGCTGACACATGGGCGCATACAGCGCAACCATCGGCTGGCATCGTTTTCCACTTCTGATGGTGAGATCCTGGTGGGCAGGCCCTTAGCTATGAGATGAAATGCCGCCTGTCAGCCAGAACGCTTGATCCACCGAAAGAAAAGGTCCTTCGTGAAACCCAACGTTGGTGACACGGGGCAGAGCGAAGGACCTCCCTTTCGATCGGATCGGTGCAAGTTCCTTGTGGCAGGAGAGCTCGTAGTATCTTCTCGGGCGCCATCGATGGCCGTCCTGTCTTGGACGACAGCGACCTGAACCGTGGCTGCAACTCGCGCAAAGCCGTCCTTCGGAGTTCACCTAACTGAACACGGTTATCTCGCTGCTCGTGTCGTCTCCGCGCATACCCTCTTGTCATCACTGCGCCACATGCAGATTACCCCGCAGATCGCACGGAACGACACGAACCGCTCGTTCTGGCAACGCCACATACCGGCTACGTATCGTACGGTCTTTACAGGACGTCACGAGGATACCGTCTCGAATATTCGCAAGTGGCTCGACGCCCATTAGGGCGTGTCATCAAACTCAAAGTCCGCAGCAATCGAGTCGCAGCAAGAAGGAAAACTTATGCGACCGAACGGTCTCATCAGCATCCAACCATTGACCAGGCAATGACCAAGGAACCAAGGAGCCAAAGAACCTAGCTTCGCTGCCGGCCGCCAATTCAGGCAATTCAGTACCCCCGAAAGCACTCAGGGTGTGCAGCGCGGCACCATACCCAGAGCTGCCTGTTCAGCACTTTGCGCAGTGTCTAAAGAACTGCGAGCTGGCACAAAACGCATCGCGGCATGGAGAGTTCGTTACAAGTCGGCAACGATGGAGAAAAGGAATGTCCAAGAAGCTTAAAGACAAGATCGCCGTCATCACAGGCGGCACCGAAGGGATTGGGTTGGCTACGGCAAAGCTATTCGCCAAGGAGGGTGCCTATGTTTTCATCACGGGCCGTCGACAGAAGGAACTCGACGAGGCTGTAAAGGCAATCGGCAGCAATGTTTCCGGCGTTCAGGGAGACGTTGCCAAACTGGCCGACCTCGATCGTCTCTACAAGACCGTCGCCGAGGTGAAGGGGCGAATCGATATTGTTTTCGCCAACGCCGGCGTTGGCGAATTTGTTCCTTTCGGGGCCGTCACCGAAGAGCATTTCGACAAACTATTCAACATCAATGTGAGGGGAACGCTGTTCACGGTGCAAAAGGCCTTACCGCTACTGAATGATGGTGGCTCTATCATTCTCAACGGCTCTGTCGCGAGTGTTAAGGGTACTGCCGCCTTCGGCGTCTACGCCGCGAGTAAGGCTGCAATCCGCTCTTTCGTGCGAACCTGGACGACAGATCTCAAGGACCGTCGGATCCGCTCCAACGTTGTGAGTCCGGGTCCGATCAACACGCCGCTGGCGAGTCGGCAATCTGCAGACGTGATCGCGCGGATGGTGTCCACCATCCCGATGGGACGCATGGGGGAACCCGATGAAGTTGCAAAGGTGGCGTTGTTTCTTGCGTCGGATGACTCTAGCTTCGTCACGGGCATTGAACTATTCGTTGACGGCGGCAGGGCGCAGATCTAGCCGCCAGACTGACATCGGGTACTCCTTTAATGTTTTGCGACCATACGGTCTCTTCAGCAATCTCACTAGCGCGGGGTACCGGCGACCTCGTGCGACTCGAAAGAAAAGCGGCAGGCCGATGTGCGTTGCCTATGCCCCGGTGAAAGCCTACGAGGCTCTCCGCACCTCTAGAGAAGAGAAATGACGTGACCTTCAAGGCTGCATGAAAGATGGGCAGGAACCCAAAGAGAGGCTGGTGCCAATGACATCCCACAAATTATCAGTGCAGGTGGCAATCAATTCCTGGCGACTTGTGGTGGAGAGAACCAACAAAATATTTTCAAGTCTCACCGAAGAGGAGCTCTTGAAGGAGGTCGCACCTGGGCGGAACCGTCTCATCTATCTCTGGGGGCACCTCACTGCTCTGCACGACGCCATGTCCCCGATTCTTGGTCTAGGAGAGCGACTGCACCCTGAGCTCGATGCGATCTTCGTCTCCGCTCCCGACAAGACAGGGACACAGTTGCCCCCTGTGGGAGAGCTGAGAAAGTATTGGGAGGAAGTGAACGGCAGGCTGCTCTCGCAATTTGCCGGTCTTTCCGCGGACGAATGGTTGCAGCGGCACTACGCAATGTCCGAGGAAGACTATGTCAAAGATCCGACGCGGAACCGGTTGGCTGTTCTGCTGAGTCGGACCAACCACATGTCCTACCACTTGGGGCAGCTAACTCTGGCTCTCAAGTAGCAGGCTTTTGGTCGCCTGTGATCGCGGCGAAGTGTGCCTTCCTCCCGCGGAAGGGTTCCACGGAATCGCAGTCGCTCCTTCAATTCAGGTTGCATGCGGAAGAGACCGATCGGTTTCCTTTATCTTAGGCTGACGCGGCTTATTGTGAGGAAGAGCTCCCGCGAGTCATCGTGAAAACCAGTACCCGGCATTCTGAGGAGCTCGCAATACGACAGACGATTCCCAACGATAACTTATGCGACCGACCGGTCCCTTCTGGCATCCAACATGGCAGGTAGGTGAATAAGGACAGTGGGCGCTCCAGCAATATCTCTTCTGGTGAGCGTCGATACTTAGGCCTTAGTCGCGTCCCCATACTTTCTGGGATGCGCGGGCGGTCGCGTTGGTGATTGCCGGGCGCTCCCATATGGGAGAAAGCAGGAGCGAGGCTTAGACTTCGCAGAAATTTCAATGAGCGGTCAACACGGTTTCGTCTCAGCCGATCAGTTTCATCCCGATCCGTACCCACAATCTCGGACTGCGGAGCGTACCCTAAATGCAGCCATCGTCCAGGCTGAGATCACCCGAAGCTTCGAAGAATATCTTGAGATCTTCGACGAGTTTTATGCCGACGATCTCGAGGGAAGCAGTGAAACCATGGAAGAACTGATTCGCGGAAAGGCGAAAGTGCGCTCACTCCTTTTCAGCTTCCTGGTTCCCCTTCATGCCATGGCCGAGGTCGGTGGTGTGTCGATATCCATTCGAGAAACGGCGATTCCTGGAGATGTGCCCGACGAGACCCATTCTGCGTGGACACTAGAGTTAGTCGGCGCGTCCGGCAAAGTCTGCACCGTGAACTGGCGCACATTTCGCAAATGGAACGCATCGCAAGTAGTGCTTGAACATCATTACGACCACCAGCAGAGCGGTGGGCCGCTGACCCAAGATGACCTCAGGCTCGGGCTGAGGCTGCTATAGGTTTTCGGAGGCCGTCGTAAAGGTACCGGGCCTGTTCCGGAGACAGACGCGGGTATTTGAAAATGAGTAATTCCTTTTCCCTGGTATCGCATGTCAAATGCGGCCTGGGACTGGTCGGTCTCAACCAAGGATTTGTGTCGTGCCGTCAGCGGCCATATGATCGTTGATTGGTACTTTACTAGGAGGAGGACGTGCGCAAAGGCGAGCAAACGCGGCAAGAAATCATTCGCAAGGCGGCGCCGATCTTCAATCAAAAAGGATACGACGGCGCTGCGCTTTCTGATCTCATGCGAGCGACCGGATTAGAAAAGGGCGGAATCTACCGGCATTTTGCCAGCAAGCAAGAGCTTGCGGGAGACGCCTTCGAGCACGCTTGGAAAATCGCAATCGAGACGCGCTTCGAAGGCACAGAGCAGATTCCGAATACGGTTGACCGCCTCAAACAAATCGTGCGGAACTTTCGGGACCGGCGCACCGGGCTGGTGCCGGGAGGCTGCCCGCTGCTGAATACGGCCATCGATTCCGATGATGGCAATCCCCAGTTGCGGGCGAAAGCCCGCCAGGCTCTCAGTTCTTGGCTTGATCGTATGCAATCAATTGCCGAGGATGGGCAACGACGAGGCGAAGTCCGTTCCGACGTCGATTCGGCAAACCTGGCTACCCTGATTGCCAGCACTCTTGAAGGCGGCGGGATGGTAAGTCGTCTGCGGCGTAATCGAGAGCCGCTTGATCTCGCCTGCCGTCATCTGGAGGAATACCTAGAAGCCAACGTTCGTGCACGGAAATCGAAGGCCGGAGCGGACAAGTCATGAGTACTCGAGAAATTCCATCGCAAGCGGACTTTAGGGAACGAGCAAAAACGAACGATGTTCCAATCGCACGTCTGATTGGATTTGAGGCGAAAGACATTGCTGACGGACGGGCGACGGTCGTCTTGGCAGCCGGGCCACAGCATGCAAATCCCATGGGAACCCTCCACGGCGGTATTCTTTGCGATATCGCTGATGCCGCGATGGGACTGGCCTTCGCAAGCACGCTTGCAGGGGAGGAATCTTTCACGACGGTCGAGCTGAAGATCAATTTCTTTCGCCCGGTCTGGCAGGCACAACTCAAAGCGGAAGGAACGGTCGTGCGGCGGGGCCACACGATCGGCTACGTGGAGTGCACCATAACCGACGGGGAGAACCGATCGGTCGCGAAAGCAGCGTCCACCTGCATGGTGCTTCGCGGCCAGAAGGCATCCGGGCGGTAATCCCACTCAGCCTGGCAACGTGGTTTCTTTCGTGGGACTGCCTAGTTCCTCCTGCGGCCGCTCCCGAGGTCAACGGTGTACGAGATTATCCCGCCGCATATCGCGACCGACCGGTCTCTAATGCCTTCTGATCGACATGCAGCATCCAGTCCGGAATGCGCATCGCTGTGGTGGCCGACTTGCTTCCGTCTGATCTTTCTTTCCATGCGTCTTACCCCATATACGTTTTATGCAATTTCGCGAACCGCAGAGCCGCTTCTTCGTGTGGAGCTGACTTCAGCGGTGGAGGAAATATCCTGGGCGCCTGTTTGCAGCAAAAGTTCTTGCGCCCGCTGAGTCCGCTCAGGGCTGTCGGCGTGAACGGAAATCAGTACGCGGCCGCTCTTCACGCGCTCCTCGTAGAGCCTCGCCTCGCCCTCCGACATGCCCAGGCCAAGCAGGGCTCCGGCGATTTCTCCCAGCACGCCTCCAAATCCAGCTCCCGCGAGTGCGCCGAGTATAGGACCGGCGACGATGAAAGGGCCTACACCAGGTATGGTCAGACCAACCAAGCCGACAAGCGATCCCAGTGCTCCTCCCACGAGCGCTCCGGTTCCTCCGCCGGCGGTGGCGGCATCCTGGACTTTGTTGCTCTTCTCTTGCGCCAAATCATTCGAATCTGTGTTCTCAGGGTAGAGCACAGAAATGTCCGCATCGCGGAAGCCTGCCGTCCTCAAGACCTTTACACCGCGCTCCACATTTGGATAGGCCTGGTAAATGCCGAACACCGATGTATTTTGGCTTGACATGATCTTTCTCCTCAGGCTTGATAGCCACTTGTTCCCGATTGACACTACTCGCAGGTCCCTCAAGACACCATCCGACACGGTCGGTAGATTGTCGGCAAATATGCTGTATGGCAGAGAGCAAGGTTCTCGTGGTTTCATTTCTTCGCGCAATTACAGTGAAGACACGGCCCACTTCAAGGAGGCACCCAGCTTCGCCCTGGGCATCTTCTCGCTCTGCGCGATGCCGAGCGTCTGGAAGTAGGCGTGCACCTCCCCGCCTCGATAAATCTAGTCGTCCTAATCCCAACTTGACGTCGAATCTGAATCGTCGTCATTGCCAATCAGCTTGCTGATCGCTCTCTCGATCTCTTCCCGACCGACGTTGAAGGCGGGATTGTTGTCGAGTTTGTATTTCTCGCGCAGCTGTTGCAAATTGTCACGCTCCTTGCGTTCTTCCTGTGAATCCAAGCGAGCTTTCTCAAATTCGAGATTCGCGATGGCGGCCTCCATTCGCTGCTCGATGAAACGAATGCGTTTTGAACTTCGACGACCTCCTCTGGCAATGAACCCTGCTGCAATTGGGCAGCCGCGCCCGCCTCGTCGATGACATCGACGGCTGCGCCCCGGCAGACTCCTATTCTTCTTCTTCACGTACTGGTTGGCGCAGCGAACGGCATGTTCAATAGCATCGTCCGTATATGAGACATTGTGGAATTTCTCGTAAGCTCATCGTCTTTGCGTTTGCTGCCGACCATCGTCTAAGGATCCCCATCGTTTCCGGTTGTTTCCGACGAGACAAACCAGAACACCTCTGACGCAGCCCACAAAACTGGTTTCGGGCACATTTGACAAGCGTCTCCAACTGAGTTACTTTGCAATACAAAGCTTGAACGATATGAATGATCTGAACAAAGCTCTGGACGATATCACTAGCATTCGCAGGCAGGTGGCCCACAGTACTGAGTTTCGTGGTTACGGCCCTGCAACCCTTGCAAGTACGGGTGTTCTAGCGGTTGCGGCGGCTGGGGCACAGGCACGGTGGCTGCCGGATCCCGCAAATCATATTGCCGCATACTTAAGCATCTGGTTTTGGACCGCCGTCCTGTCGGCTGCTTTGATTGGGACGCAGACGTATACGCGGACACGCCGCATTCATTCGGGCATGGCGGATGAGATGATCCGTATGGCCGTGGAGCAATTCCTGCCGTCGGTCGGCGCGGGTGGGCTTGTAACGATTGTCCTAGTGCGATCTGTTCCAGAGGCTCTATGGATGCTCCCCGGACTGTGGCAGATTATTTTCAGCCTGGGCGTGTTTTCCTCGTGCCGCTTCCTGCCGCGTCCAGTAGCCGCTGTGGGCGCGTGGTACTTGCTGACGGGTCTAACCTGTATCGCGCTCGCGGACAACCGGGCCCTCTCTCCGTGGGCCATGGGTATTGCGTATGGAGCAGGGCAGTTGCTGGTCGCGGGGATTTTGCTTTTTACAGCGAAGGAGGGTAGGGATGAAAACTAAAGCTCCGCCGAGTGACGGACGCTTCGCCTATGAGGGTCTGGATCGTGTGATTCATGAACGCGCGCGCCTCAGCGTGCTGACATCTCTGGTCACGAATCCGAAAGGATTGGCGTTCGGCGATCTCAAACAGCTTTGCGCTCTTACGGACGGCAATTTGAGCCGGCATCTGCGCGTGCTGGAGAAAGGAAAGATGGTTGAACTGGTGAAGAAACATGACCGCAACCGTCCCCAGACGATCTGCCGAATCACGGCTTCCGGCCGTACGCGCTATATCGAGTATCTATCCACGCTCGAGCAGGTGGTTCGGGATGCGGCAAGAGTTACCGAAGAAGGGCCCGCGACCGGACTAGTCCGCGGCCTAGCGCCGTCGCGGGCCTGAACTTTTTTTGTCCTGTAGCTTTGCAGCGCAAAGTGAGCTTGATATGCGTAAGGGATTACATGTGGCCATCATCATGGACGGCAACGGCCGCTGGGCAACGCGGAGCGGATTGCCTCGTGTGGCAGGACATCGTGCCGGAGTTGCCGCTGTGCGGCGGGTTGTCGAGCATGCGCCTGCTCTCGGCATCGGGTCGCTGACGCTCTACGCGTTTTCATCTGACAACTGGCGCCGTCCGGCCGAGGAGGTGGAGAGCATTTTCTGGCTGATGCGGGCTTACCTGCGCCTAGAGACGGAAAGATTGCGGCAACGCGGTGCCCGGTTGGAGATCATCGGACGGCGCGATCGTCTGCCCAATCTGCTGCTGCGCGAGATCGGCCAAGCAGAAAACGCTACCGCCGAGGGCAGTCGCCTTCATTTGCGGATCGCCATCGACTACTCTTCGCGCGATACCATCACGCGCGCCGTTGCTAGAGCGACCAACGCGCTACCTCCGGATCAACCGCCGTCGGCCGATGTGCTGGGCTGCATGCTGGCGCAGGCCCTGACCGCAGAGAGCGGCGAAGTGGATCTGCTCATTCGAACCGGTGGCGAGAAGCGTCTCTCGGACTTTCTGCTGTGGGAGTCTGCTTATGCCGAGCTTCTGTTTACGGATCGGATGTGGCCGGACTTTGACGCTACCGATCTTGATGCTGCGCTGGCGGACTTCAACCGACGTGAACGGCGCTTTGGCGGGGTTCCGGCCACCGCGCATTCCGTGGAGCCCGCGCGATGATCGCTCCGGGTTCGAGGCCGCTTACGGTGAAATTCATTCTGCCCGCCCTTACCGAGGCGACCAGTCCTTATTGGCGGCCGATTAAGTATTCGTTGTTTCCGCCGCTGGGTCTGGCTACGCTTGCGGCCTATTTGTCTCCGGATGACCAGGCGGTCATCGTGGACGAACATGTGGAGCCGCTCGCAATTGACGATTCACCGGAATTGGTTGTGATCCAGGTCTACATTACCAATGCCTATCGCGCTTATAAGATCGCTGACCATTACCGAAGCAAAGGGGCGTTTGTTTGTCTCGGAGGGCTGCATGTTACTTCGCTTCCTGAGGAGGCGACCGTTCACGCGGATACTATTTTCCTGGGGCCGGGAGAACAGACATTTCCACAATTCCTGCAACACTTTCGCGCGGGGAAGCCGGAGCGCGTTTACATCTCTACATCAGGACGCACACTGGAACGTATTCCGCCATTGCGCCGCGATCTCATCCGGCGTAACTACTATCTGGTGCCAAATTCCATCGTCGTCACGCGCGGATGTCCGCAGCATTGTGACTTCTGTTACAAGGACGCATTCTTTCAGGGTGGGAGAGGGTTCTACACGCAGCGGGTGGACGATGCCCTGGCTGAAATCGAGCGCTTGCCTGGACGGCATCTCTATTTCCTCGACGATCATCTGCTTGGCGACCGACGTTTTGCGGACGCGCTGTTTGATGGCATGCAAGGCATGAGGCGGGTATTTCAGGGCGCCGCGACGGTGGATTCCATTTTGCGCGGCGACCTGATCGAGCGTGCAGCCGAAGCCGGGCTGCGGAGCATTTTCGTCGGCTTTGAGACTCTCAGTCCGGAGAACCTCAAGCGCAGCAATAAACGCCAGAACCTGGGCCGCGACTACAAGGCGGTTGCCGACCGCCTGCATACGCTCGGGATCATGATTAACGGCAGCTTTGTCTTTGGTATGGATGATGACGATCAAGACGTGTTCCGGCGCACCGTAGACTGGGCCATCGAGCACGGCATCACCACCGCGACCTTTCATGTTCAAACGCCTTATCCGGGGACGCAGCTGCACGCCCGTATGATGCGTGAAGGACGGATGTTGACGCGCGACTGGAATCTCTATGACACCAGACATGTCGTCTATCGTCCGGCGCGCCTGAAGCCCGAAACTCTGAAGGCGGGATACGACGGGGCGTATCGCGAGTTTTATCGCTGGACGTCCATTGCGCGCGCCGCGCTGCATCACGGCGCCTTCAAGCATCAGGCGAAACACTTCTTCTATGCTTCGGGCTGGAAGAAATTCGAGCCGGTCTGGGATTTGATGATCCGGGCACGGCAGCTCACCCGGGTTACGCCGCTGCTGGAAGGAGTGCTCTCACGGGTAACCCGCGCGAAGACAGAACACGGGAAAGAAGGAATCGCTGCCAGTTCATCTGGAATATTGGCCGAGGCTATCATTGAAAACTCTCACACGGGCGACTGAAGAAAGCCTGTCAAGAAAGGAACGTATGACTGCTCGAGTTCCCAGGTTCCAATCTTGGGTTCTCCGTCAGGGCACGGGTGGGATGTTGTTGGAAGCTGTTCATCACGTTCGATTAAACCGCGGAGATGACCGTACACTATGGGGCAAAGTGTTTACGCAAGAGAAGAACTTGACCACTTCTACGATTGCGCGGATGAATTTGTTTCTACATGGTGCTTCGGACTTTCAGGTGATACGCGGAGACACTCTTCGGCAACCATTTTTCTCCGGTGATAATCTCGCCACGTTTGATTGCGTCATCGCTAATCCGCCCTTCTCGTTGGAGAAGTGGGGCGAAGAGGTCTGGGCGAGTGATCCATACGGCAGGAAATTCGCTGGCATGCCTCCCGGCAAGAGCGGCGATTATGCACAACGATCCAGTAAACGCAGTCGATCCACTCGGCCTGTCGGATGAGGATACCAACAAGGAGCCCTGCAAGGACGCGAATGGTGACGTCATAGTGTGTGGCGGCGGTGGTAGCGGCGATGGCGGCAGCACGGGCACAGGATTTGGAGTCAACGGCGGATGGGGACCGGGAGGCAATCCTTACGATGCGAGCATCGGCGATATTGGAACCATAATGAGCATGTTGTCAGGTGCCACGGCTTCGCGTGCATTTTGGGGCAACGATTGGTACTCACTGCCTCAGATGGGTGGGCCTTTTGGTCAAGCGGAGGCGGTCTACGACCAAATGGTGGGTGATACCATTCAGGCTTGGCTCGAAGAACAGAAGAAGAAGGACGCCCCACCTCCCGAGAACCTTATCCCGCCGACAACATGTGGGATTAATATCGGCGGAGAGGTGTCACTTGGAGCCATTTGGGGTACTTGGCCGGGAGGATGTACCAAGAGCGATCAATTTGCCATCTTGCCTGAACCCGGGCAAGTGGGTAGTTGCGTGACTACACCGAGCGGGAATCAGTGTTTTCAGTTCACGACGGAAAACGGCTGTTCGACGATGTTGTGCCCGGGAAACTATAGGCCTATTAGCAAGGACTGCCGATATTTTCAAGCGCGGTTTCCGATAAATGATCGGGTTCTTGCACGCATTGACCAGGAGTCTTCCATGCTAAGCGTGAGAGAGTGGGTGATTTGGATGATTTTGTCGTCCACAGCCGCTTTTTGTGTGCCACACTCTGAAGTCCGGTTGACCGATGACTCCCCGCCGGACAGTCCCGTAAAGCTTTCTGGAATTTCTACTTTCGATGACGAACCCGCAGGACGGTTTCGATACAAGTATAGGACTACCACTTACGTTGACAATGTGTCACAGAAGAGCGTGCTACTTTTGGTTGCGAAGCTAAGGTTTACTGGAACCGGCCAGTTCGACCTGGACAATACAAGGGAAGAGGATTATTTCTTCGCTGAGGATCTCTTAGAGTCGGGCAAAGCCCAGACTCTCAAGGATTCATTTGGTCCCGTGGGCGCGCCTCAAGCGAAGATCACGCTGGACCCGACCGATCCGCAGGCAACTGCAACCGTGCTATTTGTGCAGTTCATCGACGGATCTACTTGGGGCGACCTCGAGGCAGGAAAGCACATGCTAGAGACACGTCGTCTCACATGGGAGAAGCTGCAATCACTGGCTGAAACATATCGAGCGAAGGGCGAGGAACGATTCTTACTTGAGTTCACAAGGCATTCCGACCTGCCTGCCGTTGGCTCCATGCAGCGGACCTACGAGAGTACCAAAGACAGCACGGCAGTGATCGCGAGAATAAGAAATATGCTCCGGTATGCTGATATGCACGCTAAGGAAGCTGCGATTCCCGCTGTCGGAAGCGGACACACTCTTCACAAATCCAAAGCCAAGACTTAACGAATCCTTCCGGCAGCACGTTTCGCGAAGAATATTTCGTGTGTAGCCAGGAGAACGGTAGTAGTAGACAAGATCAAGCGGCGATTCGACAGAGAGTCGTCAGCACGAGGCTCAATCCGGACGCTGAAATCGAACCTCGAAGCTGATGGGCATTGCGAAAGGCCTCCCTTCGCAGCTACCTGGTATAAAGTGCCATGTTCGGACCGTCCTTGACGCCACCTCATCGAATGGTTCTCCTCCGGACTTGGCTACCTTTATGTGCTGTGGAGCGCCTTGGATGTCGATAATCATCCACAGCCCAACCGAGGATCGGCGGCCCCGAGCCCCGGCAGGAAGGTTTGCCGCAGGTGTATAAATCGGCTGTGGCGGTCCGGGCTCTACCGAGCAATTTTCTATCTCCACAGCTTCCGAAGGCGGAGCGAATGGCGCTGCATCTGAAGACGAACCTAGCGAAAGCTCAACGACCCTTGCTTCCATTACTTGGTGCGTGTCCAAGTAACATGCCATCCGACGAGGAAACCAATAAGCACCAAATCTTTCAAACTGTCCGTAACGACATGAATAGTCCGCATCCCTCCCACCGATGGCGAGTGGAGCAACAGTTCCTACGAGCACACCATTGTCCTGGTCAAAACAGAATGCATACCTTTGATGCCTAGCTGGTCCGGACTTTGTGACAGCGCATCGAGTTGATGGGCTTTTATCAAACACAGAACCGAACTGAAATCTCCAAGCCATTGCTGGAAGCATTTCAACCAATGCTGGGACTCGCGTTGCTTGTTCAGGAAAATCGTAGCCGCCAAGCGCGAGCCAGCGTTTCGTCGATACGCTGATTTCAATCCGCTTGAGGCCGCTAACAGTTGTCTCCCTCCGCCATCGTGAGTTCGATATCCAGACCTCATCGTAGATACCTTGCACAGTATCCAAATGCTTCCCTGTGAACGAAAAGGTTAATTTCAGACGAAACGGGGGTGCATTCAATGAGCGGATGTCGGAGAGCCGCCGCGCCCGATCCAGCAGAGCCTCGGCACTTTTTTGAGCTTCGTCCGCGCGGGGATTCTGGTTGGATTCTGAAGCTCTTTGACTGGGTTCAGCGGATCTCTGTATTTCGCGGGCGGAGGATGGTTTTTCGAAGACGGCCACCAGGAACGCCAGAAAAACTAGAACGCGAAGGCGCATCACGAAGTATAACCCGAAGGCCCATTTCTTTTCATGGTTTTACGATTGTTATTCGGTATGACAGGGTGAGGTCAGCGCTCGTCAACCTGCAAAAGTTTCTCGCGCAAGACTCCCTCGTGCGGGTAAGACCGCCAAAACGCCGGTCTGACTCGGCGAGGGCGCAATCAGGGCCATGCAGACAAAGGAACAACGGACAGCAACCGCGCACGATTGCGCTTTGACTGCCAAGGATGCACAGATAAATGTGCTCGATACGAAAGTAGCGTCCATGAACACGCGGGTTGCAGAACTAGGCCGCAAGCCATGGAACTGAGGAAGTTGGAGCGGAATGTGCGCTAAGTCGTAGAGAGCCAAATGACCCTCAGCGGCCACCTTCTACTGCGTTGGCTGTTGTTGCACGGCAAGATGGAGTGCGGCGTTCAGTTTATGGCAGAGATTTCTTGAGACATCCAAGACCCACAGCTGGAAGGGAACGTGGAATTTCTTGCAATGGGTAGATGGCAAACGGAAAAGCAAAGTCATCGGCACGTTGCGGGAGTTCCCCACCAAAGGGGCAGCATGGCGCGTAGCGCAAGCGCTGCCTTCACCTTCACCCGCCATCCGGGCGCAAACTCACCCGACAATGGCGGACTTGATCGCCCGGTACAAAACGGAGAAGATGCCAACACGGAAATGCACAGCGCGGACATATAGCTCATGGCTGGACAAACACATTCTGCCAACGTGGGGCAGCACCCCTGTTAGCGAAATGCAGCCCCGGCCCGTGGAGCTTTGGTTACGGAAGTTGACCTTGGCACCAAAAAGCAAGGGTCACATTCGCAACTTGCTCCACACGTTGCTGGACTTCGCAATGTGGTCAGATGTTCTGCCAATCGCGCGGAATCCTATGTCTCTTATCGTGGTCAAGGGTGCCAGCAAGCGCATCCGCCAACCGCGAAACCTGACAGTCGAACAATTCCAAAAGCTCCACAAGGAACTTAAGGAACCATTCGGCCTTATGGCTATGCTCTGTGTCTGCTTCGGCCTTCGCATTTCCGAGTGCTTAGCGCTGCGATGGTCGGACGTAGATTGGCTAGGTGCAACGCTCAACATCGCGCGTGGGATTGTGGAGCAAAACGTAGATGACGTTAAGACGGATTCCTCGTGCAAAGCGTTGGCAATCGCTTCCGAGTTGCTAGAGCCGCTGAAAGCATGGAAGCAGTCCAGCCCGTTCCCTTCAGAGAGTGATTGGATTTTTGCCAGTCCCCTCAAACTCGGAAGGCTGCCATATTCC
>Ga0137418_10001473_pt1 | contig 21679 bp, 16 predicted proteins | sample CZODoug3_1_2_16f_FD_122242 | JGI IMG/M metagenome (GOLD analysis project Ga0137418, IMG submission 122242) | Vadose zone soil fungal communities from Angelo Coast Range Reserve, California, USA - CZODoug3_1_2_16fungal (Hybrid Assembly) | ecosystem: Environmental > Terrestrial > Soil > Vadose...
TGAGCACGCGACGGCGATCGCGCACGAGCGGCGCCACGATCACTTCGGTTGGGGGCGTCATACGCGCGACTCCCGATGGGACCCGCGTCCAACTTCCACCGCTGTCTCGCATGGTCGCTCGTCGGAGGCCCTTGGACTGGCCCATTCACTCACATGGGGGATCCGAGACGGATCCCCCATACCCCCTGATGCGCTCGCAGACCGGGTGTCCGTCCCCCTGCCTGTCCATTCCGTACCAGACTGCGGTTGCCAGCCGTTCAGCCGGATGGCCAGCACGACGGTCGCGGCCAAGAGGAGGCCGCCGACCAGCCGATGCACGACGGGCAGCGCGAGCATCGTCGCCTGCTCGCCGGGAATCCAGAGCGGCGAGAACCGCGCGAGGTAGGCGCCGATCCCCAGCGCGAGCTGGAGGCCGAGCAGCGCCAGCAGCGCGCGCGAGAGCGGCGCGGCGACGGCGTCCCCCGTCCGGCGCACCCGCGCCGTGACGACGGGAACGACGGTGAAGACGGCCACCGCCCCCCCGACGTGGAGCCAGAGCCAGCCCGCGTGCGTGAGCAGCGCGCCGAGCACGATCTGCGCGTACGTGACGACCGCCGCCACCACGGCGAGGTGGCGCAGGCCGCGGTCCACCGGCGCCGCCGCCGCGCGCGCGCGCGGCGACGTCAGGTAGACCAGCGTCGCGACGAGCGCCAGGAAGGCCTGGGCGAGCGGCCCGTGGACCAGCGCGATCTCGTCGCGCAGCAGCACCACGCGCAGGCCGCCGAGCACGCCCTGGGCGACGACGGTGAGGACGGCGACGAGGCCCAGCATCCGCAGCGTCGCGCCGCGGCGCCACAACGCCGCGGCGAGCGCCAGCGTGAGCAGCCCCACGGTCGCGCCGAGCAGGCGGTGGCCGTGCTCGTAGAAGATGCCGCCGACCATGCCCGACCATGGGTAGAGGAACAGGTTGCGGCCGAACGTGTCCGGCCAGTCCGGCACGGCGAGCGCCGCCCCGGTATTGGTGACGAGGCCGCCGAACACGATCAGGACGGCGGTGGCGAGCGCCGTCCCGAGGGCCAGGCGATGAGTGAGCATCACACCGTGATCCGCGCGCCCCTCAGTGCCGCCGCGCCCCGGCGCCGACCGCGGGCGGCTGCGACTGCGGCAGGAAGTCCTCCCGTGCGTCGGGGTCGCTGTACTCGTACGGCCCGCGGTACACGGTGGGGATGCGGTCACCCCAGTTGAGGTGCGGCGGCGGCGACGGCGTCGTCCACTCGAGGGTGTTGGCGTTCCACGGGTTCATCGGCGCCTTCGGCCCCGCGAACAGCGAGTAGAAGAAGTTGATCACGAAGAAGATCTGGGAGACGCCGAGCAGGAGCGCCGAGTAGGTGATGAACACGTTCCAGTGCTGCTGGTGCTGCAGGAACTCGTACTGCATCGGGTTGTAGATCCGCCGCATCTGGCCGCCCACGCCGATGATGTGCATGGGGAAGAACGTGCAGTTGAAGAAGATGAAGGTCCCCCAGAAGTGGAGGTGCCCGAGCAGCCCGTTGGTCATCCGGCCGAACATCTTGGGGAACCAGTAGTAGATGGCGGCGAAGGCGCCGAAGATCGAGCCGCCGAAGACGACGTAGTGGATGTGGGCGACGATGAAGTACGTGTCCTGGATGTAGATGTCCACCGGCGTGCTGGCCATGAAGATGCCGGAGAGCCCACCGATGACGAACATGGACACGAACGCGACCGCGTTCAGCATCGGAACGGTGAACTGGATGCGCCCGCCCCACAGCGTGCCCAGCCAGTTGAACGTCTTGATGGCCGAGGGGACGGCGATGACCATCGTCGTGACCGTGAAGGCCATGCCGAGGGCCGGGCTCATGCCGGACACGAACATGTGGTGGCCGTAGACGATCCACGACAGGAACGCGATGGCGATCATCGAGAAGGCCATGGCGTGGTAGCCGAAGATCGGCTTGCGCGCGAACACGGGCAGGATCTCGGAGGCGATGCCCATGGCGGGCAGGATCAGGATGTAGACCTCCGGATGGCCGAAGTACCAGAACAGGTGCTGCCAGAGCAGCGGCTCGCCGCCGCCCGACGGCGCGAACCACGAGGTGCCCAGCGTGCGGTCGAAGAGCAGCATGGCCACCGCGGAGGTCAGCACGGGCAGCGCCAGCAGCAGGAGGATGGCCGTGATGAACAGCGACCACACGACCAGCGGCATGCGGAACAGGTGCATGCCGGGGGCACGCATGTTCACGATGGTGGTGATGTAGTTGATCGAGCCCATCATGGAGCCGATGCCCATGACGAAGAGGCTGATGCACCAGAGGTTCTGACCCCAGTTCACGCCCGTGTACTGCGCCACCGCCGAGAGCGGCGCGTACGACGTCCAGCCGGCGGCGGCGTGGCCGCCCTCCACGAAGAAGCCGCTGAGCATGATGAGGCCGGCCGAGAACGTCGTCCAGAACGACAGCATGTTGAGGAAGGGGAAGGCCATGTCGCGCGCGCCGATCATGAGCGGGATGCAGAAGTTGCCGAAGGCGCCCGCCAGGATCGGCATGATCACGAAGAAGATCATGATGGTGGCGTGCATCGTGAACGCCATGTTGTAGGTGGACGGCTCGAGGATTCCGCCCGTCTCCTTGAGGAACACGCTCATGCCCGGAATCGCCGTCTCCGGCCAGGCGAGCTGCCAGCGGACGATGAGGGCGAGCAGGCCGCCCAGGATCATCATGAAGAGGCCCATGAAGAGGAACTGGCGCGCGATCATCTTGTGGTCGGTCGAGAAGATGTACGTGCGCACGAAGCCGACGTCGTGGTGCTCGTGCACGGTGTGCGCGGTCGCGGCGTGAGCGCTCATTTCTTCGCTTTCCCTCCCGTCTTCTGGTCGGCGGGCTTCGCGGCGTCGGCGGGCTTCGCGGGCTCGGGCTTCGTCTCCGTCGGCGTCGCGGCGGCGCTGAGGTTCTCGGCCGCCCACTTCTTGTAGTCATCGGGCGAGTGGACGTAGATCCAGCCGCGCATACCGGAGTGGCCGAACCCGCACAGCTCGGCGCACGGCCACTCGTACTTGCCCGGCTTGGTGACCTCGAACCACGCACGGATGGTGCGGCCCGGCACCGCGTCCTGCTTGATGCGGAACTGCGGGACGAAGAAGCTGTGGATCACGTCCTGGGACTTGAGGTCGACGAGCACGACCTTGTTGACGGGCACGTGCATCTCGTCGAGGAAGACCTTGTCGGAGCTCGGGTGCTTGACCTGCCAGTTGAACTGCTTCGCCGTCACCTCGACGACGAAGTCGCTGGGCGGCTGGCTCATCTTGATCCTCGACCATGCGGGTGCGGACAGGGCCGTGAGCACGACGAGGATGAGCGCGGGGACGATGGTCCACACGATCTCCAGCGTCGTGTTGCCATGGGTGTAGCGCGCCCGGCGGCCCGGCCGGTCCCGGTACATGATCAGGAACGCGACGAGCGCCACCGTCACCAGGATGAAGGTGACGCCCGTGATCGCGTAGATCAGGTGGAACAGCCAGTCGATGTCACGGCCGTACGTCGAGACGTTTTCCGGCAGCCACCAGTCGAGCATGGGCTCTGGCTCTCCTTACTTGCCCTTCATCTCGAAGCTGACCTTCGTCGTCTGGCCGGCCTTGACGTCGACTTCCTTGTCCTGCTTGCCGAGCGTCTCGTGCCAGACCTCGATCTTCTGCTTGCCGGCGGGCACGTTCTCGAGCTTGGCCACGCCGTTGGTGTCCGTCACCGCGCCGATGCCGGGCACCACCGCCACCCAGCCGAGCATCCACGAGTGGACGTCGCAGGTGAGCTTGATGACCTCCGGCTTCTCGAACTTCTCGGTCATCGTCTTCTTGAACTTCGGCTGCGCCTTGTTGATGGCCGGGTTCGCCGTGGAGTACGTGTGGATGTTGTGCAGGATGTCGTCGGAGTTCTTGAGCTCGAGCTCGCCCGGGGCCATCACGGTCACGTGCGGAACGAACTTGCAGCCGTGCTGATCCACCACGACCTTCTTGGCGGCCGGGCCGCCCTTGGCGTTCGGGGCGGAGGCCACGACGTTGGCGAGCCCCTTGTTGGAGCCGACCACGACCTTCTCGATGGTCGTCTCCGTCCCGCACTTCTCGGTGTCCTTGTTGACCTTGAGCTTTTCCACGACGGGCGCGCCGTTGTACTTCACCTCGACCTCGACCGTCCCGCCACCCTGCGCGCCGGCCAGCCGCGGCCCGATCACGAACATCGCCGCGCTGCCGACGAGCGCCATTGCGGTCAGCGCCACGAACGTCTTGCGCATGGATCGTCCTCCTGCGTTCCTTTTATTGGATTGCGCGGCTCCGCGCCGCGCGCACGATCAGCCCCAGCACCGCGAACGTGAGAAGAGCGACAGCGGGAGGAATGAAGAACCTGCGATTCGACTGCGGCTCCTCCAGCCGCAGATAGTACCACGATGTCAGCGACATCCTGGGCCCCGTCTCCCCCGCTCCGCCGTCCCACGCCTGGAACGCGACGGGCGTGAAGACGCCCGGCCGGAAGCTCGGTCGCTCGATCCCGGTGGCGGCCAGCGCGCGCTTCATCACCAGCGTGTACTGACCGTTCTTGAACACCGCCTTGCCCGCGGCCTCGCCGCCCTGGATCGGCGCCAGCTTCGTCGGGCCATGCGCGCTCACCTCCATGACGCCCTTGCCCTGCTCCCAGCGCAGCAGGTACACGCCGTCGGTGGCGTCGCCCATCAGGAAGTACGGCCGCTCCGTCCCCGTCGGCTGCTGCGGCGCGAACTGCAGCGAGATCGCGTCGGGGAACGTCGCCTTGCCGTCGCCCTTGTTCTCGGCGGGGTCGTCCCACGTCAGGTGAAACGCGATCTCCTTGTCGTTGTAGACGGCGCGCACGCCGACCAGATCGATCGAGGGATTGAAGTTGCGCGGGTCGACGATCACCTGGCCCTCGAGCAGGATGTTGTTCGGCGCGAGCTTGTTCCAGAACGCAGCACCCGGATCGTCGGGAATCGCCTCTCTCACCGCGGCCACCGTCACCAGCGTGGCCGGCTGCGGCGAGTCGGGGCCGAGCGAGACGATGTAGTTGGTCAGGTGCCAGATGTCCTCGGGCTTCTCCACCGCTTCGAGAAAGGCGGGCATCGGCGTGCCGAGCACGCCGTTGGCCAGGCGCGTGGCGATCTCGGTGCGCGAGCGGCCACCGCGGAAGTTCCAGCGCTTGGTCAGGTTCGCCGGCGCGATCGGCTGGCCCCACTCGTCCTTCAGCTCCGGACGCGACGGCCCGTCGCCGCGGCCCTCGGTGCCGTGGCACTTGTGGCATTCGATCGCCTCGAACATCTCCTTGCCGCGCTTGATCGAGGCCTCGGAGGACGCGACCTCCTTCGGCAGCTCGAGCTTCTTCGGCGCCTCCTTGAAGGCCTCGGGCGCGAACGTCTTGAGGTACGCCACGAGGTTGTGCCGGTCCTTGTCGGGAAGAACCGCCCACGAGGGCATGGAGGTCCCGGGCATCCCGTCGGTGATGATTCGGAAGAGGTCCTGATCGCTCGGCGTCTTGTTCGCGGTCGACCGGATCTTGTACAGGCCCTTCGTGAAGTCGCGCGGCTTCGGCACCAGCAGCTCGGCGGACGCTCCCTTGCCGTCGCCCTTCTCGCCGTGACAGAGCAGGCACTTCCGCTCGTACACGGCCTTGCCCGCGTTGGCATCCTGCGCGAAGGCGGGAGCCGCGCCCGCGAGCAGCAGCAGCGCGGCGACGATCCTAATGCCCGCCATGCTCGCTGGCCTCCCACCGTCGCGGCTGCTGCCCGGTGGCCTCGTACAGATAGATGATGACCTGCCAGATCTGCTCCTCGGTCAGCCGGTCTTCCCAGGGCGGCATCACGGAGTTCCACGGCGTCGATTCCTTCGGCAGGCCGGGACCGCCCTTGGCGATGCGCCAGAACAGGTAGGCCTCCTGGAGCATGGCGATGGTGCCGGGATCCTGGAAGTTGGCGGGCGGCGGGTTGAAGCCGGGCGCGAAGTGGCCTTTGCCGTCGAGGTTGTCGCCGTGACAGTACATGCAGTTGCGGATGTAGATCTCGCCGCCTTTGGCCGCGTGCTCCTTGAGCCTCGCGGCATCCTTGCGCAGCGGGTTCTCGGCGCCCGAGATATTGAACTCCTTGCCGCGGAACTGGATCGACGCGGGCGGCGCCGGGTGCACGGCGCGCAGCTCGGGCGGGGCCTGCGGCTTCGCGGCCGCCTGCGTGTAGGCGTAGTAGCCGAGCAGGAGCGGGAGGACGACGAGCAGCGCCATGCGCAGCGGGCGCCGCTCCGGCCGCACCAGCGTGGTCCAGATCGGTGTGATGAAATCGCGCCACGAGTCGCGGTCCGACGACACGAAGACGAGGACGGCGAGCGAGATGATGAACATGTACAGGGACAGCACGCTCCGCGGCGCCGGCGGCCGGATGCCGAAGCGGAGGATCACGAACGCCAGGACGAGCACGAGCACCGCCTGCAGGAAGCGCGAGCGCAGAAATCTCATCTCACTTCAGGGTGAGGAGGAAGGCCACGAGATCGACGTACTCCTTCGACGTGAGCCGGGTGCCGAAGTCCTGCGGCATGACCCCGGGCGGGAACCCGGCCACCGTCCCCGAGCCCTTCGGATCGAGGATCTTCTTCATGATGTAGTCGGGCGTCTGGATCTTGGCGATCTGTGAGAGGTCGGGGCCGACCGGCGAGGCGCCGATCTTGCCCGCCTTGTGGCAGGCGATGCACGTGCCCTTGCCCTGGAAGACCGCTTCGCCGCCCTTGGGATCGCCGGGGATCTTGATCTCGGCCGCCGCCGCGGCGCCGCCACCCGCGCCCACGCTGGCCGGGATGTCGTTGAGCGTGACGTCCACGGTCCCACCGAGCGACTCGAGGAAGGCCGTGAGCGCCCAGACCTCGGAGCGGTTCAGCGCGATCGGCGGCTTGTCCACGGCCGGCATGATCGGCGGGTAGCCCTCGACGATGTACGCCGACGGCTGCAACAGCGACTCGATGATGTAGGCCTTGGCGCTCATGCCCGGCTTCGTCTTGCCGGCGCGGGCGCCGATCCCCCCGAGGTCTGGCGCGCGCGTCCCCTTCTGGCCAATCCTGTGACAGATCTCGCACGTGCCCTTCGTCTTGAAAATTTCTTCACCAGCCTTGATGAGTTGAGCTGGGGTCACATTACCGCCCTCGAGCGACAGCTCTTGCGGCGGCTTGGACTCGATCTGCGGAATGGAGTTCGCGAAGCCCGAATAGCCGGCCATCACCAGCACGGCGAAGGCTCCGACCTTGACGACGACCGGGATCCGCATCAGCGCTCGCGGTCGCTGCCGCCGGCGATCGCCGGGACCACGTGCCCGTGGCCCTCGGCCTTGCCTTTGTCGCCGAGACCGCCGAGCCAGAAGATGAACAGCACGAGCAGGAAGAACGAGAGCGTGACCAGCGTGATGACGTTGGCGGCGTAGCCGAGGGCGGGGGTCGCCGCATCGACCGAGGTGTCGCGCATGACGCCGTAGACGTGCCAGTGCTGGCGGATGCCCGAGCGGGCGAAGCCCATCAGGCCCATGAGCCACGTGAAGGTCACCGCCAGCAAGATCAGCACGTACTGCGAGTGGGGCGCGATGGTGCCCCAGCGGATCTGGCCGGTGGTGCGCGCGCCCTTGAACATCGGGATGTCGATGGCCATCACGAGCACGATGGCGCCGAGCACGGCCAGCACCTGGTAGACCGAGAACCCGATGCGGATGATCGATTCCACGAAGTAGCCGTAGATGCCATAGAACACGACGACCGCCGCCGCCGCCGCGAAGGCCGCCCACTGGATGGCCATGCCCGCCTTGACCCAGGGCTTCGTCGGGATCTTGTTGGCACGCCGGTAGAGGATGAACGACAGGAACGTCGTGAGGATCATGAGGTTCACGACGGTGTTCTTCGCCGACATCACGCCGAAGAAGCCGAGCAACGGGTGGTGCGTGCCGCCCATCGCGCGCGCCTCGTCGAGCGTCACCACCATCGAGCGCGGGGTCGCCCAGATCATGAAGCCGAGCGTGAGGATGATGAGCATCGGTGGGACGTACTTCCGGTAGCGCTCCGAGCCGGGGATGCGCTCCATGCCGAGCCACAGATAGTAGTTGCTGCCGAGGAAGAGGACGCCGATGAGGATGGCCTGGATGATCCACAGCCACGACATGAAGCCGCCCATCATCGTGATGCCCATGGTCTGGTTGAAGGCGTAGATCTCGCGGCCCAGGTAGTAGCCCGCGAATGGCAGCACGATGAAGGCCGCCAGCGCGATGAAGTTCCCGATGTAGCCCATCCAGTCGTAGCGCGCGCGCTCCTCGTCGGTCTGGGCACCGAGGAACCGGAAGGCCGCGTAGGCCGCGCAGATCGTCCCGCCGAACACGATGTTGGCGATCAGCCGGTGGATGTTGATGGGCATCCACGTATAGTTGTTGATGGCCGCCCACACGCCGCCCTTGAGCGCGCCCGACTCATCGATCCCCGCCGGCGAGATCATGAACGTGACCCAGGAGTTGGCGACGACCAGGATGGCGGTGCCGAAGAGGTTGCTGAGGATGCCGAGCCCGACGTGAATCCACTTGCGTGAACCGGAGAGCCAGTCCCAGCCGTAGTACCAGAGGTAGACGGTGAAGGTCTCGGCGAAGAACAGCAGCGCGTAGACCCAGTACGTCGGGAAGAAGATCGAGGTCATGTACGTCCAGAACTTGGGGTAATAGCCGACGAACAGGAACAGGAGCAGGGCGCCGAGCAGCGCCGTCGTCGAAAACGCGGCGAAGGTCAGCTTCACCAGCTCGTGCGACAGCCAGTCGTAGCGCGCCTCACCCGTCCGCCAGCCGATGGCCTCGATGATCACCGCGAAGATCGGAACGCCCAGGATGAACGCCGCGAAGTTCAGGTGCAGCTGGGCGACCGCCCACACGGCGAGGCGCGAGCCGAACACGGGAAACGCACGGTACGCGGGATCCTTGGAAGCGGTCTGGGCCTCGACGGGGAGCGCGGCGAGGACGGCGAGCGCGACGCCGAGGAGGACGAGCAGCCAGACGCCACGCCGCGCAATCGTCACGATGGAGAAACCCTCTCGAAAGACGAGCTTGTTCCCGAAGTCACATGAGCGTCGAGGCTTGTTGTATGGCCAACTCCCTGGTGTGTCAAGCGAATTGTACCCTGCAAGAATTGACACACCCCATACCGCGGGCTAGCATGACGAGCGGGGAGCCCGATGAAGCCGCGGATGTCCCAGCGCATCCAGTTTTCCCTCGCCTACCTGCTCGTGGCGATCATCGTTCTGTCCTTCCTGCAGAGCTGGCTGCTGTCGCCGCGGACGATCGAGATCCCGATGTCGAAGTTTCTCGAGCTCCTCAAGGCCGACCAGATCGAGAAAGTGGCCGTCACCGAGCGCGAGATCCGCGGCATCGCCAAGCCCGGCGCCCTGCCCGCGCCGCCGAGCGCCCCCGGCGACCGGCTCCGCAAGCTGCTCGGCAGCGAGGACGAGCCGCGGGTCTTCGTGACGACGCGCATTCCCCTGGTCGACGACCAGCAGCTCGTCAACGAGCTGCGGGCGCACCGCGTGGAGTTCGCGGGCCGCATCGAGACGACCTTCTGGAAGGATCTGCTCTTCGGCTGGGTCATCCCGCTCGCGGTCATGATCGCGATCTGGATGTTCCTCATGCGCCGGGTGGGCGGCGGCCCGACGCAGGCGCTGTCGTTCGGACGCAGCAAGCACAAGATCTTCGACCGCAAGGAGCTGAAGACGACGTTCGCCGACGTGGCCGGGGTGGACGAGGCGAAGGCGGAGCTGGTCGAGATCATCGACTTCCTCAAGAACCCGCGCAAGTATCAGCGCCTCGGCGGGCGGCTGCCCAAGGGCGTGCTGCTGGTGGGGCCGCCCGGCACGGGCAAGACGCTGCTGGCGCGCGCGGTCGCGGGTGAGGCCGACGTGCCCTTCTTCACGCTGTCCGGCTCGGAGTTCGTCGAGATGTTCGTGGGCGTGGGCGCCGCGCGCGTGCGCGACCTCTTCGAGCAGGCCAAGGACAAGGCGCCCTGCATCATCTTCATCGACGAGCTGGACGCCATCGGCAAGTCGCGCGCGGGCGCCAGCGGCTTCGTCGGCGGCCACGACGAGCGCGAGCAGACGCTGAACCAGCTCCTCGCCGAGATGGACGGCTTCGACTCCTCCAAGGGCGTCATCATCATGGCCGCCACCAACCGCCCCGAGGTGCTCGACCAGGCGCTGCTCCGCCCCGGCCGCTTCGACCGTCAGGTCGTCGTCGACAAGCCCGACGTGCGCGGCCGCGAGGCGATTCTGCGACTGCACGCACGGGCGGTGGTGCTGTCGCCCAACGTCGAGCTGGCGGTGATCGCCGCCCGTACGCCGGGCTTCGCCGGCGCCGACCTCGCCAACATCGTCAACGAGGCCGCGCTGCTTGCCGCGCGGAAGGAGAAGAACGCCGTCGAGATGGCGGACTTCGAGGAGGCGATCGATCGCGTGGTGGCCGGACTCGAGAAGAAGAGCCGCGTGCTGTCCGAGAAGGAACGGGACATCGTCGCCCACCACGAGATGGGGCACGCCTTCGTGGCCGACTCGGTGGCGCAGGCCGATCCCGTCCACAAAGTGACGATCATCCCGCGCGGCATCGCGGCCCTCGGCATGACCTACCAGCTGCCGACGGAGGACCGGTTTCTCCTGACCCGCAGCGAGATCGAGGATCGCATCGCCGTGCTGCTCGGCGGGCGCGTGGCCGAGGAGCTGGTGTACGGCGAGGTCTCGACGGGCGCCCACAACGATCTCGAGCGCGCCACCGAGCTGGCGCGCCTCATGGTGACGAAGTACGGCATGTCCGAGCGGGTCGGCCTCGCCACCTACGGCGAGCGCACCCCGCTCTTTCTGAAAGCGAGCGGGTTCGGGGGCGAGCGCGATTTCAGCGAGGCCACGGCGCGCACCATCGACGAAGAGGTGCGCGCCATCCTCGATCGCACCCACGACCGGGTCCGCGGGCTCCTGACAACGAAGAAATCGGCGCTGGTCGCCGCCGCAGGCGAGCTCAAGCGCGTGGAGACGCTCGAAGGCGAGCCTCTGCGTCGCCTGCTCAACGGCGAGGCCGCCGCGACGAAGGCCTGAAGGAGGCACGAAACCCATGGTGCAGCTCAAGCGAACCTATTTCGTCGCGGCGCTCGCCGTGATGCTGCTGGCCGGCGTGACGCTCGGAGCCGTGGCCGGCGGCCGCACGGACCGCCCGTCGCCCCCGACGGCGGCGCCCACGGCGCCCGTGCTGCCGGTGCAGATGCCGCTGAACACCGGCAGCTTCGCCGGCGTGGCCGAGATCATCAAGCCGGCCGTCATCAACATCAACACCGTGTCCAAGGGCGCCGGCCTCGGCTCGGGCGGCCGCACGCCGTTCGAGGAGTTCTTCGGCGAGGACTTCTTCCGCCGGTTCTTCGGTGATGCGCCCGAGCGCATCCCGCAGCGCAGCCTCGGCTCGGGGGTGATCGTGGACGCCACCGGGATCGCGCTGACCAACTCGCACGTCGTCGAGAAGGCGACGGAGATCGAGGTCATCACCCTCGACGGCGGCAAGCACAAGGCGAAGGTCGTCGGCCTGGACAAGAAGACCGACCTCGCCGTGCTCAAGCTCGACGAGGGCAAGGGCCAGTTCAAGTACGCCCGCCTCGGCGACTCCGACAAGATGCAGGTCGGCGACTGGGTCATCGCCGTCGGCTCGCCGTTCGGCCTGCAGGCCACGGTGACGGCCGGGATCGTGAGCGCCAAGGCCCGCAACATCGGCCAGGGCCCGTTCGACGACTTCATCCAGACCGACGCCGCCATCAACCCCGGCAACTCCGGCGGCCCGCTCGTGAACATGCAGGGCGAGGTCATCGGCATCAACACCGCGATCGTCGCCGGCGGCTCCGGCATCGGCTTCGCCATCCCGTCGAACATGGCGCGGAAGATCTACAGCGAGATCAACAGCAAGGGGCGTGTCACGCGCGGCTGGCTGGGTGTGTCGATCCAACCCCTCACCCAGGAGCTGGCGCGCTCGTTCAACGCCAAGGACACGAAGGGCGTGCTGATCTCCGACGTCGTCCCCGACAGCCCGGCCGCCAAGGCCGGCCTCAAGTCCGGCGACATCCTGATCGAGTTCGACGGTAAGAAGGTCGAGGCGCCCGCCGACCTGCAGCGCACGGTCGGCCTGGCCCAGCCCGGCCAGGACGCGAAGATGAAGGTCTGGCGGGACCAGGCCGAGAAGACGGTGGACGTGAAGATCGGCGAAGCCCCCGACGAGAAGGAAGCCAAGCAGCAGCCGAGCGGCCGCGCGACGCCCAGCACGCTCGGGCTCGAGGTGCGACCGCTGACGCCGGATATCGCGCGCCAGCTGAATCTCAAGTCCTCGGAGGGCGTGATCGTCGCGCGCGTGGACGAGGGCAGCGCCGCCGGCGAGGCGGGCGTGCAGCGTGGTGACGTGATCCGCGAGATCAACCGTCAGAAGGTGCGCTCGATGGCCGATTACGAGCGCCTGACCAGGGACGTGAAGGAGGGCGACCGCCTGACCGTGCTCCTGCAGCGCGGGCAGATGTCGCTCTACGTCGCCTTCACCGCCACCGCGCGCGGCTGACCGGAGGGGTCCTGGCCGCCGGGACCCTTTTCCTTTTTTCTCGTCCTTGAGTGGCGAAGGCTCAATTGACCTGCTACAATTCCTGTAGGATTTGAGGGATGGCCGTCGAATTCAAGGACTACTATCGGATCCTGGGCGTCGACCAGGGTGCGGACGACAAGACCATCAAGTCCGCGTACCGGAAGCTCGCCCGCAAGTACCATCCCGACGTCAACAAAGGCCAGGACGCTCGCTTCAAGGAGATCGCCGAGGCGTACGAAGTCCTGTCCGATCCCGAGAAGCGCCGACGCTACGACACGCTCGGTCCCGACTGGCAGCGCCACGCTCAGCAGGGCGCGCCCACGGGCCCTGGCGGATTTCAGGTCGAATTCGGCGAGGGCGGCGACTTCTCCGAGTTCTTCCGGACGATCTTTGGCGATCTGGGCGGACGCGGCGCCGGGCGCGGAGGTGGCTTCGAGGACATGCTCGGCGGCCGCTTCGGCCGTGGTGCGCGCCGACGGCGCGGCGAGGACGTGCAGGCGGGCGTCGAGATCACGCTGGAGGAGGCGTTCAGCGGAACGCGCAAGTCGTTCGCGCTCGAGCTCGACGAGCCGTGCGCCACGTGCCAGGGCAGCGGCAACGTCGGCGGCCAACCGTGCGCGACCTGCCACGGCACGGGCTGGCAGCGCGCGCGCCGCGAGGTCGACGTGCGGATTCCCGCCGGCGTGCGCACGGGGCAGAAAGTGCGCGTGTCCGGTGAGGGCGGCGGCGGCACGGGAGGCCGCGGCGACCTCTACCTGGTCGTCTCCGTCGCCCCGCACACGCAGTTCGAGCGCAAGGGCGACGACGTGCAGCTCACGCTGCCGATCACGGCGCCCGAGGCGGCGCTGGGCGCGACGATCGAGGTGCCGACGCTGCGGGGCAAGGTGTCGATGAAGATTCCGCCCGCGACGTCGAGCGGGCGCACGTTCCGGCTGCCCGGCTACGGGATGCCGCGGCTCAAGGGCGGCGGCGCCGGCGACGAGCTGGTCACCGTGCGGATCATGCTTCCGGCCGAGCTGACCGCGGCCGAGAAAGAACTGTACGAGCGCCTCCGGGCGCTACGGACCGATTCGCCACGCGGGTATGCGCAAGGATAAGACGGCCCCCAATGATTCGCCGACCGTCGAGCCCCGGAGCCCTGCGAAGGGGCTCCGACGGTAAATAAGAGAGGACGATGAGAACGGACAAGCTGACGGTCAAGGCACAGGAAGCGCTGCAGGCGGCACAGTCGCTCGCCGGCGAGCGGGGACACCAGGCGGTGGAACCGGAGCACCTGCTCCACGCGCTGATCGGCCAGAAGGACGGCGTGGTGGCGCCGATTCTCGGCAAGCTCGGCGTGCGCGCGGAGGCGCTCACCTCGCAGCTCGACGCGGCGATCGAGAAGATCCCGCAGGTGCGCGGCGGCAGCGGCCAGTACATCGGCGAGCGGCTGCGCGCGGCGCTCGATCGCGCGCAGAAGCAGGCCGAGTCGATGAAGGACGAGTACGTCTCGACCGAGCACCTGCTGGTGGCCGTCGCGCAGGACCGGGAGGGCGCGGCCGGCCGAGCGCTGGCCCACGCCGGCGTGACCGTGGACGCCATCTTGAAGGCGCTCGTGGACGTGCGCGGCAGCCAGCGCGTGACCGATCAGAACCCGGAGGACAAGTACCAGGCCCTGCAGCGCTACTCCCGGGACCTGACCGACGCCGCGCGCCGGGGCAAGCTCGACCCCGTCATCGGCCGCGACGAGGAGATCCGACGCGTCATCCAGGTGCTCTCCCGGCGCACCAAGAACAACCCCGTGCTGATCGGCGAGCCCGGCGTCGGCAAGACCGCCATCGTCGAGGGGCTGGCGCAGCGCATCGTCGCCGGTGACGTGCCCGAGGGTCTGAAGGACAAGCGCCTCGTCGCCCTCGACATCGGCGCCATGGTCGCCGGCTCGAAGTACCGGGGCGAGTTCGAGGACCGGCTCAAGGCCGTCCTCAAGGAGATCACCGAGTCCGCCGGCCAGATCATCTGCTTCATCGACGAGCTGCACACGCTGGTGGGCGCGGGCGCCGCCGAGGGCGCCGTCGACGCCGCCAACATGCTCAAGCCCGCGCTCGCGCGCGGCGAGCTGCGCTGCGTCGGCGCCACCACGCTCGACGAGTATCGCAAGCACGTCGAGAAGGACCCCGCCCTCGAGCGGCGCTTCCAGCCCGTGATGGTGCGCGAGCCGAGCGTCGAGGACACCATCGCCATCCTGCGCGGTCTCAAGGACAGGTACGAGGTGCACCACAAGGTCAAGATCAAGGACGCCGCCCTGGTGGCGGCGGCCGTGCTGTCGCACCGCTACATCGCGGACCGCTTCCTGCCCGACAAGGCCATCGACCTGATCGACGAGGCGGCCGCGCGCCTGCGCATGCAGATCGACTCGATGCCGCAGGAGATCGACGAGATCACGCGCCGGATCATGCAGCTCGAGATCGAGCGCGTGTCGGTGGCGCGCGATTCGGACGATCCCGGCGCCCGCGAGCGCCTCGGCAAGCTCGACGCCGAGCTGGCCACGCTCAAGGAGCAGGCCGACGTCCTGAAGGCGCAGTGGCAGGCGGAAAAGCAGGGCATCACCGGCATGAGCGGCGTGAAGGAGCAGATCGAGGCGGCGCGCCAGGCGATGGTCGACGCCGAGCGGCGCGGCGACCTGAACAAGGCCGCCGAGCTGCGGTTCGGCACCCTGCCCGCGCTCGAGAAGAAGCTCGTCGAGATGGAGAAGAGCCTCGCCGATCAGCAGAAGCGCGGCCGCATGCTGCGCGAGGAAGTCGACGAGGAGGACATCGCCCAGACGGTGGCCAAGTGGACCGGCATTCCCGTCACCCGCCTGCTCGAGGGCGAGGTGCAGAAGCTGGTGAAGATGGAGGAGCGCCTGCGCGCCCGCGTGGTCGGCCAGGACGAGGCGATCCGCGCGGTGGCCAACGCCGTGCGCCGCGGCCGCGCCGGGCTCAGCGACCCGAACAAGCCGATCGGCTCGTTCCTGTTCCTCGGCCCCACCGGCGTCGGCAAGACGGAGCTGGCGCGCGCGCTGGCCGAGTTCATGTTCGACGACGAGCGGGCGATGATCCGCATCGACATGTCGGAGTACATGGAGAAGCACACGGTGGCGCGCCTCATCGGCGCCCCGCCCGGCTACGTCGGCTTCGACGAAGGCGGCCAGCTCACGGAGGCCGTGCGTCGTCGCCCGTACGCGGTCATCCTCTTCGACGAGATCGAGAAGGCGCACGCCGACGTCTTCAACGTGCTGCTGCAGGTGCTCGACGACGGGCGGCTCACCGACGGCCAGGGCCGCACGGTGGACTTCCGCAACACCGTCGTGATCATGACCTCGAACCTCGGCAGCCACATCTTCCGGGAGTACGAGAAGCCGGAGAAAGTGCGGCCGCTGATCATGCAGGAGCTGCGCAACACGCTGCGGCCGGAGTTCCTCAACCGGATCGACGAGATCGTGATCTTCACGCCGCTCGGCCGGGAGGAGATCGAGCGCATCGTGGACATCCAGCTCGAGCACCTGCGCCGACGGCTCGCCGCCAGGCGCATCGCCCTCGAGGTCACCGACGCGGCGAAGAAGGTCCTCGCCACCGAGGGCTACGACCCGACGTTCGGGGCGCGGCCGCTCAAGCGGACGATCCAGCGGCTGATCCAGGACCCCCTCGCGCTGCGGATTCTCGAGCACGAGTTCACCGAGGGTGACGTGGTCACCGTGGATGCGCTCGGGCCCGAGCTCGTGTTCCGCCGCACGGCGGCCGCGGAGGTCGTCGAGTAGAAGAGTCGGAGACTGTTGCAGCCCGCGTGGGGGGTATGGGGGCCATTTCGGGGCCCCCCATCTCTTTTGAGAGCTTGCAACAGCGTGTGGCCAGCCATTGGCTCGCTGAATCGCTGCGGCCCCATGCCATCATCTGAAGGCCATGACGTCGGCGCGCCGGCTACACCCCGCCTGGGTCGTCCTCGCCGCCCTCACGTTCTGCATGCTCGCCTCCACCGGCGTCCGCTCCGTCTTCGGCGTGTACATCAAGCCGATGGAAGTGGAGATGCATTGGAGCCGTGGCGCGCTCTCGACGGCCGCCGCCGTCGGGCTGTTGTTGCTCGGCGCCGCCGGGCCGTTCGCCGGGCGGCTCGCCGACCGCTGGGGCCCGGCGCGCGTCATCGTGCTCGCGCTGATGCTGCTTGGCGTGGGCTCCATCGCGTCGGCGTTCGTCACCCAGCTCTGGCAGCTCTTCGTCACCGCCGGCGTGCTCATGGCCGTCGGCGCCGGCGGCGCCGCGCTCAGCACGGGCTCGGCCATCGTCGCGCGCTGGTTCGAAAAGCACCGCGGCATCGCCATCGGGCTGGCCGCGGGCGGCATGTCCGCAGGCCAGCTCGTGTTCATCCCGCTCGCGGCCACGATCACGTACACGTACGGCTGGCGCTGGTCGTTCCTCTGGCTCGGCCTGGGCCTGCTGCTGCTGGTCGTGCCCGTCGGCATGTGGCTCCTGCGCAGCACGCCCGAGGAGCGCGGCCTGCGCCCGCTGGGCGCCACCGGCCCCAAGCAGACCGCGGCGGACATCGCTGCGGCGCAGAAGGCCGGGCGCGTGTCGGTGACCGAGGCCGCCCATACGCTGCCGTTCTGGCTGCTCATGGGCTCGTTCTTCGTCTGCGGCTACACCAGCAACGGCATGGTGCTCACGCACTTCATGCCGCACGCGCTCGAGCACAATTTCACCGCGATGCAGGCCTCGACCGCGCTCGGCGTGATGGGCGCGATGAACATGATCGGCACGCTGGGCTCGGGCTGGCTGTGCGACCGCTTCGGACGCCGCGGCCCGCTCGCGATTTACTACTTCGTGCGCGGGCTTTCGCTGATCTTCCTGCTCTACGTCTGGGACGTGCCCTCGCTGCACCTGTGGGCGGCGCTCTTCGGCCTCAACTACATCTCGACGGTGCCGCCGACGACGACGCTGACCGCGAACATCTACGGCCGCTTCTCGGTGGGTGAGCTGTCGGGCTGGATCTTCTTCGCGCACCAGGTGGGCTCGGCGCTGGGCGCCGCCGGGGCCGGCTGGATCTTCGAGTGGACCGGCTCCTACTCGAGCGCCTTCGTCTCCGCGGCGGTCATGGCGTTCCTCGCGGCCGGCATGGCCCTGATGATCCGCGAGGAGCCCGTGCGCGTCCGGCCGCTCGCGCCGGCGCCCGCGACGACGTAGGGCCGACTAGCGCGCGATCGCGTGCGCGCCGCGGCGCGGATCGGCGCCGGTCCAGCGCGCGCCGTCCGCCGCGATGCGCACGGCGCAGACGGCGCCCGCGCGCCACTCCCACTCCGGCCACTCGCTGACGTCGTGGCCGCGCGCGGTCAGCGCGTCGCGCGTCTCCTTCCCGACCCGGCGCTCGACCTCCAGCTTGCCGGGCGCGACGGCGTGCGGCCAGAAGGAGTCGGGGAACGAGCGCGACGCCACGCGCGGCGCCTCGATCGCCTGCTGCAGCGGCATGTCGAAGACGACGTGGTTCAGCATCACCTGCAGCATCGCCTGCTGCTGCACGTCGCCGCCCGGCGTGCCGAACGGCATGACCAGCTTGCCGTCACGCAGCAGCATGGCGGGCGCCGGCGTCAGGCGCGGGCGCTTGCCGGGCGCGACGACGCTCTTGTGGGCGGGGTCGAGCCAGCCCTGCGACCCGCGCCCCGACACCACGCAGCCGACGCCACCCACGACGGGCGCGTCCACGTTGGGGTCGCTCGGCGTGGCGGAGAAGCCGTTGCCCTCGGCGTCGACGACGGCGACGTAGGAGGTGTCGAGCGACTCGCCGGAGCCGCCCGCGATGGCGGCCGCACCGCGGCGCTCGCCCGTCGGCGGCATCTCGCGCCAGGCTCGGTCGCGGATGAGCGCGCGCCGCTCGGCGGCGTACGCCTTCGACAGCAGGCGCTCGGCGGGCACGTCGACGAAATGCGGGTCGCCGTAGTAGGCCTCGCGGTCGGCGAACGCGACCTTCACCGTCTCCGCGAGCAGGTGCAGGTACGCGGGCGAGTTGTGGCCGAGCGCGGCGACGTCGGTGCCCTCGATGAGATTGAGCATCTGCAGCAGCACCGGGCCCTGGCACCAGAAGCCGCACACGCCGACCTGCCACGAACCGTACGTGCCGACGAGCGCGCGCTCGACCTCGACCTCGAAGTCCGCCAGGTCGTCGAGCGTCAGGGGCCCCTTTTCGACGCGGTGGTACTCGGCGATGCGCTCGGCGGTCTCGCCGCGATAGAACTCGTCGCGCGCGGCGCGTACGCCGGCGGCGCGGCTGCCGCCCGCCTTCGCCTCCGCGCGCGCCATCCGCGCGAGCGTCTCCGCCAGCTCGGCCTGCACCAGGCGCTCACCCATCCGGAACGGCCGGCCGTTGTTCAGGTAGAGCGCGGCGGACGTCGCCCAGCGGCGGTACTTGTCGGCATTGGCCGTCATCTGGTACGCGGAGAAGCTCGACAGAGGGAACCCGCGCCCCGCGTGCTCCGTGGCCGCGGTGGCGACCTCGGCGAACGACATCGTCCCCCAGCGCTCGAGCGCCATGCACCACGCGGCAGGCGCCGCGGGTACGACGGTGCGCGGCAGGCCGGGCGGGATCTGGTTGCCGAGCCCGCGGAAGTACTCCAGCGTCGAGGCGCGCGGGTACGGCCCCACCCCCGACACCTGGAACGTCTCGGCCGTGCGCGCGAGGTGCACGAGGATCGGGGCCACCCCGGCGACGCTGACCATGTCGGGATGGACCACGCCCAGGCAGAGTCCCGCCGCGACGCCCGCGTCGATCGCGTTGCCGCCGGCGCCCAGCACGTGCGCCGCCGCCTCGGCGGCAAGCGCGTGGCCCGCGGCCACGCCCCAGCGGGAGCCGATGGCCTGGACGGTGGCGGTCGGACGGTACGCGGGCGCACTCTGCTGGGACGAGACGGAATCGAGGCTCATGGCCGAGATCATACCTCCGTGCAGGCATGCTACGCTGCTGTCGTAATCAGTTTCCGGGGTAGCACGCCGTGGAGTTCGACGTCCGACCCCCGCGTGAGTCGGTCAATCCCCCGAAGGACCTGAGCGCACCGGCGCTCGATTGCCGCGTGCTGCGCCTCTGCGGCGGCCCGACTGGCTACCCGCGCCTCGACGCGCGCCAGCCGCTCCCGGAGGGCGATCCGGCGCCGGCCCAGGGCTTCGAGGCGGCCGCGCACCACGTCCGTCCGCATCGTCTCATCGAGGAACAAGTCAAGGAGGCGGTGCTCCTGTCGGCCGACCTCATCGAGTTGCCGGCGAACGTGCTGGGCCTCCGATTCGACCTCGGTCGTGCTGGCGTCCAGGGCGGCCCCCGCGCGCGCAAGCTTCATCCGGAGCGCCGCGGGATTCCTTAGAACGCCGACGACGGCGTCCCAGACGGTCTGATCGAGTCGGACGGCTGAGATCCCGTTGGCGCGGCAGTTCGCGCGCGTGATCACGTCCGCGCCCCGGCAGCGGTACGCGCGGGTCGCGCGCGAGGAGTCGGCGTACCAGGTGCGTCGGCACGAGCCACAGCGGAGGAGGCCTCGCAGCAGGAACGGCACGACGCTCGGGCGGCCAGCAAGGAGCGCGCGATTGCGCGCGAGCTGCTCCTGGGCGCACTCGAAGATACCGACCGCAATGATGGCCGGCACGGGGATCGCGATGTCGAGGAAGGAGGCTTGGCCGATGTACGCGCGATTCGTGAGGACGCGGCGGACCATTGATGGGCCCCAGGCGCCGCCGCGCTGCGGGCGCAGGCCGAGGCGCCGCAGCTCCACCGTGATCGATCGAATGCTCCGCTGCTCGGCGACATGCCAGTCGAATATCATCCGCACGGTCGCAGCTTTCTCGCCATGGACAACCATGCGGCGGGTCGCCTTCCCGCTCTCGATCACCGGGCGATAGCCGAAGGGATAGGCGCTGACCAGGCCGCGGCGCGCCTTCTCCACGCGGCCGCGCATGGTCCGCTCGCGCCGACAGGTAACGACCGAGAGTGACCAACAGGGGGCCCCGGATGGTCACCGCCGACTGGCGATCCGGCCTCTGGACTCCAGTCACCTACCCATTGGACCGGATGGTCCGTTCTGTTTCGTGGCCACCGTCCTCGAAGTCCTCGCCGCGCAGCCGGAAGGGTTGTGCTTGGAGTGCGTGCTGACGAAGACGGGTCTCCGCGCTGACCAAGCGTTCCGTGAGATCGCAGCCGCCTCGTTGCGCGTCGCCGACGGTCGCTGTGGCGGCTGCGGCGCGGCCGGACCGGTCTTCGCGCACGCGACCGGTGGCTTTTCAGGCTAGTTCCGTCCTAGCGGTAGCTCCGCAGAGGTCTCAGCCGCTCTGCCGCTCGAACTCCCACGCCGCGAAGCAGCGGATGTGGACGTGGTACTTGTCCAGACCGGGGTTGTCGCCGTCACGGGCGAACTGGATCTCGAACTCCATCTCCGTGGGTCGCACCGGCAGGTCGCAGACCGCGCATGGGGCACCGACACCCGGACCGCCCCACGTGCGGTCGGGGCGGCGGCTCGGAAGTTTGCCCTTCTGAATGACCGTGCGCGCCTTCTCGCGAAGAGTGTCTTCGTCCATCTGGCTGTCCCTCCGAAGGTGAAGAAGAGGCCAAGCCAGATGCCACGGGGGATCGACGCCAGTCGCGTCTGTCGGAGGCCCAGCGGAAGGCCGGATCACCCTGTCTTCTCTTCGCGACGGGGGGTACTGGACGAAGGTCCTACGTGTCTCCGCGGGACAAACCGCTCCGAGGCTTGGTCCGCCGGACGATCCGGCCCGGGCCTCGGCACCCTGTCGAGCACGAACCGAATCCCTTCAGCCGCCGGCCGGAACCGACAAAGGCCGTCAGCGACCACCGCCCGAAGTGCGCCTGATAACTCTGCGCCGGTCGCGAGCCGGTTGCCGACGCTCCCACAAGGCGCCATAGTCTCAGCCCACATGATCTCTCGACGCGGGTTCTTGGCTGGGTCCGTCATGCTACTCGCCGCGCCGCTCGGTGCCGGCGCCCAGCCACCGGCGACGAAGCCATATCGGGGCGGGCTGCTGCTCTATGGCGATCCCAGGTC
>Ga0137418_10001474_pt1 | contig 21676 bp, 22 predicted proteins | sample CZODoug3_1_2_16f_FD_122242 | JGI IMG/M metagenome (GOLD analysis project Ga0137418, IMG submission 122242) | Vadose zone soil fungal communities from Angelo Coast Range Reserve, California, USA - CZODoug3_1_2_16fungal (Hybrid Assembly) | ecosystem: Environmental > Terrestrial > Soil > Vadose...
CTCAATCGCCGAGCTTAGGCTATATAGTGCTTGTTTTTAGCCGCCGAATATTCGTCCTTAAGAAAGTGGATATTCAACGGCTCTTCAGTCGCGGTTGAGTAGAAGCAAGATTATTTCTATGGTGGCAGCAGTAATTAGTGTTGAATAATCCTTGAGCATGGCTAACAGTTTCACTTGGATGATTGGCGGTCCCCAGGGCAGCGGCATCAATTCCGTCGCTGAGAATTTCGCGAAAGCCTGTATCCGGGGAGGATTACACGTCTTTGCCAATATTGAATATCACTCCAACATCAAGGGTGAGCACAGCTATTATCGGTTGAGGGTCGATTCGAAGGAGCTCCGATCCCATGTTGACTGGGTAGACCTTCTGGTTGCCCTGGATAGGGAAACGATGTTCGGAGACCTCAACAAAGTTCATCCCACTCATCGAGGTCATCGTCATGAGATCAGCCCAGGGGGCGGCATAATCTACGACTCCAGCCTCAAGTTGCAGCCTGAATCCTTCGGACGGGATGACATCAAACTCTTCCCTGTACCATACATGGACCTCCTGATCGACGCTCTCAAGGAGTTTGGAAAAGACAGAGAGTTGAGCAAGTATCAGGTCATGGTCAACACTATTGCGCTAGGTGCGTCCATCGGACTGGTAGACTACGATTTTGACCTGGCGACAGAGGCGATCAAGGAGGGTTTCACGGGACGGAAGGCAGCTCTTGGAGACTTGAACATCAGCGCTGCACGTCACGGCTACGACTACGCGAAGAAGATGTTCGGGCAGAACGCTTTCCCAACTCATCTGCGAAAGCAGCCGTTAGGCGCTAGGCGGATGATGATCCGCGGCGTCCAATCGATCGCAATTGGCAAGTTGAAAGCGGGATGCGGATTCCAAACCTACTATCCCATAACACCCGCCACGGACGAGAGTGAATATCTAGAGTCTCATCAACCAGACTACAACATGATCGTGGTACAGGCCGAGGATGAGATATCGGCCATAAACATGGCTACCGGGGCCGCCCACGCAGGTCTGCGTTCGTCAACCTCGACTTCAGGTCCCGGATTTTCACTGATGGCTGAAGGACTGGGATGGGCAGGAATAACAGAAGCCCCAGGCCCCGTCATTATTCTATGGCAGAGAGCTGGACCTGCGACAGGCCTGCCAACTAGAACCGAACAGGCTGATTTGCGATTTGCACTTCACGCGGCTCACGGAGAATTTCCCAGAATCATCATTGCCCCTGGAGATGTGGCCGAGTGCTTCTACGACACTTTTGACGCCTTCAACTACGCTGAGCGCTATCAAGTCCCGGTCATAATACTGGCTGACAAATTCCTGGCCAGCACATACAAGGACATTCCGCTTTTCGACACGAGTGGTATGAAGGTGGATAGGGGAGACCTGCTTCAGGAAGCCGATCTCGCGAAGAGCCCGGATTACAAGAGGTACCAGTTCACAGACCTCGGAATCTCTCCCAGAGCTAGACCAGGTCTGAAGGGTGGCGTATTCTGGACGACTGGAGATGAGCATGATGAATACGGGCATATCACCGAAGCGGCCGACCTTCGGGTCCGCATGATGACGAAGAGGATGAACAAGATCGAGCTCGCTGGTCAGGTCATCCCTAATTCGAAGAAAGCCACACTGCACGGCACCTCCTCTGCGCCAATTACCTTGGTCGGCTGGGGATCTACGAAGGGGGCGATTCTAGACGGGATGGAAGACCTCAGGGGAGATGGAATAGAGACGAATTTCCTACAGATACGATACGTGAACCCCTTCCCGACCGATTTCGTTCAGAAGATTCTCTCAAATTCCCGACGAACTGTCGCGATTGAAAACAACTATTCTGGACAAATGGCCGGCCTGATCAGAGAGAGAACCGGGATAGCAGTAGACAACAAAGTCTTGAAGTTCGACGGTCGACCGTTTTCGCAGAACGAGGTTTATGAAGGCGTAAAGGACACTGTGAGAGATGGTGCCAAGGAGGTCACGCTAAGCCATGCTTGAACTGAAAAACTATCGGACACAGGTCCACAACGACTGGTGCCCCGGCTGCGGAGACTTCGGGATAGTCAACGCGATCCAGATGACCCTCCTGGAAATGCAATTAGAGCCTCACAAAATAGGATTATTCTCCGGCATCGGATGCTCGGGTAAGACTCCACATTTCGTAAACGCCTACGGCTTCCACACACTGCACGGTAGAGTCCTCCCCATCGCGACGGGAGCCAAGTTGGCCAACCCTAGCTTGACTGTCATCGCCGTTGGTGGAGATGGCGACGGGCTTGGAATAGGCGCCGGTCACTTTGTCAATACTGGCCGAAGGAATCTCGACTTCACATACGTACTCCATGATAACGGTGTTTACGGCTTGACTAAGGGACAGGCCTCGCCCACACTACCAAAGGGCTTGAAAACAAAATCAATGCCTGCCCCCTCCATTATTGAGGGCATCAACCCAATCGCCATGGCCATTGCGTCCGGATACACATTCGTCGCGAGAAGTTACGCGCTTGATGTGCGACATTTGAAAACGACCCTGCGAGCCGCCATCGAGCACCGTGGAAGCGCCTTTGTAGACGTCCTCCAGACGTGCCCGACCTATAACGACATCAATACGAAAGAATGGTACGCAGGCGATGACCTTCCATCTAAAGCGCCCCGCTTATACAAGCTTGAGGAGACGGGCTACGATGGTCGGGTCGCCGATCCGACAATAAGAGATGAGATTAACTCGAAAAAAGGAAACGCTCTGCTAAAATCGTTCGAGTGGGGCGAGAAGATACCAATAGGTGTCTTCTTCAAGATGGAAGTTGCAACCTTCGAGGACCAACTAGCAAATAGAATGCCCGCTCTCAAAGAGAAACCCTTCGTCGAACATGACATTTACAGTCGAGACGTTTCTCCCCTCTTGGACGAGCTAGCATAGACAAAGACTCGCACACAAAGTTCCTAGAGACCGCGCGTAATATGAAGGGGCCCGCCCCCGAGGAGGGGGGTCGGATCAGCGACTCTTCCAAGATGGGCTCATTCTCCCGGTTCGTCCTTGATTCTGGCTTGAATGTTGAGTTTGTCATCGGGCGGAAACGAGCAGCTACCGCAAGAGGAACGAGCATTCAGCCACGACTACCAGGACGGTGCCCCCCTCTCCTAGTTTGGCAGGCCATGGCCGAACAAGGAGACTCATAGGCTGTAGGGGATTCGCAGGTCCTGGCCCGCAGTCCTGAACCCGAGTTTGATAACTAAAGGCGGTCGTCTCTTGTGCTCTGATTGGAGCCAGCGGACTCTGACCCTTGCTATCACCCGTAACGGGATCCCCAGGTCCTCACTGATTTCTTTGGGCGGCATCCATCTCTCAAGTCTCCAGAGGATCGAGTCCAGCCTGTTGTAGGGTAATCCAAGCTCGTCCTCAGCGATCTGTCCGGGCCATAGCTCGGGGCTAGAAGGTTTGGAAAAGATTCTTCGCGGAAGCCCTAGGTGGACTGCGAGATCTCTTACCGAGCTCTTGTAGAGGTCAGCGATCGGCTGAATATCACACGCGCCATCCCCATACTTTGTGAAGTATCCGAGCATGATCTCACTCTTGTCCCCCGTGCCCACGACAAGTCCCTTGCTGATATTCGCATGATAGTATAGGATTATGGCCCGGAGCCGGGCCTTCAGATTCCCATAGGGTACGACGTTGTCCTTCTTCTTTGACGGATGAAGCAGACTTGATGCAGCTTGTACTAGACTTGTCATGTCAAGGGTCTTGAAGCTGATTCCAAACTTCCTCGCAACCTGTCCCGCATCTTGTACGCTTCTTGGGTCTCTCGTCTCGGCTTCGGGAAGGCAGAGCCCAAGGGTTCTCTTTCCACTCAGAGCCTTCGCGCATAGCGCGGCCGTAACGCTTGAATCGAGACCGCCGGACATCCCGACTACGAGACGTCTCGCTCCTATTCTTTCAGAGTGTGTTCTTAGAAATCGGACAATCCTGTCGACAGTCTCATCCGGGTCTTCAAGTGAGAATGGATTGGCTCCCGCCCTTGAGCGCATGATGGTCCCTCCGATCGGAGGAGGGATAAAACCGGAATGGTCTAGCTGACGATACGGTTGTCTCGTTCTTCGGAGCCCAAGTTTCGGAAGAGAGTCGTGACTCTGTCTATCGTGACGAAGGGCTCTCCCTGGAAGGATGCTTCGCTAGCTGCCTCTTGTACAACGTTTTTCATGTCTCGCGGCGTCACTACGTACTGATCCTTGACTATTATTCCACGGTCGGGTATTGACGCTTCGTACACTTGGCGTCGCGAACGGATGATTCGCCATATTTCGTCGAACGACTCCTCAGTGAGTCCTCCATCATACTTGGAGATCGAGGGATCAACCTCAACCTTGGATAGATAGAAGTCCAGGATTTTCTTGACCTCCTCCCGGGTCTTCGGGGGAGGCACGTAGATTATGCGTTTCATACGGTCCAATAGAGCAGGATCGATGACGCTGGGATAGTTGGTAGCGAAAATTACCGCAACGTTCCGGTTGACGTGGAATCCTTCACCGAGCTCGGTCAAGATCTGATTGAGCATTCCCTGAACGTCTCGTCCCGCGTCAGTCGTGGCCTCCATTCTGGCGCGGCCGATCGCGTCTGCCTCGTCGATGAACAGGACTGTCGGAGCGGATTCTCTTGCTAGTTTGAATACCTCCTTGACGTTCTTCGCGGATTCTCCGAGCCACTTTGAAACTATTTCGTAGCTCTCTATCTTTAGGAAACTGGTGTTCTGTCCATGCTTGCTGATTGTTCCCGCTACCGCCTTTGCCATGTAGGTCTTGCCTGTGCCCGGCGGCCCGAATAGGAGAACTGATCCGGCCTCCTCGAGCATTCGAGGATCTCGGATAATTTGTTCTCTCCTAGTCCTCGTCTCAGGATCCAATATCCATTCAATAGCCTGTCTCAAGCTGAGCAGTTCCTTCCCCAAGCCCACTATGTCTTCGTAGAAGATCTTCGGGGCTTTCTCGACTTGGTATTCGAGTAGACTGCGGTCTCTCATTCGTTCTATAACGTCAACGATGACACCCTTCGTAGGGGAGAGCACCGCGTCGACGCTCGTGGTCACCTTGTCTCTTACTTCGGGTGGGATACTGACTTGGAATGCTTGGCCGCCCGAGAGTCGGACGAGGGCAGTGTCTCCCTTTACATCTTCCACGGTGCCGATGGGACGCATACCCTGTTTGAGCTCCTCCATTAGATTGTGATATCGGCGGAGCTCAGTTTGGAGATATTCTATCTGGCGTTCCTTTCGCGTCAGTTCTTTCTCAAGTTCAAGCGCTGGAGGATATTCTGGCGCGTTTTGCTCAGCCATGCCAGGGTCTGAATACACATTGTCCGACCGGAGATAAATAGATATGGGCTATCGGAATCAAGCTCAAAGCTCTGTGCTCCGTCCTATGCCTCGTACATAGGGTTAGCTATGGACTAGTGAATTTTGAATCCTCTGACGATTTTTCTGTGGTAAACTGTTAGATTGCAACTGCAAATTGAATATTCGGATTTTCGAAGAATAGGAGTCGAGAGCATCCTCGGTGCTGGTTCCAGCCGGGGGGCTAGCTGCTAGGAGCTATTGTCCTTGAGTATTTTTGCGTAAGAGAAAGCCAAGTCTAGGTAGTTTGAGTTGTATTCCTCGACCGCCGATTATGTCGAAGCGTACTAGTCGAGGGATTATCTGACGTCTATCCATTTTCCTAACTAGCAAGTATCTGTGAAGCATCTGGTTCTCTTCGACCATTCTAAGTTCGACAACCCCATCGACTAAGCTTTCCACCTTTCTGAAGAGTTCCGGATGAACGCTTCCGGTGGACAGGGTGACGATTAGTTTGCCTCCCGCTTTCTTGACCTTGGCAGCGATACTCTGGATGAAGCTGATTGCGTGTTTGCTCTCTGTTTCGCTGAATATTGGAATCAGAGAGTCTAGGAGTATGGTTACTTGTCGGTTGCCAAGTTTCTCCATGACCGTTGTCAGGTAAATGCTCACATTGGTTAAGTCGTACGGTTGCGGGACGACTCCTTCAGTTACGCCCGCAGTGGCCGAGTAGCAGTCCATTATTTCGAGCTTGTTCATCAACTGGTACTTTCTCGGGTCCCAGCCGAACTCGTTCATCCTCTCCAATATGTTTGCAGGGAAGGTGTCGTATGTTACAATGATGCACGGCCTCGACCGGCTTAGCTCGTCGTAGAGAATCTGTTGGGCAAGTGTTGTCTTCCCACTACCGGGATCCCCTGCTATCAGGATTGAAGAGGCGTCAGGAAGGCTTCCGCCAACGAGATTATAGAAATCCTTGAAAGGTGTGGCTATCTTCTCCAGTTCCAGTCTGCACCCCGTTCTAGCTAACCCGTCCCTCGGCCTCTAAGACGCTAATGGCTTAGCTCAGCGGCCGCGGGTATGAATGGGGATTGTAACTGCCTTGAACTTTGTCGAAGTACACTTCTTCTGGAAAACCCGCCGAAGAGTTAATCAGTCGTAGTTCGTCGTATGCGGTTTCTCAAAACAGGGATTGCAAATTTGGGACTTGTGTCGTATATCCTCGTTGAGCTCTCGCCGGGGACGGCTAAGAAAGCAGCTGAAGCCATTTCGAAGATTGAAGGCGTCAAGATGGCTCACGCTGTCACCGGGCCGTTCGATGTCATCGCGTATGCAGAAGTTCCGGACCTGACCACACTATCAGATTTGGTTCTCGCGAAGATTCAGAACGTGAAAGGTGTCCAGAAGACCCAGACGGCTGTGGTCGTGACACCGGACGTCCTCGCGCCCGGTCCTCGGCCGACTCGAAAGAACAAATCACATGAATCTACTTAGGGCCTGAGGCGTAGAAGCCTTCCTAATCCGATTCGTTCTCCATTGAATCGGTCTTAGCGCTGAGACGAGATTGGAGTTCGAGCAGGTTTTTGAGGATTCGGATATCGCCCAAGTCTTCTTTATCGGTTGAGTTCTGATCGTTCTCCTCAGGGCGCATGAAGGCTCTAATTTCGCAGCCAGTATAAGTGTTATCAATACTCAAACCGTAGTCCGATTGATCCAAAATGGGTAAGGCTCGGCAGACTAAGAAACCGAAGAAAAAGAAAGAGACGTCGTGAGTTCCGCTAGATAGTAGGCGGGGGTGGGGGTTTCCTCACCTTGATGGCTAGGAGTATTAGAAAGAACGCCAGTCCGAATATTGTTAAGAGTACGATCGCGGACGTAGTGGTGCCAGTTGCTGTGCTGCCGACATTCATCTGGACTGTTGCCGTTGGACTAGTGATTGCGTTTTCTTGGAGAGGGCCGATTCGTTGATTTTGAAAGACTACACTGAGCTGATAGGATCCTTGGGGTATTTCACCGATCTTGGCATCGCCCTTGCTGTCGGTGATGATGCTTCTACTCGTCTGATTGACGAGCGTGATTGTAACGTTGGCTCCACTGATCGGGTTGTTGTTATTATCGACTACGTGAACCGTTGCTGGGTAGGCTTGAAGGGAGATTGTCTTTGTTGCCGGCCCGCTGGTCAGGTCTAGCGTTCCTGGGCTTGTTGTTCCAATAGTCCATCCCTCCCAAGACGCCCCTGTAACTGTGTAGATGTCGTTGGACAGAAATCCGGTATACTGGGTGATGGTGGTTGTTCCGCCGCTCGTTTGTGCCGACAGAGTAACTGATGTTGGAGCTGGACTCAAGGGACTACCCGAAGCATCGTTGAATGAAAGAGTGTACTGGAATTGCTTATCGAACACCGCGGTGAAGCCGGCTGTGCTGGTGTAGTTGTAAAGAATCCCATTAGTTGACCCAGCGGTGGGAATCCTTAGCATCGGGCTGGTTGTCCAAATAATTGGGTTGGCCGTTGTGTAGTAGTTGGCCCATTCCTTCCACGCGTAGTGACCTTGGGTTGAAGGCCCTGTGAAGGTAGTGTTCAAGACGGTAATAGTGTGAATGGTGTTGTTTGCGAAAGTGAAGGTGGGGGGAGAACCTTGGGGAAGGGAGACAGTACAGGGATTTGAGCCGCAGTAGGTGCCTGTGCCGTTGTCTATCCTGACCCAGATGGTCCCATCCGCTGTGGGAACATTCGAACTAACAGTTACTTGGCAGCCTGAAATGCAACCAGAAGTGGCGTATACGTTTCCAATAAGAATTGGAATCAGAAATGAAGCGAGTAATGTGAAGAGTATGACTGGGGCTCTTGCTTTCACTGTAAGCCTGGCCTCGACGTTGGCCGAGAAAGCGGAGTTGCAGGCTTAGAAGCTCTTGAACCATCAGCGTTCAGAGTAGAGTAACACGGAGCTTAACATGACTTGTCTTTTCCAGGTGCTCCTGCCCCCAAAGTCCCCGCCAAACTACCCGTCCGATCTCGTGACACACCTCCCAGCTGCGTTGTTTTATATCGTTCATCAGAGAAAGATCACTGAACATTATGACCATTCAGCTTCAGAAGATGAAAATGCTCATCGCTGGAGAGTGGAAGGACAGCAACACCGGCGCTAGATCGTCCATTCTTGATCCATCGAGCGGAGAAACTATTGCCGAAGTTCCTAAGGCGTCCAAACAGGATGCAAAGGCCGCAGTTGATTCGGCCAGGGAAGCTTTCAGGTCGCCGGAATGGCGAGACATGGATTCCGGAAAGAGAGGGAGGATACTCACGAAGCTTGCGGGTCTTGTGAGGGAGAACTCGGACGAGCTGGCAAGACTAGAGACGCTGAATGAGGGTAAAACGCTGCGGGAGTCTAAGGGCGATGTTGCCTGGGCTGCTCGAGCGTTCGAGTATTTTGCGGGGCTTGCTGACAAGATTGAGGGTGAGACGATTCCCGTCCCGCCTAAGCGGTTGAATTACACTTTGAAGGAACCTCTCGGAGTAACTGTCCATATTGTTCCCTGGAATTATCCGATTGCCCTGGCGTCGAGAAGTCTGGCACCTGCACTCGCAGCAGGCAACACTGTGGTCATGAAGCCCTCAGAGCTTACTCCACTAACAGCGCTCAAGCTCGGGGAGTTGGCCATGAAGGCTGGGACTCCGAAGGGTGTCGTGAACGTGGTCACTGGATCGGGCGCTGAGATTGGATCCTCCTTGGTTTCTGACAAGAATGTTGACGGAATCGTGTTCACGGGATCTGGCGATACTGGTCGTCAGGTTATGGAGGCCGCGGCCAAGAATATTACTCATGTGGTCATGGAGCTCGGCGGCAAGAATCCTCACATTGTCTTCCCGGACGCCGATCTTCCAAAGGCGGTGAAGGCAGTGAAGGATGGGATCTTTACGAACGCTGGACAGATGTGCTGGGCGGGATCTCGCGCATTCATTCACGAATCAATCTACGATGGTTTCATCAAAGACTTGGTGGCAAAGACTTCTGCCATCAAGGTTGGACCCGGAAACGAAGAATCGAGTGAGATGGGCCCCTTGGTTTCGAAGTCGCGTCAGGAAACCGTTCTTGGTTACATCAAGGACGGAGTTGACGAGGGGGCCAAACTGTTGTACGGAGGCAAGAGGCCTAGCGACTCGAGGCTCGACAAGGGTAGCTTTCTCGAACCCACTATCTTCGCCGACGTGACGGGCGAGATGAAGATTGGTTGTGATGAGATCTTTGGTCCTGTGTTGAGTGTGACGAAGTTCAAGAATACCGAGGAGGTTGTGGCCTTGGCCAACGAGACTGATTATGGCTTGTACGGGGGACTATGGACGAACAACTTGAGACTCGCTCATGATGTGGCTTCGAGGCTCGAGGTTGGCGGTGTGGCGGTCAACGAGTATCTGGTTACGTTTCCCCAGACACCGTTCGGTGGCTACAAAGACAGCGGGATTGGACACGAGAACGGGATTAGGGCGCTTGAGTATTATACCCGGACCAAGAATGTCTCCGTAAACCTCAGCTAGCATCTACCGGGATTCTAGCTGGTAGAACACTCCTTCCCCAGCTTGCTTGGGCCTCAATACTAATTCCAGGCCAGGCTTCAGGTCCTTACGGTCGACTTCGTTGCTGATGGGCGCGAAGACCCTGATTCCCCCTTGAAGTTCTGCTATCCCGAGAAGGTAGGGTGTTGCGTCTTGGAAAGCCGGAGGGGCGAAGTAGACTTCGGTGAACGTTACGAGCTTTCCTTTTCCTTCTATGGGAACCCACGCGATGCTGCTTCCTCGGCATTTTGGACAATCGGCCCGGGGTGGGAAGCAGAGGGTACCGCACTCTTTGCATTGTGTTGCCATGATCTGGTTCTTCTCCAGATACGATACTAATGGTGCGATCTTTGTCTGGGAGACGTAGCCGAAGCGTCCGAATTTTTCGAAACCCATGAAGACTACGCCTTGAGAATTGAGACTGCGGAGTACATGCCTATTCCTCCAATGTTCTGAGCCAGTCCGATCTTTGCACCATCAACTTGCATGTCTCCAGCTTCTTTCCTCAGTTGATGGACTAGGCTGGTGATCTGGGAGGCTCCAGTTGCTCCCACTGGGTGTCCTTTGGAGATTAGTCCTCCATCAACGTTGACAGGGATTTTTCCTCCGAGCTCGGTCTCGTTGTTCTTGAGGAGTCTGGGTCCCTTCCCGGGTCGGGCGAATCCGAGGTCTTCATAGTTCAATATCTCAGTGATGGAAAATGAATCATGAACCTCTGCAACATCAATATCTGTCGGTTTTACTCGAGCCATCTCGTAGGCGGATCTTGCGGCGTTTTTGGTGACTTCGAAGCTGGTGAGAGGACCCTTTCTCCCGGCCAGAGACATAGGGCTCGAGGCGAGACCGATACCTGCTACCCATACTGGCCTGTCGGTTATCTTCTTGGCTCTCTCTGAGCTGGTGACGATCAGACATGCGGCGCCGTCTGCGTTGGCGCAACAGTCGAACAGTTTGAGAGGCTTTGAGACCGGGCGTGAGTTGAGTACCTCCTCCATACTGATCGGCTTCTGAAACATTGCCTGCGGGTTCTTGGTGCCATATTTCCGGTTCTTCACGGTGACACGCGCCATGTCTTCTTCGGTGGTTCCGTACTTCGCCATGTGAGCATTCGCGTACATTGCGTAGTAGGCTGGCATGCTTGTGCCGAAAGGAGATTCCCACATCACGTCCCCCGCCCTCCCCATTAGTTCCTGGATCTCTCCCGAGGAGAGCTCGGTCATCTTCTGAACCCCAACAACCGCAATTACGTCATGAAGGCGGGAGGAGATCAGGGACCAAGCGATTCTCAATCCCACAGCACTTGAAGCACATGCAGCTTCGACGTTGAAAGTGGGTTTAGGACTGAGACCAAGATATTCAGATACTACGCCTGCGGGGGATCTTTGCTTATCATAATGTGTGGCAGAGCAGACCACGGACCCGTCGATCGCCGGGGATTCTAGTTCAGCATCATCTAGCGCGCTGCCGTATGCTTCGAATGCAAGTTCTCGGAGAGAGGCGTCACTTCGTTTTCCAAACTTTGAATGTCCCACTCCTACGATTGCTACTCGGCCCATAAACTCGGATTCCGAGAATAATTCTGGGTGGTGCTGTAGAAGAAGGTTACTTGCTGTTTGGCTAGATGGCTTGCTTGGACTCGGCGTAGAGGAAAGTAATGCCTCCTGTAGCGATCTTCACGCCGTGTCGGCCTGAGTCCTTTCCGGCTTGGGAATTGAGCGCGTTCTTCAAGCTGTCCATATTTTCAAACTCTAGCTCGACGACTTGGTAGTAGGCGGGATCGCCTCGCGGGGCTCCGACGACCTTGTGGACGGTGTACTTCTTGAGTCCGGGCATTTGCCTTGCCATTGGGACATGGTCCTCCCAGTACTGCTTGTCGAATAGTTCTGGGTCCGTGGGTTTGCCGAACAAGACGATGATTTTCGCCAAGAGTCATTAATCTCTAGAAGCTAGTTGCTATGGCCTCGTTCTTCCTAATCTGTACGTCGACGCCTTCAACTTCTATCTCCGGGATAGCGGGGACCTTTATGCCCATTTCTTCTATCTCGCCTCTCTTCTTTTCAATTGCCTGCCTCCAATACTTGACCTTCTCTTCCATCGTCAAACATCCCAAGCCTGAATCTCGGGCAATCTGCTCCAGCTCATGATCGACTCTGTCAAAATCTGCCGGTAGCCGCCAGAACTCGGACTTGTGCTCGTAGAGGAGTGGAGATAGGAAGATGAAGCCCTGTTTCATCTGGCGAGTGACGGTAAGTCTCTGTTCTTCGGTAAATTCCTGGGACATGGCGCGCAGAAGCGCCATTGTCGCTACCAAGTGCCGGGTCTCGTCTCTTGTTATGTTCTGGAATGATTGTCGATATACTTCGAGCTTGCTGGTCTGACGCATGGAGTTGAATATCGTCTCTGCTCCGATCTCTGCAAAGAAAAACCCGGCAAATAATAGCTCTGGGGATAGGTACTCCCACGCACTGACGAATCCTTTCCAGTACCTTCTTCCCTCATCGTAGAGGGCTTGTATGTTCCTCAGAGCCTTCTGTTCAAAATCTGATTGGGGCTTGTATCCATATGGCCAGTTTGGGCACAGTTTGTTGCACGCTCTGCGGCATACCTCGTCGTGACGGCATTCATCGTAGGTGATCGATGCGAGCATCTTCTTTGTCGGATCCTCCAAGTTTAGTTCGGCTGCTCTAACTGTCCCAAAACCGAAGGCTCCAATCCCTGATTTCTCGAACAGAGCCAGTTTTGACATCCAGTAGGCTTGAGCTATTCGCTCCTTCGGGTCGAAGTTCTTACCGTCGAGTTCGTCCCACGGGAGAGTTGAAGGATTCCAGTTTTGGGCGAAGGACAGGTCGAATGCCTTGAACATCATTTCGTTCTTTATGGTCCAGTTCCCAGGGAATATGTTCAGATCTGCTTTGGGCTTGTCCTTCTTGGCCTTTGGCAAGTTATGATCGTCTCGGCGATCTTCTTAACAGGTTACTTAAACGTGAAATCTTCGGCTCACCCGCCATCTTAATTTCCTGAGAACTTGGGCTTGCGTTTCTCGAGGAATGCTCTGACGGCCTCTAGATGGTCTTGGGTCTTTCCGGCTATATCTTGGTTCTGGGCTTCATACTCAAGGGCTTCGGATAGCTCGCGGCTGCTGACTTGGTTTACTATTCTCTTCGAGAGTCCGAGGGCCTTCGTGGGTCCACTCGCAAGTTTCTCTGCAGTACTGTTTACCGCCTCGTCAAGCTCCGCGGCTGGAACGACCTGGTTTACCAGCCCTAGGGTCTCCGCTTCCTTTGCCCCAACCGTTCTACCAGTCATGATTAGTTCGAGGGCCCTGCCTGGGCCGAGGGTCCGCGTGAGGAAGTAGCTACTTCCAGAATCGGGTACCAAGCCTACTCCGATGAAGGCTTGTTTGAGGCCTGCCTCTTCGGATGCGATTCGGATATCGCAGGCGAGGGCGATACTAGCTCCGCTGCCTGCAGCTATGCCGTTGATTCGTGCAATCACAGGCTTCTCCATGCTTCGAATCCGGAGAATCATCGGATGGTATTTTTTCCGCAGATGATCTCCCAGGGACGGATGCGAGTCCCCAGTGTACCGCTCTTTAAGACCTGAGACATCTTCGCCGGCAGAAAAAGCTCTACCTGCTCCTGTGATTATGAGACAGCGGGTGTCCTTGTCCCTTTCGGCGTCCTTCAGGGCGGAGTAGAATTCTTCCCCCATCTTGTCGTTGAATGAGTTGAGGGATGCCGGTCGGTTCAAAGTGATTCTAGTTATCTGATCCTTCTTCTCGACCAGAACGGTTTCGTAACCCATCTTATCGACCTTTGAATTGAGGCGGTCGTTTCTCAGTGAAGGCCTTCATTCCCTCCTTCATATCCTGAGTTGAGAAGAGTAGGTAGAAGTTTCTTCTCTCGAACTGCAGTCCCTCCTCCAAAGGCGTTTCGAACGCTTTCAGCACTGCCTCCTTGGCAAGTCTGGTCGCGACCGGTGCTTTCTGTGCAATCTGCATAGCCAGTTTCTTTGCCTCTTCGAAATAGGCCTCTACTGGGACGATCTTGTTGACGAGTCCATGCTTCTCGGCTTCTCGAGCTGTAATAGGTTGGCCGGTGAGGATCATTTCCATGGCGCGGAATTTTCCGATGGTTCTTGTCAAGCGTTGGGTTCCGCCTGCTCCGGGCATTATTCCTATGTTGATCTCGGGCTGTCCGAACTTTGCTGTTTCTGATGCGACGATGATGTCGCAGTTCATTGCTAGCTCGCATCCTCCACCTAGAGCGTGGCCGCTGATGGCTCCTACGATTGGTTTGGCTGTTTTCTTCAACCTGTCCCATAGCGCGAATTGATTGCGCTGGATGAGCTCGACAGGCGTTGCCTCCGATAGTTCCTTGATGTCTGCTCCGGCTGAGAACGCATCATCATTTCCGGTCAGAACTGTGGCTCTGATTCGATCATCCTTATCGAAGGCTTCGAGGGCCTCGACGAGTTCTCTGAGAAGTTCGAAGTTTAGGGCGTTGAAAACCTTGGGTCTGTTTAGACGAATGATTCCGATTGGTGGATCTGTCTCGACCAGTATCTGGCTGAACGGCAAGCGAGATCAATCTTGTCGGTGATAGTGCGTGTATAAAGCGTTGGGAATTGTCAGGGAGTCATCTTGAAGAATTCTTGGTAGCCGCCCTTGCTGCCTTTTCTTCGAGATGGGTCGCCCAGGTAGCCCTGGTTTACCATCTCTCTGAGCGCCTTTGGCGGTATCCACTTTTCATCTCCGGTGGCTTGGAAGAGTGCTTCGAGGTTTCGGAGTCTTGTGTCAAGACCTACGAAATCTGCGAGTTCGAAGGGTCCCATCGGATGGTTGTATCCAAGTTTCATTGCTAGGTCGATGTCGCGAATCTTGGCGGTTCCCTCTTCGAGAAGCGCAGACGCTTCCATGTAGAGTGTTAGTCCGAGGCGGTTGGCGATGAAACCGGGTTCATCGTGGGCGATGATCGGCGTCTTTCCAATGGTTTCGACGATCTTTGTCGCTTGCTGGATTGTTCTCTCTGATGTGTGGATGGTCTTGACGATCTCGACGAGTTTGGTGATTTGCGCGGGATTGAAGAAGTGCATTCCTAGTAGTCTGTCCTTCTTGGAGAGCTTTGATCCTACCTTGCTGACTGTGAGCGTGGACGTGTTCGAGGCGAGCAGGGCATTCTGCGGAGCTGCTGATTCTAGCTTTGCGAATACTTCCTGTTTGAGAGGGAGGTGTTCGAATACGGCTTCGATGACAAGGTCTGCATCGCTGCAGGCGTCTTTTAGATCCGCGGCCTTTCGGATTTGTTGGAGAGCTCTGGTTCCTTCCTCCCGGGTAAGCTTCGCTTTGGCAACTGCGGATTCGATGCCATAGGCTCCGAGCGCGACCTCGTTAAGCCCTGACTTGACCGCAGCAGGATTCTCGTCTGTTACGGAAACTTCGTGGCCATGTTGTGCGAAGACTTGCGCTATCTGGCGTCCCATCATTCCAAAGCCGATGACTGCAATTTTCATTTGGAAGATTTCTCTGCGGCCCTTTCCTTCTTTACCAAGGCAACCATTCTAAGGCGTTCCTCTCGTCTTCTCTTCGCTTCTCTCCATCGACGCTTCTCGTCGGGTGTTTCTGGGACGACGTCCGGGATCTCGGTGGGTCTTCCATTTTCGTCCATTGCAACGTAAGTTAGGTATGAGGATCCTGTATGGGTGATCTCTCCGGTCTTGAGGTCCTCTGCTTCTATCCTTACCCCTACTTCCATTGACGTGTGACCCGCGTAGTTTAGGGACGCCTTGAGTGTGAGTAGATTCCCAACGTATACAGGGTTGTAAAAGTCCATGCGGTCGAGACTAGCCGTGACGACTGTCTTCCGAGTATGGCGTAGAGCTGTGACCCCTGCCGCCTCGTCGACGAGTTTGAGAATTGTTCCCCCGTGGACGAACCCCATGGGGTTAGCGTCACTCGGCAGCATCTGCGATGATAGGATTGACTTGGATTCGCTGACGGGTTTCGAGGCTCTCATGTTCTGTCGGTCTTCAGTTCGTCGGAATTTAGCCTTGTCACTGAAAGACACGGGATTCTGTCCTTTAGGATGGAAATCATGGATCTGTTATCCGTGCGTGGCGCGGAGTTCGATTCGTTAGGATGGTTTCTTGACAGTGCGGCCCGTTGCTCTGATCCGTAGCAAGATTCCCAGTAAGACGAACTCAACTGCTTTGTCAGCGTAGGCCAAGGTAATGTTGGTGTTGGGCGCGTTAGCCGCCGCGGATATCGCCCAGAGAACGATGACCAATACGACCCAGTAGATGCTTATTTTGAGCCAGCGGTCTCGCCGTTTGTTCGCGGCTATGAGCGAGATGCCGCCCAAGTATACGAGGGCGATCAGGACTAATGGGACGCCCAACGGGATTCCGTAGATTAGTAATCCGATGTAAAGGTGGAGGACTGCCGTTAGAGTTGCCAATACTAGGACGAGATTCAGCAGGCTCTTTGGATAGGTCATCTGCGCGGCCGTGTTTTCTTGTGCGGGTTTTTCGCTTGTCAAAACAGGTTCTGATCTTTACGTTGAAACGAGAATGGGTATTAAGATTAAGGCCAATGTGAATACCGCACTGGCTATGCGTGATGGGGGTTCGTGGCCCGTTCCTTCAACATCGAGAGCTTGAGTTCAAGGCTTCCATACCGACTTCGACGAAAATTAGTATTCGCTACTCCAGTAGTAGCAACGCGTTAGGGAGGACGGCCGACAGTGCAGGAGAAGAGGTTGAGGTTCTCCTAGGTTGTGCTTGCGATGTTTCTCATTTTCCAGATTAGCATGCCCGTTGGAGTCCAATACCTTACAGGCAGTCGATCTTTTCTTATTCCGACTCATAGAGAGATTAGGCCACGGGTTGCAGTGGTCAAACCGGTTTTCACCGCTACGGCATATTCTTCGTTCTACGGTTTTTACGCGAAATATGTGAGCACGCCGAAAGATCAGATCATAACATCCGACCTTGGGCTACTGAACACGACTATCGTTGACTCTTGGGGGTGGAGCGATGGGTTGCGACAATTCCTGAGTTCTAGCGACGCTAGAACGAATGGACTGGTTCTCGGGAATAACCTGGCAGTCTTGAGCGACGTGAGTGTGAGTGAGGGAGGGCTGTTCTACGAGGATGGTGCGAGGAGATTTGACGTTGTCATTCTCGGGTTCACAGAATACCTGACTTCTCAACAATACTCAGCATACAAGCACTTCGTTGCAGGCGGTGGTCGTCTCATCTTCATGGACGCGACGAATTTCCTGGCAGAGGTGCAATTCTACTCTCAGACGAATCACTTGGCTCTCGTAAGGGGACATGGTTGGGGGTTTGACGGAGAGAGAGTCTGGCATGATCTGCGCGAGCGGTGGTCCCAAGACGGTACTAACTGGATAGGGAGCAACTTTTGCTGTTTTGGATATGGGAGGCGTTATGACGGTGCGTTCCTCGTTGGAACTAATCTCATGAGCCTCGAACTCCAAGCAAAATTCGGGTCGACGGTATTTCTGTCGTACAAGGGTCACGAGGGGAACAGAGTAGCAAATTCCACGTCTACCGAGATTCTGGCTCGGTGGTCACAGTTGGACTCTTAGCTCACACGACCTCGTTGCGGCTTATGTCCATCGCTTCATGCAAGGAACGGTCATACACATTGGGGTAATGGCCAGTAATGTAGTCTCCTATGACAGATCTGTCCAATTCTTTCTTATTCGTTCTGTCTATTCTTGAAACAATCATGAGCACTCAATCGCTTGCAGTATTCTTTGTTTGGTGGGGCCGGTGGGATTTGAACCCACGACATCCGCCGAGTCTTTCGTCTACGGGTAGCTTCACGCGCTCCTGAATTTCGTCATCCCGCCAATCGGAGGTCTGTTTACCCGTTGTAGTATATTCTGGAGCCCGTCCTAATGCTGAGGAGCCAGACGCGTCCTCAGTGTCATCCCTGGCTAGACTACGGCCCCCCGAAACATTTCGAAGGCTCTAGGCCCCACCGAGAAAGCCGGGGCAAATTCTCACTATAAAACTTAGCCGCATCACGGAACCCGTCTGTGATTTTAAGCAATTGATTGTCTGATCCGCTTTAGGCGCTCGATGTGCTTCGGGTTACTTGGCTTTACAAGTCTGAAGAAAGCTTCCACTTCTTTCTGCCTGCAAAGTAGGAACCTATGTTTCGTCTCATCCGGCCGAATGCGAGTTGGGTGAAGGCCTAGCATTGTCAATTTGTCTCTTACGAAAGACATCAGATTCTCGGAAACTGTCTTGAACTGGACCTGGGCATAAGGTCCATACTTGCGGTAGACAGAGCCATCCGTATCGAACACACCCCTGACGAACGCGCTCCCCGCCACCGCAACTTTTGGTGTAAGGTTCTCTAACTTCTTCAAGCCGATGGGCATTCCCCAGGAGTGGAGAGTGAGTGCGACTTCCTTGGAGTATCGGTAGAGATCCATTGTGTTCTCGCCACGCCTATATCGACTTGTCAATTCAAGGTCGAAGACACCGTGAAAAAGGGGTCGAACATGCTCGAGGAGGTAAACCTCATCGTCGAATTTGTTTCCAGTTATGGCTATCTGAACAGAACGTTCTGTCCTGGACAGAGATCCATCGCCGAACATTATGCCGAGAATCTCAGATTCTTTTTCCGTTAGCACGGCTGTCCAGTAGTATGCCTACTGGTCGGTTTAAGATAGACCTAGGTCAAAGTGAATGTCAGAAAGTGTGGTTTGGTTGATCTAGTGGGATGTGAAGACACTGCGAAACGGTCGGATGCAGCGGAACGATCTATGGCTGCTCTTTCTGGGCGATGTACGTCCTAGTTTCAGGGACATACCATCGGGTAGTTTCGCGGAACCGGTGCCAGAAATCGTGGAAGGCTGAGAGGTCCCGGGATTCGACCGTGATCATTCCGTTGTAGGTGGTGCCCCAGATGTGGGCGTATTCAGCAACGATCTCCACGTCTTTGGACAGATTCTTCTTGAACTGTTCCCAACCAGCGGTTGCTTTCTTCTTGTCGGCTTCGGTTAGGGGTCTTACGCGGTAAAAGATCAGGAATGCGAATATCACAGAACTACACCTTGGCTCGCGCTTATCGAACGCTTGGGTTAATCTTGTTTTCGCCCCATTGAGGGTAGACCCGGAAAGAGGCGTGGTTGGGTTACATGCCTCTTTTGTGACGGGATTCGCCACTAGCCCTCAGTGATGATGGGCTCAGGAGTCTAGGGGAGTCTGTTGCGGAAGGCATCTGTAGTCGTATTCCTCTCGCTAAGCCTTCTCGTATTCTTGCCGACTGATAGCTCGCGAAGCCGCAGCGATCCGCGCAGTTTTCTCAACGCAGGGCCTGTAGGGACTACCGACTATCCTTGGACGATGTTTCACTATGACGCCGGGCGGAATGGAGCAACCCCTGCCTCCGGTCCAACTTCCGCGAGTCTCATGTGGAGCTATACTACTGGAGGCATCGTTTACGCTTCGCCTATTGTGGCTGACGGGTTTGTGTTCATTCCATCTTATGATGGTAAATTGTACGCGCTTGACGAGTACACAGGATCCCTAATCTGGTCCTTTGCCACAGGTTCAAACATCGTCGCGACTCCCGCGGTGGGAAACGGAATAGTCTACTTGTCATCCAAGGACTTCACTGTCTACGCCCTTGATGAGAACACTGGGTCAATGCTCTGGCGGATATCGAACGTCGCTCCAGTAGTCTCGTCTCCGGTTCTTGCGGACGGCAAATTGTTCTATGGCACCTTGTATTCTCCGTCGGCTGGGAGGGCTGAGTTTCTAGCGCTCAATCCGCAAGATGGAACAGTCTTCTGGAGAACGACTATTTCCGACTACATCGAAGGTTCTGCGGCTGTGAGCAACGGGCGGGTATTCTTTGGAATAGGCGCGCTCAGTAACGCAGTCGTTGTCGCCTTAAACGAGACGACCGGGACGTCCATGTGGACTTACAGCACTGCAGTTCCGACTACAATAACCACCGCGCCCGCTACTGCATACGGCAATGTCTATGTTGGCCTCGACAGTACCAGATTCCTTGCGCTAAGCCAAGCCTCGGGGAGCCTAGTATGGTCTTTCAACACTCCAAGCGTTTCCAACGCGACTACTCCTGCGATCAATCGTGGAGTAGTGTATTTCGGAACTGGTAGGGGCATTGTCTACGCTCGCAACGCGACCACGGGTGTTCAGATCTGGTCATACACAACGCCGACGGGCGGTGCGGTGACGTCTTCCCCTGCACTGGCTCTTGGCTCGAAAACTTTGTTTTTCGGCTCTAATGATCGCTACTTGTACGCGCTCAATGTGATGACAGGGGCTTTTGTGTGGAGGTACTTGACTGGCGGACAGGTTTCCTCTTCGCCTGCAGTTGCAGATAGTCGTGTCTTCTTCGGGGCTAAGGACGCTAAGGTCTACGCGCTAGGAATCGTCATTCCGCCGTTGACCGTTACATTAGGCGCTAGTCCCGTTGTGTTGAGATCAGCTATGGTTTCGAATCTCACCATGACCGTCAGAAACAGTACCGGCCCAGTCTCGGGAGCCAATCTGACTCTCGCCTCCTCAGCAGGTGGGACCTTCAGCTTGCCCGTCATGACCGGTCCTGGAACCTATGTTGCGAACTTTACCGCACCGACCGTAACATCGACCGTTAATGATTTGGTCCAGGTCACTGCGAGCGCGTCCGGGTATCTCAATGGTGTAGCAAGTACGACCATCATGGTAAATCCGTACCCGCCGTTGACTATCGCAGTTGCTGCGAAGCCAGGGACAACCACTCCTGGAAGTGAGGTCCTTCTAATGATCATGGTGACCAATGGAACTGAACTGATCTCTGGTGCGAGTCTCGCTCTGACCTCGTCATCGGGTGGGAGCTTCTCAGGACTAACCGATAGTGGAAATGGAAACTATACGGCGATTTACACCGCCCCCCTTCAGAGCTCCACCAATGTCTTGACAGTCCAGGCCTCAAAGAAGCAGTTTAGCTCTGCGCAAGGCCAGGTAGTTGTGACCGTGAATGGAATTCCTGACCTTACCACCGTTAAGGTGGCGGGTCTACCGCTTTTCTTGTTTGCTGCGGTCGCGGTCCTCATATTCTTCTTCCTCATCGCTGTCGCGGTCTCCCGAAGGGACAAGTCTCGATCTCACGGTCTAGCCCAGCCACCTCAGCCCTCGTTTACATATGCGTTAGACGAGTTGTCTTTTCAGGGAAGACTTATCTAAGCGATTTCTGGGCGGGATTTCAATGGGGTTGGCGGCCATAGCTGGGAGCTAGGACCCGTACCCATTCCGAAAGAACGAGGAAAGCATCATGGACACAAGTAAAGGCGAAATGCTGCAGTGGACCCTTCATGAGCAGGAGCGCTACATCCGCGGGTTCGTAGATGGCGAAGGATGGCCCGCCTTCTACAGAACTCGGAGCACACGAGCACACCACAAACCCGGATATGTCAGCAGTCGCGCAGTGTTCGTCTCGAACACAAACAAGGCGCTCCTTGAAAACATCAGAGCGATGCTCACCGAAATGGGCATAGACTCCAAGTTGTACTTGGACACCAAGGCTGGCGTCCGACGGAGCACGATTACAAGCTGGAAGTTAGCCATCATTGGCAGGGATAACCTGATCCGATTCCGTGATGGGATCGGATTCAGTGATGCCGGCAAAGCAGGAACACTTAGGGCGATGCTTGACTCGTACCGGAAGCACGGAAGTGAATCTCCCAGGCGATCCCTGTGGTAGTGTGGTGAGAGATCCCACGCGAAGCTTAGACCGCTGCCAAC
>Ga0137418_10001475_pt1 | contig 21664 bp, 22 predicted proteins | sample CZODoug3_1_2_16f_FD_122242 | JGI IMG/M metagenome (GOLD analysis project Ga0137418, IMG submission 122242) | Vadose zone soil fungal communities from Angelo Coast Range Reserve, California, USA - CZODoug3_1_2_16fungal (Hybrid Assembly) | ecosystem: Environmental > Terrestrial > Soil > Vadose...
GGAGGCCGCGCTGCGTTGCGTTTGGATCTCACGCGTACGTTGAATGCGTTCGCGCTGCATGCGGGTTTCGCGGCCCACACGCACCGGTCGCTCCACAATCTGCGGCGTCGAAATCGTTAGCGTAAGCAGATGAGCGTCCACCGGTATAACGACCACATCACTCTCCATACATGAGTTTCTGGCCAGGCTGTTGCAGGCTCCAGAGGCTTCGCCTGGAATTGCGAAATAGCCGATAGCGCTTCACTTCGTGATTCACGGGAATCCCGATTCAACATCGACGTAAAACGCTAGAATATGGGCGGTACGTATTTCGTCAACGCGGAGAAGATTGCGTCGTAATTAGCGGGCTTGCTCGTGCGCCCTTTGGCCACCCAATCGTTAAATTTTGCAAGTCCAGACGTACCACGCGCGACAGCGTCCGCTTGTCCTTGCAACGCGATGAAGGCCGCGAAATCGTCCGCGTTATCAGCGAAAGCGAGTCGCAGGAGCGGGCAGTATTTCGATCCAGGAAAAACCACGAAGCAGGTCGAGAAATTATTTTTGGCCCACGCGTCACTCTTCTTCTTCGGCTCGCCGCCAATGTCGAGGAATACTCTGTATGAACATTCCCCAACGGCGTTCGAATTGGAGCCCTCGCCTTCAAGAAAGTTGAATGAAGCGCTCCTGAAGGTGTCGAGACGGATCGCAAGTCCAAGATCCCCGCCGCCGACGCACTCACGCCGGATCCCAGAGGACAAGGCGCAATAAGCAACCGAGGCAGAGTCGAGGTAGTACGATTGTTCATATTGAGAGTTGCTGGCGCCTGGGTCTCGGTTCCTCTTCGACGTGGTCGAGACGTAGTATCCCGCGAATGGCCCCGTTTGCTGGACGACAGGAAGATATCCCTCTTTGTCCGGCTCGCGCGGGTCGACCTTTACCCGCGTTCCATCTGGCGCTTTGATCATGCCGTTCTTGTCCACTGGATTCCCGGCAGTAGGCAACACGGACATCAAGCCGTAATAGTGCGTTTTCTGCCCGGCGTTTACTAGATAATCGAGCGGCTCCAAGTTGTCAGGGCCATAGGCATTCCCCGCGCCGTCAAAGTCGATGTTCATGTGCGTCATGAAAATCAGCGCAAACGGTGGCTCCTCCGTTCCCACCGCGACGCTCGTCATCGATACGCGATGGTGCTCCGCAGGTTTGGCGGGCTTGCTGCCCTCTGCGGGCTTTGCTGGTATATCTTTATAGTCGTTGCCCTGCCAGTAGCGATCGACATTCCTAAAAACGAGTCCGGGCATGTGCGCTCCTCTTGGCCTCGATTGTGACTCAGGCAGCCACAGCATGCATCATCCATTCGGATGATGATTTTACCGGGAAGTCGGAATAAGACATTGTCGGTGTCCACAAGGTAGCCGGAGTTCGCCAGGCCATCGAGGCGCGCACCGAAGCCGAAACGATTTTGACCGCCACCGCAAAGGCCCTCGCTAATCCGCAATCGTCCGCGCTGGACAGCGAAGAACGCGCTAAAATCGACACGGCGGTCACCACACTGAGAGAATCCATTGGTGGCAGCGATTACCGCTTGATGCGTAAAAAGATTGACGAATTGAACGAAGCAACCAACCATCTTGCGGAAGTCATGATGAACAGCGCGGTGAACAGCGTGCTGCAAGGCAAAAAACTGGCGGATTTCTAAGAGTTAACGTTTCAGGAATTGTTGGGGAGGGAAGAGCGATGGGTGGCAGTAATCCGTACATTGAAGAGGTGAAGTACAAGCCGGCGACCAAGAAGTTCAAGATTACTTTTCTGCCCAGCGGCAAAACGCTGGAAGTCGATCCCGCACAGATTCCCTATGGCCACAATGGATTGCCGGGAAGCATCCTCGATTTTTCCGAAGCTCTCAAAGCCGGACTCGATCACGCTTGCGGCGGCGTTTGCGCCTGCTCCACCTGCCACGTGATGGTCAAAGAAGGGCTGGAATCGTGCAACGAAGCCACCGACGCCGAACTCGATGAACTCGATGAAGCGCCAGGAATCACGCCGAAGTCCCGCTTGGGTTGCCAGACCGTTCCCGACGGCACCACCGACATTGTCGTCGAAATTCCGCATTGGAATAAAAATTACGCCAAGGAACTGGACCACTAAGGTAGCGAACAGGGAGTAGCATCCAAGGAGCGATCGATGCCGCAGACATTCGATTGGGACAATTTTGAAGACATCGCCATCGCGTTGACCGATAAATTTCCGGACGTCGAGCCGTACTCCGTTCGCTTCACCGACATGCACAAGTGGATCACTGAACTTCCTGGATTTGCCGGCGATCCCGCGAAGTCCAACGAAGGGAAGCTCGAAGCCATCCAAACCGCCTGGCACGAAGAGTGGGCCGACCGAACAAAGTCGTAGCACATCGGCTTCCCAGGTTTTTCCGCACGTAGCGATTTGCTTGAGTTTCCCCTATAATTAAAAGGTTGTCCTCGTTCCATGCCGCTATGGTGCAACGGTTAGCACGTAGCCCTTTCAAGGCTAAAATACGGGTTCGATTCCCGTTAGCGGTACCATCTCTTTCTTGAATTTCGCAGCCCCTGCCACTGGAAATCCATCTTTTCAAAATGTAAATCTAAGGTACATGCTGGCGCTGCGTGGGGCGGATACCGCCGTCCCGGAAAACAATCCTGCGAAATTTAGGACGTTCACTCGACCGGTCAGATTATTGGCTTCGACTTGAATATTCACCAACCGGCTTTCTTTCCGGTAGAGCTCAACTCCCGCGGCGGCACCAAGAGAAAAATTCGGCCGAACCCTTCCGCGCTCAATGTTGACTCGAGCGAGAATTGCTGGACCATATTGAGCCAGAAGATTGCCTGAACTCGGGTCGAGTTCACTTGGCAATCCACTGCCGTACTCCGCGCTGACGGCGGCCCAAATTCGCTTGGCTGCCTGTGCGCGAACGCGAGCCCGGAAGGTGTTTCGCTGATCCTGGGTAACTGCGAACTTGGAATTATTCGTAAGCAGGCTGCTTGCATCGCTGCCGAGGAAGAGTCCGCCGGTAATTGGCCCCCGCGCAATCGCGGATTGATTCGAATAACTCAGGAAGCCGGAGATTCGGTGCCAGTCATTCACCGAGAGCCGCAGCTCTTCGCCAAAAATACGAGCCGCATGGAATGCAATCGGGAAACTGACTCCCGTGTCCAACAGAACGTCGTCGTCGGCAAAGTTGCGGAAGCTGCGGCGAAAGATGTTTCCGTCCAAGCGCGTTTTCCCAAAAAGAGCCTGGGTTACGCCGCCTTCGTAATAGTTTCCCAGCGAAGGTCGTACCGGTAGCCGCAGAACGATGGGGTTGAGCGAAAGAACTTGGTTCGAACTTGCCAGCAAAAGGTTTTCCATCGCCGGCGTTTGGAATACCCGGTCATACGATGCGTGCAGCAACATTTTCCAGCTCGAAATGTAGCGGGATGCCCCAATGCGGGGGCTCCACGCCGACTCGCTGACTACGAATCCATAGTGATCGAATCGCAGCCCGGCGCTGATGTTCCAGTTCTTCCAGCGCATGCTGTCTTGGACGTAAAATGCCGGCTCCACATCCCACTTGCGTTGCGCGAACGAGAACTGCAAAAGTGTTCCAGGTTCAAACTGCGAGGCATCGGTGATCTGATAGGACAGCGATTCTCGCACGGGAGTAAATAACGTGTCGGTCCCGGCTTTCCAATCATGGTGGCCGTGATGACTGGCGAGATCGGCGCGCAGATAACCTTCCCGATAGCCGCGATCCTGCGACACGATAACCGGAGTTGCCAGATTGTTGGAACGCAGCACCGAACTGGAATCGCGAATACTTCCGGAAAACGTTGAGAGCAGATTACTGCCGCTGATGTGCTGGTAGTAAATCTGCCCGCCAACCTCGGTATTGTCCACATCCTGGCGCTGGCCGGCAGTTTGTTGGATCAGTTCATTCGGGACCGAGAATCGCGTGTCGTTGCGTAGAATTGTTAACCGTAGGCGGTCGCGTCCCGAAAAATCGTGTTCATAGGATGCGGAAAACCCGTTACCGTTTCCCCGGTTGCTGTAATTCTGCAAAACCGGCGGGTCCAAATAGCGATCGGTGTGAAATCCCTGGCCGCTTGCCTCAAAATGATTTTTCCCCGCGGAGTATCCCAGTTCTACGGCGGTGTTAAGCGATTCAAAACTCCCGCCGCCCGTTTCCAGTCTACCGTGCCACCCCGCGGGCGGGTTTTTTTCGGTCATCAGCTCGATCACTCCGCCAAGCTTGCGCCCGTATTCCGCGGGATAGCCCGCAGTCATCACCCGAACGGACTCCACATCACCGGCGTCCATCGGTGGAGCAAAGGCCGGAGAGCGATTTTGCGTCAACGGAATGCCGTCAACCACGTATTGCACCTGATATTCCGAGCCGCGCGGGTGCAACGCCCCATTCGATTCATATAGCCAGCCGGGCTGGTCGTTTGCAGCATCGGATAACTCGCGCCCAGCCTGCGCGGAGCTGTGTTCCCGCAGCGATTCTCCGCTCACCGAGTAGATGGTTCCGTTTTCGGATGGATCCAGGAGCGTTGCCGCGTCGGTGACTTCGATTTTCGCGCTGACCGCCGCCATTTCCAGTACCACTACCACTCGAACCGGCAGCCCGTTGCGAATTTCCAGCAACCCTGACCAAACCGCGAAGCCTTCCGCCGCGACGCTCAGCCGGTAAACGCCAAACGGCAATTCCGGCACTATGAAATTGCCGTCTGCGCCGATCGCGAACTCTTTCCTCACTTGATTCGATTCACTGACCAGTTGGCCAGCCGCAGCGGTGGCCCGTCCCTGAGGGTCGCGCACTTCAATTTGTAGTTCGCCGCGCTCCCGCTGCGCATTTGCCGGGTTTGTGACCAAGGCCACGACCGACAGAAAAAATAGTGCAGCGTTTCTCCACCATGGTTGGCGAAGATGCGAAATGAAATTTTGCGTGTCAAAATGCATCACGTTCTAAATTACCACAGGGGTATGGAGGTTCGCGGCCGGCCGGCACTGGATGTTGCGACATCCCAATCGGCCTGTGTTGCGCGCGACGTTGTTTTCGCGAAATACTTACGGTCGGCACTCTTGCTGACATGTCGGCAATCGCTCACAATGCCAAAGCCCGATGCGGGCACAAACTTCTTATGTCCACCCGGCCCACATCAGCTCTCCTGCAGTTTTCCGGCGTCGCATTCGGATCGAAAACCATCGCTTCAGAAGAGATTGACGCCGCTTTCGGCATGCCCGCCGGCAAGCTGCGCAACCGAGCGGGGATTCTTACGTTGGCCCACGCCGCCGCACAGGAAACCGAAGTAACACTAGCGGCCAACGCTACGCGGGCGGCTTTGCAAGCCGCCGATTTGCGGCCAGATTCTTTGGACTGGATTATCGCCACCAGCGAAACTCATCATGCTTTTCCTTCGCTGGCCGCGCAACTGCACTTGGCCATCGGAGCGAAAGAAAGTTGCGGTGCAATGGATGTCGGCGGGGCGTGCCTTGGCCTCTTGCACGCGGTGGCGGTCGCGAAATCGTTTGTGGAAACAGGGCGATCCCGTACCGCGCTAGTGGTCACCGCGGATCTGCATTCGCGCACGCTCACGCCGGGAAGGGTGGCGGGCGAATTCGGCGGATTGTTCGGCGATGGAGCGTCCGCGTTTTTGGTGCAGCGCGATGCGAATTCAGCCAATCGAGAATGTTTTGTGGTGAAAGATTTTTTCTTCGGCTGTGCTTCGCAGTTACAAGGGGCAATTCAGGTCAAAGCCGAGCCGGAAGACCGATTGCATGTCGTGTTCGATGGCGATGCGCTTTCGCGAGCCGCGACTGCGCGGCTGGATCAGTGCATTCGCGAACTGGAAGGCCTGAGCGGCATACCTCGAGAGCAAGTCGCGGCGTTCGCAACTCACCAGCCGAATCCCAGGTTGGTGGCGCTGCTCGCCAAAAAATCTGGCGTGGCCGTCGAACGATTTCCCGCGGTCGCTGACACTCGGGGAAATCTAGGATCGACGACCTGCGCAGCGGCGCTTCACTTGGCGCTGGAAGCTGCCAGCAGCAAAGAAACGGCGTCCCGGCGAGCCATTTTTCTTGCTTCGCTCGGGCCGGGGCTGCTGTATGGCGGCGGCTGGCTTGCTCCAGCCAGCGAGCGAATTCCGACGAACGGCTCTGGCAGCGCACTATGATTGTTTGTGGCTATGGTGTCGGTCGCGTTCGCGCGGTGAACTCGGTGTCAGCGGCGGGCACGACGCAACTGGATTGCGCCGGCCAACCAGCGTCGGTCGATTGATTGCGACAAAGGGTCTGCAGCGCGGTGGCGATTTGTGATGGATCAACCGCGCCGTTCAACGGTTCCGCGTAGACGGTGTAACTGTGCCCAACCGGCAACTTTTCAATTCTGTAGCCGCCATCAAATTGAACCGGGCCGGGATCGTTGCACGTCCAGCCGCCCATTGTTCCGCCAATCACGGCGCCACTGGATTGGTCCACTGCGACTACTTGCGCGCCAAATATTCCGGTGACCCCTGGTGGACTAACTGGCAGCGAAAAGGGATTTGCCGGCAAGACCCTCCCCGCGACGCTGCCAGCGTGAGCTAAATCGGTTAACTCGGGATACAGCACACGCAAGCCGGTGCGATCATCGTCCGCCAGCGGTGCGTCTGGTTGTGCAGCCGTGGGCCGTGGCATTGAAAATGTTCCCGGCATGTGCGCGTAAGGGAACATCATTGCGCTCCAAATCGCCGAATGGCTGAAGCCGAGGAAGTGGCCGAGCTCATGGGTGAGAATCGATTCGAGATCGTAGGATTTGGGATTTGCACTGAGTGCCGCCGGCGTAGCGAAGGTTGAATTCGGATCGCCGGGGTTGAAATAGATGTCGGCATCGAGGATTTGTCCGGGTGCGACAGATACGGCGCTGGACCCAACCTGTTCGCCGATGCGATCGGCAGTAACCACGCGGGTGAATGCCAGCACTCCGGGTGTGAACGCCATGTCGGCCTGATCGAAGCATAGCGAATTAAGCCCATCCGTGCCGCACGCGCCGGCGCTGGAAACGCGGGTCAGAGGCGAGAGCGAGCTCGGCGTTAACGTCGTCCCACCCACCCCGGTCCACACCGCGAGCGATGCGGTGGCGGACTGCTCGATCTCCGTCAGCCGCGCCACGGGATCCTGAGCTTGGGTCTTGATTGTTGCCGGGTTGCTTCCAAGCGCAGTGCTCCAGCGAAACGAAATGTTGCCGGCGCCAGTGAGTTGGTGCGCGTGTGCTGGACACGCCGAGCCGCCCGATATGGACGATGGCTGACGAACGTCTGGGACAATCAGATTGAAAGCGTAGGATAGCGCTTCTTGGCAATTCGCAAGTCCAAACGCGAGCGATGCCAACGCCGCGACCCACATTTTCCAATCGGCCATTTTTTTCCTCATGCTTCGTTCCTTTCCGCACAGTCCGCAATAAACCTGCCGAGTCTTTTGACGTCCAACGTCATGGTTCGCTGCCTAATGCGTCGCCATCGCCCGCTTTACTTTTACTTCAAATACCGCCACCGGCAGCTTGCGAACCCCTCCATGACGAAACTGGCGCGAGGCCGGATCAAACATTGGAGCTGACGCGGAGTCCTGGGTCACGGTTTCCTGCCCGGTCGAAGACTCTTTGCGGATACGAAATGACCCCTGCGACCACCCTAGGATTCGAAATGTGCCGTCGGGCGAAATCCATAGAAAGAGATAGGCCTCCTCCCCCGGCGCGAAGGACGGGACTTCTTCCACCCGCGAGTGCAGATGGCCAACGATACCTCCCGGCATTTCAACCTCGACGATTCGCGGCAACGATCCTTTGTTCGTTGCGACCACCAGGAAATCAGTGCGCGTCCAGATTTCGCCGCTTTTCCAATGCGTTTCCGCTCGCAGGCAATGCACCCGGGCAATCGCATTGGCCGTCGTCACCAGTTCGTCAAACTGCAACCTGGCAAGCGTGGTCGCATTGGCCATCACGGCCAGCGCCAGCATCACCAATCCAATCAGGAATAGCATCCATAGAAACTCTTTTCGATCGCGCTCCGACATTTATTGCACCTCAAGTACACCGCTAGCCGCGGTCTTATCTAAATTTGTGTTTTGAACAAAAAGAGTTCGCGCGCCGGTTTGCGCGCTGGCTGTTACTTGCAGCGTGAGATGGATAATGCCGAGCCCGGCAGGCTGTTTTGCCACCACCGTCACATCGCCTGCTCCGGTTATCGAGTAGGCCATGCTGGTAGCGAACCCGGCCTGCGAAAAAAGGCAGATGTCCAAAGTCGCTGCTCCGCTGGCCGGCCGCAAGACAACGATCGGATTTCCGTCAAGCGAACATGTGTTGGTTCCAGCCGAAAAACTTCCCAGCGCGGCGATATTCAAATCCAGATCGTCTCCGGGAAAGGACACCCCAGCGGTGGTGGGCTGGACCACCAAAATGTCCTGGCCGGCGGCAGAAGGAGACGATGTCGTTAGCGTGATGCTTTCGTCCGAAACGTTTGGCCGGACGACCACCAGGGAAACGCTATTCGATCGGGAGCCGTCAGGATTCTGCAGCTGCACGCTGACGTTGCCTGCGCTTGCAACATCCGAAGGAAAGATGGGTGCGGTACATTCCGCCGAGCTGCTGCAATTGGTCGTGCGGGTGGCTCCTCCGAGCAGTAGCGCCGATCCGGAGCCTGGTGTGGTGGCGGCAAAGCCACCGCCGTCAACGCGCAGAGTGAATCCGTCCGCGCCGCCGGCGTAAACGCTGGCAGGGTGCAGCGACTGAATATTCGCGCCCGCGGTAATCGTGACATTTGCGGTTCCAGATTGGGTTATATCGTCGGAGCTGATGGCGACCACCTGGAAGGTATTGGGAGTGGGCGGTGTGGACGGCGCGGTGTAGCTGCCACCGACCGAAATTATCCCGCAAGCGCCGCTGGCAACGCATCCCGCTCCCTGCAGTTGCCACAATACAGACTGATTGGTGGTGCCTAAGACGTTTGCTGAAAATGGCTCTACCGCGCCCGGCGACAGGGCCACACTGCCTGGCAAAACCGACACCAGCACGTGATTGATTACGCTAATCTCAGCTGTTGCGGATTTTGTGGAATCAGCGGCGCTGGTGGCGCGAATTGTGACCGGATTCGGAAGCGGAAGCGCCCCAGGCGCGACATAGTTCACTTGTGAAGCGCCGCTGGCGGTTAGTTGTGTGCACGGCGTCGAATTCGCGGCGCAGATTTGCCCTTGCGAGGCATTCCCGCCGGCCAACCCATTCACTGTCCAGTTCACCACTGGATTTGAGCTTCCGTTTACCTGCACCGAAATCATCAGGAGATGGTTCGCGGCCACCGTCGCCGAAATTGGTAATAGGCTGACGTTCACGCCGGCCTGCACGATGATGTTTGCTTGTACTTTCTTGGTTGGGTCCGCCTGTGGCGTAGCGGTAATGGTGACTATGTTTGGCGAAGGCGGGTTATTTGGCGCGGTGTAATCGGCCGATTCGTTGTCCACGTTGGACCCGCTGCTCGCGCTGACGGTTTGTGTGGTTACCGTGCTTAGTGTGCCGCACGCGCTCCCAGCACATCCTGATCCCCCCACGGACCAATTGATAATCGAGCTGGGATTTGATCCTGCAACCGGTGTCAAGGTCGCCACAAGAACTGCTGTAGCCGACGTCGAGACGGTACCGGGCGCGCTTAGCTGCAACGTAAAATGGCTGGTGACAACAATTCCCACCGAGGTCTGTTTAGAAGGGTCTGCCACGCTCTGCGCAGTGAGTGTCACTGAAGCCGGAGACGGCAAAATTTGCGGCGCTACGTAGCTGCCGGCCGCATCGATCGCGCCACAGGCATTTGGACAGGCCGCGCCGCCTAAACTCCAACGAACCGTTGTGTCAGGTTGGCCTGCACTCGAGATGAATGCCGAAAAAGTCTGCTTCGTGCCGAGTTCCATGCTTAAAGGCCCGGGCGAGATTCCAACCGAGATGTCGCTTACTATGGAAACCTGTGCACTGCCTTTACTAGATGCCGACACCACGCTGGTGGCGGTTACCCGAACCGTTGCCGGCGATGGCAAATCCGGGGGCGCACTGTAGATTCCGTCCGGGGTAATCGTTCCTACGGCGTTGCTGCCGCCGGCGACTCCGTTGACACTCCAGCCGACGCTGGCGTTGCTGGTGCCACTCACGGCCGCTGAAAACGAAAGCGTCTTCCCCAGCAGCACGTTTCCGGAGGATGGCGTTATCACCACCGAAATAGTTGGAGGAGGTGGTGGGTAGATACCCGAGCTTGCGCCTCCCCCTCCACAGCCCGGAAAAGTAGCGAAAGCCAACATCAATCCGAACAGCCAGCCCCTTGCCGTTGACCGTCTTTGAAACGATCGACTGTTCCGTTGTGAAAGCTTCCGCATGTCCTTCGAATTGCAGTCAGGCTGCCAGCTCGGATAAGCCCGAACAGAATTATCAAAATTGCGGTCTGTTCACGCTCCGAAGGTGGCGCATCCTGTTTGGTTTCACTTAGTTGAGCGGAGGCGAGAGGAGTTCGAAAATTCAGCACGCACGACGTTAATCAAGAGGTCCCTGGCCGAGTCTTTCCCACATTGGGGTTTTTTCATGGGTCGCTGGTGCCAATTCGAAACGGCTCCCCATTTCATTCCATCTCTTTACTTCGCCCGGAGTTTGCGTCATTACTTCTACCAGTCAATGAACCCGACCCTCACCCGCGACGTCAAGCATATATACAAGGAGAGCCGAGCCAACACCGCTCGCCTGAACCAGACCGTGCAGGAGTGGATCCTGACCCAAGCCGGAAGCGAGTCCGAAGCCGCTGAAACGCGCCGGGAAGAGACGCGCCTGGAAATGAATGCGGCCACGCAAAGGGAGTGGGAATTGCGGCTTGGGGAAAGCGCTCCGCTGGCATTTCGAGTGGCGCGCGGGGTACTGCGAAATGATGCCGACGCCGAAGATGTCGCCCAGGAAGCGTTGCTCCGCGCTTATCGCAAGTTTGCGCGTTTGCGCGAACCGTTTCGCTTTCGCGGCTGGCTGGTGCGCATCACTTTTCGGTTGGCGCTGGATCGATTGCGTGCGAGCAAGCGTCGGCAGCTGCGGGAAGCGCAGTGGGTTTTCGAAACTTCGCGCAATGCACAGAGCTCCAGCGAAAACCCCGAATTTCAGCGGCAGTTCGACTTGGCGCTGGACGAACTTCCAGAAAAACAGCGGTTGGTGCTGCTGCTGGCTGCAATGGAAGGCCATACGCTCGATGAAGTTTCCGTGCTGCTGGCGATACCGGTTGGCACGGTGAAATCCCGGCTGTTTTTCGCCAGGAAGACTCTTGCGGAGAAACTACGATGTTTTGTGAATCCTACCGACAGCCATTGATCGATGTCGCCGCATCGGGCGGAGACTTGCCGCACGCGCTGGCGATGCATCTTGCCAAGTGTGTTGGCTGTGCCGAGGCGTTTCGTGCCGAGAAGTCGCTACTTGCTTTGATCGATTCTGAGTCGCGCCGAAACGCAAACGCAGTCCTTCCTCCTTCGCTAATTCCGGGCGTGCGGCTGCGGGTGGAGACGAACGACCCTGCGCCAATGATGTGGAAATGGGGGCTGGCGTTCGCAGCGGCGCTGGTGATGGCTGGAGGATTCGCGGTTCGAGTGGCTTTACGCAATTCAGCGACTGGGAGTCTGCCGGAACAAACCAATGCCGCGCTGGCGGGTTCGACACCCCGAAACCCGCTCTCTTCGGAAATCCGCTCCGCGAAAGCGGACGCCTCCAGCACCAGCAATGAACCGGTCTTGCATCGGCGACCCTCTAATAACGCCGGAGACCAACGAGCAAGAGAACGGACTGACGAGGTCAACATTAATTCCGAGCCGCCGTCAACCCAGGTTTTGGCGGCTCCTGGAGAAGCGGCCGGCTTGGAGCAGTACATGCAGCAATTGCGGATGCGGAGCATTCATTTAGTGGCTCGCGAAGAAGTCAAAAGCAGCGGACGACTTGAGATCCGCGATGTGGAGATTGCGGAAATCGAGCTTGGAGTAATGGCCATTCTGCCGTTGGACGGCGCGAAGTAGCGGCAAAGTTTGTCAATTGCAGAGACTAAATTCGGAGGAGATTAGACACCATGAAGAGAATGCTCGCAGCGTGTTTTGCAGCCTTAGTTCTGTCGTTGGTTGCCTTGCCGGCGCAGGAGCCAGGCAAAACGGCTAGTCCGCCCAAACAGGAGGAACACACGCCGTCGGTGACTCCGCTGCGGGTGCAGCTTGTTTTCAGTGAATTCGACGGCGACAAGAAAATTTCCAGCCTTCCGTACACCTTTACCGTCAACGCCGATGAGCGGCGCGCAAGTCCCAGTTCAAGGATTCGCACTGGCGCGAGGATTCCCCTGGTCACCGGTAAGGATCAATTCACCTACCTCGATATCGGAACCAACATCGACTGCTCTGCGACACTGCAGGACGACGGACGCTTTAAACTACAGATGATTCTAGAACGCAGTTCGATCTCGCCGGATTCGTCTTCCCAGACACCCAATCCGGTGGTGCGAAATTTGCGGGTCGACCTGAATCCGGTTCTGAAAGACGGGCAGTCCGTGGAGAGCGTAGCCTCAACGGATCCGTTGAGCGGACACGTTTACCGGGTGAGCGTGACGGTGAACGTACTCAAATAGGCGATCTACTTGCTGGTCTACTTGCTAGCGATCAACTGGCTTAATGTTTGAGACAGCGAGTCGCTTGCGAACTTGAAGCCGGTATTTAAGAGCGCTTGAGGAACGACGCGCTGACTCGAGAAGAGCAGCGCGTCGGCCATTTCTCCCATCGCCAGTCGAAGCGCGAACTTCGGAGCAGGGAACAGTGCCGGGCGATGCAGTGCGTGCGCCAATTCCTTTGTGAACTCAGCATTCCTCTCGGGATTAGGGGCAACTACATTTACTGCGCCGCGCATTTCACGATTGCTCAATGCCACTCGCAGGATTTGCACCACATCTTCCAGCGTCACCCAGGACATCCACTGCTTTCCGCTGCCGATGCGGCCGCCTAACCCAAGCTTGAACGGCAGTATCATCTTCGGTAACGCGCCGCCACTCTTGCTCAAAATAATTCCAAACCGCGCCAGCACCACGCGGGTGCGAAACTCCTCGGCCCGCAACGCTTCCGCTTCCCAATCCTTCGAAATGCCTGCCAGAAAATTTGTGCCAACCGCGCTCTCTTCGCTAAGCACCTCATCGCCGCGGTCTCCGTAAAATCCAATCGCCGACGCGCTCACCAGTACGTCCGGTTTGGCATTCATTTTTCCGAGCGCGGCCACCAAAGCGCGCGTCGTATCCACTCGGCTGGTTCGCAGCAGCTGCTTTCTGGACTCCGTCCATCTTCCCTCGGCGATTGAAGCGCCGCCGAGATTCACCACTGCCTCGGCGCCGACCGCCGCTCCCCCAAGCTCTCCGGTCTCCGGATTCCATGCCACATCAAAAGCTCCCGGTGCGCCACCTGCGGTTTTTGTCTCTGGCCGCACTAACCGGCAAACCATATGGCCATCGCTGGCTAACGCGTTTACCAGCGCGCCGCCCACCAGTCCGCTTGCTCCGGTAATCAGGATCTTCATGCAGGAAGTATAGGTGGTGAGTAGGACCAGTGAAAGTTAACCGAAATTGGCGATCAGCGTTGGTCAACCTTTATGCGTTTTAATAGCTGCGAGCGACGCAACCCGTTAGGATTTCACAGGCAGACTATAGTGTGACGCGATGAGCTGCCATTTTCCGTTGCTCTTCATCCAAATATCGGTCAAACGGTCATTAAGATCGTAGGGCTTTCCACCGTCCACGCCGCGTTCGTGATAACTTCCGGTGACCACTGCCACGTTCTCGCGCAGGCGAACCTTAAGGTCCATCATTTCGGCGGCATCCACTCGCAGCGCGCCCATGTTGTGGCTTAGCAATCCGACTTTGCTCAATACCGTGCCGTCTTCCATCGTGATCACGTAATCGTCTGCCAGCAGTGCCGCCAGTACGGCGACTTGCCGCTGCTTATAGGCATCGGTCCACTTCGACTCCAGGGCACGAATCGTCGCCTCATCGGAGCGCTCTTGCGCCGCATTTTGTACAGCTAAGCAGCACAGCAAACACAGAACCGCGACTGATATCCATCGAGCATGCATAGTCTTACCTTTGAATTTCCTTCTTCGCTTCCATACTCGCGACAATCAATACCAATATTTCTGGTGTCCAAACGCCGGACCTGCTATTCATTCTGGGAAACGGAGTGCTTCCGTTGACTGCTACCAGACTACCCCAGAAACTGTCGCAGTGTTGGCTGGGCGCGCCTTAAGGTAAACTACCGGTTAGTCAAATGCTCGTAAAAGTCCTCTATTTCGGCAGATTGAAAGAGCTCTCCGGTTCGTCGGAGGAAGCCGTGGAACTTCGCGAAGGCGCGCGCATTGAGGATCTATTTTCAAAGTGCGTGGCATCGCGGCCAGAACTGGGTAAATTCCGTGCTTCGTTGGTCGCGGCACACAATCAGGAATTCGCGGCCTGGGACACCCAGCTCCATGCTGGCGACGAAGTTGGTTTTCTTCCGCCTGTCAGCGGCGGCTAATTGAATTATGACCGCACCTCGCGCCAACGACCGAATCGAAATCGTCCGTAGCCCTATTGAAAATGCTGCCATCGCCCAGGAAGTTCGCGGCGACGAAGATGGCGCAGTCGCCACCTTTGATGGCTGCGTGCGGAACCACTCGCATGGCCGGCAAACTCTGTATCTCGAATACGAAGCTTACGAATCCATGGCCTTGGCCAAGATGCAGGAAATTGCCGAGCACCTCCACCAGACTTATTCCATTCACCGAGTGGCGATGATTCATCGGCTCGGACGCCTGGAAATCGGCGAAACCAGTGTTTTTATCGCCGTGAGCTCCGCGCATCGTGCAGCTGCCTTCGATGCTTGCCGCTACGCTATCGACACGCTGAAAAAGACCGTGCCCATCTGGAAAAAAGAGTTTTTTGCCGACGGCGCTGTGTGGGCCGACGGCGAGTTGCCTCCGGTGCCCAAAGCCGCAAATTCCGACGCGCCAGCCGCGGAGACTCCGACCGCAAAACCGGCATCCAACTAAATCGATGACCTTCACTCGCATCCGTCCGGCTAGCTTGGCGCTCCGGCTGTCAGCCGCACTGATCCTTTTATCCGCCTGGATCGCGGGTGGACCATCAGGCAGTGGCGTTAGCTCCGCGCAGGGCAACCCCAACCGGCCACCCTGGGCGCAGAAGACCAAATCCGCAAATAGTTCCGAAAAGGCCGCCGCCAAAGACGATGAAGCGGCTGTCGCCCAGGATCGCAACAAAATCAAAGTCAGCGTAAATCTGGTGAACGTGCTGGTCAGCGTGCTTGACGAGCACAATCGCCCGGCGCCCGATCTTCCAGTGGAAGCTTTTCAACTTCTGGACGAGGACGCTCCGCAGAAAATTGCCGTGTTTGAGAAGGAGACCCAGCAGCCGCTGGATTTGGCATTGATGATCGACGCCAGCTTAAGCGCACAGCTCGGCATGCCCGCGCAGCGTGAAGCGGCCTCGAAATTTATTCGGCAGGTGTTGCGTCCCGGCGACCGCCTGGCCATTTATAGCGTCGACGAAAATGTCACGCAGCTCGCTGTGTTTTCTGACAACGTTGGCCATTTGCAGGAAGCGGTACGCAAAGTTCCAGCCGGTGCCGGCACTTCCATCTACGACGCGGTTTACCTGGGTTCGCATGCTTTAGCCAAGCAAGGCTCGGATCGCCGCAAGGTGATTATTCTAATTACCGATGGGGGCGAAACTACTAGCCACGCCGATTTTGAATCCGCGCGTCGCGAAGCGGTGCGCACCAACACCTTGCTGTACACCGTGGTCATTCGCGCGATGAAGAGCGAAAGCGGCCGCAACACCGCCGGCGAACACGCTCTGGAAACGATCACCGACACCACCGGTGGCGCGGTTTTCTATCCCGATTCCTCCGCGCAGATAGAATCCATCTTCGATCAAATCAATCGTGAGTTGCGTACTCAATATCGGCTTGCTTACTATCCGAATCCGCGCGGCCCGGCTGACTCTTACCGCCACATCGACGTCACAGTTACCCCGCCAGCTTCGGCGCAACCGACCTCAATTCAGAACGGTGGCCAGGTTGTCGAGGATGTCCCGAATGCCGCGACCACGAATGCTCAAGTTACACCGCAGGCCGACCTCCTAAAAACTCCGCCGCCGGTCTACTCCGTCCGCCACCGCAAATCCTATTACACCGGTTTGCCCTGAAATTGATTTCAAACGTCCTACCTTCACTCACAGCCTCCAAGGTGTCCGTTGCTCATCAGAAAAACCGCTACACTAGAAACTTATGTCCAACGAAAATTCCAACACCACGCCCAAACAATTTCTCGAAGCGGCCATTGAAATCGCTCAAGAAGCTGGAACAATTCTGCGCGAAGAGTACGCCCTTCCGCCGGACATTCGTTACAAGGGCGATGTCGACCTGGTGACTCAAGCCGACAAGCGCAGCGAGCAGGCAATCGTCGCGCGGCTCTCAAAATATTTTCCTACCCACACCGTTGCCGCCGAGGAGGGCACTGGCCACGAACGCGGTTCAGAATTCCGGTGGCACGTCGACCCGCTTGACGGCACCACCAACTTCGCCCACAAGTATCCCTGCTTCGCGGTGTCCATTGCGCTCGCGCAAAACAATGTCGTTCTGGCCGGAGTCGTTTACAATCCGATCTATGATGAGCTTTTCGCCGCCGCTCGCGGCGAAGGTGCCACGCTCAACGGAAACAAGATTTCCGTCTCTAAAGTCACCACTCTCTCCACCAGCCTGCTTTGCACTGGGTTTCCTGTTCACAAACGCCTGGCCAATCCCAACATTCACTACTACTACGATTTTACGCTGCGCTCGCACGGTGTTCGCCGGGACGGCTCGGCGGCGCTCGATCTGGCCTGCGTTGCCGCCGGGCGCTTTGATGGTTTTTGGGAATTTGGCTTAAAGCCATGGGACACCGCTGCGGGTGTCCTACTGGTGCAAGAAGCTGGCGGCGCAATTTCCGATTTTCACGGCCAGCCGTACGCACTCGGCGGGCCAGTAGTGCTTGCGACGAACGGCTTAGTCCACGAAGAAATGCGACAAACCGCTTTGGCGATCTCCCGGCGCGACCCTGCCGCTGCGTTACAGGCGCCACTGCAAACTATTAAAAAATAAGAAGTTATCTTGGTTCTTGCGGCACGATTTCGCTCTTACGCCTGCCTTATTATTCCTTTAGATGCCGGCCGGTGCTAACCTTGCTTGGCAACAGGGTCATCCTCTGAGTCCGCACTCGCGGCTCACGCTGACCAAAATGGGGCGCTGCTCGCCGCGAAGCGATGCGCCCTCACGCGGATATTGTCTGTGTTTCCTTACACCGAATCCGCCGAAAAATCCGGAATGGCGGTTTTGATGCCGGATTGGTCGCAACGTTACGTCTGAATCCTATTTCGCCCGCCGCCAGCACTATACTGAAGAACTACCCGGTTTGCTCGATTTGCTTTAGCTATATAGGAGAGAAGTCGTGAGAAAGTTTGTGTTGTTGACGGCCCTGTGCATTGCGTTCGCCGCGATCGCTCGCGCCCAGGATCCAGATGAAGTACCCATCAATCCGGAGATGCAGCGCCAGGAATTGATCAACCTGGAAAAGGAAAACGCCCGGGCCATCAAGCTGCACAACGTCACCTTTTTCAAGGCTGCCTATTCCGACGATTTTCACGGAGTCTCTCGCTATGGCGAAACAGTCGGGAAACTCGGAATTGTCCGAGAAACCGAATCGCTGCCCATGGAGTTTGACTCGGTGGTTAGTACCGACCATCAAGTGCGGCTTTTCCGCGATTCAGCGTACGTGCTAAGCCTGCGCTCGGAAGTCGGCCGCGCAGATGGCAAACGGTTTTACAATCAGTTCCGGATTTTGCGGCTATACGTAAATACCCCGCGAGGATGGAAAGTCGTCTCACAATTGGAAACCAAACTGGTGACCGGCGAACGCCAATAACCGGCGGTTATCGAGCCGCGGCGCCAGCTGCGTTCACTGCGGCGCCAATAATGCCAAGATCGTAGTTGGTGGGAATCACTTCAATGCGGCTGCCTTGCAGCGGGCTCATTTTCACCATGTCGTGGAGCAACCGATCCAACAATCCAACGTCAATCCAATTTACATTTGGGCCGGTCAAATAAAACTGGCCGGGACCTTCCATGTGAATGCTGGTCGCCGTGGCCGCCGCTAGCGCGCGATGGCAACGCGAAACGAATTCAACGCAACGCGGGTCGCCGCTCTTGGCGTTTGCAAAAACTTCTTCCGGTTCGAGATCCAGAAACCGCATGCGCACCGCGCGGTATCCCAGAATTCCTTCCAGGTGACCGCGCCCGCCGCACCCGCAAAAATTCTCCTTCGGGTCCAGCGTTACCACCGAGTGTCCGCCCTCCCATGCGCCTTCACTCCAGGGATACCGGCCGAATCCAATTCCGTTGCCAAGTGTCCACACCCGATTGAGCTTGTGCAGCACACCGCGCGTGGCTGCGATCCCTGCCGCGGTAGCATCGGCATCGTTGTAGACACGCACCGCAACCCGCGTGCCGTTCGCTGCCAGCGCGCTCTGCAGGGCTCCGCGAAGATTGAATCCTTTAATCTGCTGCAGATTTGGAGACTCTTCGACAACTCCGTCGCGAATAATTCCCGGAAAACCTACTCCTACCGCGTCCAGTGAATTGCCTTTTGCAACCGAACTTACCAGATCCGCGATCTTTATCGCGATATGATCCGCCGGCATCGACAGCAGCGCGTCGTGGGAGTCGCCCGCTTCCGGAAACACCTGGACCGCTCCGGTAACCTGGTTTTTTTCCACCAGTCCAGCGGCAATGTGTTCAACAACCAGTACTCCGGCGCTCCTGCTCATATTTTCCCGCCCCTGCGAACTACATCTTGGATAGCTTGTTCAGTCCGTTGAACGCCGCGGTCTTGTAACATTCCGCCAGCGTCGGATAGTTGAAAACAGTGTCGACAAAATATTCCACGGTTCCTTTAAGCACCAAAACCGCTTGCCCGATGTGCAGCAATTCGGACGCACCTTCGCCAATCACGTGCACTCCCAGCAGTTCTTTGCTTTCTGGTTGAAAAATCAGTTTCAACCGGCCGGTGGTGTCTCCGCGAATCTGTCCGCGCGCGATCTCCCGGAAATACGCGATGCCCACTTCGTACGCGATGCCGGCGTCGGTCAGTTGCTCTTCGGTCTTTCCGATAAACGAAATTTCCGGAATGGTGTAGATGCCATAGGGATAGTGCGCCGGGTCGGAATGAATGGGCATGCCGAACGCGTTGGCCGCGGCGATGCGTCCCTGTTCCATGGACACTGAGCCCAAGCTCGGAAATCCGATCACGTCGCCTACCGCGAAAATGTGCGGTTGCTTTGTCCGGTACTCCGCGTCCACAGCAATCCGTCCGCGTGAGTCCGCTTCCAGTCCCGCGGCCGCCAGATTCATTTCATCGACGTTGCCTTGCCGCCCCACGGCATACAGCAACGCTTCCCCCGCCACCTTCTTCTTGCTCTTGAGATTTGCCACCACTCCGTTGTCGGGAGTCTCCTCGACGCTCTCCACCTCTTCATTCAGCCGCAGCGTCACCCGGCGATCCCGCAGGTGATAGCAAAGCGCTTCCACCATTTCCGAATCGGCAAATTCCAGCAGCCGCGGCCTTTTCTCGATCAGCGTCACTCGAACCCCAAGCGTCGCGAACATGCAGGTGTACTCCACTCCAATCACGCCGCCGCCCACCACGATCATGGTCTTTGGAATTTGCGGCATCTGCAAAATCTGATCGCTATTGATAATGTTTCGGTTGTTGAATGGAACCAGCGGCGAACTGGCAGGCTTGGTTCCTGTTGCGATGATTATTTTTTCCGCTTCATAGTCCTGTTGCCCGCGGCTGCCCAAGACTCGCAGGCTGTTCTGCCCGGTAAAGCTTGCCACTCCGCTGAGCACTTCAATACCGTTGCGCGAAAGTTGCGCGCGGGTCACGTCAATTTCCGTCTTGATCACATGCTGCGCACGGAAAGACAAATCAGCCATGGTGATCTGCTCTTTCACCCGGTAATTCACGCCGTAGATGCTCTGGTAGTAGAAGCCAGAAAGATGCAGCACCGCTTCGCGCATGGTTTTGCTGGGGATAGTGCCGGTATTGATCGCTGCCCCGCCGATCATTTCCATCTTTTCGACGAGCGCGGCTTTTTTTCCGAACTTCGCCGCCTGGATGGCGGCGCGTTGCCCGGCGGGTCCGGAACCGATGACGATGATGTCGTACTTGTCCATACTCTAGCGGGGCGTGAGGAAGGGCTGTCTCTTTCCTTAATAGGCGGCGCAAGTATACACCAGCAGGCAACCCTTTGCGTGAATCAGCTAGCCGCGCTCATCAAATTTCTGTCTTGCAAAAATCTCATTAGCGTTTAGGCTATGCGCGAGGACTTTGGGTGACAATGGGCTCTCCTTCCGTGGAAACCAAGCTGGCGCGCTTAGGTGAAACGCAGCGACGGGATGCTTGGTGGCTGGAAATCCTTCCAGTGTTGATTTTATTTGGCGGATTTGGGCTGTATGCCACGCTGCGCGCCTTCGAAGGCAAGTACTTCGCCTTCGGCCCGTACCTTTCGCCGTTTTATTCGCCACTCATCGATCCCGGTCATCATTGGTGGAAGCTTTCGCCAGCGCTGCTAATCCTCGGCGGGCCGCTCGGTTTTCGCACCACCTGCTATTACTATCGCAAGGCGTACTACCGCGCATTTTTCCTGGATCCTCCGGCTTGCGCGGTCAGCGAAAGCAGCAAACGCAAATACACGGGCGAGACTTCGTTTCCATTCATCTTGCAAAACATCCATCGTTATTTCTTGTACGCGGCGATTTTGTTTCTGGCGTTCCTGTGGTACGACGCCGGCAAAGCATTTTTCTTTCCGGTTTCCCAGACCTCGTCGATCTTCGGTATCGGGCTGGGCTCGCTGATCATGTTGGCCAACGTTATCCTGCTGACCCTCTACACTTTTTCCTGTCACTCGCTGCGCCATGTTGTTGGCGGCAAACTTGATTGCTTTTCCTGCTCAACCTTCGGCCCGCCGCGGCACACTGCGTGGAGCTGGCTCAGCAGGCTGAATGAACGCCACATGTTATTTGCCTGGGCCAGCTTGATCTCTGTCGGCTTTACCGATTTTTATATCCGCATGCTGGCTTCCGGAATTTTTAAGGACCTGCGAATCCTGTGACCCCTCCCTACGAGACCCACGAACACGATGTCTTGATCATCGGCGCGGGCGGCGCCGGCTTGCGCGCCGCAATCGAAGCGCTCGCGCAGGGCGCGCGCGTTGGCTTGGTGTGCAAATCGCTCCTCGGCAAAGCACACACGGTCATGGCCGAAGGCGGCATCGCTGCGGCCATGGGCAACGTCGACACCTCCGACGACTGGCGTACCCATTTCTGTGACACCATGCGCGGCGGCAAATTCTTGAACAATTGGCGCATGGCGCAGCTTCATGCTCAAGAAGCGCCGGAGCGTGTGCGCGAACTCGAACAATGGGGCGCGCTGTTCGATCGTACCGACGACGGAAAAATCTTGCAGCGCGCTTTCGGCGGCCATACTTTTAAGCGTTTGTGCCACGTCGGCGATCGTACTGGCCTCGAACTC
>Ga0137418_10001477_pt1 | contig 21659 bp, 15 predicted proteins | sample CZODoug3_1_2_16f_FD_122242 | JGI IMG/M metagenome (GOLD analysis project Ga0137418, IMG submission 122242) | Vadose zone soil fungal communities from Angelo Coast Range Reserve, California, USA - CZODoug3_1_2_16fungal (Hybrid Assembly) | ecosystem: Environmental > Terrestrial > Soil > Vadose...
GCAGCCGGGCGGAAATATGGAAGGCAAAGAAGTCCGCTACGGCATCGCAAACACCGCGCTCTGGGCGACCGGGACCACAGATGCCAGCTGCGGTGCAATTAACGGCTGGCACGACTCGTTCACGGCGCTGGGCGGCATGGTTCCTCTCGCCAACATGATGCTGAGCGAAGTGGTCTTCGGCGGCGTCGGTGCCGGCATGTACGGCATTCTCATTTACATCGTGCTCGCGGTCTTCATTGCCGGACTGATGGTCGGCCGCACCCCCGAATATCTCGGAAAGAAAATCGAAGCGTATGACGTGAAAATGGCCATGCTGGTCGTACTTGTCTTTCCGCTGGTCATTCTCGCATTCGCCGCCATCTCCACCGTCACAGGTTTTGGCACTTCCAGCATCCTGAATCCCGGACCGCACGGCCTGAGCGAAATTATCTACGCGTTTACGTCGCAGGCCGCCAATAACGGCTCGGCCTTCGCGGGATTGACCACCAACACGCTCTGGTACAACACGACCGGCGCCGTCACGATGCTTGTCGGCCGCTTCATGATGATCATCCCCATGTTGGCCATCGCCGGCAACCTGGCGCAAAAGAAATATGTCCCACCATCGCTGGGCACTTTCCCGGTGACTACGCCTCTGTTCACGGTGCTTTTGCTCGGCGTAGTTGTGATCGTAGGCGCCCTGACATTTTTTCCCGCTCTCAGCCTAGGACCGATCCTTGAGCACTTGCTCATGGCCGCAGGCAAGACCTTCTAAGGACCACATATGGCTACGACATTTGAAACGAAACCCGTTCCGCAATCGCAAGTAGTTTCGCTGGGACAACCCGCAAGAGGTCCAAGAAAGAAAGCGGTGTGGGAATGGAAGATCGTCCGCCGTGCCATAGGGGATTCCTTTCTCAAACTAAACCCGCGAACGATGATGGGAAATCCCGTCATGTTCGTGGTGGAAATCGGCAGCGTCATTACCACGGTCTTGTTATTCAAAGGTGGCGCCGCGTTCAAGTTCAACCTCCAGATCACACTGTGGCTGTGGTTCACAGTTCTGTTCGCGAACTTCGCCGAAGCCATGGCAGAAGGCCGCGGCAAGGCGCAGGCTGACACCCTCCGCCGGGCACGTTCCGAGACCATGGCCAACCGCTTGCTCCCCGGCGACAGCGGTCAGACCGAGAAAGTGGCCAGCGGCAAACTGCGCACCGGGGACTTGGTCCTGGTATCGGCGGGTGAATTCATCCCGTCCGATGGTGAGATTCTCGAAGGCGTAGCTTCGGTCGACGAGTCGGCCATCACCGGTGAGTCCGCGCCTGTCATCCGTGAAGCTGGAGGCGACCGCTCGGCAGTCACGGGCGGAACTCGCGTTCTCTCCGACCACATTAAGGTCAAAATCACTTCCAACCCTGGTGAGACGTTCCTTGATCGCATGATCGCTTTGGTGGAAGGTGCGGAACGGCAGAAGACACCCAACGAAATTGCACTGAACATTCTTCTGGCCGGCTTGACCATCATCTTCCTGTTGGCCGTCGTCACGCTGCAGCCCTTCGCCATCTACTCAGGCGCTCCACAAAGCGTGTTTGTTCTCGTATCGCTGCTGGTTTGTTTAATTCCCACCACGATCGGTGGATTGCTTTCGGCGATTGGAATCGCCGGCATGGATCGTCTGGTGCAGCACAACGTCCTAGCAATGTCCGGCCGTTCGGTCGAGGCCGCGGGTGACGTCAACACCCTCTTGCTCGACAAGACAGGAACGATCACGCTGGGCAACCGTCAAGCCGCGCGCTTCGTTCCGGCTCCCGGAGTGACTGAGCAGGAATTGGCCGATGCCGCGCAGTTGTCATCGCTAGCCGACGAAACTCCTGAGGGTCGATCGATTGTCGTGTTGGCCAAGGAGAAGTATGCCCTCCGTGGCCGCGAACTCAGTTCGCATGGTGCCCATTTCGTGGCCTTCACGGCTCAGACGCGTATGTCCGGCGTGGACCTGAACGGATTTGAAATCCGCAAAGGCGCGACCGATGCGGTCGCCAACTACCTGATCCAACACGGACGACACATGCCCAGCGAAGTCAAGACCGTGGTCGAAGACATCGCACGATCCGGAGGCACGCCGCTCGTGGTGGCGGAGAGAAGCCGCGGCGCGCTGGGTGTAATCGAACTGAAGGACGTCGTGAAAGGTGGCATCCGCGAGCGCTTCAATCATCTCCGTGCCATGGGTATCAAGACCGTGATGATTACTGGCGACAATCCGCTCACCGCGGCTGCCATCGCGCGCGAAGCTGGAGTCGACGACTTCCTCGCGCAGGCCACCCCGAAAGACAAGATGGACCTGATCAAGAAAGAGCAGTCTGAAGGCAAGCTGGTGGCGATGACGGGCGACGGCACGAACGATGCGCCCGCGCTGGCGCAAGCCGATGTGGGCGTCGCTATGAATACCGGAACGCAGGCCGCCAAAGAAGCCGGCAACATGGTGGATCTGGATTCGAATCCCACCAAGCTGATTGAAATCGTGGAAATCGGCAAGCAGTTGCTGATGACACGCGGCGCGTTGACCACCTTCTCCATCGCCAACGACGTGGCGAAATATTTCGCCATCATTCCCGCCATGTTCGCGGGTACCTTCCCGGTTCTGAACGCGCTGAACATCATGCGTTTGCAGACGCCCCAGTCGGCGATTCTCTCCGCAGTGATCTTCAACGCTTTGATTATCATCGCGCTGGTCCCGCTGGCCCTACGAGGCGTCAAGTATCGCCCCATGGGCGCAGCGATTTTGTTGCGGAACAACTTGTGGATCTATGGTGTGGGCGGAGTGATTATCCCGTTCATTGGCATCAAGCTGATCGACATGATCATCACACGCGTCGGACTTGCATAAGAGGAATTCGCCATGAAGAAGAACTTTGTCATTTCAGTCCTGATGACGATCGCAACCACCGTCTTACTGGGAATCATCTACCCATTAATCGTAACCGGACTCGCGCAGGTCCTTTTTCCCCACAAGGCCAACGGACGACTGATCCAGAAAGACGGCAAGATCGTTGGTTCCAGCATGATTGGGCAGGGCTTCTCGGGCGCGTCATATTTTCACTCCCGGCCCTCCGCCGCAGGCAACGGATACGACGCCGCCAACTCGGCCGGATCGAACCTGGGACCGACAAACCAGAAATTGATCGATCGCGTGAAGGGCGATGTCGCCACTGCCCAAGCCGATAGTCCGGGCAGGCCCGTTCCCATCGATCTCGTGACCACCTCTGCTTCCGGATTCGATCCGCACATCACGCCCGCGTCCGCTGACTTTCAATTGCAAAGAATTGCCAAAGAGCGTGGAACAACACCGGACCAACTCCGTGCCTTGGTTGAAAAGCATACGGAAGGCAGGCAGCTTGGAATTCTCGGCGAGCCGAGAGTCAACGTGCTGGAACTCAATCTGGAACTCGACGAACGATTCCCGACGAAGAAGCAAGCCAAGCTTGACTGAATAGGCTGTAGCCTTGCACTCGGGATGGTACCTTAGCGAAGTTCCGCTGGCGAAGGTCCGCCGAGCGAATCTTCTCCCAAATTCCCCCGCGGAACCCGCCGAGACTACCTTCGCTCTAAAGAAGTGCGCAGTCTGGACACAATCGATGGTGGATACGCTGGTCGCCTCGTGGCTCGCCTTCGGTGTGCGTATGCGAACGGACGCTATGAGATGTCGTCAGGAGAACAGAGGAACCGCGCCCCGGAGGGGCGAACCAACGTAGCCCAGCGCTTCAGCGCTGGGTGAACAGCGAAAATAATGAAGTCCGCCCCAACGCGAATCGCAGCCCTCCGTCTGAGCGATAGATTCTGCAGGGGCGCCAAACCTCACCTTCACCCTCAACCGCCCAGATTCAACCTGCAAAACTTGTGCTGTCACGTCGTGTCTTCTAGTCGACAAGCGTGGATCGCACAGCAATGATACAGTGACGCCAAGTGACGCCATTGTCCTCTGATCACCATCTTCTGGTCTTCTATCTCGTTATAATCAAGACCGCCTCTCGACCCGTGTGACGAGGTAAAGCAATGCGCGAATCGATCCTTGTCTTTGCTTGGTAGGACGCCGACAAGGTACCTGAAATGTGCCCACTGTGCAAAGAGGATCACTCCGTTTTCGAATATCGGATCTCGCCGGGGCAGGGAGCGGCCGACGCCGGAGGGGAACTAAAGGGTTGCTGTTGCCTTGCCTGTCCCAGCAGTTGCTGGGGACTTTGCACGACCTGACACTGGTCGTCGGGCGAGCGAAGATTCAGACCAACCGAAGACTAGTGGGAACGAAAGGCTGTTCTCAAGACGCCCGCCGTTTGGGCGAATCGCTCTTGTCACTCAAATACTCGCTTCTCTGAATCTTCAATTTCTGCATTCTCGACTGGAGCGTAGTGCGCTTCATTCCCAGCTTCGCGGCCGCCCCATGAATTCCGGATACCTTGCCGCGCGTGCTCCGAAGCACCTGAAGAATGTAGTCGCGTTCCACCATTGCCAGCGTGCGCTGTGCCGACGGTGCACCGACCCGCTGCAATTCTGCATGCGATCCGAATTCCTCCGGTCGATTCACTTCTGTGTTCCCAACGATAAGTGTTCGTTCCGCTGTGTTCCTAACGATAAGTGTTCGTTCCGCCAATCTGCCTTTCAGGCTTTCGATCTCTTTGCTAGTGCATGCATAGTCGACCGCTAGCGCCACATGCATCGCGACCTGCTCTATCAGTTCACGATCCAGCCCAGTGAATGCACCCGGCTGCCGGCTGGCCAGGTGGAGTGTTCCTAATTTGCCTCGCAATGTCATCAGGGGCATGCTGTAAGTCGACTGGATCCCCTGTCCCCGCAGCCGGTGCCACGCTCTTTCCGACAGGTGTGACCGGTCCCGGCTCTCTCCCACAAGGTTGCTCGATCGAAAACTAGATGTGTCTCGCATGGGACCCATAGGCTCCTTCCGGGCCCACCCTCCCAGTCTTACGGCGTCCTTTGGGTCCATTCCGAGCCATCGCATCGTTTCATCTTCAAGGGCCAACGTCGCGTAGTCGTACGGAATTACGCGATTCACAAAGGCCGTAATCGCCCCCGTCAACTCTGCCGGATCCGGCCTGGCAATCAGTTGCTTGTGGAACTCCATCAAAGTTTTGAGTTGATTCGTGCCATCTTTGCAGATACCAGTAAGGTGCCGCAGCGACTGCTCCAGCTTCTTCTGCTCCGTAACCTCGATCACCATGGAGCACAGCCGGTTGACCCGCCCGCGCGTATCCTTCAGCGGAAAGTAGTTCTCGATCCAGTGTCCCGGCTCGCTCCGGGTCGGCAACATCCCCGTCAGATGCACGTTCATAACCGGTTCCCCGGTCGCAAGGACGTGGCGGAATAGTGGTTCGATCTTTCCCGCAACCTCCCCCAGAACCTCGTGAATGCTTTGTCCAAAATGCGCAGCGGCTGGAATTCCATTCATGGCGGCTAGTGCGTCGTTAATGCCGCGAAAACGAAACTGCAGGTCGCAGATCGCCACACCCACGTTGGGCGCATTCATGAAACTCGTCGCTAGCTGTTCCGGATTGCGCAGGATCTCCTCCGCAATCAGATCCTCCACTAGGCTGCCCGAAGGATTCGCGGTTTCTTCGTTTCGTTCCGGTCTCAACTGAACCTCCGCGTGTCAGACTATATATGAAGAGGCCCCGCCTCTATCGCTGCACGTCGGTCACGGCTGCAGATCATACTTGAGAAAGCATCGTTCGGCTACACTCCCTAGGAACATTTGCGAATTGGCAGCCAGGCTAGTTCAGGACAGCGACGAGGGAGATAGCCTCAACTTACCTTCAGACCATTTGGGACCAGCGGCAGCGAGCGCAGCCGAGTACCGGTCGCGTCAAAGATGGCATTCGCGATCGCAGGGGCAAGCCCGATCATCGGGCACTCGCCCGCCCCCGCCGAAGGCAGGTCTTTCCGGTCAAGCAGAACGGTCTCGATGGCCGGTAGATCACTGAATCGGGGCACCCGATACTCCGACATTCGCCCGTTCAGGATCTTGCCATTGGCAAACTCAATTGCCTCGAAAAGGGCGCCACCCAAACCCTGAACGTTCGACCCTTCAACCTGATTACGGAGGTTGTCGGGATTTACGATAGCCCCGCATTCGAAAGCAGAAACAACCCGGACCACCTTGACCTCACCAGACTTACGGTCCACTTGAACTTCCGCAAAGGTCGCGACATTCCCCAGTTTTTCGTAGCCACCACCCATTCCAAACCCGCGCCCATCGGCAGATTGCCGTTTCCCCCAGCTAAACTTGTCGGCGGCTGCCTCAAACACTGCGCGCAGTCTTTCGTTTTTCAGGTTTTTCCTGCGGAACTCTAGCGGGTCCATCTTCAAGACATGCGCCAATTCATCCATATGCGATTCGCGCGCGAAATGATTCGCCGTGGCCGCCAGCGCGCGATACGAGCCCTGTCGCAAGGGAGAGGCCGCTGGATGAAACACGATGCGCTGATTGGTAATCTCGTAAAACGTTCGAATCCCCGCTGAGCCGGAATTGTAGTTGTGGAATTCCCAGCTCGCGATCGTCCCGTCATCGCGTACGCTGCTCATCACGTCAATCACGCCCGCGGGACGAAAGTACGCCCAGGTGAACTCCTCTTCGCGGCTCCAGACCACTTTCACAGGACGCTTCGCCGCCCGCGCCAGCCGTGCCGCCTCAATGGCCGTCTCTCCCGTATGTTTGCCGCCATACGCTGAGCCGGTGTCGGGCATCAGCACGCGCACCCCGTCCTCCGAAATCCGAAACGCTTCCGCCAGTTCCCCCCGCACGCCAAAGGGGCGCTGCGTGCCGGTCCACACCGTCAGGTTGTCTGCGTCCCACTTTGCCACAGCTGCACGAGGTTCGAGCGGAACATGCGCAATGTAGGCCACCGTATAAGTCCGTTGCAGACGATGCGCCGCCGAGGCCGCGCCCTGATCCACGTTCCCGACCTCATAGCGGTCGCCGTCCCCGGTCGGATCCCGTCCCTCAGCCGGACTCTTCTTCAGATAGTCGACAAGTTCCTTTCCAGAAGGTTGCGGCTCGGTCTTCCAGTCGGCCTGGATCGCAGCCAGCGCAGTTGTAGCTTGATGCGAAGACGGTGCGGCCACACCCACAAAGTTCCCGTCGTGGACCGCTATGCTGCCCATGCCTTCGGCTTTCTTCAAATCCACAGAAACCAGCGATGCTCCGAACGCAGGCGGCCGCAGTATCTTGCCGTACCACATCTCGGGCAGTTTCTGGTCCGATGGATAACGGTGCGCCCCCGTCACAAAATCGCGCCCATCAACCTTGGGCATCGATTGCCCCAGCTTCGTCCAACTCTCTGCCGGAACGAGCGGGTCCTGTGCCGGCAACCGTTGCGTGAGTTGCTGTCCCTTTACCAGCGCAGCATATTCCACCGAGCGATGGTTTGAGGGATCGAGCACCTTCCCGTCGGCCGTAGTCAACTTTTGCCGGTCCGTTTGCCATCGCTTAGCCGCAAGTTCAACCAGCAAGTCGCGCGCGGCCGATGCCACCCTGCGAAGTTGCAGATTCATGGTGGGCGTCGTCCGGCTCCCGAACGTACCCATGTCGAACGGAGTAAGTTGCGTGTCGCCCATGACCAGGGTGATTTTTTCAATCGGGAAGTGCAGCTCTTCCGCAACCGCTTGACTCAGCGACGTGCGGATGTTCTGCCCCACCTCTACCTTCCCGGTGTACACCGTGACTTTCCCGTTCTCTCCAATGTGCAGCCAGGCATCAATTTCCTGGGGCAGGGAATCCCCTCTTCTCGGGCGACTCTGGCCAGATTCCTGCATCCATGCGCTTGGTTTCAGGACCGAAACCAGGAGAACCCCAGCGCCGCACACCCTGAAAAACTCCCGCCGATCCAGATCAAAAACGTAGGCGGACGCAGAACTCAGCTCATAACGTTCTGGCTCCAAGGGAAGGTCGAGGCGCTTGCCTGTACTCATTGCCCCACCGCCTTTGCCGTTCCCGTCTCGACCCGCTTCTTCGCCGCCTTTTGAATCGCGCGTATGATCCGCGAGTAAGTCCCACAGCGGCAGACATTGCCGTCCATGAACTCAATAATCTCGCTTGGCGTGGGATGATGATTGCGATCAAGCAGCGCCACCGCCGACATAATCATCCCCGAAGTGCAGTACCCGCATTGCAGCGCACCTTCGTCAAGAAACGCCTGCTGCACAGCATGGAGCTGATCGCCGCGAGCCAGACCCTCAATGGTAGTAATTTTTCTTTGGCCCACCGCAGCCGCCCGTGTCAGGCAGGAACGTTGGGCCTTTCCATCGATCAAAACCGTGCAAGCGCCACACTGACCCTCTCCGCATCCATACTTGGTTCCCGTTAGATCAAGGTGCTCGCGTAAGACAGTAAGAAGGCTGGTCTGCGGGTCTGCGTCAATCGTAAAAGCGCGCCCATTGATAGAAAGATGAATGGCAGCCACTGGGAAACTCCAGACTAAGGGCCTTTCCAAGCCGATCTATAAATGATAGTACGCTCCCGGACACAATTGAAGCCTCCCACCCATTCCTTAAATGCTGTCATGTTTCAAATCCCCTATCCTTAAATTCTGTCCTCTTGAGCGAAGGGAGGCGCAGCCGACCGAAGTCGAAAGACCCTGCGTCCCTCAACGCCATCACGACCGTCTCCCATTTTTTCGGGACGACTCCCCCGGGGTTCCCCAGGACACTCCCACCCTCGCCTCCGGCAGCCCCAGATCAATCCGGCCCCCTCCGCATCCAGAAGTCCCGATACCTTCGCTCCTGACCAGGCGATTGTCCCCCACCCCAGACTTGCGTAACACTTGGTCATCTGGGGTGAATGGCGCTTGGATCGTTCAACCGACAACTTACTTAGTATTCACCGCTTGGGCGTCACCTACTCCCAGCCGAACGGCGAACGCCTGCGCGCCCTCGACGAAATCTCTCTCGAGCTTCGCACTGGCGAAGTCCTGGGAATCCTCGGCGAATCCGGCTGCGGGAAAAGCACCCTGGCAAACGCCATCCTGGGACTGCTCCCCGGGCATGCCAGAACTGAGAACGGGCAGATCGTGTTTCACGACCGCGATCTATTGCAATTATCGGAACCCGACCTGCGCCAAATTCGCGGCCGCACGATTTCCATGATTTCCCAGGAACCTGCGCTCTCCCTCAACCCCGTTATGACAGTGGGAACCCAGATTGCCGAAGTCCTGCGAGCCCATCTGCCATTGACCGTCAGCCAATCGCGCCAGCGCGTCACCGATCTCCTGTGGGAGGTAGGCTTTGATCAGCCCGCAAGAATCTGCAACGTCTATCCCCATCAGCTCAGCGGAGGCCAGCGCCAGCGGATCGTGATTGCGCAGGCGATTGCCTGCCAACCCGCCGTCTTGATCGCCGACGAGCCCACCAGCAAACTCGACGGCCCGTTGCGGTCGGAGATCATGGATCTTCTGTCAGGGCTACGGCAAAACCATGGCACCGCCATTCTCGTCATCAGCCACGATCTCACCCTAATGGCCGAACTCGCGGATCGGATTGCCGTCATGTACGCGGGACGCATCGTAGAAATCGGCACCCGCCGTGAAATGTTTCTTCGCCCCTTGCATCCCTACACCCAAGCTCTGCTGCAACTAGCGCAGTCGTCCCTGGTCACGGTCCCCGGAGCCAAGCACCGCTTTCCGCAGATCGAAGGCGAGTCAGCAAGCGGCGTTGCCATGCAGGCAGGGTGCCGGTTTGAACCGCGCTGTCCGGACCGAATGAGCATATGCGTGGCACATTGTCCGCCGGAGGTCGCTCGAGAACCCGCGAGGTCCGTGAGCTGCTTCAAATATGGCGAATAGCGTGCGAACCAGTGAACCCAATCACCCGTTCCTGCGCGTGCAAGGACTATCCAAGAGATACCTTGCCGGCGGACGCTGGCACCGACGCGTCCACATGGCGGCCGCGATCGAAATTGATTTTGAGATTGGTAAGGGAAAAACACTGGCCTTGGTAGGAGCTTCCGGCTCGGGAAAATCCACCGTCGCCCGCTGCGTCACTCGCCTGGAACGCCCAGACGCAGGACAGATTTGGCTCGATGGGCGGGACATTGCACAGCTCAGCCGCCGCGACCTGGCCCTCGTCCGGCCGGGCATCCAGATGATCTTCCAGGATGCAGTGACCTCCATCAATCCCCGCTTCTCAGCAGCCGAAGCCATCGAAGAGCCCTTGCGAATCCAGGGCAAGAACAGCTCGGAACGAAGAAGCATCGCCGAAAAGGTCATTCAGGAGGTCGCGCTCTCTCCCGCTTGGCTGGATCGGTCGGTCATGCAGTTCAGCGGCGGTCAACGACAGCGCCTCGCGATTGCGCGCGCTCTAACCACTCAACCGAAGGTGCTAGTCCTCGATGAAGCCTTCACCGGCCTGGATCTCTCGACCCAAGCGCAGATCGCCAATCTTCTCCTCGATCTCCAAGCCGCCCACGCGCTGACTTGCCTTGTGATCTCGCATGACCTGACGCTCGTGACCAATATGGCCGATGCCGTAGCCGTCATGTCGCACGGCCGGATCGTAGAACAGGGAAGTACGCGGCAGATCGTTAGGGATCCGAAGCACGAGGAAACCAAGAAGCTCCTGTCATCCGCAAAGACGGCCGAGTCGCAATTGGCCCGCCGAGCCGGAGCCTCAGCATGAGATACCTCGGGCGCACACTAGTCCGCGCCATCCTGCTCCTCGCAGGAATCTCGATCCTCTGCTTCCTCTTCACTGAGATGGCGCCCGGCAGTTTCTTCGACGAACTGCGCCTCAATCCTCAAGTCTCGCCAGAAACCATAGCCAATCTGCGCTCGCGTTACGGATTGGACCAACCGTTGGTTGTGCGTTACGGACGCTGGGTAAAATCCGCAGCCCGCGCCGATTTCGGCTACTCGATCGCCTACAACGCTCCGGTCGCGCCGCTACTGTGGGGCAGAGCTAAGAACACCTTATTACTTACAGCCACTGGGATGCTCCTCACGTGGCTGATCTCACTCCCCCTCGGTGTTTGGTTAGCCGCGCGCCGCGGCCATATGCTCGACCAGGCCTTCAGCATTGCGAGTTCCTTCGTCGTCTCCATTCCCGAAGTAGTGATCGCCGTAGCCCTGCTCGCGATCGTAGTGCGCTGGCGGCTGCTCCCTCTCTCCGCCGGACCGCTGCATGGCGAAGGGATCTCCCTTCGGACCCACGTGCAAGATCTGGCCACTCGCATGCTCCTGCCTGTAACCATCCTTGTGTTTGTGGAAAGCGCCATCATCGTGCGCCACGTTCGCGCCAGTGTCCTTGAGGTTTTAGGGACGCCGTTCGTGCAAGCCGCCCACAGTTTTGGAATCTGTCGAGCCCGCGTGTTGTTCCGCCACGTGTTGCCGGCGGCGGCCAGTCCAGCGATCTCGCTCTTCGGATTCTCCCTGGCCGGCCTGGTGAGTGGCTCTCTGCTGATCGAAGTCATCTGCGGATGGCCCGGCCTAGGCCCGCTCATCCTGGAAGCCACGCTCTCCCGCGACCTCTACCTTGTGATTGGCGGCATCATGCTCTCCGCTCTCTTCATGGTGGGAGGCAACCTGATCGCCGACCTCATGCTGCTGGCCGCCGATCCACGCATCCGAACCGGAGCACTCGATGCGCACTAAAACAGCCATCCTGATCGCCGCGCTGGCCGCATTGCATCTGGCCTTGCTATGCGCGGCATTCATTGCTCCCTACGATCCAGTGGCACAGAATCGCGAGTTGCCCTATGCGCCGCCCACCCGCCTGCATCTCCATGATGCTGCGGGCTGGCATCTGCGCCCCTTTGTCTACCGATGGACCCTAGGAGACGAGGGCTATCTGGAAGACAAGAGCGAGTCCTTCCCGGTGCATCTCTTAACCACAGGCTCTTCCTACGAATTTCTAGGAATCTTCGACACCACTCGGCATTTGTTCGGCGTCGCTCCCCCCGCCAGCATTGCACTGTTCGGTACAGACGGTTTCGGCCGCGATGAATTCTCCCGCGTACTCTACGGCGGACAAATCTCAGTTGCCGCCGGAATCGCAGCTACGCTTATCGCACTGCTGGCAGGCGCGCTCTTCGGCGTGATCGCAGGCTACTATGGCAACTGGACCGACCAGTCCCTGATGGCTGGCACGGAATTATTTCTATCCTTGCCTTGGCTGTATTTCCTGCTGGGAGTAAGGGCATTCCTCCCCCTTCATGTAAGTCCCGTCCGCACATTTTTCCTGCTGACCTGTGTCATCGGCCTCATCGGATGGGCACGCCCAGCCCGCTTGGTGCGCGGAATCGTTCTCAGTTCGCGCACCCGCAACTACGTGCTCGCCGCGCGCAGCTTCGGCGCCTCCGACCTGCATGTGATCCGCGAGCACATCCTGCCCGAAATCCTCGGCGTGTTAATGACTCAGGCAACAGTGCTCGTGCCCCGCTATATCGCTGCGGAAGTCACGCTCTCCTTCTTCGGCCTGGGTGTGAACGAGCCCGTCGCCAGCTGGGGCAACATGCTCAGCACGCTGCAACAATACAGCGTGCTGGTGTCCTACGCATGGTTGTTGGCGCCCGTCGGCGCGCTCATCATTACCTCCGTAATCTACGCTCTACTCGCCGATGTCGTGCAATCCCGGTTAGAATTTCCACAACCTGGAAACTGAGTTCTGTGGGGGTAGGGGTAACATGAAAGTAACCACTAGCCTCGCCCTACTTGTGTGCCTGCTGGCAGGGGAGTGCCTCGCTGCCGGACCAACTCCGCAAAAGCCAAATCCCGGCGAAGAACTCTTTCAAGCCGCGCAGGTCTCCGGTCACTACGGCGGCCAATTGACAATTGGCGGCCGCGCCGAGCCAAAGACCTTCAACCCGGTGATCGCGGCCGACGCCGTTTCGCGCGAGATGATCGGCCGCTTGATGGCGGACCTGATCGAAATCAACCGCGGCTCGCAACAGACCGAGCCCGCATTGACGAAGTCCTGGAAAACATCGGCAGACGGTCGCGTATTCACTCTGCAATTGCGGAAAGGCATTCGTTTCTCGGACGGACATCCATTCGATGCCGACGACGTGCTGTTCTCCTTCGCCGTCTACATGGACGAGAACGTCGATTCGCCCCAACGTGACTTGCTCATCATCGACGGCAAGCCGCTAACCGTCACCAAGATCGATCGATACACGGTGCGCTTCACCTTGCCCCGTGCCTATGCCGCTGCCGAAAGGCTCTTCGACGGTTTGGCCATGCTGCCCAGGCATCTCCTGGAGAAGCCTTATCGCCAAGGGAAGTTCGTACAGTCCTGGTCCCTCAATGCGTCCACCAACGAAGTCGCCGGACTGGGGCCCTTTCGCCTGAAGCGGTACGTCCCCGGAGAGCGCGTCGTGCTCGAACGCAATCCGTACTACTGGAAGGTCGACAGCCATAACGATCGACTTCCTTATCTCGATGAACTTACCTTCCTCTTTGTCGGCACCGAAGATGCCCAGGTCATGCGCTTCGAAGCAGGCGCGACCAACATGATCAGCCGTCTGAGCGCAGAGAACTACGGCTTGCTAAATCGCGAGCGCAACCGCACAGGCGCTCAGCTTTCCGACCTCGGCCCCAGCCTGGAATACAATTTTGTTGTCTTCAACCAGAACGATCTGAGCTCAAAAAAATTGGACGCGATCGCGCGCAAGCAAAAATGGTTTCGCGACCTGAAATTTCGCCAGGCCATTTCTGCAGCTATCGATCGCGACGCGATCGTCCGCTTGGTCTACGGAACCCGCGGCACAGCGCTCTGGGGCAATGTGGGACCCGGCAACAAGCTGTGGGTCAACACTGCTATTCCGCATCCCCAACCCTCTCCAGCAACCGCCCGACAGCTGCTGAAGTCCGCAGGCTTTTCGTGGAGTCCCTCCGGACAGCTCCGCGACTCCTCCGGCGCGCCTGTGGAATTTTCGATCATCACCAGCTCGTCCAACACCCAGCGCATGAAGATGGCGACCTTGCTGCAAGACGATCTCAGCCATCTCGGCATGCAGGTGCACATAGTTCCGCTCGAGTTCCGCGCCCTCGTCGACCGTGTATTTCAGAGTTTCGACTACGATGCCGCCATCATGGGGCTAGGCGGCGGCGATGCCGATCCCAACCCCGAGATGAATGTGTGGACAACCAAGGGCACCTCGCACTTGTGGCATCTGAACGAAGCTCAACCAGAGACCGCCTGGGAAGGAGAAATCGATCGCTTAATGCAGCAGCAGATGGTCACAATCGACTACACGAAGCGGAAACAGCTTTACGATCGTGTCCAGCAACTGATCTCAGAAAATCTGCCTTTCATCTTTCTGGCCACTCCGAACGTTTTAGCTGCCGCCGACTCTCGGGTAGGCAACTTTCATCCCGCCATCCTCGATCCGTACACCCTGTGGAATGCCGACGAACTCTACATTCGCAGGCCAACGGAGAACGCAGGAGTGCGATGACTGGATCGCCCCGAACAGAGTTGGCGAAGATTCCGCCGGTACCGGAACCGAGAACCGAGAGCTGACAGCCGAAAGCTGAAAGCTGAGAAGAGAAGCGACAACCGAGAACTGAGAACACAGAACTGATTTCCCATGTCCGTCCAGGCAGCGCGTAAGACCGAATCCGACGCTCTCATCGAGAAGTTGCTAGCTCTCGACGATGCCCCGAGCCGCAAGCGTCTGGTCGCGCAACACCCGCTGGCCGTCTGGAACGAAATCGTTCGTATCCTCACCGAGCGGGTCTGGCAGGAAGTTCGCGTCGATACGCATCAAGCCGAGCGCTCTGCCCAAGCTGCCATGGAGGTTGCTGAAGCCGTCGGAGATCGTGCGTCGCTGGCCATGAGCCTCCGCGCCAAGGCCAATGCGCTCTACGCACTCGATCATCACGCCGAAGCGATTCAGCTTCACGAACAAGCCGTAGCTTTATTCGAACAAGTCGGAGACGATGCGGAACTCGCCCGCACACTGAGTGGCTCAATTCAACCCCTACTGCTGTTGGGGCGATACGACGACGCCCTGGCCTCCGGCGAACGGGCCCGCAAGATCTTCGAGCAACAGGGCAATCAGAGACGTCTGGCGCGCCTCGACATCAACCTGGGCAACATCTACCACCGGCAAGATCGCTTCACCGAGGCGGTCGAGTTCTATCAACGAGCCTACGAAGAACTTCTGCGGCACGACGACGGCGAAGGCCTGGCCGCGGTGCTCAGCAATCTTTCCCTCTGCTACATCAGTCTGAACGACTTCCCCAAAGCCCTCGAGCTCCACCGCATGGCCCGCCAGCATTGTGAGCAGAAGGGCATGCCGATCCTGGTCGCATACGCCGACTACAACATCGCGTACTTGTATTTTCTGCGCGGGGAACTCGGACGCGCAATCCAGATGCTTCGCGATGCGGCCATCAGTGCCAGGCACGCGCAGGACACCTACCAGCAAGCCCTATGCAATCTCGACCTGTCGGAGATCTATCTCGAACTGAACCTGAGCACCGAAGCCGGTGAACTGGGACGCGCCGCCCACCAGGCCTTCCAAGACCTGGGCTTCGGTTACGAGGGAGCCAAAGCTCTCGCCTTCACCGCCATCTCAGCCAGTCGCACCGGCCAGGCGTTTGAAGCCGTCAAGCTGTTCGCGCAAGCGAAAGAGATGTTCGTGCGCGATCAAAACCAGGTCTGGGCGTCGCTCATCGATCTCTACGAGGCGCTCGTTCTGTTCAATGAAGGACGCCTTTTCGAAGCGCAACGCCTGTGCGTCGCTGCGCTTGATTTCTTCCGTTCCTCCCCCATGCAAGGCAAGGCGGTGCTCGCCGAACTCCTTCTGGCGCGAATCTCGCTGCGTATAAACGATCTCCCTTTGGCCGAACGTCACTGCCAGGCAGCTCGCGCAATCCTGGAGAAGATCGATTCGCCCCTCTTGCTCTATCAGGCCGAATTTCTGATGGGAGAAATTGCGCGAGCCAGCGCCCAGCCGCAAACAGCGTATGAGTCCTACCGCCGCGCGCGCGAGGCCGTCGAGCACGTGCGCGGCAAGCTGCGCGGAGAAGAACTGAAAATCGCCTTCTTCCAGAACAAGCTGGAAGTCTACGAAAACCTGGTAGACCTTTGCCTCCACCGTCCCAACAGCTTCGAGGAAGCCTTTGGCTACATCGAGCAAGCCAAGTCCCGCGCCCTGATGGATCTGCTCATGCAGTCGGTGCACGTCCCCCGCGCCGCCGATTCCGGGCAAAGCGAGTTGGTGCGATCGATCCGCAACCTTCGCGAGGAACTTAACTGGTACTACAACCTGATCGAGCGCGAGCAGTTGCGTCCCGAAGAGCGTTCGCAGGAGCGCATCAAACAACTCGAACAGCAGGCGCGCTTGCGCGAAGCCGACCTGATGCGCGCTGTGAAGGACGCCACCGCCTCTGAAGCCCACGAGGCCGGCCTGGTCGCTTCGACCACTTCTCTCGAGCAGATCCGCGCCGCCCTGCCCGCCGACACCGCTCTGGTCGAGTACTTTCGCACTCAGGACCGCACCCTCGCCTGCGTGTTGACCCGCGACCAACTCCACATGGTTCCGGTCACGCTTCATTCGCGCATTCAGAAGCTGCTCCAGTTGCTCCAGTTCCAGATGTCCAAGTTCCGCCTGAACCCTCAGTACCTCGCGACCTTCAACGACTCCCTGTTGCATTCAACCGAAGCGCATCTCAAGAGTCTTTACCAGGAACTACTTGCTCCCATTCGCCATGTCCTCAACTCCCAGCACCTGGTCTTCGTCCCGCATGGACTGCTCCATTACGTTCCGTTTCACGCTCTGCACGATGGCGACTCCTACCTGGTTGATCGACACTCCGTTTCCTATGCGCCCAGTGCCAGCGTCTATGCAGTCTGCCAGGCGAAGCAGGGAAGTGCGTCCGGTGATTCGCTGATCCTCGGCGTTCCCGACGTCCAGGCCCCGCTGATTCAGGCCGAGGCAGAGGCCTTGAGCCGGATTCTTACCAACCCCAGACTCTTCCTGGGTGAAACCGCCACCGAGGAAGTCCTCCGAACTCATGGACGCAACAGCCGGGTCGTGCATATCGCGACCCACGGCTACTTCCGCCAGGACAATCCCATGTTCTCCTCCATCCGTCTAGGCACCTCGCATCTCAGCCTCTACGACCTCTCCTACCTGCAATTGCCCGCCGATCTCATCGTTCTGAGTGGCTGTGCGACAGGGCTGAACGTGGTCTCGCCCGGAGACGAGTTGATGGGCCTGGTGCGTGGGCTCCTGCAAGCGGGCGCGCAATCCCTCGTCCTGAGCCTGTGGGATGTCCACGACGAAAGCACCAAGGAATTCATGATCGGTTTCTACACCCGTCTGCAGGCCGGCCTCAGCAAACCAAAGGCGATGCAGGCCACCATGCAGGAACTACGCCGAAGTTACCCCCACCCCTATTACTGGGCTCCTTTCTCATTGATAGGAAAGGGATAAATCGGTAATCAGGAAATCCACACCAACCTATATTTTTCTGCTTCTCCCCCGCCCTTGTTCAATGAGAGGCAAGAGTGTACGTGGTCCCGAGAGCCAAGAATGCATTTTGCAGAAGAAACCTGGGTAGATTTCGTACGAAGGGCGATCCCCCTCAGAACGATGCAGGATCTTGAACAGCATCTGAAAACCAGCTGCCGAGAGTGCGAGCGCGCCCTTGGCTTCTGGCGACGGATCGTAAATTTTGCCGCCGAAGAACGCCTTTGCATGCCCCCGGAAAACCTCGTCCGCCTCGTCAAAACGGAATTCAATTTCAGGCAAGCGGAGGAATCAGATAGTCCGATGATCGCGACCATGCTCTTCGACAGTGCCGCCCAGCTTTTGCCCGTAGGCCTCCGCAGCGGCCCGGCTAGCACGCGCCAGGTCGTTTACGAGGCCGAAGGCCTCGCCGTCGACATGTGCTTCGAACGCAACCATCAGCGAAACCTCATCTCCGCCTCTGGCCAGGTGCTTGACAAAGAAGCGCCGTTAAGCTGGCTGGGAAATGCCGCGATCGTGCTGTGGACGAATCAGGGACGTATGGTCACGCAGACCGAAACCAATGGCTGCGGAGAGTTCCAGCTCGAGTTTGCACCCCAGGATCAGCTTCGCCTTTCGGTGATCACTGAAGGCCGAAGGGCGTTGCGCATCGTGCTGGGGAGTCTTGAATAGATGTACGAAGTGACCTAAGGAACCAGAAGTTGATTACTAGGAAGTCAGTTACCAGTAGAGATTACGGGCGTAAGTAGCTAGCAAGCGAGTCCCATTTTAGACTCGCCCACATCCCCCGAACTACAACGCCCGTTGTTTCAGGGGGAAACAAAAAGCATGAATGACCGGAAACCACAATTTGGCCGCAAACGATTGGGCCTCCTGGCTTGCCTGATCCTGCTGCTCATTTCTTTTTGTGCGCCCGCAGCACAAGCCCAGACCCGCGTCATCATTCGCGACTCGCTGGGTCTGCCCGGCATCAACCTGAGTTGCCTGCTTACAGGTTGTCACGTTGTCACGGGCCTGGGAGATCCGGACGGGCAGTTGTTCCTGGTTACGTTCCCGGCCATTCTCAATCCGGTGACCAGCCTTTTGCGCCTAAGTTTGCAGACCAACATTCTGTCGGTCGAGATCGACCAGGTCGTCAACACGCAGCAGGCGTATGCCGATTCCACCCCAAGCTATTTGACTGACAAGCAACCGGTCTCTTATTACGGCACGACCGTGTGGCACGGATACGTGTACCAGCCCGGCAACCAGCTCATCCAGACCAACCAAACGCACTCCGCGTTCAACGTCGCTGGAGCGGGAGTCACGGTTGCGGTCATTGATACTGGTGTCGATCCCACCCACCCGGTCTTGAAGTCCGTCCTTGTAAGCGGATACGACTTCACGCGTAACGTAAGTGGCGGTTCGGAAAGAGCCGATGTGAACGCCAATCCCGACAACCGGTCGGCGGATGCGGGAGAAGTCAACCAACGCACCGTGGCAGTACTCGATCAGCGCACGGTCGCAGTGTTGGACGGCAACCAGTACGCAGCGTTCGGACACGGCACCATGACCGCCGGCGTCGTGCACCTGGTGGCACCTCAGGCAAAGATCATGCCTCTGAAGGCGTTCAGCTCCAGTGGCACGGGTTACGATTCCGACGTGCTCCGTGCAATCTACTACGCAGTGCAGCACGGCGCTAAAGTCATGAACATGAGCTTTGACTTTTCCAGTTATTCTCCCGAACTGGCCCGCGCCATCAAGTATGCGAACGGCAAGGGAGTAGTTTCCGTCGCTTCAGCCGGAAACGAAGGACAGCGCGCAGTCGTTTATCCGGGCGCGCTGCCGGGCGTAGTCAACGTCGCCTCTACCTCTAACTGGGACATCCAGTCCACCTTCACGAACTACGGCGCGCCTCCGGTCTGGATGGCTGCTCCCGGTGAAGGCGTGGTGACCACCTATCCCTGGGGCACGTACGCGGCCGGCTGGGGGACGTCCTTCAGCACACCGTTTGCTGCCGGAACCGCCGCTCTGATGCTAGGTACCAATGGCGGCTGCACTCGGCCCTCGAGCATTCAATGGGGACTCGCCGTGGCCCACCCGATCGGAGACCTCGATATGGGATGGGGACGGTTGGATACATACCAGTCCGTCCTGGCGTGCCGAGTGCTCCACTAAGAACCTGAGCCGGCATGGGGAACGTTTCGCGAGGACGAATGCGCGAGCCAACCAACGCCGGCTTCGCACTCGAAACGCTGAACGACGCCGACCATCTATGTCTGCGATAGCAAATCCGGGATTCGAACTGACCGAGCTTCTCCTGCGCGTCAAGGAACTCGAGGAGCAGCAACTCGACCTGCGTAAGTCCGTCATCTGTGCCTTCAACCAGCTGCTTGATCTGAAAGACATCAGTACGGGCGTGCACAGCACCCGCCTGGCGGAATGGGCCGTGCGGGTGGCGCGTGAAATGAACATCCCGGAAAACCTCTCCTATCAAGTCGAAGTTGCAGCCCTGTTGCACGACATCGGCAAGATCGGCGTTCCGGACGCGATCCTACGGAAACCCGGCCAGCTCACCCCTGAAGAACGCGCCATCATCAATCGCCATCCCGAATATAGCTGGTCGATCCTGCGCCTGTTTTCGGGCCTCGAGCAAGCCAGCCTGTACGCCTTGCACCATCACGAAAGCGCGAACGGCACGGGCTATCCCGCCGGACTCAAAGGCCCCGACATCCCGTTGGTTTCGCGCATCATCTCCGTCATCGACTCCTACGACGCCATGGTATCGAATCGCTGCTATCGTCCAGGCCTGCCACACCGCGAAGCCATCTCCCGTCTGCTGCAAAGTAGCGGAACACAATTCGACCCCGACGTCGTACAAGTCTTCATCCCCATCGCCGAAAAAGACACCGCCGAAGTATTTGCAGCCGCCGGCACCAGCATGGCCGCCGTCCTCTAATTTGCTCACGCAGCCCAAACGGCCTCGTCTGGGCACCCGAGCGAAGCTCGGCTACTGAACTAATACGTAGACTGTACGTACTAAAGGGAAGGGCACGAGTTCCCTCGTGCCGCACTCCCGTGGACGATTCCACGTCCGCCTGACGAGTGCCAATCCCGGCAAGCATCAGCAGAGCGCAGGTTACCCGTCACAGCCAACTTGGTTCATTCCGGACATACCGTCAGTGCAGGTTAGTAGCCGCTGGTATCTGCAACGCCCATCGGAGGGCGCAAGATGCCAGCGTCGTATTATGTGACGTCGCAGTGAAAGCACAGCCCGCCGGACCACCCGGAAGACATCGCCCTTTCAGAATGATTAAATAGCCACTCCACCCATCCCAACAACACCGGTGCGACCCATGAAAAAAACGACATTTATATTTTTCATTCCTGCTCACTATCCCCGCCCACTCACAAACCGTCCCCAATCCTTACAAGCCCGTTCTCGACCGCCTCGACTCCCTCACCCCCCAAGCCATCCCCGACTGGCGCTTCCATGCCAACGTTCCCACCCCGAAGACCCGATCTCGACGACTCTACTTGGCAGTCCGTCACAGTCGACGAAGGCTGGTCCACCGGAGCGCGCGTGCTCCGCCGCCAGATCGAGATCCCCGCCAAACTCAACAACTACGCAACCCGCGGTGCCAGCGTGAAGCTCGATCTGACCTTCGGACAGCGGCGGTCCGCTGGTCATCAGCGTATTCTCCAATGGTGGGCTGGTTTATCACGGCATCGACAGCACGCAGCAGCCCAGGACAACCACCATCTACGCCGGAATTCCGCGTATCGACGTGAAGATGCACGCCGGTTGGCAGGAAAAGCACATCCTCCTGAAAGTTGCCTTCCCGCCGAGCGCGCACAGCCCCAAGGCCACATATGAAATTCCCTACGGCACGGTCGAACGCCCCACCAGTCGCAACACACCCGCCGAGCAAGCGCAATTCGAAGCCCCCGCACTGCAGTGGGCCGACATTTCCGACGACAGCCATCACTTCAGTCTGCTCAACGACTGCAAATACGGTAACGAGGCCAAAGGCAACGCGCTCCGTCTCTCGCTTCTGCGCTCACCCGAATGGCCCGACCCTCATGCAGACGAAGGCCGTCATGAATTCACCTACTCGCTCTATCCGCATGGCGGAGGCTGGCGCGAAGCCTTGACGGTGCGGCGCGGGTACGAGCTCAATTATCCGCTGCTGGTGAGACCACTCGAAAAACACGAAGGGGAACT
>Ga0137418_10001478_pt1 | contig 21659 bp, 17 predicted proteins | sample CZODoug3_1_2_16f_FD_122242 | JGI IMG/M metagenome (GOLD analysis project Ga0137418, IMG submission 122242) | Vadose zone soil fungal communities from Angelo Coast Range Reserve, California, USA - CZODoug3_1_2_16fungal (Hybrid Assembly) | ecosystem: Environmental > Terrestrial > Soil > Vadose...
TCCGCAGTCGTTGCAGATCGGAGGAGGCGGCGGCGCTGCGACTGCCACCTCGGGCTGAGCCGACGGCGCCGCGACGGCTGCCTCGGGCGGAACGGCGGCGACGCCGGCCGACGAGCCGTACGCGTTCGCCACGGGCGCGGGTGTCTTGGGCTTGGTCGTGTGGGCCGGCTTGTGCGTCGGGCTGGGCAGCGGAGCGATCGCCTTGTCGGTCGGGCTCGCTGTCTCGGCAGGAGCGGCCGCAGCCGCCGGTGGGCTCGTGACCGGGCTGGCGCCGGCGTCGGTGGCCGCGACGGCCGCGCTCTCCGGGCCGCGGTGGGCCGCGACCTGGTCGGTGATCAGTACGATGGCCCCCAGCACGCTGACGACGATCACAGCGACCGCGGCCATTGCGACCAGCGGGTGCAGCTTTCTGGGCGTTGGTGAAAGTGCGTCCATACAGGTACCTCCGATCACGAATAGGCTAATTTTGTTCCATTAACGGAGACATCGTCGGTATCGCTGACGCGGGATCGGGCGGTTGTGTAACGGATTGTTGTGTCCCATCTTTCGAGGCGGCCGGGGCAGGGCTTGAAATTCGGCGCTCTGCCCCAACCTCCGGAAAAGTTTTTAGATTTCATACGCTTGGACAAGGGGAGGCAAGACCTTGGAGCCCGATACCGGACCTCAGGGACAAGCGTTCGCGGCCGCCAACGACGGGTCGGCCCCGACGCCGGCCACCGAAGGGGCGCCGCCGGACCTGCTGGCCGAACTGGAGGCCGCACGACGCAAGGCGGCGGAAAACTACGATCTGTATCTGCGGGCGCGAGCCGAGCTCGAGAACGCCCGCCGGCGCGCGGCCGAGGAAGTCGCGAAGGTCCAGAAGTACGCGATCGAGTCGTTCGCCGAGTCGCTGATTCCGGTCGCCGACAGCCTGGAACGCGCGCTCGAAGCGAGCGCGGCCGATCCCGAAAAGCTGCGCGAGGGCGTGCAGATCACGCTGAAGCAGCTGCTGGCTGCCTTTGAAAAGGTCCGGCTGACCGAAATCAATCCGGTCGGCCAGAGATTCGACCCGCACCGGCACCAGGCCGTTTCGACGGTTCCCGTTGCCGAGGTCGAAGGAGCCCCGGCGCCCAATCACGTGGTTGCCGTGCTCCAGAAAGGCTGGATGATCGCCGATCGCGTGCTGCGGCCGGCGCTGGTCATCGTCAGCGGGGCACTTGAAACACGGCGGCCAAGCTCCAGTTAAGTCCCAGGAAACATAACGACATGCGCTGCATACTGAACTGAGGAACGCCAGATGAGCAAGATCATCGGAATCGACCTGGGTACGACCAACTCGTGCGTCGCCGTCTCCGAGGGCGGACAGGTCAAGGTCATCGAGAACTCCGAGGGCGCCCGCACCACGCCGTCGGTCGTCGCCTACATGGACAACGACGAGATCCTGGTGGGCGCGCCGGCCAAGCGGCAGGCGGTGACCAATCCGAGGAACACGCTGTTCGCGGTCAAGCGCCTGATCGGCCGCCGCTTCGAGGAAAAGGAAGTCCAGAAGGACATCGGCCTGATGCCGTACAAGATCGTCAGGGCCGACAACGGAGACGCCTGGATCGAGGTGCGCGGCAAGAAGATCGCGCCGCAGCAGGTTTCGGCCGAAGTGCTTCGCAAGATGAAGAAGACGGCCGAGGACTACCTGGGCGAGCCGGTGACTGACGCCGTGATCACGGTGCCGGCCTACTTCAACGACTCGCAGCGGCAGGCCACCAAGGACGCCGGGCGCATCGCGGGCCTGGAGGTCAAGCGGATCATCAACGAGCCGACCGCCGCCGCGCTGGCTTTCGGCCTGGACAAGAAGGACGAGCGGGGCGACCGCAAGATCGCCGTCTATGACCTGGGCGGCGGCACGTTCGACATCTCGATCATCGAGATCGCCGACGTGGACGGCGAGAAGCAGTTCGAGGTGCTGTCGACCAACGGCGACACGTTCCTGGGCGGCGAGGACTTCGACCAGCGGATCATCGACTACGTGATCGGCGAGTTCAAGAAGGAGCAGGGCGTCGACCTGGGCAAGGACGTGCTGGCCCTGCAGCGCCTGAAGGAGGCCGCAGAGAAGGCCAAGATCGAGCTGTCCTCGTCGCAGCAGACCGAGATCAGTCTGCCGTACATCACGGCCGACCAGAGCGGGCCCAAGCACCTGAGCATGAAGCTCACGCGCGCCAAGCTGGAGGCGCTGGTCGAGGATCTGATCCAGAAGACGGTCGAGCCGTGCCGGATCGCGATGAAGGATGCGGGCGTGAAGATGTCCGACATCAACGACGTGATCCTGGTGGGCGGACAGACGCGGATGCCCAAGGTGCAGGAAACGGTGCGGGAGCTGTTCGGGCGCGAGCCGCGCAAGGACGTCAATGCGGACGAGGCGGTTGCGGTGGGCGCCGCCATTCAGGGCGCCGTGCTGTCGGGCGAGCGCAAGGACGTGTTGCTGCTGGACGTGACGCCGCTGTCGCTGGGCATCGAAACGCTCGGCGGCGTGATGACCAAGATGATCCAGAAGAACACCACGATCCCGACCAAGTTCGCGCAGGTCTTCTCGACCGCGGAGGACAGCCAGCCGGCGGTCACGATCAAGGTGTTCCAGGGCGAACGCGAAATGGCTTCCGGCAACAAGCTGCTGGGCGAGTTCAACCTGGAGGGCATTCCGCCGTCTCCACGCGGGCTGCCGCAGATCGAGGTCACGTTCGACATCGACGCCAACGGGATCCTGCACGTGAGCGCCAAGGACAAGGCGACCGGCAAGGAAAACAAGATCACGATCAAGGCCAACTCGGGTCTGACCGAGGAGGAGATCCAGCGGATGGTGCGCGATGCCGAGGCCAACAAGGCCGAGGACCATCGCCGCTTCGAGCTGGCACAGGCTCGCAACGTGGGCGACGCCACGGTGCACCAGATCCGCAAGGCCTTGAGCGAGCACGGCGGCAAGCTGGACGCGGCCGAGAAGGGCGGAATCGAGGCCGCGGTCAAGGAACTTGAGGACGCCCTGAAAGGCGACGACAAGGAGTCGATCGAGTCCAGGACCAAGGCGCTGATGGCCGCTTCCCAGAAGCTGGGCGAGAAGATGTATGCGGACACGCAGGCGCAGGCCGCAGAGTCGACCCAGTCCGCCTCGCAATCGGCCGAGCCCGAGAAGAAGCCGGCCGACGATGTGGTGGACGCCGATTATCGGGAAGTGAAGCGGGGCTGAACATCGCCGCGCAGGGTTTGTGGGCGGTCCGCCCCGCGGGTTCGATCGATCCGCGCGGTGGACCGTTGTTTGACGCGGTCTGACGGCTTATGTCCAAACGAGATTTCTACGACATCCTGGCCGTGGCCAAGAACGCCTCCGAGGAAGAGATCAAGAAGGCGTATCGCAAGCTGGCGATGAAGCATCACCCGGACCGCAATCCGGACGACCACCACGCCGAGGGCAGATTCAAGGAGGCCAAGGAGGCCTACGAGGTCCTGTCGGATTCCCAGAAGCGCGCTGCCTATGACCGCTTCGGACACGCCGGCGTGGATCCGACCGTGGGTGCGGCGGCCGGCGCCGGCATGGGCGGCTTTGCCGAAGCCTTCGGCGACATCTTCGGCGATATCTTCGGAAGCGCGACCCGGGGCGGGCGTGCCGGCGGCGCGTTCCGCGGCGCGGATCTGCGCTACAACATGGAAATCTCGCTGGAACAGGCGGCCCGCGGCTTCAACACCGATATCCGCGTTCCGGCCTGGGATCACTGCGAGACCTGCGGAGGCAGTGGCGCGCGGCCGGGAACCAAGCCGAAGGTCTGCGGCACCTGCGGCGGCTCCGGCGCGGTCCGGATGACGCAGGGCTTTTTCTCGATCCAGCAGACCTGCCCGACCTGTCACGGCAGCGGGCGCGTGATTCCCGACCCGTGCACCACCTGCCACGGCGACGGGCGCGTGAAGCGCAACAAGGTGCTCGAGGTCAGCATACCGCCCGGTATCGACGAGGGGCAGCGCATTCGCCTCGGCGGCAAGGGCGAGCCGGGCATGAACGGGGGCCCGGCCGGCGATCTGTATGTGGAGATCCGGATCAAGCCCCACGACGTGTTCCAGCGCGATGGCGACGACCTGCATTGCGAAGTGCCGGTCTCGGTGGCGACGGCGACACTCGGCGGCGAGCTGGAGGTGGCAACGCTGAGCGAGAAAGTCAGCATCGCGATTCCGGAGGGAACCCAGAGCGGCAAGACGTTCCGTCTGCGCGGCAAGGGAATCAAGGGCGTGCGCTCGAGCTATCCGGGCGACCTGTTTTGCCATGTCCGGGTCGAGATCCCGGTGCGGCTGACCGAGAAGCAGAAGAAACTGCTGCGCGATCTGGAGAACTCGCTGAAGGAAGGCGGCGCCAAGCACTCGCCCCAGGCACGCTCCTTCATGGAGCGGATGAAGGGCTTCTTCGCCACCGAGTAGTAGATTCGAGCTGACGCCGTTGCATTGCCGACCGGTCGCGTCCGAACCGGTTCGCGCCTTCGCCCAGTTGGAACTTCACAACTTAGCTGGGCACGTACGCCAGCCGCACGTACAGCGGCGCGTACGGCTCGGCCTGGGTGACCTCGACCAGGTTCTCGCGCGCCAGCTCCAGCAGCGCCAGGAAGTGCACGACCAGCACGGCCACGCCCTGCGCCGGATCGAACAGGTCGCAGAACTCGGCAAAGCGCCGCCCCTGCAGGTGCTTCAGGATCCGGCTCATATGCTCGCGCACCGAAAGCTCTTCTCGCGCGATATGGTGGTGCGCCGTGAGGCTGGCGCGCCTGAGCAGCTCGAGCCAGGCGCGCTGCAGATCGGCCGGCCCCACGGCCGGAAGGCGCAGGATCATCGTCTGCTCGATCACGGCGATTGCCTGCACGAAGTCGCGCCCCAGACGAGGCTGCTCGTCGATCTGCTGCGCGGCCAGCTTGATCCGCTCGTATTCGACCAGCCGGCGCACCAGCTCGGCGCGCGGATCCTCGACCTCCTCGTCGGTGTCGGCCTTCCTGACCGGCAGCAGCATGCGCGACTTGATTTCGATCAGCAGCGCGGCCATCAGCAGATACTCGGCCGCCAGCTCCAGGTTGCGCGCGCGGATCTGCTCGACATAGGCCAGGTACTGTTCGGTCAGCGGCGCCATCGGAATGTCGAGCACGTTGAAGTTCTGACGCCGGATCAGGTACAGCAGCAGATCCAGCGGACCCTCGAAGGCATCCAGGATCACCTCGAGCGCGTCCGGCGGGATGTACAGATCCTCCGGCATCGAAAAGAGCGGCTCGCCGTAAAGGCGCGCGAGCGCCACGCCGTCGACGGCGTTCGGCGTCACAGGCGGGCCGGCCACCGTCTCGGCGGGCAGTTTCAGGTCCGGCGCGGCGTCATTCATGGAAGGGGTTGCGAACGGTCAGCGCTTCGATCTTCCGGTCGGCTGGCAGGTTCTCGGAGTACAGCACCTTGCAATGGGCCATCAGGGCCGCCGCGATAATCGACGCATCATAAAGGGCGTAGCCGTACCGCTCCGCGATCGCGCGCGCCCCATCGTGCGTCTCGGGCGATAGCGGGTGGACCCGGCACACGTTGCGCACGACCTCCAGCACGTCCGCGACGGCAGCCCATGTCATTCCGAACTTTCGGGTTGCGATGCTGGCGAACTCGTTCAGTACCTGAACGGACACGTGCCCGCCGCCGGCGATCAGAGCCTCGGCGACGTCGGCCTTCGCCGCGTCCGCCGACACCAGGTAAAGCAGGATGTTCGTGTCATGGAACGCCTCAGCCTCGCTCATGCGCTTCCAGGCGATCGAACTTGAAGTCTTGCGGAATCCGCCCTCGGTACTTCCTCAGGCGCGCGAGCAGTTCGCGGGCCGTCGGTTTGCGGGCGATCTCCAGCACGCGCGCTCCGGCCACGTGGATCTCTATCTCCTCGCCTTCCTTCAGCTTCAACGCCTCCACCACCGCGGCGGGAAGCCGCACGGCAAGGCTGTTACCCCACTTTGCGACTTGCATACGGCCGGCGGCTCCCTCGGTCCGGATGGATATACATCTTTTGCGAGTATATCTTTCGATCCCCGTCAGCACAAGGTTCGTGATCGAAATCAAGAGATCATTTGTTGGAAACTTGCCTCTGCGAATGGAACGCCTTCGAGATGAGCCGCATCGACTCGGGCGAGTCCCACTCGCGCGCGCCGTAGATCTTGTCGAGCACCCGCCCGTTGGCATCGACCAGCACGGTCAGGGGAATCGTGGAAGCGCCCAGCATGTTCTCCATCTGCAGGTCGTGGTCGATGAAATGCCGGATCGTCGCGTTCGATCGATTCAGCAAGGCCAGGGCTTTTTCCGGATAGTCGTCGGTGGAGATCCCGATGACAGAGAACGCAAGACGGTCTTCCCGCCAGGCCAGCCTTTCGAGCGAAGCCATTTCCTGAATACAAGGGCCGCACCAGCTGGCCCAGACGTTGATCAGCAGGGGTCGTCCGCGGTACTCCGCGAGCCGGCGCGGCGGGCCGTTCAGACCCTGCAGGGTCGCTTCCCGCAAGACCCCTCCGATCGGCACTTCGCCCGGAGTACGGGCGGGCGCGAGGGGTGAAACGACCAGAGCCAGGCACAGCAGGGCGCAGCCGATCCGCCAGCCTGACATGAACACGGGCCATTCGCGAAACACCGGGGGATTTTAGGCGCGGCCCAGTCCGCATCGACTACCGAGAGCGGTCGATCGAAAATTGGGAGATGATCCCCCGACACGGCCAAAAACCCCGGATATCGCCACAAGGAGCGTCAAGATGAAATACCTGTGCCTCGTATACGGCGAGGAAAACAAGATCGCGACGATGGACGATCACGAATGCCTCGCCTGCGATGCGGACCTGCGCGCGAGCGGTCACTGCATCGCGTCCGAAGCGCTCGAGGCGGTTGCGACGGCAGCAACGGTGCGGATACGCAACGGCCGGCTGTCCATCTCCGACGGGCCCTTCGCGGAAACGAAGGAGACGCTGGCGGGCTTCTACCTGATCGAGGCGCGCGACCTGAACGAGGCGATCCAGCTCGCGGCAAAAATACCGCCGGCGCGAGTGGGCAGCGTCGAGGTACGTCCGGTCCGGCCCATCCGCGAGCAGCCGCGATCCGGCGCACACGAGCCGGCGTGACGCCGGTGCCGAACGCTTTCCGTCGTCACATGGCCCGAACTCCATGACGCTCACGAACAGGGTAGCCGTGCAACCGGAGGCAGACGCGGCGCGCCTGCCGCTGCGGCGCTTGCACCGGGCGCCCGAGCCCGAGTGCGTCGCCGCGCTGCTGGATGCCGCCCGGCTCGACCCGCAGCGGGCCGCCTCGGCACGGCAGCTGGCGCAGCAGTTGGCCGGCGTGCTGCGCCAGCGGCGCGCGCGCAGCGGCGGCGTCGATGCGCTGATGCACGAGTTTTCGCTGTCGAGCCAGGAAGGCGTTGCACTGATGTGCCTGGCCGAGGCGCTGCTGCGCATTCCCGATGTGGCCACCGCCGATGCGCTGATCCGCGACAAGCTCACCGGCGGCGACTGGCGCTCCCATATCGGCCGCGGCCGCTCGCTGTTCGTCAACGCGGCCGCGTGGGGACTGATGATCTCCGGTGAGCTGGTGGCCACGCATAGCGAGGAGGGCCTGGGCGCGGCGCTGGGGCGCCTGATCGCCCGGGGTGGCGAGCCGGTGATCCGGCGAGGCGTGGACCTTGCGATGCGGCTGCTCGGGCAGCAGTTCGTTCTGGGGCGCACGATCGAGGAGGCATTGCAGCGGGCCCGGGCGTGCGAGGCGCGCGGCTATCGCTACTCGTTCGACATGCTGGGAGAAGCCGCGCTGACCGCGCAGGATGCGGAGCGCTACCTGCGCGATTACGAGCAGGCGATCGAGGCGATCGGCCAGGCTGCGGCCGGGCGCGGTGTGCACGACGGCCCCGGCATCTCCGTGAAGCTCTCGGCGCTGCACCCGCGCTACGCGCGGGCCCAGCGCGAGCGCGTGCTGGCCGAGCTCGGCCCCCGGATCGCGCACCTGTGCGTGGCGGCGCGGGATCGGGGAATCGGTTTGAACATCGACGCCGAGGAAAGCGAGGTGCTCGAACTGTCGCTGGACCTGCTCGAGCCCCTGGCCGCGATGCCGCAACTGTCGGACTGGCCCGGCCTGGGCTTCGTGGTGCAGGCCTACCAGAAGCGGGCGCCCGCGGTGATCGATTACGTGGCGCAACTTGCGCAGCGGCATCGCCGTCGCCTGATGGTGCGGCTGGTCAAGGGCGCGTACTGGGACAGCGAGATCAAGCGGGCGCAGGTCGAGGGGCAGGCCGATTTTCCGGTGTTCACGCGCAAGGCCCACACCGACGTGTGCTACCTCGCTTGCACCGAGCGCCTGCTCGCCTTCGCCGATCGCCTGTATCCGCAGTTCGCCACCCACAACGCGCTGACGCTGGCCACCGTGCATCAGATGTGTTTGCGCGCGGGCGTCACCGCCTGGGAATTCCAGTGCCTGCATGGGATGGGCGAACCGCTGTACGACGAGCTGATCGGCAAATCGGAAATGGCCTGCCGCATCTACGCGCCGGTCGGCAGCCACGACACCCTGCTGCCTTACCTGGTGCGGCGCCTGCTCGAAAACGGCGCCAATACCTCGTTCGTCAGCCAGGTCGCAGATCCGCAACTGGATCTGGCGCAGCTGCTGGCCGACCCGGTTGCTCAGGCGCAAGCCGTGCGCGGCGCTGCGCACCCGCGTATTGCGCGGCCGCCCGAGCTGTACGGCTCGCAACGGGCCAATTCGCTCGGCCTGGACCTGAACGACGAGCCGGCGCTGGCGGCGATCGAATCCGGTTTCGACTCGGCGGCGCGCCGTCCGTGGCACGCGGGCGAGCCCACCGGCCCGGCGGGCGAAGTGCGCAGTCCGGCCGACCGGTCGCGGCGGATCGGAACCGTGGTCGAGGCCGGCGCCGCGCAACTCGAACGCGCGCTGGCGGTGGCGCACGACGCTGCGCCGGCCTGGGCGCTGGTGTCGGCGCCGCAGCGGGCTGCGATTCTGCGCGCGGCCGCGGACCGGCTCGAGGCGGACCGTCTCTCGTTGATGTGGCTGGGCGTGCACGAGGCCGGCCGAACGATCGGCAACACATTGACCGAGGTGCGGGAAGCGGCCGACTTCTGCCGCTATTACTCCAGTCTGCTCGAGGGCGGGCCGCCGTTGCCGGGCGAGCCGCTGGGGCCGGTGGTGGCGATTTCGCCGTGGAACTTTCCACTGGCGATTTTCACCGGCCAGATCGCCGCCGCGCTGGCGGCGGGCAATGTCGTGATTGCCAAGCCGGCGCCACAGACTCCACTGATGGCTGCCGCCGCGGTGCGCCTGCTGCATGAGGCGGGCGTGCCGCGCGAAGCGCTGCAGCTCGCGCCCGGCGGTGCGGCGGTCGGCGCGCATCTGGTGCGCGATGCGCGCGTGCGTGGGGTTCTCTTCACGGGTTCTACGCGGGCAGCGCAGTCGATCGACCGCGATCTGGCAGCGCGTGCCAGCAGCGCGCCGGCCGTGCTGGTGGCGGAAACCGGCGGACAGAACGCGATGATCGTCGATTCCAGTGCACTGCCCGAGCAGGTGGTTCGCGACGCGCTGACTTCGGCCTTCGACAGCGCCGGCCAGCGCTGCTCTGCGCTGCGGCTGCTGTGCCTGCAGGACGAGGTCGCGCCGCGGATCCTGCCGATGCTGTACGGAGCCGCCGCCGAGCTGCGGGTCGGCGACCCGGCGCGCCTGGACACCGATGTGGGCCCGGTGATCGACGCGCAAGCGGCGCGGGCGATCCAGCAGCACCTGGACCGGATGCAGCAGCGGCATCGGATCGAGCGGGTGCCGCTCACCCCCGAGTGCGAGCAAGGCACGTTCATCGCGCCGTCGGTGATTGAAATCGACTCGGTCGATGAGCTGCAGCACGAGGTGTTCGGTCCGGTGCTGCATGTGCTGCGTTACCGGCGCGATCGGCTGGGCGAGCTGATCGATGCGATCAACGCGACCGGCTATGCGCTCACATTCGGCGTTCACAGCCGCATCGACGAAGCGATCCGCTTCGTGTCCGATTGCGTCCGTGCCGGCAACATCTACGTGAACCGCAACATGATCGGCGCGGTGGTCGGCGTGCAGCCGTTCGGAGGCGAGGGGCTGTCCGGCACCGGTCCGAAAGCCGGCGGCCCGTGGATGATGCCGCGGCTTCGAACCGGGACCGACGCGCAGGCGCTGGCGCCGGTCGGCGCGAGCGCTCGCGAGCCCGGGCCGCCCGAGCTGGCGGCGCTGACGGAGTGGGCCGCAAAAAAGGGGCACGACGAACTCGTCCGGGTATGCCACCGTTACCGCGACACAACGCCGATCGGATGCCGGCACGAGCTGTCTGGCCCGACCGGCGAGAGCAATGTGCTCGATTACCGGCCGCGTGGCCGCGCGCTGTGCCGCAGCGCGGACCCGAGCGCGTGCCTGCTGCAGATCGCGGCCGCGATCGCGACTTCGAACCGGCCGCTGCTGGAAGACTCGCCCTGGACGCGTGCGCTGGCCGGCGAGTTGCCGCCGGCGGTCGCGGCCCGGATCGACTGGACCGATCGATGGGAGTCGGCCAACTTCGAGGTCGCGCTGGCCGACCGCGGGTCGGATCCCATTGCGCTGCGGCAGCAACTGGCGCAGCGCGATGGCCCGCGCGTGCGGGTGCTGCAAGGCGGGCCCGAATACGGGCTCCAGTGGATGGTGGCCGAGCGCGTGGTCAGCACCAACACGGCGGCCGCCGGCGGCAACGCGAGCCTGCTGATGCTGGACTGATCAGGGCGAAAACTTGGGCTTGGGCTGGTAGACGTAGCCCGGCATCTTCACCCTCGACTGCTCGAACCGCGCCTGCTCGTCCGGATCGAGCGCTTTGTCCCACCAGATCTCGCGCGCTTCGCGCTGCTTGCGCTCCAGGTCCGGCCGGCGCTGCTTCATTTCGCGCAGAAAGCTCGTGATCTCGGATTCGTATTCTTTCATTCGGGTTCACCTCACGCGCATGCCCGGGTGGGCGCCCGGGTCCGGATCCAGCAGGAACAGTCCCGGGTGTCCACCCTGTTCGTCGCTGGCGGCCAGGACCATCCCCTCGCTCAGCCCGAACTTCATCTTGCGCGGCGCCAGGTTGGCCACCACGACGGTCAGCCGTCCGACCAGGTCGGCCGGCCGATAGGCGGACTTGATGCCGGAGAAGACCTGGCGCGTCCGGCCGTCGCCCACATCGAGCGTCAGCTTCAGCAGCTTGTCGCTGCCGTCGACCGCCTCGGCCGCGGTGATCCGCGCGATCCGCAGATCGATTTTCGAGAACTCGTCGATGCCGATCGTCAGCGGCTCGGGAGCCTGGGCGGCCGGCGCGCTCACCGGCGTCACCACCGTGCGCGGCTCGAACAGGGCGGCCACCAGCTTCGGATCGACCCGCACCATCAGGTGCTGGTAGGGCGCGATCCGGTGCCCGGCGGGCAGCAACTGCTGCGCGTGGGCCCATCGCAGCGGCTTGACCCGCAGGAAGGCCTCGGCCTCGCGCGCGAGCGCGGGCAGCACCGGGGCCAGGTAGATCGTCAGCAGCCGGAACAGGTTGATCGCCACGCTGCAGACCGCGTGCAGTTGCCGCTGCTGATCGGCTCCGCCGGCCTTGGCAAGCTCCCACGGCCGGCGCGCGTCGAACCATTCGTTGGCCGAATCGGCCAGCGCCATCACCTCGCGCATCACTTTGCCGAATTCCCGCGTCTCGTACAGGTGAGCCAGTTCGCCGGCGCGCCCCTGGAAGGCCTGCACGATCGGGTCCGGGTCGACGCCACCGGCGGTCGGGCTCGCCTCGCCCAGCATGCCGCCGAAGGTCTTCTGGATGAAATTGGAGGCGCGGCTGGCGATATTGACGAACTTGCCGACCAGGTCGCTGTTCACCCGGGCGACGAAGTCCTCGGTATTGAAGTCGATGTCCTCCACATGCGAATTGAGCTTGGCCGCGATGTAGTAGCGCAGCCACTCCGGATTCAGGCCCACCTCCAGGTACCGCAGCGGATCGACGCCGGTGCCGCGGCTCTTGGACATCTTCTCCCCGCTCACGGTGATGAACCCGTGCACGTACACCCGATCGGGAACTTTGAACGGCGGCCCGGCGAACTTCAGCATCGCGGGCCAGAACAGCGTGTGGAAGTAGATGATGTCCTTGCCGATGAAGTGAATCTGCTCGGTGGCCGGATCGCGCAGCAGGGCCTCGAAGTCCAGGCCCTGGCGCGCGCAGTACGCCTTCAGGCTCGCCAGATAGCCGACCGGCGCCTCGAGCCAGACGTAGAAGAACTTGCCCGGCGCGTCGGGTATCGGAATGCCGAAATAAGGCGCATCGCGCGAGATGTCCCAGTCCGCGAGCCCCCGTTCGCCTTCGAGCCATTCGCGGGCCTTGTTGGCGACCTCCGGCTGCAGCCGCGAGCCCTGCGTCCACTGACGCAGAAAATCCGTGCAGCGTGGATCGGAGAGCATGAAGAAGTAATGCTCCGAGGTTCTCAGTTCCGGCTTCGCACCCGACAGCACCGAATACGGATTCTTCAGCTCGGTCGCCGAATACACGGCGCCGCACACTTCACAGGCATCCCCGTACTGGTCGGGCGCTCCGCAGCTCGGGCACTGGCCCTTCACGTAGCGGTCGGCCAGGAACATGCCCTTGACCGGATCGAACAGCTGCTCGACCGGGCGGATCGCGATCAGCTCGTTCTCGCGCAGGCGCACGTAGATTCTCTGGGACAGCTCGGTGTTCTCCGGCGATTCGGTCGAGTGCCAATGGTCGAACCCGATCTCGAAACCCTGCAGCGTGCGCGCGCGATCGGGTCCGATCTGCGTGACGAACTCCTTGGGCGACATCCCGGCCTTCTCGGCCGCGATCATGATGGGCGCGCCGTGGGCGTCGTCGGCGCCGACGAAGTAGACCGTGTGGCCCTGCATCCGCTGGAAACGGACCCAGATGTCGGCCTGGATGTACTCCATGATGTGGCCGATGTGCAGCGGGCCGTTGGCGTACGGCAGCGCGGTCGTGACGAACAATTTGCGCAAATTCATCGGGGAGGTGGCCGTGGGACGGCCAAGGGGCTTGGTCTGAAGTATCCTATCTGGTGGTCATTCTACGGGTGAATCAAGTGCTGGACGTTGCGGCTGTCAACCAGGTGCTCTCGACGTTGATCGATCCGAACAGCGGGCACGACTTCGTCTCTTCGCGCGGCGTTCGCAACGTCCGGATCGAAGGCGAAGATCCCGCGCAGCGCGTCAGTCTCGACGTCGAGCTCGGTTATCCGGGGGCCAGCCAGTTCGGGCCGATCCGTGAGCTGATACGCGGCGCGCTGAAGCAGGCCGGCGCTGCCGAAGTCGAGGTCAACGTCAGCTCCAGGATCGTGCCGCACGCGGTCCAGCGCGGGCTGAAGGTGATGCCGAACGTGCGCAACATCGTGGCGGTGGCGTCCGGCAAAGGCGGCGTTGGCAAGAGCACGGTGGCGGTCAACCTGGCGCTGGCGCTCTCCGCCGAGGGCGCGCGGGTCGGCATGCTGGACGCCGACATCTACGGACCCAGCCAGCCCACGATGCTGGGGATTTCGGGCCGGCCCGAGAGCATGGATGGCAAGACGATGGAGCCGCTGGAGAACCACGGCATCCAGGCCAACTCGATCGGGTTCCTGGTCGATCCCGACCAGCCCATGGTCTGGCGCGGTCCGATGGTGACCAACGCGCTGCAGCAGCTGCTGACGCAGACCAACTGGAACGACCTCGATTACCTGGTGGTGGACATGCCGCCGGGTACCGGCGACATCCAGCTGACGCTGGCCCAGCAGGTTCCCGTGACCGGAGTGGTGATCGTGACCACGCCGCAGGACATTGCGCTGCTGGACGCGAAGAAAGGCCTGAAGATGTTCGAGAAGGTGGGAGTGCCGATCCTGGGCATCGTCGAGAACATGGCGGTGCACGTTTGCTCCCAGTGCGGCCACGCCGAGCACATCTTCGGTTCGGGCGGCGCCGAGCAGATGGCGCGCCAGTACGAAGTCGAGTTGCTCGGGTCGCTGCCCCTGGACATCCGGATCCGCGAGCAGACCGACTCGGGCCGGCCGACCGTGGTGGCCGAACCCGAGGGCGCGCTGGCCGTTCAGTACAAGGCGATCGCGCGCCGCACTGCGATCAAGATCTCGGAGCGCGCCAAGGATCTATCGCTGAAGATGCCGACGATCAAAGTCTCGAAGACCTGAGCTCGAGCGGCAGGCCTGTATGAGCAGAAGGCCTTCAATAGGGCACGAGCGTCCACTGCCCGGTCGGTCCGCGATGACGCCGAGAAGGAGTCGTTCGGCGCCGCTGTCGACCCAAAGCCGCTGTTCGACGTTCGCGAGAAGCGGACATTGACCGCCGGCGGCAAATGTTCAGCTTTTCGCTTGCGACCATATGCAAACCGAAAACTTTTTCCAGGCGGAATAGAGAGAAGGTTCGAAACCCGTCTCCGCACCCGTCCGATAGAAATCAGAAACCCGATTCGCGGGCAACCAGCCCGCAGTCGCGGGCAGCACCCGGGTGCCATTGAATTCGACGGGACCCCGGAGGATACTTGTTCTGCAACAAACCAAGAACAGGAGGGGTCCATGAAACGAAGAACTTTCATCGCCTGCCTCGCGGCCTTCGCCGTGGGCGCATTGACTCCGGCCGCGATGAGCCCATCCGGGTCCATGGCGACGACGGGGTCCGGTTCAGCCGCGGCTCTCTTCACGCCGGCCGTCGGGCAGGCGGTATTTGTGTCAGCCAGCAGCACGCCGCCAACCGAGGCCGAGTGCTACGCGGTCGGCATCCGGTGCTTCACACCCGCGTCGATGGCCAACGCGTACAACTATGCCGTTCTGCACGATCTCGGCAACCAGGGCCAGGGCGTCACGATCGCGATCATCGACTCCTTCGGGAGCGACACGATCCGGCATGATCTGCACGTTTTCAATCAGGCGTTCGGTCTGCAAGAGCTCTGCGGCGAGGAGGGCGTGACCTGCGCTCCCGGTATGCCGACATTCGAGATTCTCAGTCTGCAGGGCTCGCCAGCGAGCAACCCGCCACCACCCAATAATGGCACCGGGCTGGAAAGCAAACTCGGATGGGCCATCGAAACGTCGCTCGACGTCGAGTGGGCGCACGCCACGGCGCCGAAGGCCAACATTCTGCTGGTCACGACCCCGACCGCGGAAACACTCGGAGTTCAAGGCTTTCCGCAGATGATGAACGCACTGCAGTACGTCGTCGACCACGGTCTTGCCAGCGTCATCAGCATGAGCTTTGGAGCGGGCGAGGGATCGTTCCACGGCGGACTGGCAGCGCTTCAGCAAATACGCCAGGCGATGATCGACGCCCAGGCCAATCGCGTCACACTGCTTGCGTCCTCCGGGGACGGCGGCTCGACCAATATTCTGAAAGAACCCGTTAAGAACCCGGCCCCGATTCCCTACCCCAGTGTGATCTGGCCGGCGTCGGACCCGCTGGTCACCAGTGTTGGCGGGACGAGACTCTGCGTCGACGCGGTGACCGGCATAGGAGTTGATGTCACCGATCCGCCGACGGTATGCGCTCCGGCGGTCAATCCGGCATCGCAGAGGGAGACCGCCTGGCCACCCTCGGGCGGCGGCTACAGCATCATCTTCCCGCGCCCGGCTTTCCAAAACACGCTTCCGGCGGGCAGCACTTTCGTCGGCAGCAGCGCAGGGGCACCGGGGCCGAACAGCAACATGCGTGGAGTTCCGGACGTTGCGTATCAGGCGAGTCCCGGTACTGGCGGGCTCATCTACATCACGCTGCCGCCCTTTAATACCACCTCGGATGTGTCGTGCGGTTCGACGCCGTGCAGCACGGGCTGGTACCTGGGAGGCGGCACCAGTTCGAGCGCGCCCCAGTGGGCGGGACTGATTGCCATCGCAGATCAGATGGCGGGTCGCAGGCTCGGTTATATCAATCCGGCCCTGTATCAGATCGCGAACGACCCAGCCAAGTACGCGAACGATTTTTTCGACGTCACGGTGAATTGCAACCAGAGGTCATCCATCGCGGGCTACTGCGCGTCACCGGGATGGGATGCGGTAACGGGGCTTGGCACGCCGAATGCGGCCAACCTGATTCCTGACCTGATCGCTGCGACACCGTAACGAATCCCTGGGTCGTCGGCGGAGCCGGGTGTTGCGCCGCCGACGCTCCAGCGGGCCACACTAAAGAAAAACGTGGACGGTATCGACGGTCAAGCTGACATTGCGAGTCGCATTTCGACGGTCGCGACCCCAAGCTGCCCATCGGCACAGCTTGGGACCGGTCGCTCGTTACGTGCCGGGAAGCAAGCATTGGGACGGCGTCCACCTCCGAAGGCTCAACGCTGAAGCGTTGCCCCCACGCGCCCAACCCCTTTCGCGACCTGTTCTATTTGCAGTCGATCCTGAAATCATCGAAAAATACAGTCAGCGTGCCATCGGCATTGAAAGTAAAGTGCGCGGTTTCGTGCACCAGGAGGTTATTTCCGGGACCTTGGCCAATTATCCTAAAGTTATTTACGAACGTGAAGTTCGCCTGCCCGTTCTGCAGAGACGTCGCGAAGCTCGATTGCGTAACGCCAGTTGCTTGGTACTTGACACCGGTGGTCTCGCCGGCACCACTAATGCCCTGTGGCTGGAAATGCATGTAACCACTTACGTTGTTGCCATTGATAGTGAACGTAATTAGGACGTGAAGAGGGCCACTAAGGTCCACAATCTCCCCGGCACCACCCGCGGCGCAGGGGACGAAAACGCTCAAACTGATGTCTGTTTCTTGGTTGACCTCTACGGCCGCGTGACCCGGAACGGTCGCCAACGACAACACGGCTCCGAGGCACATCACCGCCATCGGCATGCGAGTCTTCATGGGTCAATTCCTCCAATGTGACATGGGTTGGTGGTTTTGCTTGGAACTCCCCCGAGTCATTGCAGCGCGCGGGTGGCAAGCCTCACGGCGAAGTCATGATCAGTCCGTCGTCGACCGCAACGTAGAGTCCCGCTGGTTTGCCCCGACAACCCACTTACCGGGATCGTGAGATCTGCGCCGGCGCTATCCGTAAAGTTGATCGAACCGGTAATGGTCGTGGTGCGCCTCTGCAGGAACGAAGCTACGCTTGCGCTCCGACTCTCGCAATCCTGCGATTTGTCTGCTGCCAGACGCGATTTCAATGTCGGGCCGCGAGCAATTTTTACGTCTTCACCACCCGTCAACTCATTGGTCATCAGGAGGCGTGCGCCTTCTCGCGACGCATGCAACGCAAGGGGGTTGGCGCGCCGGCTAGCGCGTTCGCGACGTTCGCGCGGCGACAGTCCGCAGGACACCACGACCGACTTCTATGTGGCAAAACCGGGAGGAGCGACGGAATGTCTCTTGCTGGTAAGGGCTGGCGGACGCCCGCCCGTGCAAGTGTAGGCCGCCGGTGTTGCGGCGGTGTAGGTGGCGGGAGTCGGGCAACCCCCAAGGGACGAAACCGCGGGCGTGCTGACGCGGTCAGCAGCGGCGTGGTGCTATGGGGATTTGAACGGGCGAGATGCGATTGGGGGCGATGGCGTTGGCGATGCTGCCGTCACACGCGGCGCAAGGGTCGGCTATGCGCGGTGCCGGATGTCGGCTTTTGGGAAATCGGTTCCGATAGCGGACCGGGATTGCATGGTGGGAGGCCGAGCGCAGGCACGCCGGTGGCTGGAGGACCGGCGCAGGTGGCGCGATCGTGTTTCGATTGGAGATGTGCGTCATGGAGCACGAAGCGGCCGAGGCGGCGCCCTGATATGAAACGTAGGCGCTAAGGTTTCGATCACGATCATGGGTGCGCCGCAGTGCCGGCAGACGAAGGTTGGTGGCGCCGATGCGGCCGTCTCGTTGGGTTCGGCCGGCGGGGCCGGCTGCTGCAGCAACTGTCGGGCGAGCGCCAAGTTGTCTTTTCGCCCGGCGTTGGCCAGCAATCCGTAGTGCCTGATTCGGTGGAAACCGCTGGGCAGCACGTGCAACAGGAAGCGGCGCATGAACTCGGACGCCTCCAGCGTCATCGTCTTGTAGCGCGTTCTTCCCTTCTCGCGGTAGTCCTTCCACTTGAACGTGACGCCGCGCTCGTCGAAGGCGAGGAGCCTGTGATTGGAGATAGCGACGCGGTGGGTGTAGCGGGACAGGTATTCCAGGACGGCCTTGGGCCCGGCGAACGGGCGCTTGGCGTAGACCACCCACTCGATCTTGCGCAGCGGCGCAAGCCACTGGGCAAAGCAGCCTGAGTCGGTCAGCTCGGTGTGTTCGCCGAAGAAGCGCAACTGTCCATCGTTGTGAGCCCGTAGCAGCGCTTCGAGGAACAGGCGCCGAAACAGGCGCGAGAGCACCCGCACCGACAGGAAGAATCCCGGCCGGCAGCCGACCCATCGATCAGCGTCCAAGGCCAGGCCGCCGCCCGGCACGATGCCGTGCACGTGCGGGTGGTGGGTCAGCGCCGATCCCCATGTGTGCAGCACCAGCGTTGCCCCGATCCGCGCTCCCAGGTGCTTGGGATCGGCGGCGATGGTGCGCAAGGTCCGGGCGGCGATCTCGAACAGCAGTGCGTAGACGACCTCCTTGTTGGTGTAGGCGATGCAGGCGACCTGCGCCGGCAGCGTGAACACGAGGTGGAAGTACGGCACGGGTAACAGGTCGGCTTGACGATCCTCGAGCCAGCGCAGAGCGGCACTTCCCTGGCACTTGGGGCAGTGCCGGTTGCGGCAGCTGTTGTAGGCGATCTGCGGCTGCTGGCAGCTCGTGCAACGCAATACGTGTCCGCCCAGCGCCGCGCTGCGGCACTGTTCGATGGCCGACATCACCTTCAGCTGCCCGAGCGACAGGTGGCCGCGCTCCTGGCTTCGGAAGGCCGGCCCGGCGGCGCGGAAGATCTGCGCCACCTCCAGGCCATCGGGGCGCATGGCGCCCCCTTACGGAGTTGGCAGGCTCTCGATGGGGCTCACGACCTGGCGCAGCAGCTCGGTGGCCACGTGCGTGTAGACGGTCGTCGTGTCCAATTTCTTGTGCCCGAGCAGCACCTGGATGACGCGGATGTCTTCCTTCTGCTCCAGAAGATGGGTCGCAAAGGCGTGTCGCAGGCTGTGCATCGACACGCGCTTGTTCAGGCCCGCGGCGCGGGCAGCGTCGTGCACGCCGCGGTTCAATTGCCGGGTCAGCATCGGACTGATGCGGTCCATGCCGGGAAACAACCATCCGCCATCCATGACCATGTTCTGCGACTTGGCGTAGCGCCACCAGGCGCGCAGTCGCTCCAGCATCAGCGGTGAGAGGATGGCGTAGCGATCCTTGCGTCCTTTGGCCTGCTCGATGCGCAGCGCCATGCGCTGGCTGTCGACGTCCGTGGTCTTCAGCGCCACCACCTCGCCGGCGCGCAGCCCGGCCCCGTAGGCCAGTGTCAAGGCCGTCTTCATCTTCAGGTTGGCGGCCGACTCGATCAGCAGCGCCACCTCCTGCAGGCTCAGAACCACCGGCAGCTTCTGCTCCACCCGTACCCGGCGCAGCTTGGACACCACGTGCGGCCGATCCAGCGTGATCTGGAACAGGAACTTCACCGCCGTGAGCGTCGCATTGAGCGTGATCGGTGATACGCCCGCTTCGACCAGGTGCAGTTGAAATCGCCGCAGATCTTCGGCTGTCGCTGTCTGCGGCGAGCGGCCCAGGTATTTGGCCAAGCGGCACACGCCGCGGATGTACATCTCTTGGGTCTTGCGCTCCAGTTTGCGCATGCGCATGTCTTCGATCATGCGCAGCCGCAACGGGGAAACCGCTTGGCGCTTGTCTTCGCTCATCGCTCTGCTCCTGTCGGTCGACGAGGCCGATTGCCTCGTCGACCAACATACAAAACAGAGCTTTAGCGCCTAAACGGCTGAGTGTTGGCGACTAACGAACATCAAAACGGAGGGCTACCGCGCGAGCGGTTTCGTCCCTTGGCCGAACTCGGTCCGTCACCACTGCCCGCTTCCGAGACCCTGAATCCTACGACCGCTTGCGGCATCGGTAAATCTTGCCTCGGTCGACGCGGATCGACCCACAGCGGCTGTCCCGCGTGTCCGCTTCGTCATTCAGACTACAGACCTACTTGCGACCTTCGTATTTTTCCCAAACTAGATCTCGCCAGGTGACGAGCAGTTCCGCAATCCTGCGACTATGGTCCGCACCCGTTTCCGTGGCACTGAAGCCCATGCGCTCTTTTGTGACCGTCGTCAGGTAGTCCGCCAACATCCGTTCGTCCGCAGATTCGTTGAGGAGTGCGAAGACCTGCGGCAGATAGAGATGGTATTCGTCGCGAGCATTCGGCTCCCAGGAGACTCCAATCGGATCCCACAGGTAATGCAGTACCTCATCGACACGTTGATACAGCTCGTTGTCTCTTGGCGACAGCTTTGTTCCCATCACACTCCGATAAAGGTACTGGTGCGCGGTCGCGCAAATCACCGCTAAGCCGATGTCTATCGCCCGGCCAAACTCTTCGAGCTGGTCGATAGCAGCAAATTACATCATCGCAGGCGAGAGCCATCGGGATTGATCGCTTCCTCGTCTCGCCGTGTCGGGTAATACTGTTTCTTGTCGTCGAGTTCGTAGAACAGGAGTCCGTGTATGCCGGATGCGTCTCGCTTCGGCACACGTCTCTTCCAAATGTGCGCGAACGCTTCGTCCAGTTCCTTCTGAGGTCCCCGAGACATCACTTCATCGATGAAAGCCACATCCTGGCCCGCAGGAAAAATTAAGGCGAACTCCTCATCGGTGGCTGCGAATACGTCGTAGGCACAGTTTCCCGCCGCGTCGATTACCTGGATGTTCTTCATCACGCTAAGTCTTTCTGGGCTCCCCTTCTTATTCTCAGATGACCGCTATGCGGCGCTCTAGCGCATGACCGCTGGTGGCCGACCAGAGACATTAGCCCGTCACCCTATACCGGTCACAGCATTTGGCCTGAAGTCTACTTCCCCAGACCGGACGTGCCCAGTGACTCTGGTCGACCCGTTGCGGACGGTTCTACTTCGAAGAAGCGGTCATCTTGCAGCAGAGAATCATTGTACGCATCGTTTTGCTTCCCGCGCCCCCTGAACGAGCATCGGATCATCCGATATGCGAAAGATCGGCCCACGGGGAAATTCGAGCACTTCTGTTTGACCCTTCGCTCGAACGTACGTGTATTCCGGCCACGAATCAGGATCAAAACCGCCGTTCTTACTTCTCTTCTGCTCCATAACGGGGTGCCAGCACGATACGCCAGAAACTCCTGAAAGTTCTTTCCCGTGCTTGTCCACCAACTCGAATACGGCGTCGTTGGAACTTGGGCCACAGCAGTAAAGGGTCAGTTTGACCGTCACATCCTGTCTTGAGTAACCCACCGGAAGGGTGAACCACGAAGGCAGCCTTGAATCGTCCGCAAGGGAAAACATCGACTCAACGCATCCGTGCAACGGGCTGCACGCAGCGAGCAACAATCCAAGCGCAAGAAAGATTCGGCGTGTCGGCATCGTGAACGCTGGTGAATTTCTGAAACCGTACGCGAATGTCCGCAATGAGGTACGACCTACGACCGTCTCTTCTTGGCCGGGTCCTGCCTGTCACCGCTCCCTGCCGATGATATCGTTACCGGCTGCTATTCTGGGCATACCTGCCGTTCA
>Ga0137418_10001479_pt1 | contig 21652 bp, 18 predicted proteins | sample CZODoug3_1_2_16f_FD_122242 | JGI IMG/M metagenome (GOLD analysis project Ga0137418, IMG submission 122242) | Vadose zone soil fungal communities from Angelo Coast Range Reserve, California, USA - CZODoug3_1_2_16fungal (Hybrid Assembly) | ecosystem: Environmental > Terrestrial > Soil > Vadose...
TGCCGTTCGCCTCACTCGTTTGGCGGAGGCATATCTTCTCGCCGGCCGTACCGCGGAAGCCGCCGATCACGCGCGACGCGCAGTGGATCTAGCGAGGAAGCACAAGGAACGCGCGAACGAGGCCCTGGCACTCCGCGCGCTCGCCGAGACCATGGCGCGTAGCGACCGATCTGATGCCGGGGCTCTGCAGCACTATGAAGCGAGCCTCGCGCTCGCCCAGGAAATCGGTATGCAACCGCTCATCGCGCACGGCCACCTTGGCCTCGGAAAGCTGTTCGTGCGCGCGGGCAAACGCCAGCAAGCCGCGGAGCAGTTGGCCCTCGCCACGTCGATCTACCGCGATCTGGGCATGAGCGTCTGGGTCGAACGGCTACAGCAACCGCTAGAGTAGTTCGGCTGACCGACCGTCGAAATTCCGAATCTCGATGTGTCGGGATGTCGGGAGTTGAACCAGGCGGCCGGCGGGGCTGCCCAGCGTGAACGTGACTCCCCGACGCGCCACTGCGCGGCTGGGCACGCCGCTGGTGTACACGTCAGGCTGGCTCACGTAGCGAGCGCAATCGCCTCGAACGGGACCACGAGCGGATGACTAGCGGGACGGGCAGTTCCCGTTGAGGAATCGAACCCGTGTTTTCTGTTTTCACGTCCGTCGTGCCCGAGAACAAGATCGTTCGCTGAGCGTGGCCCGGATCGCTTGCGCTATTTTGCGCTGAACGACTCGCGAAACAATGTGATCTCGCGTTCGCGACTGTCGGCTGAATGCGCCTGTGTCGCGACTAAGCAACGTATGAACGTCGAAGCGTAATGAGCAGTTACGTCGAAGTGAGCAAAAACGCTGAGGGCCGGCGAGGAGCCGGCCCTCAGCTTCGTAATCAGTAGGTCGCGGGTTCAACTCCCGCCCCCGGCTCCATCGTATCTCCGGCATGTTGGTCTTTTGCTCCTTGGCTGTCGTACCACAAAGGTCATCCTCAGGTCACCAGTGGCCTGCCTAGCGGCGGACAGGCGAAAGTCGTCGCGGGCGATGTAGTAACGGATCGCCCTCGCCGTACAGTTCAGGCGTTTGGCGATCTTCTCGGCACTCATGCCGCTGACTCAGAACAACTGATGGGACACATCTCCGTCGCGGTCCGCCGTCCGGATGACCGCGAGGAACCGTGGGCCGCCTTCGTCGACCACGCAAAGATTGCGGGCCGGGACGCGCGACCGGGCCGTCACGTGGCAGGAGCTTCCCGACAGCCGCGTGAGGAACTTTTGTAGGCTTCAACGGAGTCTCCCGGCTCTGCCGCATCGCCATTCGGCACTGTTGTCTCGGGCACCGCCGGAACGGCATTGTGCATCAGCCACCTATTGAGCTGCGAGAGACCGCAGTCGCAAACGTCTCCCGGTGGCATCGGCGATGCCGCCGTCGCGACGCAGAATAGTGTGGATCGCCGGAGGGGCCGTTGGCCAAGCCGTTACGAGGATCGGTCGCGCAGGATTTGCGCGCGTGCGGAAGCGGCCGCTGGCTCTCGGAGCGCAACTTCTTCAGTGACCTGCCGGACCCGCCTCCCCCTCGCGTCGATCGTCAGAACGCTCCGAGGAGTTCGTCAATCCGCAATTGATGGAGGTTCATCGTGAAGATCAGATTGCTGCTCGTCATCAGTCTCGTCGTGGCAATCGCCAGCATAGCCGCGCCGGCGGTACGCGCCGATGGGCTCTCAGACCTCGGCTTTCAGACGGGAGGATCGATCCTGACGCTCCCGCCGGCGCAACTGACTGATCCGCCACCGCAAGGGGCGGCAAAAGAACCGCTGTTCGACACCGCGGTGTTTGAGTTCCGTCGTTGGCATCGAGGTCGCCATCAAGGGCGGTATCCCCAACGCGACGTATCAGATCTTCCTGGCGCAGGATCCCGGGAATTGCCCGAACATGGTCTCGGTGGGCACGGCCACCACGAACGCTCAAGGCAACGGCAACGGACACGCAGAGGTATCCAGGATTTCGACGGCGACGAGGTTCTGGGTAGCGGCCGTCGACCTGGCGGACCTCTTCGCTCCGCGTTCCATTCTGGCGAGTCCGGCGGCGACGCTCGACTAGGCGCGCGGCTGACGCCGAGGCAACATTCACGGGGGCGTGGCTCTCTTGCCGGCGCGACACCGGGCCGCGTCCGGCCGCGCCCCGTGAACGTGCTGAACGATTGCTCGCGCGGCCCTTGCAGAGGCCGGCTCGCCTTGGGACACTCGCCGCCGATGACCCTCGCCGCCACCGCGAGCCCCGTAACGTGACCCCCGATCCGCGACGAATCCTCGTCGTCGACGACATCGAAGATAGCCGGGACTTGTATGCCTTCTATCTGAACCACGTCGGCTATCACGTCACGGTCGCGCTCGATGGCGAGACAGCCATTCGGCTCGCCCAGCAGCAACGGTTCGACGTCATCGTGATGGACCTTGCGATGCCGAAGATGGATGGTGTGGAGGCCACGCGCCGCCTCAAGAGCGACGCGCGCACCCGACAGATCCCGATCATCATCGTGTCAGGTCACGCGATGCAGGGTCTCGCAGGTGCCGCGCGCGCGGCCGGCGCGGAGGGCTACTGCATGAAGCCGTGTCCGCCGGAGGCACTCGAGCTCGAGATCGAGCGCGTGCTGGCCGGCCGGTCGGCTCCACGGCCTGACTGACTCTACGTCTTGGATACCAGCCCGTGGTGGCGTGGGGGCGCCGGGTCAGGCCTCAGGTGGTGCTGGAGCCGAGGCCCGACCCGGCGGACGAGTGAACGGCTAGAACGAGATCCCGATGCTCTGGTTGAACATCTTCACCTGCTCGGTGGTGACCACGACCGGCCCCACACAGGCCATCGCGTTGTTGGGCGCGGTGAAGTTCGTGGTCGGCGCCCACGAGACGGTGATTCCGTAGTTCCCCGAGCTCAAGCCCGTCACGACGAAGTCGTAGCTGTGGGCGGAGAGCGTCGTCTCGTTGAAGTCGAACGTGCACGGCACCAGGTCGGTGCACGCGGCCAACAGGCCGAAGAGGTTCGTGCTGATCTGCACGAAACGGTCGTCGTACGTCACGGGCGCGCCGGGGACCACCTTGGGAGCGGCCTGACCGCTCAACGGCGTGACGGCCACCGAGAACTGGATCGACGCGTGTGCCGAGCCGGTCGCCAGCGCAGTACCGAACTTGCCGGACAGCGACACGTTGGTGAGAAGGCCGGTGACGGCCGAGGGCCTGACGACCAGTGCCACCCCGTTGCCGCTCGAGACCTTCATCGTCGTCTTGAGCGACGTGACGCTCGTCCCGCCGCCGAGTAGCCCGCTGATGTCGGTGCAGGCGGTGGTGTCGGCATTGTAGTTGAAGCTTCCGCTGCTCTGAGCGAAGGCCGGCACCACGCCGAACACGGTTATGACGAGCGCGACGGAGAGAATCAGGGCTGACTTCATACGTGTCCTCCTCGAAGGCACGGGGTTGCCCCGTACGTGAATGGGAAGACCACGAGAACCCGGGAGGGATATTCCGCCCTCTTTCGGTAGCTCGGCTGTCAGGCGCAGGCGCGCTGCGCTGACCCGTGGCTTTGCGACCCCGCCTCACGACGGGTGTGCCTTTGTCGGGAGGGTCTTCCTGGACGTCCGGTGAGTGCACGCGAGGTGCCAAGGCTCACGTCGCCGGAGAGACCCGCAAACTCTGAAAATGCGACGTGGAGCGGAACGGCGGCCTGTCAGTCCGCTGACTGTTCGCCGCCCAGACGTGCCGCGGTGTCCTCGGCGCGGATGGTGGCGCCGATCCCGCCGAGTCCGCGGACGTCGCTCAGACGACCGCGTCCCGCCGCAACCGCTCGATCTCGTCCGGCGCGTATCCAGCTTCGCCGAGAATCTCGTCGGTGTGCTCGCCGAGCGTCGGCGGCTCGCGGTCGATGCCAGGGCTGCCGTGCGCGAGCCGGAACCCCGCGCCCACCAGGCGCATCGGGCCGTAGCGCGAGTCGATCGTCTGCAGAACGTCGCGGTGCTCGAGCTGGGGGTGGCGCGTGATCTCCTCGATCTTCCAGACGGTGGCGCACGGCACGTCGGCCGTGGTCAGCCGCGCCTCCCACGACTTCGGATCGTCCTTGGCCAGCGCCGTCTCGATCACCTCGCGCAGGGCGGCTTCGTTCTCGGTGCGCGATCGCCAGTCCTTGAAGCGCGGATCCTCCAGCGCGTCGGCGCGGCCGAGCGTGCGCATGAGGCCGGCGAACTGCTTTTCGGTCAGCACGGCGAGCACGATGTAGCCGTCGCCCGCACGGAAGCGGCTCGCGGTCGGCTTGCGGCTGACCGAGCCGTTGCCGATCTGCCGTTGCTCGATGCCGGCGACGGTGTATTCGGAGACGGGACCCGGGATGAAGGCCAGCGCGGCGTCCAGCATGGCGACGTCCACGAACTGCCCGCGGCCGCTGTGCGTGCGCTGGTAGAGCGCGCTCGCGACCGCGAGGGCGGCCGTCATACCGCCGATGGTGTCGCAGATCGCGAAGCCCGCTCGCATCGGGCCGCCGGCGGGCTCACCGGTGATCGACATGATCCCGGACATCGCCTGCAGCTTGCCGTCGAAGGCGGCCGTCGTGCGCTCCGGGCCCGTGTGGCCGAAGCCGGAGACCGCGCAATAGATGAGCCGCGGGTTGATGGCGGAGAGCGTCTCGTAGCCGAGCCCCAGCCGCTCCATGACTCCGGGGCGGAAGTTTTCCCACACGATGTCGGCGCCGCCCACGAGCCGCGTGACGATCTCGACCGCGCGCGGCTTGCGCAGATCCAGCGTGAGGCTGCGCTTGTTGGCGTTGACCGCGAGGAAGGAGGACGCCATCTTGCGGTCCGCCCATTCCCTGCTGATGAGCAGATGGCGCGACTCGTCGCCTTCGTGCGATTCGATCTTGACGACGTCGGCACCGAGGAGCGCCAGCTGGTACGTGCCGTACGGGCCGGCGAGATAGCGTGTGAAGTCGAGGATGCGGACCCCGGCGAAGGGTTTGGTCATGCCCCGTCGCGCTTCGTCTTCGCGATGGCCTTGATCTCGTCGAACTCCCGGCGCCGCTCGGCGATCTGCTCGGGGGTCATGCGGTCGAGGTTCGAGAAATCGAGCTTCCACGACGCGCCCTCGCGCCAGCGCAGCGGCGACTGCACCGTGGTGCGCGCCGCCGGCGCCGTCTCCAGCACCCGCAGCGCGAGCTCGAGGGTGAGCGCCTGTGACGCGACGTCGAACGGCCGTCCCGCGGCGTTGCCGAGCGGGAAGTCGCTGAAGAGGAACCGCGGCACGCCGCAGTGCTCCACGATGTCCTTCGCGCAGCCCATGATCACGGTGGGGATGCCGTGCGCCTCGAGGTGCCGCGCGACCAGACTCACGGTCTGGTGGCAGACGGGTCAGCTGGGGACGAGCAGGACGGCGTCCGCGCCGTCTTCGCGGCACCGCCGCAACAGCTCGGGCGCGTCGGTCTCCGTCGTCACGCGCTGGCTGCGGTTCGTCGGCGCACCGTGGAATCGCGCCGTGAGCGCGCCGAGCCGCCCCGACTTCACGGCCCCGCGCAGCTGCCCGAGGGGCAGCCAGGTATTGGGGTCTTCGGCCGTGGTGTGAACGCGATCGTAGCCGACGTGCGAGATCCTGAGATCCGGCGTCGCGTCGGACGAGTCGGAGTACACCTTGTAGAACTTCGCGGCGGCATTGTAGGGCGCGCCCGGGCCCTGGTCGCCCGCGCCCGGCTGGTACGGCGCGGCCGTCGTGATGAGGGCCAGCCGCGACTGCGCCAGCGGCCGGGCGAGCGGGGTGAACGGGACCTCGTCGAAGTGCGCCCAGCGATACGCCGGATAGCCGAGCCTCAGGTAATAGTCGCGCGTGCGCTGGATGTACGGGATCGGCACGTCGTGCTCGGCGGCGAACGGCATCGGGATCTCCTTGCTACGCGGCATGGTACCTCACGGCGCCAGGATCGGAGGGAGCGTTCCCGTCGCCGACGCTGGCCCGGCGCCGTTCGTGCTACGATCCCGCCGTGGCTCGCGGTCTGACGCGCCCCGCCAGTCCTCGCCGTGCCCTCGTGCGGCTGCGTCCGAAGTCGCGCGAGCCGCGCTGAGGAGAGACGCATGGCGACGGTGCCGCGCAAGCGCATTCTGCTCGTCGACGACGAGCCACTGATCATCGAGGTGCTCAGCGAGCACTTCAAGCCGAGCTACGACATCGAGACGGCGATGAACGGCACCGACGCGCTCACGGCGGTGCTGCGCGGGCGTCCCGACCTCGTCCTGCTCGACATCAACATGCCGCGAATGAACGGTGTCGAAGTGCTCAAGGACATCAAGAAGATCGACGAGACGATCCCGGTGATCATGGTCACCGCCAACGAGCAGATCGCCCTCGCCGCCGACGCGCTGAAGACGGGCGCCTTCGGCTACGTGCCCAAGCCGTTCGACTTCCGGTACCTCGATCACATGGTCGCCGCAATCTTCGATCGGCCGCGCCCCGGGCGCTGACGGCGCCGACGGCGATGAGTGACTTCGAGTCGTCGCGCGCCCGTGCGCGCGCGCACGTGCGGCGCGGCCAGTTCGCGGATGCGGCCGCCGCGCTCCTCGAGGCGCTCGCCGAGCGGCCCGACGATCTCCCGGCCCGCCTCGACCTCGTCGTCGTCCTTCGCCGCCTGCGCCGCGCCGCCGACGCCGAGACCGAGGCGCGTGCCGCGGTGGCGCGCGCGCCCGGCACCGCCTCCGTGCACGAGGCGCTTGGCGGCGTGCTGTTCGAGCAGGGCCGCGATCGCGAGGCGGCGGCGGCGTTCCGCGACGTGCTGCGCCTGCGCCCCGACCACGCACGCGCGCACCTCAACCTCGCGTGGGCGCTCGAGCGCCTGCAAGACTGGGACGGCGCCGAGGCGGCGGCGCGCGGCGCTCTCGCGCGGCGGCCCGACGACCCGCTCGCGCGCGAGACGCTCGCGCGCGTGCTGCGGCGGCAGCGCCGCCCGGCCGATGCCGCCGACGCGCTTCGCGAGGCGGCCGCGCGGGCCCCGGCCCGCGCGGCGCTGGCGCTGGGCGGCGCGCTCCTCGACCAGGGGCAGCTCGACGACGCGGCCGCGGCGTTTCGTGACGCGATCCGCGCCGCGCCCGGCGATGCGCGCGCATACCTCGGACTGGCCCTCGCGCTCGATCGCGCCGGCCGGCTGGCCGACGCGTCGGCCGCCTACCGCGAGGCGGCGCGCCGTCGCCCGGGCGACGCGCGCGTGCTCGTGGCGCTCGGCCGCAACCTCCGGCGCCGCCGCCACTACGGCGAGGCCGCGCACGCGCTGCGCGAAGCGTTGCGCGTGGCGCCCGATGACGCGCGCGCCTGGTATCACCTCGGCGTGGCCCTCGAGCGTGCGGGCCGGCACGACGAGGGACTGGTCGCGCTGCGCGAGGCGCTCCAGCGGCGCCCCACGTTCGTGGCCGCGCACGTCGCGCTCGCGGGCGGCCTGCGACGTCGCGGACGCTGGACCGAGGAGGCCGAGGTTTACGAGGCCGCGCTGCGGCTGCGTCCCGACGACGCCGACCTGCACGCCGGACGCGGGCTGGCCCTCGGCGCGCTGGGCCGCTACGCGGAGGCGGAGGCGGCGCTGCGCCGCGCGGTCGCGCAGCGTCCCGACGACGGCGACCTGCTCTACGAGCTCGGCGTCGCGGTCGGCCGCCAGGGCCGCCACGCCGACGCGGAGGCCGTCCTGCGCGAGGCCGTGCGCGTCGAACCGACCAACGTCCGCGCGCGCGCCAACTTCGCGCTCGGCCTCGGCCGCCAGGGCCGCCACGCGGAGGCGGAGGCCGCCTACCGCGAGGCGCTCGCCGTCGCCGAACATCCCGCGCTCCACCGAGGGCTCGGGGTGTCGCTCTACTGGCAGGGGCGCCACGCGGAGGCGGAGGCCGCGTTCACGCGCGCCATCCGCCTCAAGCCCGACTACGTGCGCGCGCGCTGCGACCTCGGCGAGATGTGCGCGGAGCAGGGGCGGCTCGCGGACGCCGAGCACGCGTATCGCGAGGCGATCCGCCTGAAGCCGGATTCGCTGACGGCCCGCGCCGCGCTGCCCGGCGTGCTGCTGGCGGGCGGGCGCTACGCGGAGGCGGAGGCGGCGGCGCGCGCCGCGCTCGCGCTCAACTTCGAGGTGGCGCGTGCCCACTTCGATCTCTGGCAGGCGCTGGAGGGCCAGCGCGACTGGGCCGGGCTCGCGGTGGCCGCCGCCGAGTTCCTCGCCAAGCGTCCGGAGCATCCCGACGCGCGGGCGCGGCTCGTCCGGGCGCGCGCCGAGCTGGCGGGCGTCAGCGCGCCGCCGGCGCCGCGCTCGCGCTGAGGAGCCGGCCGAACTCCTCCAGCTCACGCCGCGGCGTGCCCGGGCGATGCCGCAGGGCCTCGAGGAGGGCGCCGGGATTGTCGTCGATCGCGCGCGTCGTCTTCTGGAAGACGCGCACGAGCCGTGAGGCTTCCTTCTCCGCCTTGGCGGCGGCGATCGAGCCCGCGAGCACGCTGGCGACCGACAGCACGGGGTTGTCGAGCTTGACGAAGGCGCCCACCGTCGGCGCGATGAGGTTCTTGCCGTCGGGCGCGGGCGTCACCGTCCAGTCGATCGTCACCACGGCCTGACCGCGGATGTTCGGCAGGATCGTCTGCTGGAACTCGCCCTTCGCGTACATCACGCGCACGCCCGGGCCCCCGTAGACGACCTCCAGCGCGCCCACCGTGCCCCAGCCGTCGTCGAGCATCAGCCCGGTGGGCGTGCGCCAGATCCGGTAACGCGCGACCTTGAGCGCCTGCGTGACGTGGGTCGCGAACTCGGGGTGCTCGAGGAGGTACTCGAACACGTCGCGCCGTGCGACGAACGATTCGCCCTGGATGCGGGTCGCGAGCGACGCCTGGTCGACGACGGGGGAGAGGCGCGCCCGGACGTCCGAGGGAACCTCCGTCGGGAACGCCGGTAGCAGACGTCCCGCCAGCGCCGGGCCGGCGAGCGTCACGAGCGTCACGACGGCGACGACAGCGCTGAGACGGTGAAGCGGCACGACCCCGTGATTATCGCACACGACACTTGACGACGGACGGCGGCCTCCGTACCCTCGGGCCACTCGACCGAACCCGGGCGCAGGAGCGGGGATGCTGCTGCAGTACCTGTACGCCGTCGTCGAAGGCCTTCCGCGCGGCTGGCGGCCGCCGCCCCCCGTCGTTGGCGAGCGCGTCGAGCGGCGCGCGCTCACCAATCTCGTGATCCTGTCCAGCGCCGCCCCCGTCGTTCCACCCGCCAGCCCCACCACGCTCGCTCTGCACCACGACGTCGTCGCCTCCGCGCTCGACGCCGACGGGCTCGTGCCGTTCCGGTACGGCACCGCGCTGCGTGCCGCCGACGTCGACGGCTGGCTGGCGCGCGAGCGGCCCGCCCTCGACGGCGCGCTGGCCAGCGTGCGCGGCTGCGTGGAGATGAGCGTCAAGCTGCTGCGGCTCGACACCGCGCCCGCGGCGGCGGCCCCCGCGGATGCCACCCGCGACGCCGCCGACGAGCGGCGCCTGCACGCGCTGGCCGATCAGATCGTGGAGCGCGCGGCGCTCGCGCAGTGGCGGTACCGTCCCGCGGGGACCGCGGGTAACGTCGTGGCGTCGGTGGCCTTCCTGCTCCCGCGCGGCGAGCTGGCCGACTTCCTGGCGCGTATCGCGCCGGTGGCCTCCCGCGCGATCGGCGTGGCCGTGGTGCCGACGGGCCCCTGGCCGGCGTACTCCTTCGTCCCCGCCTTTGACCGCGCGCCGCTGTCGTCGGCGGCGCCACCGGCGGTCGACCGGACGGCCGACCGGCGCGCGGGGTAGAAACGGCCGTTGCAGACGTGGGGAGCGTCGGCTACTCTTGCCGCCACTTCCCGGAGGACGGCATGGCGAGAGTCGCGGTGTCCGCGGTGGACGCGATGATGGCCGAGCGGCCCGACAGCACGCTCGAGGCCGCGCTCGACGTCTTCGAGGTCTTCGCCAGCGGCTCGCTCACGGACGAGGTCTACATCCTGGAGGACGTCGCCGGAAAGCGCATCGCGATCGCGCCCACGGCCGTCCGCGACAAGTATCGGCGGGGGTGACCCATGGCTATCATCGTCGTCTCCACCCAGATGGGTGCCGGCGGTCCCGAGATCGGCATGGCGCTCGGCCAGAAGTGCGGCTACCGGTACGTCGACCAGGAGCTGCTCCAGGACGCCGGCCGGCGGTACGGCCTCGCCGAGGAGCGGCTCTCGCACCTGGACGAATCGAAGCCGACGATCTTCGAGCGCTTCGACGCCGAGACGCGCCACCACATCACCGTGCTCCAGACGACGCTGCTGGAGCTGGCCGAGCTGGACAACGCCGTCTTCATGCGCGGCGGCGGCCAGTGGCTGCTGCGCGGCGTGCCTCACGTGCTGCGCGTGCGCCTCATCGCGCCGTTCGAGCACCGCGTGAAGCAGTGGATCAAGCGTGTGGCGGCGATGACCGGCGAGACGCCGAACCAGCGCGCGGCCGCCGACTTCGTGCGCCGTGACGACACCGAGAAGGCGGGTCGGATGCGCTACCTGTACGAGGTCGACATCAACGATCCCATGCTGTACGAGCTGATCATCAACACCGAGCGGCTCAGTCACGACGCCGTCGTCGAGATGATCTCCGGCGCCGTGCGCCGGCCCGAGATGACGACGACGGACTCGGGGCGTCGCCTCGTCGCCTCGCGCGCCCTCGCCTCACGCGTGCAGGTGGCGCTGGCCACCAACGCCGAGACGCGCCGCTACCGCATCACCGTCGAGGCGCAGGACGGCGTCGTCACCCTGGAGGGGACCGCCGCGCTGGACCGCGCCGTCGAGGTCGCGCGCAGCGTGCCGGGCGTAAAGGACGTACGGACACAACAACTGGAAATACCCCCGATACCTCCGTTTGTGGCCTAGGCATGAAAGAGATGGGGGGCCCCGAAATGGCCCCCCATACCCCCCCGATACCTCCGTTTGTGGCCTAGGCATGAAAGAGTTTGGGGGGCCTCGAAGGGCCCCCCAAGCCCCCCGGTGGGCTACTACCGTTCCGGCGCTAATACCGATCCGATCCGCGACTGACCGTCCGCTACGGCCGTTCCGGCGTTACTACCGTTCCGAACCTACTTCGGGCGGGTTTCGGCGGTGGGGCCGGTGTCGGGGGCCTCGGCGACTTTCATCTCGACGGTCTTTTTCTCGCGTCGGCGCACGAAGTCGACCTTCACCTTGCGGCCGACCTCCGCCTCGGACGACATCCTCTGCAGGTGGTGGTAGTCCTCGACGGCCGCGCCGTCGAAGGCCACGATGACGTCGTTCTGGGCGAGGCCGGCCGCCTCCGCCGGGCTGCCGGGATACACGCGCGCGACGATGGCCCCTTTCGTATCCGGCAGCCCCATCGCCTGCGCCAGCTCCGCGGACATCGGCTGGAGCGCGACGCCGATCCAGCCCCGCTGCACCCGGCCGCGGTCGATGAGCTGCGCGGTGACGCGCTTGACCATGTTGGCGGGGATCGCGAACCCGATGCCCTGGCCGGTGGCGACGATGGCGGTGTTGATCCCGATGACTTCGCCACGCAGGTTCACGAGCGGGCCGCCCGAGTTGCCCGGGTTGATCGAGGCGTCGGTCTGGATGAAGTTCTCGTACGTCGCGATGCCGACGTCGGCCCGTCCCGTCGCGCTCACCACGCCGACGGTGACGGTCTGGTCGAGCCCGAAGGGATTGCCGATGGCGATCGCCCACTCGCCGACACGGAGGGCGTCGGAGTTGCCCAGTGTCGCCACGCGCACGTCCTCAGGGGCGTCGAACTTGATGATCGCGATGTCGGTCTTGGAGTCCGAGCCGACGATGCGGCCCCGGAACTCCTGCTTGTCGGCCAGCCGCACGGTCACCGCGTCTGCGCCCTTGACGACGTGGAAGTTGGTCAGCACGTAGCCGCGCTTGTCGACGATGACGCCGGAGCCGAGCCCTGGTGTCTCGAACTCCTCGCGCCGGCCGGGACCGCTGCGGCCGAAGAACTGGTCGAAGAAGTCCTTGAAGAACGGATCGTCGGCCTTCGGACCCGGGATCATCGGCGGCCGCCGGCCGCGCACCACCTGAAGCGTTCCGAGGTGGACGACCGCCGGCCGGACCCGCTCTGCGACGCTCACGAACGCGGCCTGTAGCGCGTCGGCGGTGGCGATTGGGGCGGGCGCCGAGGCCCTGCCCGAGTCTGCCGGCCTCGTGAGCACGGCATACAGGGCGAAACTTGCGCCGGCAAAGGCGAAAAGCACTGAAGCTGCGAGCACGGCACGAACCGTCTGCGGCGACATCGCTTTCCTCGACTTCCTCCGCGCGACTATGCAAAACCTATGAAAAAGTCTACCCTTTTTTCTTGACGCTCGTTGAGCGAAAAAGCGAAAATGTCGTATTGCACGCGAACTATCCAAGCAAACTCGTGAACAGATTGTCACGTAAATCCATCAGTCTTGCCCTTGTTGTTTGTCTCCTGGCCCCCACCCTGTCCGTCGCACAGCCTACGCCGGGGGCCCCGCCCCCCGGGGTGCCGCAGGCGCCGCCGACGCTGCCGACCCCCCGCACCCCCGGCTCGTTTGCCCCCCTCGCACCCGGCCGCGGCGACCTGTACCTCGGCCAGCAGGCGCGCAGCATCGCCGGTCCCGACTATCGGCTCGGTCCCGGCGACGTGCTCGAGGTGCAGATCGTCGGGCGGCTCGACGCGACGCGCGTGCAGATCGTCGTCGATCCCGAGGGCGCCATCGCGCTGCCGCCGCTGGGCACGATCAGGGTGGCGGGCCTCACGCTCCTGGAGGCGAATCGGACGATCACCCAGCGCGCGCGGGCGATCTTCCGCTACGCCGACGTGAGCATCGCGGTGATCTCGCCCCGCTCGTTCGAGGTCGTCGTCTCGGGCGAGGTGGAGCGGCCCGGCACCCTGCAGGTGCTCGCCACGCAGCGGCTGCACGAGATCATACTCACCACGGGCGGCATCACGCCGCGCGGCAGCGCGCGGCACGTGCAGGTCACGCGCGCCGGCCGGACGACGGAGATCGACCTCCTGGTCTTCGAGCTCAAGGGCGACATCACCCAGAATCCGTTCGTCCAGGAGGACATGCGCATCAACGTGCCGCCGCGCGTGGCGCCGGTCACACTGTCGGGCGCGGTACGCCGGCCGGGGGAGTACGAGCTCGGAGCGGACGGCTCGCTGCGCGAGCTCCTCGACCTGACCGGCGGCGTCACTGTGGCCGGCGCGGGCTCGGCGGCGCGCCTCACGCGCATCGGCCCCGACGGGCGCAAGGAGACGACGTCGCTCGATCTGCGCGAGGGGAGCACGAGCGCCGGCGACCTGCCGCTGCGGGCCGGCGACGCGCTCTACGTGCCGCCGCTCACCAGCATCCAGGACGTGGTCGAGGTGCGCGGCGCCTTCAACGGCGCGGCCGAGAGCGCCAAGACACAGACGCAGGGCAAGCCGACGATCGTCCAGCGCTTCGAGCTGGCGCGCGGCGAGCGCGTGCGCGACGTCGTGGTGAAAGCCGGCGGCGCCGCCGCCTTCGCCGACCTGCGCCTGGCCTTCGTGGACCGCGCCGACGCCGGGCCCGCCCAGCGCATTCCCGTCGACCTCCAGCGGCTCCTCGTCGAGAAGGACGAGACGCAGAACATCCCGATCCAGAACGGCGACGTCGTGGTGCTGCCGGTGTTCGAGGACAAGGTCTACGTCGTGGGCGAGGTGAAGGTGCCCGGCGCCCAGGACTTCCGGCCCGACCTCACGCCGCGCGAGTACCTCGCCGCCGCCGGCGGCCCGAGCGCGCGCGCGAAGGTCAAGGCGGCCACCGTGACCTTTCGCAACGGCCGCACCTACGCGATGGCGGAGGCGCCGCCGCTCGAGCCCGGCGCGGTGATGACGGTGCCCGAGGTGGCGGTGAAGTGGTGGCAGGACTACGTCACCATCGCCACGCTCGTCGCGAGCCTCGTCACCGCCTACACGGGGATCTTCGTCCTGTTCAACGGCCCTCTCACGAACGGGTCGCACAGGTAGCCCATGTACGAGGCCTACTGGCAGCTGAGCGAGCCGCCCTTCGACAATTCGCCGAATCCGAAGTTCTTCTACCTGTCGCCCGAGCACGAGGAGGCGCTCGTCCGCCTCGTGTACACCGTGCGCCACCGGAAGGGCTGCGGCATGCTGACGGGCGAGTACGGCTGCGGCAAGACCACGCTCTCGCGCGCGCTGATCCAGCGGCTGGAGGCCGAGCGGTACGAGATCGGTCTGCTGACCAACCCGAGCTGGAACGCCACCGACTTCCTGCGAGAGGCGCTCTACCAGCTCGGCGTCGAATCGCGTGAGAAGAGCAAGTCCGAGCTGCTCCACCTCCTCAACGACGTGTTCTTCCGCAACTACCGCGACGGCCGCGACACGGTCATCATCGTGGACGAGGCGCAGCTCATCGCGGACGACGCGGTCTTCGAGGAAGTCCGCCTGCTGATGAACTTTCAGACGGACGATCGCTTCCTGGTCACGCTGCTCCTCATCGGCTCGCCCGAGCTGCGCGAGCGCGTGCGCCGGCTCAAGCACCTCGACCAGCGCATCACGATTCGCTACCACCTCAACACGCTCGACTACACGCACACCGCCGCCTACGTCACCCACCGGCTCAAGATGGCCGGCTGCGCCAGGCCGATCTTCACCGAAGAGGCGATCAAGCTGATCTTCGACTTCACGCGCGGCACGCCGCGCGAGATCAACAACCTCTGCGACGTCGCGCTGCTCGTCGGCTACACCAAGCGCGCCAAGGAGATCGGCGAAAAGATCGTGGCCGAGGTCATCAAGGACATGGTGGGGGTCGCCTGATGGTGCGCATGAGCGACCTCGTCCGGGGCATCGTGCGGGAGTCGCCGCCCGCGCCTCTGCCCGAGCGGCCGGCGCCGTCGGAGCGGTCCGCCGAGCCGGCGGAGGTGACGCCGATGCGCCTCATGTCGCTCGCCTCGCTCGGCACCCCGCCGCCGGTCGAGCGGGAGGACCCCGTGCCTCCCGAGCCCGAGCCGCGCGTCCCCGAGCCACCCGCCGAGAGTCCGGAGCCGCTCTTCGGCGAGCTCCAGGCGTTCCTCGGTGAGGCGCAGCAGCGGCTGCACGGCAGCGGCGGCTTCCCGTGGGGGCGCCTGCAGGCTCTCGTCGATCGCGCCATCAGCGCGCTCGCGCGCTCGGCCGATCTCTTCTGGGTCGCCAACAATCCGGCAGTCCCGGCCGGCGTCGACTACATCGCCTTCCACCAGGCGCGCGTGTGCGTGCTGGCCCTCCGCATCGGCGGTGGCGTCGGCTACGACGGCGCGCGGCTCAGCGCGCTCGGCCTGGCCGCCGCGCTGTTCGACGTGGCCCTCTGGCAGATGCCGGAGGCCATCCTGCGCCGCGTCGACTCGCTGTCCGGCGAGGAGCTCGCGCTCTGGCGCTCGCACCCGCGGCTGTCGGCCGACATCGTCCGCCGCTGGGGCCCGCCCGACGAGCACATCGCGCAGACGATCCTCGAGCACCACGAGCGCGAGCAGGGCCAGGGGTTCCCCCAGGGGTTGCACGGCCCGGCCATCGATCCGGACGCGAAGATCATCGCCCTCGTCGACACGTACACCGCCCTCACGGTGCCGCCGTCGTCGCGGCCGCGGCTCAAGCCCCACGAGGCGATCCGCGAGATCGTGAAGACGCGCAACGACCAGTTCCCGTCCGCGCTGGTCAAGGCGCTCCTCTCCGAGATCTCGGTGTTCCCGCCCGGCACCGTCGTCCGCCTGAACACCGACGAGGTCGGGCGTGTGATCGCCGTCAACCGCCATCATCCGCTACGGCCGAAGGTGGAGATCCTCGCCGACGGCAAGGGCCAGCGGCCGCCGGCGCCGAAGATGCTCGACCTCTCCGAGGCGCCGTTCCTGTACATCACCGGGCCCGTCGGCGAGGGCGGACGGTGAGGGGCTAGGCATGGCGCAGTACGAGATGAACCTCCGCGACTACTGGCTGATCGTCCGCCGCCGGCGGATGATCATCATCGTCTGCACGGTCCTCGTCGCGACGTTCAGCTTCTGGTTCGCCCGCCAGAAGGTGCCGCAGTACACGGCGACGGCCGCGGTGAAGTTCGAGCAGGCCACCACGCTGTCCGGCCTGCTCATCGAGGTCCTCGCCGTCAGCGGCGCCGATAACATCGAGACGCAGGTCTCGCTGATCAAGAGCTATCCCGTGCTCGAAGAGGTCGCGCGGCGCATGGGCAAGCTGCCGCAGACGGCGAGCGGGGAGGCGGTCCGCGAGTCGCGCGCGTATCAGGCGAGCCTCGACAACCTCGGGGGCAAGGTCAAGGCCAGCCGCGTGCCCAGCACGAGCATCATCGAGATCGCCGTCACGTCCCCGAATCCGCGGGAGGCCAAGGAGATCGCCAACACCGTCGCCGAGGCCTACCGCGACTACAACAAGGCCAACCGCAACGCGCGCGTGACCGAGGCGCGCAAGTTCATCGAGGCTCAGCTGCGCGAAGTGGAAGGACGTGTCAAGCGGGCCGAGGAGGAAGTCTGGGCCTTCCGCGACGCCAACCGCATCATCGCGCCCGGCGCCGAGTCCACCGTGCTGCTCTCGCTCTTCACGCAGGTGCGCGGCGACATCGAAAAGACGCGCCAGCAGCGGATCGAGCTGGAGGGCATGCAGGCGCGCCTGGCCCGGAACGCCGCCGCGTCGCTGGACGACCGCATCTACGTCGACTCGACCAATCCGAGCCTCGCGAAGCTGGCCACGACGCAGAGCGAGCTGATGCTCGAGCGCACCAACCTGGCGCTCGAGGTGACCGAGCGCCACCCGCGGCTGCAGGCCATCGACGACCGGCTGCGCGAGGTGCGCGCCGAGATGCGCCGCGAAGTGGCCGCGCAGGTGGCCGCGCTGCGCGGCCGCGAGGAGATCCTCAACCGCCAGATGGGCGAGCTGCTCGCCAAGAACCGCGAGGTCCCCGCCACCGAGCTGTCCCTGCAGCGGCTGCAGCGCGACGCCAAGGTGAACGACGACCTGCTGACGCTGCTCAAGACGCGTCACCAGGAGGCGCTCATCAAGGAGTCGGAGGGCGTCGAGGAGGTGTCGCTCGTCCGGCCGGCCACCGACCCCACGGCGCCCACGGGCGCGGAGGCGGTCAACACCGTGCTGGTGGGCGCGCTCCTCGGCCTCATGCTCGGCCTCGTGCTGGCCTTCGTGCAGGAGACGCTCGACACGTCCATCGGGACGATCGAGGACGTCGAGTCCTACCTCGGCGTCCGCGTCCTCGGCATCGTGCCGCACATCGATCCGCACGAGACGATGCAGCGCCTCCTCGAGCGCCGTCCCGGGCTCGCGCAGGTGGAGCCAGACGCGCTCCAGAGCCACGCGCTGCTCATCACGCACTTCGATCCCAAGTCGCCCGTGGCCGAGGCCTACCGCACGCTGCGCACGAACATCCAGTTCGAGCGCATTGAGCGCGGTGGCAAGGTGCTCGTGGTCACCAGCCCCACGCTGCAGGAAGGCAAGACGACGACCATCGTCAACCTCGCGCTGACGATGGCGCAGAACGGCCAGAAGACGCTGCTGATCGGCGCCAACATGCGGCGGCCGTCGATCTACCGCTTCTTCGGCATCGAGCGGGAGCCGGGCCTGTCGGACATCCTCGTCGGCAACGCGCAGTGGCGCGACTGCGTGCGCGGCGTGGCCGACATCCTCATGGGCCGCTTCGAGATGGAGGACGTCATGGCCGCGCCGGGCCTCGACAACCTCCACATCATCGAGGCGGGACCGATCCCCCCCAACCCGTCCGAGCTCTTGTCCACGACGGCCATGACCGAGTTCCTGCGCGCGGTCGCGGCCGAGTACGACATCGTGCTCATCGACACGCCGCCGATCCTGCCCGTGACCGACTCCGCGATCGTGGCCGGCAAGGCCGACGGCGTGCTGCTGGTCTACCAGGCGGGCAAGGTCGGTCGCCTCGTGCTCAAGCGCGCCAAGGCGCACCTCGAGGCCGCGCGCGCCCAGGTCTGGGGCGTCGTCCTCAACGATCTGCAGACCGAGGTCTCGGGCTACACGTACACCCACTACTACACGCACTACTACGGCGAGGAGACGCCGGGCGAGCCGTCGCGCGGCGGCGGTGGCCCCGTGCAGCGCGCGGTCGACCGCGCGCGCGGCTGGTTCGGGCGTGGCCGCGCCGACGCCGCGGTGAAGGCGGCTGCCGGCGCGGGGCTGTCGGTGGCCACGCTGCCGCCGCCGGGAAAGGCCTCCCCACGCGAGACGGGCGGCCGCGGCCGTGGCAGAAATCTGATTCTGGCGCTGGTGGCGCTGCTCGGGGCGGTCGGCGCGCTGGCCGCCGTCGTCGTGTGGCGTTCCGGCGGGATCGACGCCTTGAATCCGCGCGAGCTGCTGCGCCAGCGTCTGGGCCCGTCGGCGCCGCCGACGGCGCCGCCACGCCCCGGCACGCCGCGCTCGAAGGTGACGACGCCGCCCGCGGCCCCGCCGAGCACGCCGGGCGCGTCGACGCCCGTGACGCCCGCGCCCGTCGCGCCGGTCACGACGCCACCGCCGAGCGCGCCGCCGACCGTACCGCCCGCGGCGCCGCCGTCGACGTCGATGATGCCGCCCGCGATCACGCCGCCGTCCCTCACAGCGCCGGCCCTCGCGCCCCCGGCCCTCGCGCCCCCGTCGGCGCCCGCGCCTCTCGCCTCCGCGATCGCGACGCCTGCGACGCCGACACCGTCGGCGCGCTTCACGATCGAGTTCGGACCGTTCTTCTCGGCGGCCGAGGCCGAGCGACTCGAGCGGCGGCTCATGGAGGCCGGCTATCCGACGGTCCGCTCACGCCGGCCGACGGGCAGCGCCGTCTACGCGGTGCTGATCGAGCGCGTGCCCACCGCCCACGAGGGCAAGATGGTCGCGGCCGCGCTGCGCGAGCAGGGCCTGGGCGAGGCGGTCGTGGCGAGCACCGACCCGCTCGTGCTGCGCGTGGGCCGGCCGCTGCCGCTGCGCGGCGCCGTCGAGCTGGCCGAGCGCGTCCGCGCCGCCGGCCACCAGGTGCGCGTGGCCGCGCAGCCCGGCCAGGCCTCCGCATTCGTCATCCGCCACGGCAGCTTCACGTCCCGCGACGACGCCGAGGCCAAGCGCAGGGAGCTCGGGCAGCTCGACCTGCCGGCACACCAGGTCGTCCCGGTCCCGTAGGCGATGTCACAGTACGGCCGGGCCGCAGTTCCGCCGGCCGCCGGCAGCATGCTCGTCTTCGCCGTCGTGGCCGTCGCCGGTGCCTTCATCGTCGCGCAGGGGCTGACAAACGCCTCGTTCACCTACACGATGGGCGCCGTCGCTGCGCTCATCCTGTTCGCGCTCGCCTTCGTCCGCACCGATTTCGGGATCTACGTCGTCATCTTCTCGATGCTGCTGTCGCCGCAGTTCGGCAACAAGGGCGCCGGCGTCGGCGCCGGGCGTGGCATCACCTTCCGCACCGAGGACTTCGTGCTCCTCGTCATCGGGTTCTCGTGGCTGGCCAAGACCGCCGTCAACAAGGAGCTGAACCTCATCGCGCGCACGCCGTTGAACTGGGCGGTCCTCATGTACGTTGCCACCACGCTGGGGGCGACGCTGCTCGGCTCCTTGACGGGGACGGTCAGCTGGTCGGGCTACTTCCACGTCCTGAAGTACGTCGAGTACTTCGTCATCTACTACATGGTCGTGAACAACCTGCGCGACCGCGAGCACGGGTGGCGGCTGGTCGGCGCCGCCTTCATCACCGCGGCCATCGTGAGCGTCATCGGGCTCGCGCAAGTGCCGTCCGGCGAGCGCGTCTCCGCGCCGTTCGAGGGCGAGATCGGCGAGCCGAACACCTTCGGTGGCTACCTCCTCTTCATGATGGCGATCGCGGCCGGCATCGCCTTCGAGACCGAGAACGCGCGCCGGCGCGCGCAGTGCCTGATCCTGCTCGGGGTCATGGCGGTGCCGTTTTTCTTCACGCTCTCCCGCGCGTCGTACCTGGGCGTGATTCCCGCGTTCCTCGTGATCGCGCGCCTGACCACACGCCGTCGGTTCGCCGTGGGGCTGATCCTGTTGGGGCTCGTGACCTCACCCGTGCTGATCTTCGTGGCCCCCAAATCCGTGAAGGACCGCGTGACCTATACCTTCAAGGAGGAAAAGGGCTCAGACACGGTGCGGCTCGGCAAGGTCGCCTTCGACCCCTCCACCTCCGCGCGCCTCCTCTCCTTCAAGTCCGCCCTCACGGGATTCGTCCAGCGTCCGATCTTCGGCTGGGGGGTGACGGGCTTCGGCTTCATGGACGCGCAGTACGCCCGGGTGCTCGCGGAGACCGGCCTCGTCGGCCTCGCCGTGTTCCTCTGGCTCATGTGGGCGGTGGGCCGGCACGCGCTCGACGTCTACGCGACGCGCGGCGATCCGGAGGAGCGCGGCCTCGTCCTGGGCTTCCTGGCGGGCTTCGCGGGGCTCCTCGTGCACGCATTCGGCTCCAATACGTTCATCATCGTGCGCATCATGGAGCCGTTCTGGCTGATCACGGGCATCGTCATGATGATCCCGGCCCTCGAGGCGAAGGAGCGCGCGGCGGCGGCGGCCGCGGCTCAGTTCATGCCGGCGCCGTCGAAGAAGGAGCGGAGCGGAGTCCGACGGTGATCGGGCGCAACATCTCGGCCCTCGTCGCCGCCCAGGTCGCGACGAAGGCGATCAACCTCCTCGTCTCCGTCGCGCTGGTCCGCTGGCTCGGCGTCCATGAGCTGGGGCGCTACGCGTACGTGCTCGCGTTCTGCTTCCCGTTCGGCGCGCTGGCGGACTTCGGCCTCGCGACGCTCGCCATCCGCGACGCGAGCCGGGGGCCGGCCCAGGCGCCGCGCGTGATCGCCGTCGTGCGCCGCACCGCGCTGACGCTGGCCACGGCGGCGTCGGCCGCGATGGTGGGCCTGGCGCTGCTCCTCGGCCACGACACCGCCATCGTCGCCGCCATCGCCCTGGGCGGACTGGCGTCCGTCGTGTCCGCGCTCACGATGCCGTCTCTCGTGCTCCTGACGGCGCAGGAGCGGATGGATCGGCTGGCACTGCAGCGGGTGACGGGGGCGGTGCTCTCGTCCGCCATCACCCTCGGCGTGCTCCTGGCCCACGGCGGCGTCGTCGCGCTGCTCGCGGGCTCGCTCGCGGTCAGCACGCTGATGTGGCTGTTCGCGCGCGCGCTCGCCGGCGCCGCGGGACCGGCGCCCGCCGTGCCGGCCGGGGCCGGCGTCGCCCTGCTGCGGCGCGCGGTGCCGTTCGGCCTCCTCATGGCGGGCTTCGCGCTCTACTACCGCGTCGACATGGTGATGCTCGAGTGGCTGGCCGGCCCCGGCGAGCTCGGGCGGTACGCGGCCGCCTATCGCTTCCTCGACGCGATCATCGCGCTCGCGGCGTCGCTGGGGGGGCCGCTCTTCCCGCGCCTGTCGAGCGTGGCGGTCTCGGCGCCCGGCGAGGCGCGGCGGCTGCTCGAGGCGGGCTGGCGCCCGCTGCTCGCGCTCGGCCTGCCGCTCACGGTCGGCACCGTGCTCGTCGCGGGCGACCTCGTCGCCCTGCTGTTCGGGCCGGAGTTCGCCGGCGCCGCGCCGCTCCTGCGCCTGCTGATCCTCGGCGCGCTGCCGCTCTTCTGGGTGAACGTCGCCAACCACGCGCTCATCGCCGGCGACCGCGTGTGGCCGCTCGTCGGC
>Ga0137418_10001480_pt1 | contig 21648 bp, 17 predicted proteins | sample CZODoug3_1_2_16f_FD_122242 | JGI IMG/M metagenome (GOLD analysis project Ga0137418, IMG submission 122242) | Vadose zone soil fungal communities from Angelo Coast Range Reserve, California, USA - CZODoug3_1_2_16fungal (Hybrid Assembly) | ecosystem: Environmental > Terrestrial > Soil > Vadose...
AGGTCGTATCTTCGGCACCCAGGTTGGCGCCGTCGAGTTTGAATTGAACACCCACGACACCGAGATTGTCGGAAGCCGTGCCGGAAACCGTGATCGTGGCCGAAACGGTGGCGCCGTTGGCCGGACTGGCGATCGAGACCGTAGGCGGCGTCGTATCCGGAGCCGTATTGCTGACCGTCACCGTGACGGCGGAAGAAGTGGTTTGGTTGCCGGCACTGTCACGCGCGACCGCCGTCAGCATGTGCGAACCATTGGAGGCCGCAGTGGTGTTCCACGAAATGGAATAGGGAGCAGCCGTATCCTCCGCTCCCAGATTGGCGCCATCCAGCTTGAATTGAACACCGGCAACTGCCACATTGTCAGAAGCGGTGGCAGAAACCGTAGTCGTGCCTGAAACAGTGGAGCCACCGGCAGGACTCGTCAGGGAGACAGTGGGAGGAGTGGAATCTGTCGTCGTGCCTCCCATGGAAATCGGCTGACTCGAAATGATCAGGTCGTCATACCAGGTATAGGCGGTCGGGTAGGTCGCCGCTGGATCCTTGCCGGTATTGTAGGGAAGCAGCCAGACCTTGCCGTACGTTTGGTTGGTTGAAGGAGAGCCCGCAGTCAAGTTGTAAGGTCCCCAATTCAGTACCATCTGTCCCGGCTGTCCTTGTCTGGCAATGGAGAGCTGGACGTAGCTATTCTGGAACTCGTCATTGACTCGCGGGCCGGTCTTGATGTGGACCTGGAAAGTCATCCACTCGTTTGGAAAATATCCAAAACAGTTTCCGTTCGGCGGAAAGTAGCTGGGCGGACTGGTCTGGCCCTGCGAGTAGAGGCAATAGGGGGCCGGCTGAGCATTCTGGAGCTTGTAATCGGAGCTTCCGAAGGGTTGGTTAAAGGGATCATACGCGCCGTGAGAAGTCGATCCGGTGCAGGAGTTATACATCTCGGGAAAACCGCGCGTGAACACATTCTGGGTGACCGTCTCCAGGGCCGTGCAGGATGAATAACAAAGCCCGGTGGAGGTGTTCGAGGAGGTGCAGCCTGGCTGGTCGCCTGTTCCGATAATGGCTTGTTTCCATCCGCCACCGCCGGCATACACGGTGCTGAGGAATTCCGGAGAGAAGCGCTGGCGCCACTGAACATAAAACTCGGAGTTTCCACCAAACTGAGCCGACAGATCGTCTGAAAAATTCGTGAAGTAGGAGCCCGAACTGTTGGCGTTGGAGTTGGACGGAATGGTGAATTTCAATGAGGAAACGCCGGAAGACTTGACGCTGGAATCCAGCTGTGGAGTCGCATCCCCGGGAAGGCTGCCGTGATTGTCGCCCCAGGTGCCGACGATATCGGCGGGGGCAACATCTTCCATGAATGTGATGTGTCTGACAGGTGGCCCGGCTGGTGAACCCCCTGACGATCCATTTGCCATGCCATCTGGAATGGTACATGGCCAATATAGCTTGCACGAAGAGTGCCTGAGCCTGAGATGTATATGATGTGGGCGCCGCCGCATGGTTCTCCGTAAAGCCAAGCCTATTCAGATCGGTTTAGGTGAGGTCGAATTTCCCGCCTGCGGCCAAAAATGTCCCGCTTGATCGCGCGCGCCTGTTTAAATGGCACAAGGCTGTAATAAATGGCGGAGTCGTAGAACCATTTGGACTCTGGGGAATAGACTTATCGCGGGTCCACATAGCCATGAATCCAGCCAGCTGATGATTTTCAGGTGACATCCTGGGACGCGTGGTGTGGGATGATTACGGGAATGATTGTCCGCAGGCAGCCGAATAACGAACTCGTTCTCATCGGCCAGACCGACCATTCCAGGCTGGTAGGACAACTGGCCGCGCACTGGGGGAACGACAACTTCGAAACGCCCGATCCGTATGGTTCGATGGTCCGCGCCGCCACCTTCCATGATTACGGCTGGCTGCGTTACGAAACCGGTCCACTGATTAACCCGGACACAGGCGAGCCCTACCAGTTTCTTCAACTACCGCTGGGATCGACGCAGCTCGAGTCCTATCAGTGGAGCCTCGATTGGCTGGCCGGGATCGATCGCTATGCGGGACTCATCATCAACATGCATCGAACCGGCCTGTGGAAGAACCGCTACGACACCATCAAACATCCGACTGGTTACAACCTGCGCGAGATGAGTCCTGAAGTTCGCGATTTCATTCAACGGAACGAAAGCCGTCAAGAGCGGGAGCGCCGCTCATGGGATGCCGACAAGTTGTGGACGAACTATCGGTTGATGCAGGTCTGGGACCAGCTCGGACTCTACTTCTGCTGCCAGGATCTCTACGAGGACTACATCGAACCCGTTCCCGTCAGTTACTCCGGCAATGCCGGCATCCGGCTCTCGATGAAGCCGGCGGGCCCGGGACAGGCCGCATTTGAGCCGTACCCGTTCGACGTGCGGCCCTGTCGTGTGCAGATCGCTTGCAAGCGCCTGCCGAGAACTTCTTTTGAAAACCTGGAGGCGTTTCAGCGCGCCTACTTTCAGGCCGACAATGAACTCCTGCGATTCGAACTGCTTTAGAAGGAAGCGTTCGTAAATCAGCCGCGGATTGACTATCCGTTATTTCGTGGATCATCCTTATTAACGCATCATGAGCCGATACATTTCCCCGCTATGGTTGTTCCTCGCAATCCTGAGCTGCTTTGTGCTTTTTGCGCAAAGCGTATCCGGGCCGTCTGGAACACTAGCCTTTCGGCGGGGAGGCGACATCTGGATAAAACCTTTGCCGGATGGCGCCGCAGTCCAAATGAGTCAAGGCGGCGGCGCCGAATATCCTGAATGGAGTTCGTCGGGGCAGTGGTTGTCGTTTCGACAGAACGGAAAACTCACCGTTATGCCGGCAAATGGGAATCGTGGAGAGAGGCGCGTGCTGGATGGGTCCGGCGTGTGGTCGCCGATGCGAGATGAGCTGGCAGTTGCAGATCCGGATGGCCTGTGTGTTCTATCGTTCGACGGAAACGGACAACAAAAGCGGGTCGTGCTGCGCCGTCCGAAATCCGGAAGCATCGGTGACATCGCGTGGAGTCCGGATGGAAACCGTCTTGCCGTTACCGTGAACGCCCATCTGTGGCGCGTCAATGTAGACGGCACCAGCGCCGAGGAACTGCTCACTGCCGGAGAACATGGCAGTCTGGAAATAAGGGGATGGTCTTCCGACGGACGTCACATTGTCGTCGCGGTCAATGGCGACTCCTCGGCCTCCATCGCGTCCGACGGATTGCCATTGACGTTCGTACCCGCGGGTGGCGGACGCCCGCACACCTTTGCTTCGAGTGTGCTGCATTATCCGGATTCAATGTCGGTTTCCCGAGATCGCGCGGAAGTCCTGGTAAGCGCCGGCTGCTGTCGTGAAGACTGGCATAACAAGCGAGTAGCATTAGTTGATCCTGCGACCGGCAGCTTCACGTTGCTGACGAGCGCCACGGCGGCGGCCGTTTCCCCTTCCTGGTCACCGGAGGGAGATCGTATTGCATATGTTTCGGCGCCGGAGCCGGAGGCTCGAGCGATCAGCGGTACGGTTGTCCTTCCCAATGGGCAGATTTCTCCGCGCGCCGCAAACGGAAAGACAGTCGTGGATTCCGTCGGAGGAGGAGAGCCCGCCCGGCAAGCTCTGGCTAAACGCCGAATCTGGATCATGAATGCCGATGGCAAGCAGATGCGCCAAATCACTTCCGATCCACAGTATCGAGATGAAAGTCCGCTGTGGTCACGGAACGGCCAATACATTCTGTTCGCGAGACTCGACCGGCAGGACAACGCCAGCCTTTGGAGTATCAACCTGAACAGTGGGGCATTGCAGAAAGTCGTCGATCAAGTGGATGGCCAGCTTGGATGGTTCGGCTATTACGGCCACATCAACTGGTACGCATCCGTTGCCTGGCATCAGGAATAGGGCTTCACGCCCGCGCTGGCCACCCGCCGGGGGACGCACCTGGCTGAGGATCATCGGAGTGGCGGGCGATTCGAGGAAAAAGCTGGATACGGAGGTCGAAGACAGCATTTACTTCGCGCTGGATCAGAATCCACCGCTCGTTCAAACGTTTTTGATTCGAACCTCCGCCGATCCGGCGAGCATCGCGAATATGCTGCGCGACGCTGTTCACAAGATTGATCCGGACCAGCCGCTGGACAACCTCCGGACTCTGGAACAGGTTCGCTCGGACTCGCTGTCCTCTCCCCGATTGACGACGACGTTGTTGAGCTTGTTTGCCGGACTGGCATTGGTCATAACCGCCACCGGAATAGGCGGCGGCATGTAATCGGAATACGAATGGCGCTCGGGGCTGGGCGCAGCGCCGTGTTATGGATGGTCTTGCGTCAGGGAATGATACTCATTATTGTTGGACTCTCGTTGGGCGTCGCCGGAGCAGTGGGGCTCGGCCATTTGATGGGCGGACTGCTCTTCGGCATCCAGCCTGCAGATCCGGCCACGTTTGTTCTTGTAGCACTTGTGCTGGTCGGAATTGCAGCCGGCGCGTGCTTCGTGCCGGCGCATCGAGCGGCGAGCATCGATCCGACGATCGCGCTCCGCAGCGATTGATGGGTTTCCGGAAGGGAGTGGAAAATTGTGAGGCCATGGGTATTCCCCTCCTTGGAAAGGAGGGGTGGCCGCGCCTTTCATCGGAGGCTTCGCGGCGTTTTATTGATGGCGCGTCCACCCTCCTGTTCCAGGAGGGGAATACCCAGGTCCGTTACTAAAAGGAGAATCAAGTGAAGAACATTTCGAAGTTCATGGTGCTGCTGGCACTGACAACAACAATTCTATTTCTCGCTTTGTCGAGCGGTGCAGGCGCCCAGGTGACCTCCGCGCCTGTATTCGAGGGCAAGACCACGTTGCTGCGCCCCGTGGGATATCGAGAGTGGGTGTTCGTCGGAAGTTCACTGGGGCTCAGCTACGCACAGAATCCCCAACAGGCGCCCGGTCAAAGCTCGGCGATGTACCACAATGTTTACATCCATCCTGCGGCTTACCGCGAGTTCGCCAGAACGGGAAAATTCCCTCAAGGGACCATGATGGCGATGGAAATATTTTCTGCCGATGTGAAGAAGGAACCTGGACTCCAGGGCTCATACGAGAAGGAGTTCATGGCCCTGGAAGTATCCGTGAAAGACAGCAGCAGGTTCGAAGGTGCGGGATGGGCTTATTTCAACTTCACGGAGGGAATGGGAAAGCTCAAGGCGAAAGCGGAGCCGTTTCCACAGAGCGCGGGTTGCGTGGCCTGCCACAGTCAAAAGGCGGAAACCGACCATGTCTTCACTCAGTTCTATCCTGTATTGGGAGCGGTCGCGCCGAAATAGGTTGGGCCGGACTTCTCAGTGAGTCATGGCATAGATCATGAAGTTCATGCCAAGGCGGTAAGCCTGACCCGAGTATTTTTCGGGATAGCACTTCTCGTCCATATACTCCCAGGCATCGCCCAGATCCGAATTGTACGTGACGACGACCATGAGCCGGCCCTTATCATCGGAAATCCCGTAGATCCGCGGTTCCTTGTCGTCCGGCCGTTCCCAGGTTGGTCCGCCCGTGCAACCGGCATACTCGCCGGGGATCTGGATGATTTCCTCTATATCGAAGAACGTGTGAAAGACCTCGTGAGAGAGAGGCAGAACTTCCATCGAATACTCGGGAAGGACTCTTTTCATCCAATATTCGAAGTTTGCCTTTTCCCGCAGTCCCCAGAAGTCGTCGGCATGGATAAAGCCGCCGCGCAACAGGTATTCCCGAAGGTGTGACACTTCTTCGTCGGTGAGATCCATCCCGCCCGGTTCGACTATGTAGGCATACGGAAACTTGAAGAGGTTGGGGTCCGTGATTCTGATCATGTTGGGATTCGGATAGACGCGAAGGTTCGTCAACCTGTGAATCCCGCCCATGTACTTGCAATCTGCTCCCGGACTATCCATGGACCAGCCCAGGCCCTGCGGTGGAAAGAAATTGCCTCCGCCGAATTCAGGGCAGCGGAAATTCTTGGAGACGAACCTGCCCCATCCACGGATCCCGTTCTCAGAGTAGGCAAGTCGAGTGAAGTAGAATTCCGGGTTCTCGTCGGGTGGATCGTCGAGTAGGAACATCGCCAGGGAACTGATTGCGCCGATCAGAAGGACCAGAAAGAGCAAGACGATTCTCTTCATCTAAATCTCGTGGCTGAATTCTATAACGAGGGCTGAAGCCCTCGACTACATTTCGGGGAATGTAGTCGCGGGCTTTAGCCCGCGTTCGTTTCTGGATCTAGTTACTGCTGGCTTTACCCACGACCTTCATCAATTCCGTTATGCTGACCTTCCGTCCGTCGGCCGGATAGTGGACCGGAATGATCGTCTGAACATCCAGCTTCAGCCTCGCGATGTTGTCCACGAGGTTCTGGTTGTACGGGCTGATCGTAGCCGGCGTCTGCGTTACCGGTTGGGCTGGCGGATTGAATGCGTCGGCCTCCAGGAGAATCTTTTCTTTCGGGAAATAGGCGACGATCAGTCCTTCGTTGTGACCACTCCCCTGAAGGTGGTGCAGCTCTATGACGTGATTACCGTCGGTGAGGACCTTCTTTTCCGTCATGGTTTCGATCGACGCCTTCTTCTTCGCCGACGCCAGCTTGTCAGGAGTGAGCGTGTGCGGCGCGTTGAAGAGTTTCTCGTAATACGGCTTGTTGACTTGATGCGTGATGACCGTAGCGCCTTCCGCCACGAACGTCCGGAGTCCGCCCGCATGATCGAAGTGCTGATGCGTGTTGACCACATACTTGATCGGCTTGTTCGGAATCAGCCTTTTGGCTTCCGTGATAATCGCGCTGGCACGCTCTTCACTCTGTGGTCCCTCAACTACGACGATGTAATCCTTGAAGTCCACCGCGATGCTCGCATAGCCACCCAGGATGAGGTACACACCATCCGCGAGTTTTTGAGAAGGCGCAGCAGCAGCGGCAGGAGCAGCGGCCGCTGCGGCCCCGGCTCCTCTCTGCGGGTTCTGGATATTCGCCGGAGCATTGGGTTTCACGTCGGTAATGGTGAGATCGAGGATTGGGTAGCCGCCCTGTTTCTGCACCATTTTGGTCGGGAATTTCACGCCGCCGAAATCCTTGTAGTCGGAATACAGCGCTTCAAAAACGATATCGCCCAGCATGGTGTTGTCGATCATGGTCTCAACCCTCTCGACCATGTTCTGCTCGTTGATGTAACCGTTGACGGCCGCCTTGTTTTGTCCCTGGAACGTGATGACGTTGTATCTCTTGCCGCCCGTCGTCTGCTGTTTCACTGTTGCGTTATTGGCCGCGGCGGCTTTCAGGAAACCGTAAGGCGTCATCCAGATTTCGAGTTGATTCACCCAGGGTGTGTTGGCATTGACGATGACTGTCTGGTTCTGCGGTTGCTCGCCAATGACCGGCTGCTGGCCTCCGCCGCGCGGCGGGTTCTCGCCCTGCATACGGATCCTGTCCATGCGCGTAGCGGGTGTTTCGAAGTTGATCACGCGAGTATAGGTCTTATCGATGAACTTCGGCCACGGTGAGCTGGGGTTGTACGCCTGACCCAGCGTGAAATCCATTCCGCTGCCCGAGTACTCGATGGTTTTCAAATTGTCCGCGCCCAGGGCTTTCGACGCGTTGCTGATGACGGTCCTGGCATCCTGCGCCATCACTGCCCACGACATCAAGATCGTGATCGCTACAGCAGCCATACACTTCTTAATCATGTTCGCCTCCAAATCATTGATCGATTGCGGAGCACCGCCTTTTGGGCTGCTGAATCTTACTGAACGGCGGAATCGCGGTCAAATGAGTATCAGAAAACGTACTTGGCGCTGCCGCTCATGCAACTCCGATTACCTATCTGGGAAAGGACGGCAAGCAATACGTGGTCATTACATCCGCCGCGGGTGGCTTCCTTGAATCCCCACTGACTGCCATTCCACGCGGGCTTTCCGACTGTAGCGGCAGTCTATGACCGCCGGTTTTTCCTTGCAACATGCCATAAGACCGGCGGTCATAGACCGCCGCTACAGTCGGAAAAATGGTCGAAAATGTCAGCGAACCTCTGACTGTTGAATGCTCTCATTACTTCCTTGCTTCAGGTTCGCAAACCGGTGCTAGGCTACGTAGCTGATGAGAACGGCTTTCGCGATTCTCTTGTTGTGTGTGGCAACTCTGTCTACTGGCGTAGACATTCCAAAAGTGTGGGATGACGACGCGCTCGCTTCGATGGAATTGCCTCTGGCGGCACCGAGCCGGTCTCCGAAGCATGTAGCTTCGACTTACTACTACCGCATTCCAGTCAGGCCCATCTATAAGAGCTATCCGATCTACGCGCCGAAGAAGGAGCCCAGAGGATACTTCGAACGGCTTCAGCGGCAGGAACCGGAAATCGTATTCGATCCTTCAAAGCTGAAGACCGAAAATGATTGGCTCAGGGCCGGGGAACTGGTTTTCGATGCGCCGATTGGTTTCGGCGCCACGTTCAAGCTTTCTCAGGTTAGAGACCCTGCATGGTACGAGCATCTCGGCATTCCGATCGCGAGAGACGGTACCATTCCATTCGCCCGGTACGTGATCCGGAAGAAAGGCGAAGTGGAAGTTGGGACCGGATCGTGCGGCATGTGCCACACGCGCGTTCTCCGGGATGGAAGAGTGGTCAAGGGTGCGCAGGGGAATCTTCCGGTCGATCGAGCGATTGGACTGAACCTCCGTGCGCAGGCGAAGGAGGCGGAGGAGCCGAAGAAGTTTCTCGCAGATATTCGGTCGGGACAGCGTTTGTTTTTCGGGCTGCCATGGCTTCGTCCCGATCCGTTGGAGCGAATCGACAGGATGTCGATCGAGGATATCGCCAGGGCGTACGAATCCATTCCTCCCGGAGTAACAACCCGGGTGAATTTGAGCCTGTTCATCCCGGCTCAGATACCCAATCTCATCGGTGTTTGCGATCTCAAACATCTTGACCATACCGGCATCGTGCGGCAGCGTTCCACGGCGGATCTAATGCGCTACGTCGCGCTCGTTCAGGGCGGAAATTCCTTCGACCGGTTCGGCGATTTTGCGCTGCTCGAGAAACTGCCCGAGCCGGAGAATCTGCAGCGTTACAGTGACGAGCAGCTTTACGCCCTCGCTCAATTTGTTTGTTCGCTCCAGCCGCCGAAGAATCCAAACCAATTCGATGCGGCGGCAAGACGAGGCAAAGCGGTGTTCGAGCGGGAAACGTGCACGCGGTGCCACACGCCGCCTCTTTACACGAACAATGAAGTGATCCCTGTGGAAACGATAGGCACTGATCCCGCGCTGGCTCTTCAGACCAGGAAAGGAACCGGCTATTACAAAGTTCCTTCACTTCGAGGTGTGTGGTACCGCGGTCCTCTGCAGCACAGCGGCGCAGTACAGACACTCGAGGAGTGGCTTGACCCGAGCCGCATCTCGACTGTGAAAGGACATCCCTTTGGGTTGAATCTACCTGACAAGGATCGGAAGGATCTTATCGCGTTCCTGAAGACGCTGTAGCGGCGGTCTATGACCGCCGGCATTTCGTTGATTCCAGGAAAAACCGGCGGTCATAGACCGCCGCTACAGCGTCTTCATCAGTCCTGCCGCAAGGCCCACATGGGATCAACCCTCGAGGCGCGCCGCGCCGGAACTGCCGCCGCCAGCAGAGTGGTCAGCATCAATCCCACTGGTGCCAGGACGAGGGCGACGGGGTCGAAAGGGGCTCGCGGATTTGCGGCGGACGCAAATGCCAGGCTGGAGGTGAGGCTCAATACGAGTCCAATGCCAATGCCTGTCAGACTCAGCATCGCCGCTTGTCTCAAAATCATTTTCATTACACCGCGTTGGTCTGCGCCGACGGCTACACGAATACCGATCTCGCGTGTTTTCCGCGAAACCTGATACGCGACGACCGCATACAAGCCGAACAGAGCCAGGGCGAGTCCGATGCAAGCCGCCAGACCGGTAATGTCGCTCGTTATCTGGAGCTGCCTCACGCCGCTTTGTTCGAACAGATTGTCCATGGTGCGCACGCCGATGATCGGCACGTTCGCATCGATGGAACGAACCATCTCGCGGAGCGGCGCCGCGAGTGAAGCCGGATCGCCGTAGGATTCGACGATGAGCGTCATTCGAGGTTCAGGATTCTGGCTCAACGGGAAGTAGATGAAATCCATTGGCGGTTCAAGGATCGCGTAATACTTGCCCTGTGTCGCGACACCGACAACTTCCATCCACGGGGCGTCTTTGCCCGTGAGCCGCAAACGCTTCCCAACAGGACTTTCACCCAGGTACCGCCTGGCAAACCTTTCATTGACGACCACAACGCGTGGGGAATCCGCGCGATCGGTCGTCAGAAATCCGCGCCCGGCAACAATCGGAACGCCGAAGGTCTTGAAGTAATTGGCATCCACGACGCTCGTTGTCGGAACCAAAACGCTTTCCTGGCCTTGCGCGAATTTGTAGCCTTCGGGAACGACCGACACCGGGTGAAAATTGTATGAGAGCGGGATAAAGAAACTCAGGGCTGCGGACTCCACTCCGGGGATTTCGCGCGACCGATCGATCAAGGTTTTGTAGAACTGTTCCGTTTGTTGCCGCGAATAGCCGACAAGCGTGGGATCGAGCCTCATGATGATCCGATGGTCCCTGCGGTAGCCGGGGTTTGCAGCGATAGCGTCGGCATTGCTTCGATAGGACTGAGTTGCCGCTACAAGCAACAGCAGCGAGCCCGCGATTTGCAGGACCACGAGCACGTTGCGGCCGGAAAACCTCTTGCTCCGTTCGTCCGACTCTCCCATTTTCATCGTTCGAACCAGATCGGGTTTCGTCGAACGGATCGCGGGCAGCAGCCCGAAGAGCATTGCGCTCGCAATCGAAACAACAAGCGTGAACCAAAGAACGTTCTGATCCATCTGGAAGCTGAATTGAATGGGCATATCCGCCGGGATTTCGAAGTTGTAAAGCGCATCCACGGCAAAGTCCGCAATCAGCAAACCGAGTGCGCCGCCAGCCAGGGCGATCAACAGGCTTTCGACCAGGAGTTGCCGCACGATCCGCGCACGGCTGGCTCCAATCGCCATGCGTACCGCGATTTCCCGTGCCCGCGCGCGGCCTCGGCCAAGCATCAGGTTCGCGACATTCGCGCATGCGATGGCCAATACCGCCATTACGACGAAGAAAAGAGAAGCTAGTACCGCAGGATAAAACGGGAAAGTGTCGACCTTCGTCTGGGTTTCGGTACGTACGGCTGCTCCGATGGCGTGGTTCGTGTCGGGGTAGGATTCCTCGAGCGATTTCGCCAACACCTGTGCTTCATTATTGGAGGCCTCGAGCGAGACGCCTGGTTTGAGCCTGCCTTTGACCGTAAAAGTTCGCCGCTCTCGATTCGTCAGCAGATCTCCATTGGAAGCACGCAGCCGCGTTCCCATCATTACGGGAATGAAAAAGGCAGGACGAAGCACTTGCTGGACTATGAATGGTTCGGACGCAACGCCAATGACGATGAAATCCAAACCACCAAGCCGGATTTGCTTCCCGATGACGGATGGCGTCGATGCGAATTCGCGGTTCCAGAACTCGTAACCCAGAACGACCACGGCATCCCGTCCGGGAACGCGATCCTCTTCGGGTGTGAAACCCCGGCCGAAGTGCGGTTCGATTCCGAGCACACTGAAAAAATTTCCACTCACCAGTAAGCCGCTTTCCAGCCGTGGTTGTGCGTTGGCATTCGGCGCGAAACCAACCTGCTCCGGAGCAAAAGCAACCAATCCGTTGAAGGATTGATTCTTGTCGCGAAAGTCGACGTAATCCCGATAAGACAGATCGCCGAAACTTCCGGCTCCAACGAATCCGCCGCTCGAGAATACGCGCGGCATTCGGGAGCGAAGGCTGAACACCTGCGACGGATTTGGTACGGGCAAGGGCCGCAGGAGTAGTCCGTTGGCAAAACTGAAGATGGTCGAATTGACCCCGATGCCAAGGGCGATGGAGAAAATCGCCGTCAGAGCGAACCCAGGGTTCTGTCGCATCGTCCTTAATGCATAGCGGATGTCGTTTAGCATGGCTTGGTCATGGCATTCGCGTGGCCATTCGCAGTGCCTGTCTTATCAATAACGTAAGGCTGAACCAGGGACAAGCAATGTCCGTTTTCGGGATCGGACTTTGCACAAGCGGACAGCCCTTAAGTTTCACGTGATCCCAGCAATAAAGAGAATCCCGATGACCACGACCGCTGCGCCCGCGACACGCGAGACAATGACACCCGCAGGACCGATTTTTTCGAGCAGGACGAAGCCGGTCAGCGCTGCAACCCACAGAAGGTTCATCACGCCAACGACAAAGAGCACGCACATGAGAGCCCAACAGCAACCGAGGCAATATGCTCCATGGCGTAGACCCATCTGCAGAGCGCCGAGCGTTCCATCGCGCCAGTTCGTCATCAGGAATCCCAGCGGGCTTCGACAATGACTCAGGCACATGCTTTTCCAGGGAGTCAGTTGATAGATTCCAACGCCTATGAGAAGCGCCCCGGACAGCAGGGGACTGGACAATCTCATCGCCGGTGAAAGAATCGCACCCTGGTGCATCAACCACTGACCGAGTGCCGCAGCCGCACTGAAGCCGGTCCATACCAGCAGGTAACCCAGTCCGAACATGAGCACGGCTAAAGATGGGGCGGCCTTTTCGCGGCCGGAGCGTGTTGCCGCGAACAGCAGCAGCACAGGGGCTGCGGTTCCAGCCATCATGCCGACCATCATTGTGGCCCACATTGCGAATGTGAGGAGGACGTCAGCCGCAGTCCAAGGCATCGTCATTGTCATTCCCATCTCCGCCATACTCTTTTCGTACTGCATCGACGAAGACATCTGGCGATCGAGATGGAGCAGATACGCCCAGGCCAGTGCGGTAATGATAACGATACAGGTCGAGATGAGAACGCGGTCGCGGCGGGGCAGAGCCGCCGCGGCCGATGACAGGCTACGCACTCCAGGAAAACGGCGCGTATTGTCCGTTGTTCTTGCCGCTGATATCGTCCCACGCCAGACCGAGGGCGTGGACGTGGCTCTTCGAGGCGTGGGCAAGGGCGAAGCGATCCGCAGCCGGGTGACCCGTGTTTTCCAGATAGAGTGGCTCAGTGGCGTTCGGGTTGATTCCCTTAGCGCCCTCAGCCGCCATGTCGACGAGGCGAGGCGCCGTAACGGACCACTTGATTCCGTTGCGACTAAATTGAATTGGCGCCGATTCCACGCCCAGAAACTTTCCGATCAGGCCAGACAAAGCGGACATCGGTCCGCCTGCGGACCCGCTGGCGATCGCCGTGATGGCTTCGCGCTGCTCGACGCTGGCCTTTTCGTCGGCAATAAGACCAACCGACCAGTTTCCTTTTCCCATCGCCTCAGGCGTATATCCCAGAACGATGAACCCGAGACCGTCGAGAGACACTGTGCCGTAGCTTCCTTTATCGATCTTAAACGCCATTGCAAAAATGCATGATCCCTTGGTCGGGCTGACAGCCATTTGACCCGGCAGGCAAGGACAGACGAAGTCGCAACTGCACGTCTCGTAGTATTGCCCGCTGACTTTCCACTGTGGCGTTGCCATCGCTCCACCTCCAATTCCGGCCAATTATAGTGGAACTTTTCCGGGAATTCGGTGTCTTCTTTCACCAGATGCTGTTCGCGATAGTTCTGTTCCTGTTTGGCATCCAAACTCCGCCGGCCGGCGCGATCAGCGGGCGTGTGTTCGACACGGAACGCAAGCCGCTTCCCGGTGTAACCGTTCAATTGGTCCGGCGAATGTACCAGAACGGCCGGCCGATACTGCTGACCGTCCAACAGGCGACGACGGATCAGAACGGCGAGTACGGACTGCCCGTCGTCAGCCAGGGCCGTTACTATGTTAGTGCCTCCTACAGCAAGGGATTTGGAATAACCAGCACGACATATAACGTACCGGACGAAGGCTATCCTCCCATTTACTATCCCGGTACGGCTGAACCCGAAGCGGCAGCGCCACTCGATCTGCCGGCTGGCGGATCTCTGAATGCAATCGATCTGACTCTCTATCGCGTCGAAACTCTGAAGATCAGGGGCCGCGTCCTGGGTCCCGACGGCGCACCCGATCCTGACGCCTGGTTGTCGATATTGCCGGGCCGCTCTGCCGTATTTCTTCCTCTTTCGATGCGCCGTCAATCCATCCGCAAGGACGGCAGTTTCGAGTTCAAAGGCCTGATGCCGGGCAGTTACGAACTGGTAGCCGACTCGCATTCGGCCGACGGAGAGGCCATCAAGGCTCGAGTCTTTGTGCAGCTTGTAAGAAACCTGGAAGATGTCGCTATTGTTCTAAGCCCTGGAATCGAGCTCGACGGACGAATCGCAGTGGAAAACCAGACCACCGATTCGGTTTCGAATCTTCTCAAGCTGCTGACTGTCTCCTTGCGCCCTTCAAGCGACAGCCAGATCGTCTTCAGCGCAACAGGAGCAGTGCAGGCAGACGGCTCCTTTAGAATTCGAAAAGTCGGGCCGGGCGACTACACGCTGCAGATCGGCGGCCTGCCTCCCGACTATTACGTCAAGAGTGCCTATGCAGGGCGAACGGACGTGGTCGAACTGGGTCTGAGTGTTTTTGCACAGCCGCCGGGTTCGATGGACATCGTGATCAGTCCGCGCGGCGGACGCGTCGAGGGTACGATCGTCGACAATGATGGCGCCCCGGTACCTGGTGTGCAAGTTGTCCTGATTCCGGAGCAGCGTCTCCGCGGCCGGGAAGACCTTTATAAAATCGCGCCGGCCCCAAACGGCGCCTTTTCGATGGGCGGCGTACGTCCGGGTAACTATAAGCTCTTCGCGTGGCCGGCCACTCTGACACCCGCTTACATGGATCCCGACTTCATTCGCGATTACGAAAATCGAGCCGAAAGCGTTCGCGTTGATCCGGAATCACGAATCGTGGTTCAGGCTCGAGTGCTTCCTGCGCTTCAAAGGTGAGGGGTATTCCCCTCCTGGAACAGGAGGGGTGGCTGCGCCATTAAGAAAAAGATTCCCTTCCGAAGCGGCGCAGACGGGGTGGTCGCTCACACGAAATGTTTCGCCGAACTGACCACCCCGGCCGCGCCTTCAAAGGAGGCTTCGCGGCATTTTCTTGATGCCGCGTCCACCCCTCCTGTCCCAGGAGGGGAACACCCTCGCCTGAGGCTCACTGTGCTTCTTGTGGTTTCTTCCCTCCTACAGCGGGTTAGGCCGTTCGTTCAACTCGATGTATGTGCCCCAGGGATCGTAAATGAACGCAAGCGCGGTCCCGGTCTGGGGATTCTTCGTGTAGGGCCTGTCCAGCTTGATGCCCGACGCCTCGAGTTTCCTGCAGAACGCTTCCAGGTTCTTGACGTCGAAGCCGATGTGATCGAGCACCCGTCCCCTGGTGGTAACCGTCGGCATGTCCGTGCTGGAAAAAGTCAGATTTGCTCCGGGCAGGTCAGCGGCTTTGTTTTGTCCTCGCATGCCGGGCCTGGCGCCGAATACCTTGCTGTACCAGGCCTGAATCTCCGGTATCTTGGATTCCGGTACGTTGAAATGAATGTGATGATGCTGGATCGGAAATTTCTGGTTCTTGTCTTCCAGGATCTCGATCCTCAATTCATCCGGGGTAACGACAAAGGCCTGATCCGTTCTGCCATTGCTACCGGGCAGTACCGGTACTCCGGCGGCCTTCCACCTGGCAGTGGAGAGCTGAACGTTCTGGACGATGAATCCCACATGGTTGACCACCGTTCCCACGGTGCCGCCTGTGGGTGCCGGCGCTCCCTGGTTTAGATGCAAATACACGGCAACGCCGGGGAACTTTACCACCTCAAAATTGCCCGATTTGATGGCGGTGCCACCCATCGCGACGAAAATCTTCTTGTTGGCCTCGATGTCGCGAGTGTTGAGATGCCAGTGTCCCATGGTCACGCCCGCTTCATTTGGCGGGAACGATTGTGCCCAAACGATCCCGACCGCCAGGGTCGAAATCATCCATAGAACTGCAATCAGTCTTTTCATAGCCGGCTCCTTTTGTGAAGATTGTATGTGCTCTTCAGCTTAACTGTAGCGGCGGTCTATGACCGCCGACAAACAGGACCTTGCGGGATCGCCGGCGGTCATAGACCGCCGCTACAGCTTTCAAACCTTGACAGTGTTGACCACTTCGGAGTTATTGTTCTTCCAATTCAATCTATGCAAGCAATATTGCTGGTCTCCATGGCAGTTCTCTTCCAATCGCCGCAGCGGGCCGTACTGGATCGGTTCTGCGTTACCTGCCACAATGCAAGGCTTCATACCGCAGGGCTTCAGTTGGATACGGCTGATGTAGATCATCCCGAGGGCAATGCGGCGGTCTGGGAAAAAGTGCTGCATAAGCTACGAACACGTGAAATGCCGCCGCCAGGCGCGCCGCATCCCGACAACGTCACTTATGATTCTTTGGCAAACTACCTCGAAAATGCGCTGGATCAGGCCGCGGAAACCCGACCAAATCCCGGCAGACCGGCCGTCTATCGCCTCAACCGTTTTCAATATGCCAACGCGATTCGCGATCTAATTGGTCTGGACATCGACTCCGCGTCGCTTCTCCCGGCGGACGATTCCGGATATGGCTTTGACAACATCGGCGATGTGCTCACTGTGTCACCAATGCTGCTCGAGAAATATCTCTCCGCAGCAGGGAAGATCAGCCGATTGGCCGTGGGCGATCCTTCTCTTAGCCCGACTTCCTCTGAATATCAAATTCCTCCTGCTACCGTGCAAAGTGAACGTGAAAGCGGCGATCTGCCGATCGGCTCCCGGGGTGGAATTGCAGTCCGCCATCACTTTCCACTGGACGCCGAATACGTTATCAAGGTTCGTTTGCAACGAGGCAAAGATGCCACGACGATTGTCGGTATCTCCGAGGAGCGCCGGCTCGACATTCGCCTGGATGGGGCGCGGCTGAAGTTGTTTAGTGTCGGCGGGAAGAGCGGGGAGGTAGACGACGCTCTGGAAGTCCGAATCCCGGTGAAAGCGGGTCCTCACCTGGTTGCGTCGACATTTTTGAAGGACACTGTGAAGCCGGAAGGAGTGCTGGACACGGCCGGTAACCAGGCCTTCTTCGAGGGTGTCGGCAGCGTCTCCATTGCCGGGCCGTATGCTGCAAAAGGTCCGGGCGATACCCCGAGCCGCCGCAGGATTTTCGTGTGCCGCCCGCAAGGACCCGGAGATGAAGAGACGTGCGCCAGGAAAATCATCTCCACGCTGGCTCGCCGCGCGTATCGCCGGCCCATCAATAAGGATGAGATTCCCGCCCTGATGATCCCGTACAAGTCAGCCAGGGAAAACGGGGGGTTTGAAGAGGGAATCCGGCTGGCTCTTCAGAGAATTCTCGTATCGCCGGATTTCCTGTTCCGCGTCGAAACCGATCCTCGAAAGGCTAATTCAGGCTCGGCCTATCGCGTCAGTGATGTGGAACTCGCCTCACGCCTGTCGTTTTTCCTCTGGAGCAGCATCCCGGATGATGAGCTTCTCGGCCTGGCAGAACGTGGCAAGCTGAAAGAGCCTGCGGTGCAGGAGCAGCAGGTCAGGCGAATGCTGGCGGACTTTCGCGCCAACACTCTGGTGTCGAATTTCGTGGGCCAATGGTTGTACCTGCGGAACATCGAGACGGTACTGCCGGACCCGTCGGCGTTTCCCGATTTCGATGAAAACCTCCGGCTTGCGCTCGCCGGGGAAACCAGGCTTTTCTTCGAGAGCATGCTCCGGGAGGACCGCAGCCTTCTGGATCTGCTGCGCGCCGACTACACGTTTCTGAACGAGCGGTTGGCGCGGCATTACGGGATTCCCGGTATTCATGGCAGCGAGTTGCGGCGCGTCACGTTGATGAACGAGGAGCGAAAGGGGTTGCTCGGTCAAGGCAGTGTTCTCACGGTGACGTCGTATCCGAACAGGACGTCGCCAACGTTGCGCGGAAAGTGGCTCCTGGAAAATCTTCTGGGCTCTCCTCCGCCTCCCCCTCCGCCGGACGTGCCTTCACTCAAGGAAGACAAGGATGCCAGTCTTCTGACGATGCGGCAGCGAATGGCACTACACCAGGCCAGTCCCGTATGTTCAAGCTGCCACTCGCGCATGGATCCGCTGGGCTTTGCGCTCGAGAATTTCGACGGTCTGGGCAGGTGGCGGTCCGGCGTCGACTCTTCCGGCATTCTTCCGGACGGTACGAAAATCGATGGACCCGCAGGATTGAGGAATGTATTGCTCAGCAAGAAAGAGCAGTTCGTCACAACGGCAACAGAGCGGTTGCTGACATACGCGCTCGGCCGGGGCGCGGAGGCCTTTGACATGCCGGCCATTCGCAAGATCGTTCGGGACTCGGCGGGCGGCGATTACCGCTGGTCCTCGTTGATCATGGGTGTCGTCAAGAGTGTGCCGTTTCAAATGAGGAGAGCTCGCTAAGTGATGATGATCTTCAAAAAGTCGATTCCCCGGCGCACATTCCTGCACGGAGCGGGAACTGCCTTGGCTCTACCGCTGCTGGACGCGATGTTTCCCGCCTTCGCTTCTGCAGCTCAAACCGCTTCCAGGACGGTCTCGCGTCTTTCATTCTTCACGGTCCCAAACGGCATCATCATGGATAAATGGACCCCGGCGGCGGTGGGCGGCGGCTATGAACTGACGCCCGTCCTGGAGCCGCTGGCCGCGTTCAAGGACCGCATTCTGGTGCTTAGCGGACTGGCAAATAACGAAGCCCGCAAACTCGAATTCGAAATCGCCGGCGATCACCCGCGCGCATGCAGCGCATATCTGACGGCCACTCATCCGAAAATGACTTCCGGAGCGGATATCCATTGCGGCGTCTCTGTGGATCAGATTGCCGCCAGAGAACTCGGGAAGCAGACGCAGCTTCCGTCCCTGGAAATGGGTTTGGAAATGCCTGTGGTGGGCGCGTGCGAATCCGCCTATAGCTGTGTTTACTACAACACGCTGGTTTGGAGTACTCCGACGACGCCCCTGCCAATGGAAAACCGTCCCCGCGCGGTCTTCGAACGGCTGGTCGGCGATAGCACGGATCCCGCCGAGCGGGCGGCCCGCATGAAAGAAAACCGCAGCATTCTGGACCTGGTGTCGCAGGACCTGAAGCGGCTGATGAAGTCGGTCGGTGAAAGTGATCGCGTGAAGCTCGATCAATATTCCGATGCCGTGCGCAGCGTCGAGCGGCAAATTCAGGTGGCGGAGCAGCAATCCTCGAAGGAACTGCCGAAAATCCAGAAACCGATTGGAATTCCGGAAAAGTTCTCGGATTACGCGAAGCTGATGTTGGATCTCCAGGTACTCGCTTTTCAGGGCGACATGACGCGGGTCGGCACCTTCATGCTCGGACACGAAATGGGCGGCCGCGCATACCCGGAGTTGGGGTTTGGGGACCCGCATCACTCACTGACACACCACCAGGGCGACACGGCGAAGATTGCAAAAGTGCTGCAAATCAATATATTTCACGCGAAGCTGTATCAGTATTTCCTGGAAAAGATGCGGTCGGTGCCGGATGGCGAAGGGTCCATGCTCGATCATTCGCTGCTCGTTTACGGCAGCGCTTTGAGCGACGGCAATATGCACCTTTATAAAGACCTCCCCGTTCTACTAGTGGCTGGCGGAGTTGCCGGAATCCGGGGCGGCCGTCACATCAGGTATCCGGAAAACACGCCAATGGCGAACTTGTATTTGACATTGCTGGATAAGCTGGGGATTCACGTCGAGAATTTCGGCGACGGCACGGGAAAACTTGATCTCGCCGCCGTGTAGGTTCACTGTAGCGGCGCTCTGTGAGCGCCGGTTTTCGGCGGTCATAGACCGCCGCTACAGTTCAGAGGGCCAGCATGAGAAGCATGAAGTTATCTGCGACGTTTCTTCTGTCGATTCTCCTGTCGGCGGCCGTCCCTTCCGCGTGGAGCGCTGATCTGCTCGACGCAGTCCGGAGGGGAGACCATAGGGCTGTTCGGGAGCTTTTGCAGAATCACGCTGACGTCAATGCCGCTCAGCCCGATGGCTCCACGGCACTGGTGCTGGCGGCTGACCGCGATGACGCGGAAGTGGCGGGCCTCCTGGTACGAGCGGGTGCAAACGTCAATGCAGCAAACGAATACGGTGCCACTGCTCTTTCTGTTGCCTGCACGCGCGGCAATATTGCCATGATCAAAATTCTATTGGAGGCGAAAGCGGATCCGAACGCTGCGCTTCTCTCGGGGGAAACCCCGCTCATGACGGCCGTAGACAAAGGCAACGCGGACGCGGCACGCGCGCTCGTCGAGCATGGGGCTAACGTGAACTTGAAAGAATCCCGGGGCGGTCAGACAGCGCTGATGTGGGCGGTGGCCAACAAGCATCCGGAAATTGTGAAGCTGCTGGTCGAACATGGAGCGGACGTTCGGGCCCGCTCGAAGGGTGATTTCACTCCACTGCTTTTCGCTGCACAGCAGGGAGATGTCGAGTCCGGCCGCACGTTGCTGGGAGCCGGAGCAGATGTGAATGAAAGCAGAAGGAAGGATCGCATGACGGCGCTGATGGTAGCGGCCGCCGGCGGCAACAATGAATTTTCGATCCTCCTTTTGGAGAAGGGCGCCAATCCGGACCTGACCGATGAAATCGGCTACACCGCATTGCACTATGCAGCGTCGGACGAGAAGAGGGTAGACGTGGTGAAAGCACTTCTGGCCCATGGGGCAAATCCGAATGCCCGGACCACCAGGGATGCACCCCGGACCAACAATTCAGGCGTCAGCTCTAAAGGCGCGACACCCCTGTTCCTTGCCGCTTCGCTTGGGAATGTCGAAACAGTCCGCGCATTAATAGCCGGGGGCGCGGATCCTTTCGTGACCACCGACGAGAAAACCGCTCCTATGCACGTGGCAACATGGGGAGGTAGTCCCTACAACAGAGACTGGACGGAAGAAGAAAAGAAGAATCTATTCGAAGTTACGAAGCTGCTGGTGGGACTGGGGGCCGATGTCAACTCGGCCGGGGAGCATGGATGGACAGCGCTTCATGGAGCGGCCTACAAAGGCGTGGATTCAGTAGTCCGGTTTCTTGTCGAAAAGGGTGCGAAGATGGAAGTTTTCGATGAGTACGGCCAGACTCCATTGAGCATCGCCAACGCTGTGATCACCGTCGGTGTTAACGACTACTATTATCAAAGCTCACGAGTCGTTCGCAAAAGCACATCCGATCTTCTGTTGAAACTGGGCGCCAGGCCTCTGGCCGAGTCGGGCGTCCGGATACTGGATCTCTTCTACAAACAGCGGTAAGCCCGGCTGGAATTGAAAAAAGAACACTTCAAATTTGGATTTCCTGTTGTTCAATGAGGAGCATATGTTTGGAGTCCTTCGTAGAGACCATCGCCTGTGTGAGGGCGGCGACGTGATGCAGGACTACTACGACAGGAAGAATGCAATCTCCGTTCGCCAGTCCGTTGTCCTCCACTTGAAGGCTTAGGGAGGTGTAGGATGCCACCCAATCCTGTATATCGCCCACCCCGTTTGTTTCGCTTATCCCCATCGAGGCGGATGGTCTTTTATCAGATTTGGTCCAGTTTCCATTTTCCGAAACCCCGCAATTTTTCGACGGCATCGGAAATCCGTTTCGCTGTTGTCGTCGACTGCTTCAAGGCTCGTGCGCCACGAGC
>Ga0137418_10001481_pt1 | contig 21642 bp, 18 predicted proteins | sample CZODoug3_1_2_16f_FD_122242 | JGI IMG/M metagenome (GOLD analysis project Ga0137418, IMG submission 122242) | Vadose zone soil fungal communities from Angelo Coast Range Reserve, California, USA - CZODoug3_1_2_16fungal (Hybrid Assembly) | ecosystem: Environmental > Terrestrial > Soil > Vadose...
GATCACCACGCGCAGCCGCTCACCGATGTTGTATGTCTCCAGCTTCGATTGCTCGCGCTTCGGCAGCCGCGCTTCCGTCCGTCCCATATCCACAATCAGGTCCGGCCCTTCCGCGCGCTTCACTATCACCGTCACCAACTCGCCGACGCGGTTGTGATACTCGTTGTAAATCGTGTCGCGCTCCGCCTCGCGCACCTTCTGCAATATGACTTGCTTCGCCGTCTGCGCCGCAATGCGCCCCAGCACATCGGTAGGCTTCGCGGTAAGAATCTCCGTGCCAACTTCCGCGGCCGGATTTTTCTTCTTCGCGTCCGCCAGGCTGATCTCCATCTTGGGATCGGCAACTTCCTCGACCACCGTCAGCACCGAGAACACGTCGACCTGGCCCGATTCCGCGTTGAACTTCCCGCGCAGGTTCTCTTCCGTCTTGTAATACTTCCGCGCCGCCACCACCATCGCGTCTTCAATCGCAGACACCACGATCTCCGGCTCGATGTGCTTCTCGCGGCTCAGCATCTCAATTTGTTGATAAAGCAAATTCGCCATTGCCCGTTCCTAAATTCTTATCTGTGCGCTCTGTGTTCCTAACTCCGCGCTCTCTGTGTTAAATTTTTTTTCTTGGCCCTTAAAACTTCACCACCAGGTTCGCCTTCCGAATTCCCTCCAGCGGTATCTCTACCATCCGCGGCTCTTTTCCCTGCAGCTCCATCCGCACTTTCCCGTCCGCGAACCCCGCCAGCCGTCCTTCAAAAAATTTCGCGTTTTCAATCGGCTCGCTGGTCGAAATCTTCGCCAGCCGCCCGACAAACCGCTCAAAATCTCCCGGCTTTTTCAGCGCCCGGTCCAACCCCGGCGAACTGACCTCCAGGATGTACCCCGCCGGCCCCTCAATCAGCTCTTCCACATCCAAAATCACGCTGAGCTGCTGGCTTACCCGCTCGCAATCCGTGTGACTAATTTTCGGGTCCGGATCAAAGCCGTCTTCCGCTGCACTCCCACCATCGGCGGAAGGGTTTCGCTGTGGCACGCGGTCGATGTAGACCCGCAGAAACCTCTGCTTCCCCACCTTCCACTCGACGTCTACAATTTCCAGCCCCTCCGAACGGGCCACCCGCTCGGCCGCCGCCCGTATGCTCTCCAAATTCACGCGGAGACTCCCCGACCGTAGCCGGTATCAACTGCACCCCAACCGGCATCAACAAAAAAGCGGGCTTGCGCCCACTCATCCGTGCGACCGCTTCAGAGTGAAATTAGAGTATATTCCCCCGCCACGGCAAAAGCAAGGCACCGCCCGCCCGGCAGGCGAGTCCGCGAGCTTACGTAGCCGCGGCCTTTAGGCTGGCGACTCCTGCCCTGTAGCGCCGTCCCTTCAGGGCGGCATCTTCTGCCTCAGCCGGGCGTCCCGGCTTAAGCTACCGCAGCTTTAGTTTATCCTGTTTGTGCGCTCTTCGAGAAGGAACTCGCTCTTTACGCCCGCTGACCTGCCGTCGCCTCCGGCCCAGCAAATCCCTGCGCCGCCTGCTCCACTGTGGAGAAAATCTCGATCACCTTATCCACTTTCGTCAATTTCAGGCTATGGTCCACCATGGACTGCGCCGCCGCGATGCGCAGCCCTCCGCCCGCATTCTTCAGCTTCGCCAAGCACCGCACAATCGACCCAATCGCCGCGCTATCCGCATGCGTCACGCCCGCCATGTCAAAAATCACCCGCGTCTCACGCGACGCAATCAGCGCATCCACTTCTCGCTCCAGCCGCGCGCATTCCGGTCCGCAGTGGATGCTGCCCGTTATCCCCAGCGCAGTCACGCCTGGCTGCATGGTTCGTTTAGTGAATTCCAGGATCATTCTCTTGGGGTTCCTGAAGACTGGGACGCCGAGAACTGTGCCGCCGCGCGCTCCTCGCCCCCTTTTTCACCCTCGTACGGAAACTGCCGGATCAGCCGCACGCAATCTCCCAGCGCCGAAAACAGCGATTGTCCCCAACCGCACGGCACAAACGTCGCCGTCTTCTGGTTCACCGCCTTGTCCGCCTCGGCGTAAAATCGCAGCCGCTGCCCCGGAGGCGGCACCGCAAACTCTTTCACCGTGATTGCAAATGTCACGTCACCGCCGGCCTGCTGCTTCACGATCGAGAAGTGATGCAACTGCATCAACTGCTCCCCGGAAGTCGCCTGTATGTGGACCCAATCGCTCATTCGCACATTCCTGGCAGCCGTCGCACCGAGCTACCGTGTTCTGCCGCGGATACTAGGCCACCGCCTTACCCAAGTCAACGCCCAGCCTTTCTTTCCTCCCCCCGCCATTTCGAAAGAAAATCTGCGACTGAGAATTCTCTTCGCTGTTGCCGCTGTAGCGCCGTCCCTTCAGGGCGGCATCTTCGCCGTCTGCAGAGCTTGCTTTCTGACTCGGGCGCCCTTCACGACCTGAGTCTGTAACCTTCCTCACACGTCAGGGTGATAGCGATCACGGCGGCAAAACTCCGATTCCACTAGAAATGGGGATACGGTCGTCCCCACACAAGGCAGACGGAAATGCCGAGCGGGTTCCACTTCGTGCAACGTAGATATGGAGGTATACTCCGGGGCGGTGAAGTTATGCGCGCTCCCTACGGCTTAGAAATCATTGAGAGCTGCCTCTCCTGCCCGCACCGCGAGGATCGCCTTTTCTGCAATTTGCCTGCGGCCGCTGTCCAGGCTCTGTCTGCCATCACTTCCCCGGCGGTGTACCCGAAGGGTGCAAGCCTCTTCGTGGAGGGGCAGTCCCCCCGCGGTGTCTTTATCTTGTGTAGCGGGCGCGTGAAACTCTCGACGTCCTCGGCGGACGGCAGGACTCTTATACTGAGAATGTCCGAGGCGGGCGAGGTTCTGGGCTTGCCGGCAACCGTTACCGGAAAGCCTTACGAGCTGACTGCCGAAGTAATCGAGCCCACGCAGGCAAATTTTATAGCCCGCGATGATTTCCTCCGCTTCTTGCGCGAGCACGGCGAAGCGGCATTGCGCGTGGCGCAGCAGCTCGGCGAAACGTACCATTCGGCTGTTGCGGAAATGCGCACGATTGGGCTCTCTCACTCCGCAAGCGAGAAGCTGGCGCGTTTTCTGTTGGAACTCTCCACTAGCCATGACAAAGGCAAGAGCGACATCAAAGTGACCTTGACACTGACCCACGAGGAGATCGCCCAGACGATTGGCGCATCTCGCGAAACCGTCACGCGTCTCTTCAGCGATTTCAAAAAGAGGGATCTCGTTCAGGTCAAAGGCTCCACGATCATTATCAAGAACAAAGCGGGCCTCGAAAGCCTGCTCGCCACTTAGTTTGTCATCACTGTCTCCGCCGTTGCGAATGCCCCCAATAGACCAACAAAGAGTCAGCGCCTATACCGGAAAAGCGCTTCGGAAGTCGGTTGGCTTACACCCCATAGTGTGATGCCACTGGTCTTTCATCACACAACGATGTGACTCACGTCACCGACGCTAAATTCGAATAATCAAAGAATGTTCTTAGGGTAGGTACGCGATCGGGGAAAGCCCAAAGGAGGGCAAGTTTATGAACCAACTGAACCAAGTGATGGAACCCATCAATGCAGTCAAAGCGGACAAGAAAATATCGTTGATAAACATCATGTTGCTCACGGATTTCTCTGAAATTTCAGACTTGGCGCTGCGCTACGCACTCGCCCTGGCGCGACGCTATGACTCCAGGATCTATTTGACGCACGTTATTGATCCTGCCTCGTATCAACTGGCGGAGCCCGCTTTTGCCGAGTTGACCTATCAAAAATTGCGGCAGGCTGGGGAGCAAGGCGTTGCCGACATACTAGTCTCCGGCAAGCTGCGGGACGTGGAGCATGAAGTGCTCCTCCGGGAAGGCAGCATTTGGCCTACGGTGGAACGGTTGATCCGGGAATATCATATCGATTTCCTGGTAACCGGGACCCACGGCCGAGGCCAACTGAAAAAGGTGCTGCTCGGTTCCGTTGCTGAAGAGGTCTTCCGGCAAGCGGACTGCGCGGTGCTGACCGTAGGGCCGCACGTCAAGAGCGAAGCGCCGCATGAAGTGGAACTAAAGAATATCCTGTTCGCCACCGATTTCGGCGCCGGTGCAACACGGGCGGCGGAGTACGCTTTCTCGCTCGCACAAGAACATGGAGCGCGTGTGACCGCGTTCCATGCTGTCGATCCTGGCGCCGCCCACACCAGCGAAGGAGAGAAGAAAGTTCGTCAGGTTGCGATCGATCGCATGAAAGAGTTTGTATGCCCGGAATGCGACGATTGGTGCAAGACGGAATTCCGCGTTTCCTTTGGCGATCCCGCCGGGGAAATTCTTCAGGCCGCTCGCGAGTCCAAGGCCGAGCTGATTGTAATGGGCGCTAAGACCCGGAAGACGCTCGCGGGACATGTCCCTTTGACCGTTGCCTATAACGTGGCCGCCAACGCCACGTGCCCTGTGCTTATCGTTCGCGGCTGAACCTGTCACCGTAGGCTGGCGAGAAGAGCCGGGGAGTCGCCCAGCTTTTCTCATTGGGGAAACACAATATTCCCTTCATTTGCAGGGAGCGCTTTGCGGGGGTGGCGCTCCCCCTTAGCCAAGATTGATCCGACATGCCTCACCCTTATACTGGCGCAAAACGGATGCTCATATCCGAGCACCGAGTCACGCCACGTTTTCCGGTGTGCGCAATCGGCCAACGCTACGGTACTGTTTCGGTACTTGCAATCCCCGATGTTCTATCAAAAATGGTAAGCACCCTTCCAAAATCCAAAGGAGGAGGGCTGGTCAAATGTTGCTCAAAGAACACCGATTCAAGTTCTGTGCAGGTGCTGAAACCCATTTGTTTACAATCGACGAATTGGTGTCTGGGCTAGCGGGCTGGCCCGAAAGATTCAGGCTAAAACTTCCGGCTTCCTCAGGTTCTGAGGCGAAAACATTCTACGGAGCAACGTGCGACGACGCTGCAAAAAAGGCGGCACGCTTTATAGCCAGTAGATCAGACCAGTCAGGAACAGCCGCGTCAACGCTTCTGCCACAGGGATCGCCGGCTTCCCCTCCTCAACTTCTTCAAGTTCAAAAATCAGACTAAAAATCTCTTACATACCCTCTCGAAGCCCCAGGAGTCATGCAACAGCAGGGCGAGTATGGAAGAAACGGACAGTAATAGCTGTGATGGCCGACGCGGGTGCATGTGACGGGCATTCACGGGGTGCTCTCGATGACAGCCATGCGTGTATCTGCATATGCCAACCGGTGTCTGGTGATTTCAAGAAAAGCCGTTGCTGATTGAAAAGCTCAACTACAAATACCAAATTCGTACCTATACTTATCTTTTAACTTGGAAATTGTCACTATCCGTGTCATTTTGCGCTTACCTTTCGCCCCCCAGCGAGCCTTTCGCCGAAGCCAAGGCAATGCGGACGTTCAGGTCGGATTCGGGTCTGATGAGGTTGTGTAACGTTTGTCACTACCACTCGTGACCGGCGTCACAGACTGAAAAAGGCATCAGCTCGAAGATAGCTGCAGCTGGTCGGGCGAATTAAGAGTTGATCTGGAGAAGGAGAGACCCATGAGTTTTCTGCGGGCACGTGTACCCCTACTCCTGGCGGGACTCTGGATCGTCGCGTTGCTCTCAGTAGCAATGTGGGGAGCTGCCGCAGCCGCAGACGATAGCAACAGTAAATCCGCGAACAAATCGGGTAAGTCGAAGCCGAAGCAGGAGGCCGCGTTGAAATATACGCGAGCGACCGATGCCTCTTTATATGTCGGGACGGAGACCTGCAAGACGTGCCACGAGGACATGCCGTCGAAGGATTTCTACAAGAACTATGAGGCTTCGCCGCACTTTGTGACCACCCTGGACACGAAGAAGGGTCCCGAATGGCATGGCTGCGAATCCTGCCACGGCCCAGGCAAGGCCCACGTCGAGGGCGGCGGCGACAAGACCAAGATTTTCAGTTTTAAGGGAGTTTCTGCGGCAGAGGCCAGCGCGCGCTGCCTAGATTGCCACCAGACCGGCCAGGAACACAGCAATTTCGCGCGCTCGGCGCATTTGCAGAACAACGTCGGATGCAACGATTGCCACAGTCCTCATCACGCCAGGGAAAGCCAGTTTTTGATGAAAGAGAAGACGCCGCAACTGTGTTACGGCTGTCATTTGGAGACCAAGCAGCAGTTCACGCGCACGTTCCATCACCGCGTCAACGAAGGCCTCGTGCAATGCAGCGACTGCCACAATCCGCATGGCGGATTCCAGAGCCGGCAACTCCGCGTCACGGCATCCCAGGACACCACGTGCTTCAAGTGCCACAGCGACAAAGCGGGACCGTTCGTCTTCGAGCACGCACCGGTCAAAACCGAGGGCTGCGTCTCGTGCCATACCCCGCACGGCAATTCCAACCCCCGCCTGCTCAAGCGTGCGCAGGTGAACTTGCTCTGTTTGGAGTGCCACGCATTTTCCGCGGACGCGGGAGCGCCCGCGACTCCTACCTTCCACAATCAGGCCCAAAAGTATCAGGCCTGCACCATGTGCCATACCTCGATTCACGGTTCAAATACGGACCAGTTCTTCTTCAAGCCATAAGGAGGCCGCTATGGGAGAGAGTAAGAACGCGCGAAGTCTCCAATGGAGACAGTCAAAATGGTCGAACTGCCTCCTTATGGCTGCTGTGATCGCCTTATTTGTTCTGCCCGCCGCGAGGGCGCAGCAAGAGACAGAGCAGAAAGGCCTCGATCAAGGAAATTACAACATCAAGCAGTCCATCGAATTCGGCGGACGCTTGACAAGCACCTCCGGCAACGAAAATGTTTACGACACCTTCGTAAACTTGCAGCAGGGCGCTCGCCTGCTTGGCTTCACCACGGAAATGCATTCGTTAGATCATCATGCGACGATGTTCGACCGCCTGTATTTCAGCAATTTCGGATACGGCGGGGATCCGAACGAGGTTTCACGGCTGCGCATCAGTAAGAACAAGTTGTACGGCTTTGACGGCCTATTCCGAAAGGACGAGAACTTCTGGAATTACCCCTTGCTCGCCAATCCTCTGAACCCGACCACTCCGTTCGCAAATGGCCCTGCCGGTTTTGGTCCGCCGGCTTGCGACTCATGCGTTATCAGCTCTTCCCCGCACCTGTTCAGCACACGCCGAAAGCTTGGGGACTACAGTCTGTTGCTCTTGCCCGAATCGAAGATTCGCTTTCGCGTGGGTTATTCAAGAAACATCGTGGCAGGACCGGGGTTCTCGACGATTCATGAGGGCACGGAGCAGGCGCTATTCGAAAATTACATGAACACCGTGAACACGTACCGCGTTGGCGTGGATTATAGAGTCTTGCCCCGCACGAACATCAGTTATGACCAGATTTGGAATTACTACAAGGGCGGCACCGGTGCAACTGACCCCTTCCTCAATCCGCTGTTCCGGCTGTCAAACGGAGCTACGGTCGATCCAGGTGTTTCCCTTAATGCGGGAGCCAGTCAACCGTGTGGAGGCACATTTCTGGCAACGGGATTTCTCAACCCCGCGTGCAATTCCGCCTTTAGCTATCTCAACTCCAGAAGGACGCGCACGAATACACCCACCGAACAGCTCAGCATGCAGTCGAACTACTGGAAGGCCTGGGAATTATCCGCCCGCCTCAGCTACTCCGCCGGCGATACCAACGTGTTCGGATTCAACGAAAACTTTTTTGGAAGGGTGTCGCGAAACAATCTTCGCAACGACGGGTTCACCGGTCCCGTGCAGGGACGGCGAGTCGCGGCTTCTGCCGACTTCGGCGCAACCTGGCAGATCACCAATAGATTGAGTTTCATCGATTCCTTCCACTTCCTGAATTGGCACGACACCGTTCAATTCCTCTCTTCCGAATGCTCCTTCTTTAGTCCCAACCTGCTGACTCCTGCCAATGTGTTCGCCACTGCTGTGACCCTGCCGCTGACGTGCACACCGCCCGCGGGCGCCAACGCTGGCACGCCGGTTCACAGCGCCTCCTCCGGCCCCGATATCAGCCTCCCCAACCTAAGTCGTTTCTTCAAGCAGGATGAGAAAACGAACCTCAGCGCTCTCGAGTATCAATTTTCTCCACGCCTTGGTGCAAGGGTTGGATTTCGCTATCGCGACCGGACCATCGCGGACGGAAATTTCACCAGCGGAACCTTCGTATTCTTCCCAAATCTCCAAAATAGCCGCACGCCTCCGGCTCCGTACAACACCGATGCCAACGGCGCACCGGTAACCTGCCCCGCCGCCAACAACGTCGGCCTCAACGGCCCGTGCTTCTTGACCATGGCAGGTCAAGGCGACACCTCGGAGACTCCCATCCACGAATACGGCGGGCTGTTTGGCCTCTGGGTCCGGCCCACGACCGACTGGCAAGTTCGCTTTGATATGGAGCTGGCTAGCGCCGACAACTCCTACACGCGCATCAGCCCGCGCCAATGGCAGGAATACCGCGTTCGAACAAAATACAAGGCAGCGAGCTGGCTCAATTTGCAGGGCTCTGTCGTGATCTGGGAAGGCCGCAATAACGTTGCGCAAACCAATGACCTCCAGCACAACCGGCGCCTTTGGTCTCTCCGCCTTTATCCAGCCGACCGAAAAATTCGGGATGGAAATCGGCTATGACTACAACGACGTCTTCTCTCAGATTCTCATCTGCTACGTCAGCGTAGCCAATGGTCAACCCGGACCCGGCATTCAGCCCTGCCCAGACGTCCCCGGCCTGGTGCAGCAACAATCGACTTACACGAATAAGTCGCACTACGGATATTTTGATTTCACCTTTACACCCGTGCGCCGCATAACCGCGCGCTTGGGCGCGAATCTCACCGGAACCACCGGCTCGCAGTTGCGCCTCGATCCGCAAGCGCTCATTCCCAACCAGGTCACCGGTCCGCTCAATTCCCTGTGGCTCCATCCCTTTGGCGGGCTGGACTATCAGTTCGCTCGCCACTGGACAGGCAGAGCCTATTGGGATTATTACGGCTATCACGAAGATCCCACGGCGGGCGCTGTCGAAGACATATTTGTTCCGCGGAACTTTCGTGGCAATCTCGTGACGCTTTCCGTACGCTTCGCGTTCTAGCATCGGTGCGAACGATTTTGGCGACAACCTAAATCTGATTGAGGAGGCAGCATGCTGAGTCGATGGACCTACGGTACGGCACTCGCAAGTATTTTCTTGAGCGCGACGCTTCTTGTTCTTAGCGCGCAGCTCGCGGGCAAGATGCCGGCGCCGCGCTCTACAAAACGAAATGCGCTGTGTGCCACGGACCCGACGGCAAAGGCGAAACCGCCATCGGCAAAGCCAACAAAGTGCGCGACCTTGGCTCTCCCGAGGCGCAGAAGCAAACCGACGCGGAATTAACCGCGATCATCGAGACTGGAAAAGGCAAAATGCCCGCCTACAGCAAGAGCCTCAAGCCAGAGCAGGTGAAAGATCTGGTCGCCTACATCCGGTCGCTGGGGAAGAAGTAAGTCCGATCCCCGATGCCGCTGGAAACCATTCTGATCATTACGCTCCTGCTGTTCAGCATCGTGCTGATCGGCATCATTGCCGCGCGCCCGAGTCTCACCGCCACGCGCGGCGGCAAAATCATGGCCTTCATGGTCTTTTTGTTTTTGCCGATACTCTGCGCCGCGATGGGAGTGTCGAGCGAGCTGGAGCGCTCCAAGACGACCAGGTTCTGCCTGTCCTGCCACATCATGGAGCCGTATGGCCAGAGCCTTCGCGTCGATGATCCCAGCTACCTGGCCGGCGCCCATTTCCAGAATCATCGCGTGCCCGCCGACGAAGCCTGCTACACGTGCCATACCAACTACGCCATGTTCGGCTCCTTCAAAGCCAAGCTGGCGGGATTGCGCCACGTCTACATCTTTTATCTCACCAAGCCGCCCGCGCCCGAAAATATCAAGCTGCACGAGCCCTACAACAATCGCGAATGCCTGCATTGCCATCTGGGCGCGCGTTCGTTCGAGCAGGGCGCCGTGCACAATGCCGACCCGGACTTGCTGCCTGCCGTGAAGGCCAACAAACTCTCCTGCGTCTCCAGCGGCTGCCACGAAGTCGTTCACAACGTTGCCACGCTCGCGAAGGCCAAGATGTGGAGCGCACAGCCATGACCGAGCCCACCAACCATATCCACCGCCGGCTCCAGATCGCCGGCACCTTGCTCGTTCTCGGCCTTTTGACCGAAGCCATATGTCTGGTCTGGGCGCGCCCGCTTTCGTTCTTGACGTTCATCAGCATCGGGGGCGCCTTCCTCATCTCCGGCATCGGCGTTTACCTCCTCTCCCTCATCCCGGCCAAGCCCTGACGTCGCGCCGTTTCAGTTGTAGCGCCGTCCCTTTAGGGTGGCATCTTTCGCACTCGCCCCCGCTCACTGCCACGTGGCTGACAACCGCGTCGGCCCAATACCACTGCGACCGCTGTCACGATCGGACGCGACTCGTTTCTCTTCTCCCTATGTCTCTTCCCGCTCAACGATTTGCGAAGCGATTCGATCGTCTCGATCCATTGGCAGAGCGATTGCCCTTCCAAGAGGGACGCGATCAAGACCGGGACGAAAAAAATAATCGTTCGCCACGGGAATTGAGGAGTTTAGATGCAAAGCAACATGCGACACCGCGAAGCCTCCACCATGCAGTTGAGCTGCGAGCACGCCGCGATTCACATCGTCAACGATGTGGCTACCTGCACCGATTGTGGACAAACCCTCGGATGCATAGACAGACAAGACGAAGAAGGCGCCGCGGTTCTGGTCGAATGCCTCACCTGCGTCTCCAACGAAGACCGCTAAAGTGGCGGCGGGCTTCAGCCTGCCCGCAGCGGCGGGCCTGCCGGGTCGGCCCGACTGCCAGCAAGTCCCCCGAGAGCGTCGAGCTTTCCGCCGTCGTAGCACCCGCTTTCCGAAGCGGGCACCTCCCGGACATAGGGGGGTACCACCCCCGTGGCGATAGAAAGAGTGCGTAACCTCTTGATAAGCAATGGTTTGGGTCGTCGCCGTTGCGCAAAAGAGCACGTAATCGCGTGAAACTGCACGGGGTTACACGGATGTAATAGGAAGCAAAGGAGTTGATCGGAGCCCTTCTGCGGCTCGGAGCGGAGAGGGGTATACCCACCCCCCGATTTTGCACAAAGAGGCTGCAAGCTATTGAAAACAAACGGCGGGAGCTCGTAAAAGAGAGGCAAGAGAAACCAAGAGGCGGCAACGGCATGCGAACAAAGGAGTTAGCAGAATGGATGCGTCGAGGAAGGGTTACCTGTCGAGCTAACATAGCGGATGTTATCACATAAGTATATGGATTGTCAAGCGATTTCTCAGTAGCGCCAGTCATCTTGCCGGCAGCGCCGTCGGCCGTTGTAGCGCCCGCTTTCCGAAGCGGGCTCCGCCGCGTCATCCGCGACACTCACCCCTCAGGGCGGCATCTTTTCGGGAATCAGGAATTTCCTGAAATAGTAAAGTCTGAGTTTCTTCCAGGCGGGAAACTACCGGGCGGCCGCACAGTAGGACATCTTCTCCACAGTAAGCCAAGCTAACTTTTGACTTACTGAATTCGTAGAGGTATACTTTCTTCTCGCTTCCCGCCAAGACGAGGTTCCATGAAAACCGAGGTCTCCACCGTAACCACCAAGGGCCAACTGGTGATCCCCGCAAAGCTGCGCCGCAAATACGCCATACACAAAGGCACGCAGGTAGCCTTCGTAGAGGAAGAAAACCGCCTGGTCCTCCAGCCGCTCACTCCGGAATTCATTCGAAGCCTGCGCGGCTCGCTGAAGGGCGAGCCGTCCGCATCGAAAATCCTGCTCGAAGAACGCAAGCGTGACCGCGAACTATGACGCGAGCCCCGCGATGCATCGTCCTGCATGAGGACGACAAGACCCACCCTTGCAAAACACGCAAGGATGGGGCACGCGCCGCACTAACCGCTGAGCGCTGGTCATGAAGCGCATCGTCCTGGACGCCAGCGCCCTCATGACCTTCTTCGACGGCCGCCCCGGCGCCGCCAAGGTGGAAGAGCTGATCACGAGCGCCGCCGAAGGCAAATGCAAGCTGCTGATGAGCGTAGTCAACTGGGGCGAGGTCTATTATTCGGTCTGGCGGGCCAAAGGACCCGGCATGGCTCGCAAAATCGCCACCGACATCGCGCAATTGCCCATCGAACTGGTCGACGCCCGCTACGAACTAACCAAACTCGCAGCCGAACTCCACGCCGACCACAAACTCCCCTACGCCGACTGCTTCGCCGCCGCGCTAGCCACCGATCGCAAAGCCTCCCTCGCCACCAGCGACGCCGACTTCGCCAAACTCGAACGCCACCTCACCCTCCTCCGGACCCGCTAATCTCGCCGAGCTCGTCATTTCGCGGAAATCACTCAGAATTTTCGGTACACGCAGCTGACCAAACAAAACGCCCCGGAGGGTTGCTCCGGGGCGTCGACCTACTATGAGACTTGCGTCTGATCGCGAACCGTTACCGCTGCTCGGGCGGTTTGGAGGCCGGAGGCGTCGTCGGCTTGGGCGTTGTGGTGCGTGGCGCCGCGGGCTTGGTTGGAGTCGTGGTCGCCGCGGGCGCGCCACCCTTTACCGGGTACGCTGTGTCGTAGAGCTTCACGATGTCTTGGGTTACGTCGATATTGGTGGAGGCAAAAAGAATCGGCGTGTTCTGCGCCGAAGTATCCAGGATGGTCACGTAGCCATTCTCGCGCGCGTAGCGGTCCAGCACATCGATCATCTTGCGCCCAACGCGATCGAACACTTCCGCTTGCGCCGCGTTTACGTCTTCCTGGTATTCGTCTTGTTTGCGCTGGAGCTGCCGCGCTAGCTTTTCGCCTTCACGCTGCAAACGCGCTTTCTCTTCATCGCTGAGTTTACTGCCGCCGGCGTCCATGCGCTGGCGCAAATCGTTGATCTGCTTGTTCAGCCCTTCCAGCTCGCTCTGGCGCGGCGCAAACTGCGATTGCAGTTCCGCGCCGGCCTGCTTGCCCTCGGACGTGCTGGCAATCGCCTGGCGCACATTGATGACGCCGAGCTTGGTTCCGGTGGCGGACCCCGGCGCGGTGCTCTGCGCGCGCAGCCCGCTCGCGCCAAAAGCGCAAGCCGCCGCAACGATCGCCATAACGACGGCAACCTGGATTTTCTTTCTCAATTTTTTCCTCAGGGACCCCGTCTGGGGCAGGGTCAAAATTCTGGAATTCACTTTTTTCTCCTTATTTCTGACGCTCAAACTCTAAGCCGGCAACCGCCGGCTTAAAACTCTCTCCGCAGTCTCTGCGGGCTCCGCGGGCCCCACACAAACTTGGCAGTATAGCCGAGCCCCGAACGGCTCGCAACCGGAGACCGGAAGTTCTCTCGCTCGCGCTCGAGCTGGGACGCGCTGAAGCACGCCCCTACAACTACGCAGCAAAATCTACGTCGGCCAAAATTAATTGGGCATCGGGAAAATCAACACGCGATTGTGGCCCTGATCCACAATCACGGCAAGATTCGTGAACTGGTCGATGGCCACGCCAAACTGCGCCGAGCCCGGCAAACCAAGCGTCTGAACCGTTTTCACCTGCGAAACCGTATCCACGATGGATGCGGATTTCCCGGCAAAGTTGGAAGTGAGAATCGCGCCCGTCTGCGGATTGACGGCAAGCGCCGTCGGATTGATGCCAACGCGAGTCTGGCTGGAGCCGCCGGTATCGGGGTTGAAAGACGAAATCACATTCCCGCCGCTCGAATTCACGTAGAAGAGCCCAGGATTTCCTGTGGCCGTAGCCACGGCCGGATTGAAAACAATTCCGGTGGGAGTGGAAGTAACGCTGCCGAGCGATACGGTGGTGCTCAGCGTCGGACTAGCCAATCCGATGTCCACCGGATAGAGCGCGCCAATCGGCGCCGACCCGGAGATGAGCTGCAGGCCGGTAACGACGGCGAGACCCTGATTGTTTGTGCCGCGGTCGGGATCGATGGCTACGGCGATGGGCGCCTGCACACCGCCAATTGACGAGGCGGTGAGAGTGGTCGCGGGCGCAGATCCGAGCAAGAGACCGAGATTGATTTGCGAAACAGTGTTCGAACCGAAGTTGGCGACGAGGGCGACGCCGGTGGATTCGTTGACGGCGACTCCGATCGGACTGGTGCCAACCGCGACGTCTGGAACGGCTTCGGCGTTGGTGAGGAGATTCACGACGGATACGGTGCCAGCACTGTTGTTGGCAACAACGGCCAGCCCGAGATGCGAGCTGATGGCTACGCCCTGGGGTGTCGCGCCGATGGAGATGCTGCGCAGCACGGAGCCGAAGGTCGGGCTGGCAGGGTTGAGGTCGATCGTCGAAATGTTGTTGCAACCGCTGTTGGTAACCACGGCGATCGGCGAGAACGGACCATTTTTGAGCTGGTCGGCAATGGCAACGGAGCTGGGAATCGCGGGTCCGGTGGTGCAAGCGATGCTCATGTCCACAGATTTGACGACAAAGAAATCGGAAGCGTTGGATTGCACGCCGTTGCTCACAACGTCCAGAGCGAATTTATGCGGCAGCGAAAGGAAGGAAGCCGGAATGGTGGCGATAATCTCTCTATCGCTGACCACTTGCACGTTTCCGGATGGAATGGGCGTGCCATCGAGGCGTACTTGCGCACCCGCGATGAAGCCAGCGCCAAAAATCTGTACGCCAGGCAGATCGATTGCGGAAGCAAGCGCGGCCTGCGGAACAGAAGCATTGGGAATGCCGCCGATGACGCCCGGACCGGGATTGGGGCTGGGCACAACGATTTCCGTGATTTCGGCGGGCTTCAAGGCGCCGAGGTTGATGACTTCGATCTGGCCGTTACTCGTGCTGCCAGCGGTGGAACTGCCGGATTCGACTACGAACGCCTGATTCGTTGCCGGGTCGACGGCGATGCCGCCGAAGAGACGGAGAGAGCCGGTTGTACCGTTCTGAACGGGAAGAGTGGCCGTACTCGGCCCGTTTACCGGAACGATGGCGTATCTCTTTTGCGTAACCGGATCGGAGATGGAGACCTGCTGCTGATCCGGGTTATAGGAAACGATGGAATTCGTGTACGGCTGCCAAGCGACGTTGGCACTGTGCAGGAACTCAGGGGCATTGGTGCAGCCAACGGTAAACGCGGTGCAGTTGGAAAAGAAACTGATGGAAGAAACCGAGGAATCGAGCTGATTCAGGATGTCGATCTGCGGGCCGTTCTGACCGGTTGCGTTCGCATCCGCTAACGCGGCGGTGTGGGTGATGGGATTGATGGCGATGCCCTGCGTGGTTGAGGAGACGCCGCCGAAAATTACGTTGGGGCTTCCAAAGAAGACGGTTCCAATGGTGCCGCCGTTGCTGCTGACGGTGCCGCTGCCGGTGACGTTTGAACCCAAAAAGTAAACAAAGGTCGTGCTGCTGGTGACGTTGACAGTGAACACGCCATTCAGGTTAACGCCCGTGGGATTGCCGCTGGTATTGGGAGCGGGAACGCCACTAATCAGGACCGTGGAGGGGATTCCGGGGATGAGCCCAGTAAGCGTACTACCGGAAGCGATGGTCGCGGTGACAGTACCTGCCGTGAGAGTTAGAGAGCTGAGCGCAGCGGAGGTGGAAGGTTGGGTCACGTCGACAGCGCTGACGATACCGGAACCGCCCGGCGATACGTATGCAATGTGACCGTGGGGAGCGACGGCGACCTGCGGGAATGCACCGGTGTTGAGCGTGACCTGCGAGAAAACGCAAGGCCCATTATTCTTTGTCGCAGCCGTATCGTTGAAGCAGCCAAACGGAGGGTTCGCGCCTTGATTCAGATTGACGACGAAGCCGAGGTTGGCGGCCGAAGAAGTGGAAGTGGAAGAGTAGGCCACAAGAGCAAGATTCGTGTCCGGGTCAACACCAATCGCATAGGGTAACGGTGATGGTGTGACTTGCCCCTGCAGCACGCCGGAAAGATCGACCGTCGCGGGAGTAACGGGATTCGGCGCACCTGGAATGGGCAGAATAGAAACGCTCTGACTTCCATAATTGACCACGGCCACGGAGTGATTGGTGCGATTGACAGAAATTCCCGAAGGAACCTGCCCGACGGCTACTGGAGCGCCCAAGGGAGAAAGTGTTCCACTGCCAATAGTGTAAAACTGGACGGCGTTTGAGCCGGTTTCCGCAACGGCAACAATACCGAGCACAGGATCAACATCGATGGCGCTGGGATTAGTGCCTGCGGCAATCGCGGCCGCGGCCGTCGGCGTTGCCGGAGGCCCGCCGGAATAATTTGGGAATACGGCCAGATTTGTTACCGCCGAATTATTTGGCGTGGGCAGCGGCGGAGTTGTGCGCGAAACCGAGAGCGGATAGAGCCCAGGGGAGACAGAGGCAATAGCGCTGCCGGAAAAATTGGCGGCGAGAAAGCGCGAGTTCGATGAAGGACTCTGGGCCACCTGATTGCCCTGAAAAAAAATAGGCGCGAAAGTCCCATGGGGCCCGAAATATCCGCCATCAATAGAAATAGGGAATTCATTAGGGTCAGCGCCTTGAACAACTCCGCTCGGAGAAGCGGCAACCATGGTGGGCCTCACGGGCATGAGGGTAAATGTAAATTGCCCGCCGGTGGTTGGCGTAACGGGCTCAGCGGGGTCGGTGACGGAAACCGTGTACGTAAGTGGCGTTCCCGGATTACCGGTATTCACAACACCGAGGTCGGCCTCCAGCAGGCGCAGGCGGGCGCCACTGGAAGGCGGAGTCGCGGTCGTGGAGTTGGGTATCGGGAAAATTACTTTGACCTGGCCGCTGCTAGAGTCGAACGTTTTCGTGCCGCCGTTCTGGTCGGTAAGTGTAATTTTTGACGCCGAGGAAATATTCGTGGCGTCGAGATAGATGTCCCATAGCGCGGCGCCTTGAGGAGCGATGGTGGGAGAAATGCCGTTAAAGGTGATGGGTCCGCCCTGGATGATGGTGATGGTTCCGGTGACGAAGCGCGTGTTGTCGGCCTTGGAGGTGGCAACGACGGTGACGTCGGCGGGCGTGGTGCTAACTCCGGCAGGAGTCGAAGCGGTGGGGATCGTGGCCGGGGCCGTGTAGATGGCGCCAGTCAGACCGCTGGAAGTGATGGTGCCGCAGGTGGGGCTGCAGGTGGCGACATTGGGCTCGGTGATGGTGGTCGTGGCGGTCGACTGAGTAACCAGCCAGGTCACGCCTTGATTCTGTAAGTCATTGCTGAGAACAACGTTGAATTGCTGCAACTCGTTGGTTGGGACAGTAGCGGTAGTCGGCGTCAAAGTGAGGCCGATACCCGAATTCAGCACGAGCTTCACGTTCCCGGTCTTGGTGGTGTCTTGTTGAGATTGCGCTGTGATGATGATTTGCAGGTTGGGAAATTTAGTTTGGTCGGGCACCTTGGTGGGCGCGGTATAGGTTGCGGTCCCAGTGGTTTCTTGGTTGGAAATCGTACCGAGAGTGCCGTCGGTCGGGCAGTTAGCGGCGGTGGACGTGGTGGTAGTGGTCCCGGAAACCGTCGTGGTTGTGAACTGACAGGGCTGCCAATTCACCGCGGTGTTGGTGGTGGTGCCCCCGGTTACCGTAGCTGTGAGAGTGGTGGACTGGCCAACGATGATGAAGCTGCCCACCGATGAGGTCACGGTGACGGTCACGGTGTTGGTGGAACTCTTGCTGCCGCAGCCTGCGGCCAGGGATGCCGCGACGATTGCGGCAGCCACGCACGTTAGAATCGTTCGCAACCTCATCCCACTGCCTCCCAAGCAGACACGCCATGCAGGAATGTGCGCGCGGTCCGTAGCATAGACTTTACCCACCTCAAGCGATTTTCCAATGGCCGGCATCAGAAAGTCCGGCTAACCGTAAAGCGAAATGTCGTCTTCGGCTCGAAATAGTCGAGCCGCCCAGGATTGTTCAGAATGTTGTTGAGCTGCGGCTGAATCTGCAGCGGGAAAATCGTCGGATCGATGCTGTTGAACGCGTTTTTCAGGAAATTGACGTCACCCGGATTCAGGAACGGCTGCGGGGCAATGATCTGTTCGTGCAGACGGTTTACGTTGTACGCGTAGTAGATACGGAACGGGGCCTGGACGATGGGCAGTTGCACGACAAACTCGATGCCGGCAGAGCCTCGCAGGCGGAAATTCGTGTGTGGCGCGATGGAGAGCTGCTGCTGCAGGTTTGCCGTCGGAAACTGCTGGGTAAGCTGCTGGAAGCCTGGGAGATTCAGCTTGAGCGCGCTTGGACGGGCAATGCCGTCGGTGCCGCCGTCGAAGAAGAGCGCGGCGGTAACGGGACCGACGATGGGAATGCGGTATTCGACGTTGCCGGCGGTCTGAATGTCGCCCCCGGGCAAAGTGGCCGTGTAGGTCAGCACCGGAACCGAGAAGGAACGAATTGCTCCGCCGGCCGTAGGATCGTGAAAGAAGATGGGCTGCGCCGAGGCTTGCGGGATAAATGTGACCGGCGAAATCGAGCGGATATCGAATCCGCGAAGGTCGTTTTCGCCGCCCATATAGAAACGACTGAAGGGCGGCACTTCTCCGCCGCCATAGCCAGTGGTGTAAGCGGCAGAGGCATGGAAGCCTATGACATTGCGGCGTTTCTGAATGGGATGGAAGTACTTAAAATCGAAAACATTGGTAACCGTCTTGACGTTGCCGCCAAGCGGTCCCCCGGTGAAGCCCATGGAATAGAAGTAGCTCTTTCCGGTGTGCTCATTGGTGGGATTGTCGATCGTGTTGTAGGTGATGGTGGGCGTGATGGTGCTAGACACGATGCCCTGGAGAGCGCTGGGACCGGAGATGCTCCGGAACTGCAGGTCTTCAAACAGGAATTTGGACGCGTCGTTGAAAGTGGTGATGCTGGTGCGCGTAAGTCCGTAGGTGATGCCCAGTCGAGTGAACGAGAGCTTCTTCACGGGGTAGCTTGCGAAGAGCGTGAACCCGGTGCTGTTCTGATTGTAATTTTGAACGAACTGGGGATTGATGCTGACGGACTGGCCAAGGAGGAGCGCTTCCTGGCGGGCCTGGTCGAAACTGTAGCGGCTGGAGAAAAGCGTAAAGCCGGTGGAGATCGGGCGATCGAAAAGGTACGGCTCGGTAAAGCCGAACATGAAGCTGCGCTGAATGTCGCCGAACTGCGCGGAGAAGGTGAGAGTTTCGCCAAGGCCGAGGAAATTGTTGGTCTGATAGGTGAGTCCGATGAAGGTGCCGGCCAAACCGCTGACGCCGCCCTGAAGGCCGATGGACTGCTTGCCCTTTTCCTTGAGCTTCAGGGTGAGATCGACCGTACCTTCTTTTTGATTGCGCTTGATCTCGACGGCCTTGTCTTCCTCGATGCGGTCGAAGTAATCGAGCTGATTCAAGCGCAGGATGCTGATCTCCCAGGCGCGCTTGTTGAAGAGCTGACCTTCGTCGAGAAGGAGTTCGCGGCGGATAACTTTGTCGCGCGTGGTGGTGTTGCCGACGAAATCGATGCGGCGGACGTAATATTGCTTTTCTTCGTTGAAGCGCATGGTGATGTCTATGCGCTTGGCGGCCTCGTCGATATCGGTCTGAGGCTCCGCGGTGAAATCGATGAAACCATACTGGCCATACGCTTTGCGGTAGTCATCCAGGGCTTTGCGAATTTTGGCCGCGGAGAAGATGTCGCCTTCCTTAAGGGGGAAAATAGCCTTGAGCGCATCGACCTTCAACGAGAGAGCTTTATCCGGATCGGCGCTGACAATTTTCAGCGTGCCCATCTTGTAGCGATCGCCTTCTTCGATGGGGATGGTGATATTGACGGCTTTGCCGTGAGTGCGTCCAGCTACCGGGACGCCCATGCGGAAGCTGGTCGTATCGATATTCTCGAGAACCGGATCCTTCACGACAACTTTGAAGTAGCCATTGTCCTGGTACAGGCCGCGGACGCCAACTTCGAGATCTTCGTTGAGTTTTTCGCGGTCGTACGTTTTGGTGAGGACGGGAATGTACCAGAAGTAGAGGGGAATGGCGTAGGGGCGATCGTGGCGCATGGCGCGGATGAGCTTGCGATCGCTGAACGCGTGATTGCCGGTGAATTTAATCTTGCCGACCTTTACCTTGGGACCTTCGTCGACTTTGAAAACGAGGATGACCGCGTTGCTGGCGGCGATGCGCTCGTATTGCGGCGTGACTTTGGCAAATTGGCGGCCGTGCTCGCCCAGCAATTCCTTCAGGACGACTTCCGCTTTCTTGATGCGCGTGGGGTCGAACTGGCTTTCGACAGTGAGGCCGACCTTGCGCTCTTTAAAACGATCGAGAATGTCCGACTCGGAAACGGAATGAATGTTGTCGTAGCGAATGCGGCGAATGACCGGGCGCTCTTTGACTTCGAAGATGACAGTCTTGTGATTGGGACCTTCGGGAGAGTCTTCGACGCGCAACTTAACATCTTCGAAGAATTGTGTGTTCCACAGAGCCTGGAAGTCGCGGCGCAGCGTTTCTTCATTATAAGGATCACCGTCGCGGCTGAAAATTCGCGCTTTCAGCGTGTCGCTGCGGACGCGGCGATTGCCGATGAAAAGGATGCGATCGATTATGGTTCCGGGGGCCTGCGGAGGAGGATTCTGGAAAGGATGCTCGGAATCGGTCTCCGCGGCGGATTCGGCCGTAACTTTTGCGAATTCCGATGAATCAAATGGAGCAGAGACTGAAGACGGCGATGCAGCCGCATCAGGATGGTGTTGCGCAGCGGCAAAAACAGAGGACGCGAGCAATAACCCAATTGCCGCAGCCGATAGCGCCACGCGCACATACCCAAACGGCAAAGAAATTCTCGTGTGAGCGGCCATAGAGGTGGTCAAGGCCGCGCCCCCAAACCCAAGATGTTCTTCTCCCGCCGAACCCGATACAGGCCGGCCGTGCGTTGACCCGGTACATACCGGGATCACACATGTTGGTCTCAGATTCCCTAGTGGACGACCGGGGTTGCCTCACCGACAGGACGGAACGAAAGACCTTCCCCTGCGACGTAAATTTGCAACGTCGCTGGCCTTTGGATTCCACCCTGAATGAGCGCCTCGGACAGCGGGTCTTCCACATACTTCTGTAAAGCCCGCCGCAGAGGCCGTGCCCCGTAACTGCGGTCTGCACACGTTTTTTCGAGGATCCACTGGCGTGCTTCCGGAGAAACGACTACCTGGACTTGCCGGTGGATGAGCGTGTCGTTCATCTGACCCACAAGCAGATCGATAATGCGCAACAGGTCGTCGTCGCCGAGCGGGTTGAAGATAATGACTTCGTCCAAGCGGTTGAGAAACTCCGGATTGAACGCCCGCTTTACTTCATTCATCACCATATCTTCCATGCTTTTCAGGCCGGCTTCATCGATGCCGGACTGGAAGCCGATGGAAGTGCGCTTCTGCAAATGGCGCGCACCCAAGTTGGAAGTCATGATGATGATGGTGTTGCGAAAATCCACGGTATTGCCGAGCCCGTCCGTCAACTGGCCATCTTCAAACACTTGCAACAGGATGTTGAAAACGTCCGGATGCGCCTTCTCGATTTCATCCAGCAGGATGACCGAGTAGGGCGTGCGGCGAACGCGCTCCGTCAACTGACCGCCTTCTTCATAACCAACGTACCCTGGAGGGGCGCCGATGAGCTTCGAGACGGAATGCTTTTCCATGAACTCCGACATATCGAAGCGAACCAGCGACTT